>Ga0268298_10004605_pt1 | contig 13354 bp, 6 predicted proteins | sample WWTPWeurt_MetaG_FD_194462 | JGI IMG/M metagenome (GOLD analysis project Ga0268298, IMG submission 194462) | Activated sludge microbial communities from WWTP in Nijmegen, Gelderland, Netherland - WWTP Weurt | ecosystem: Engineered > WWTP > Aerobic digester > Activated sludge | place: Netherlands... | reverse complement strand
GAATATTAAGCTCTGTGCATAGTGCCAGCAGCCTGGCATTGAACTCCAGTTGCATGGGTTGGAATGTTCGCTCAATGCGGACTAAGAAATCTGAGCCAATTCTATTGCACGCGTTTCGAAGCCAAGTTTCCGCTTTGTCCACTCGTCTCTGATAGATCCATGTGGCGAAGGGTGCATCATTGCCACCTGCAATCAGAATCAAGCCTTCAGCGTGGTTGAATAGTCGATCTTCATTCAGCAGAGGCTGGCGCCGTTCGTTCTCCAATTGTGACTCTGTAAGTAACCTGCATAGAGAAGCAAAACCCCTGCGTGACTTCGCAAGGGCTACTATTCTGCCAGTATTTAAGGTTAGCTCGGCGCCCAGAATCGGCCGCACTCTGTGGCGTTTACATAATCCAAGGAACACCGGTACGCCGCACAAGTGATCTACGTCAGTAAGAGCTAGAGTGTCAAAGCCAAGCTGCGCTGCAACTTTGACAAGTTCTTCCAATCGCGATGCGCCATTCAGAAAGCTGAACTCGCTGCGGACCATAAGTGGTACTGGTGCTTTCATGCCGACTTGGCAAGCCAATCTCCAGAGTTCGGATTGCGGCAAAGTAGAATTCTTCGCTGATTGGTCAGCACAAGAAAGAATTCCCGCGCAACTTCCGTCTCCCACCATCTGCCTGCTTCCCACCAATGGTCTAGAACGCATACAATCAGCTGTGATTGACCACGCCACAAAAGAGAATTAGGGGCACCTGATGTGCACGTGACATTTACAGGCTCCATACTAGGGAAGAGTTAGTCCGCGAGATTGAAAGATCAACTGCGCGAATCGTGGCTGTTGCCTTTCTAAGGCAATATTACCACGGATTATTGTATCGCTGCCGAATCGCGTGTTTAGCCTGTCCTGCATTGTTAGTAACTTCTCTTCCTGCTTTTCTCGTAATGCGTCGTCCCATAGCACACTCTGATGCGACGGAACCGGTATCAAGCCACGTGCTTCTATGCGAATTCCTTTTAGTCTCGAAGCCCGGCCCTTAGGCATAGATTCATGCACGATTCTTTCCAGGCGGGATTGGCTAAGCTTCGTTTTGCTTATTTTATGTTCGGCGTTTTCACTTCCTTGCACCAATCGAAACATAAGTCGAAGGCATGTAGGTTGAACTCGCGCTTCGTTCAGTTGCAGGTTAAGACTACTACAAACCTGTGAGATTGACCTTTCTATAGCGACTTCATCCCAATCATTGACCATAACTTCAGCGCTTTGTTCAGGGTGTGGAAAATTGGGGCGAACAGGTTCCTTATGTCTGGTCAAACATTTAAGTACGAAGTTCCTGTCGAACCCGAGATGAGACTCCAGAAAACCCGATGGCAATCCCATAACTTGGGCGACTGTATGAACATCGAAGTGGTGGAGACGCTCCGTAACACGTTCCGGCAGGGCCATAGCTTCGATAGAAAGCTTGGACAGGACAAGGGATTCCATCGCAGGACTGATGAACTGGTTGTGCCCGCGAGCCAGCCAAGCCATCCATTTGTCCGCGCCTCCACCCCAGGCGAATTTCAAATCGGTTGTCTTCAACAATTCTTCATTCAAGCTGGCAACCATTGCATCCGCATTGCCAAACCGCTTGATGTCCTTCGATATGTCCAAATAGCCCTGGTGCAGATCAGTCGTTTCTAATTCAGGAGTGAATTGGGCGACGATAGACCATACATTTTCAAAGCGATCCAAGAAATCCTCAGGTTTGAAGTCCCGCACTTCCAGCCCTGGACACCGTCTTCGTGCAAGTCTTACTGGGTCGTTGACCCGAACTCCATGCCGGGTTGCTTCGTCGGTTGCTTCCAGAACAGTTCGGTTCCTTGCCATCACCTGCTTCCGGTCTTGACCGAGTTCTTTTAAATAGAACCTCGGAAATACAATAAAAACAATCATCAGTATGTCAATATTTATTCATTTGTTCAAATAATATACGGAGGTAATCGACTTGAGTCAAGGGTTCTGCTAAGCATGCTCTCTCGGAAGCCACGGGGTTGTAACTAAACCCCACCAGTATCTCTTCCCGGCTAATACCCTAAGAATCATTCCAAACCTAGTCTCGAAACCAAGTTTGGAATTTTTTTTGTTGGATTTTTGATGCTGGATCACCGCAAAGATGCTGATATGAAGCGCAATTGTTAGTCCATAACTTGCTTGCGCTAAGTAAAAGAAAAAGGGCCGAAAACTCGACCCTTTTCTACTCTTACAAGCTCCTACGCAGCCTCTTGGGCTATTTATTTTCGAATCACCCTGCACGCGGCGTTCACACCCGTGGCAATGCTCCCAATCAACTTACACATGCCTATGGTGAGTCTCAACTTGGGTTCGTCCGTAACTTGTCTCGTGTTCCGAATTCAAGTACATCTAACGAGCGGGGACAGGCACACCCGGAATGCACTTATTCTGTCGTTTAAGTTCACTGCATTCCTTGCACTTAGTCCAGCCAGGTGGGGGCGTGACTCCCGATACGAGGTTCCTCCCCTCAATATTGTTTCCAACGTTGCAGTTTTTGCATTCATGGTATGTGTGATTTGGGTCGATCTTTGACCAGTACGCCATGCGTTGTTCCTTACAGTTTGTGTGTTGGGAGTGTATGAAGGTTATCTTTGGTCAAACCTTGCTGACTAGCGTGTTGAGGCCTTTGATCAGGTACTAAGTCACATTCACATGTGGTCGGTCGAACTTCTCGCGGCCTTCATGATAGAGACCCCAAGATTCATGCGACTTGACGGCTTCTCGACATACATTGAATTCGCTTCATAATAATATCTGTATCCTTGATACAGGCCATCTTGTGGCTGTCCTTTGACCTCAGTGACTAATGCAGAAGTTTCGATACTTGCCAGCGCGTAACTTTAAACGACCTTTTGTAATATCCTAGTTTGACTTGGTTTCCACATTTTGCCCAATTTTGGAGAGTCACATTTGACTCCATTCCATTCTTTTCGCGCTAAAGTGCCTGTCTAGAAGAACTGTGCCTGTGAGTTTCGCACCACCTTCTAATAGAGCACCATGTCATCGGCAAGTACTGACAGCAAGATCTGCCAGTTCACTTATTCGATTCTTTCTGCTTAACATGAGGCAGGTGGATGAAGACATTAAGTACATTCAGAGCCCCCTCTTTCAATGTGCCAGTTTGCGCCTTCACCCACCTCACCCGTCTTCCTGTCGAAGTCAGGATCATGAACGATTACTTGTAGTTTGGGCACCTACTTCATCGCCGACAATCTTAAGTTTCGTTTTTTGCGGAGCACAATCCACTACAAGCTCGGGAATGCCACCTTCCTTGAGTTGCAGCTGCAGCGTTCGTCTCGAAATGCCGATTGCTCTTGCAGTCCGGCTGATATTGCCGCCATAGCGCTCCAAGGCCTGTTGCAGATAGTGTCTGCGAAAGTGAAGGACAGCCTCACGGACTTGCGCGGGATACTGGGTCACGGAGACCCTAATGGACGTGTTTTGTGACTTGGTTTTTGGCATTGCTTCATCTAAAGTTGGGGATATCATTTCCTTCGTAGGAGTAGTTTCCTGATTGCCACTAGATCTACGTCAGTTTTACCAAAACGTATGTCTCTATTCCCAAAGGCCTTCCGGTTCACACCTGAAACAGGAGAACTATCAGAAGTGAAAAACCCCGAATCATTCCGGGGTTTCATTCACAGTCAATTGAAAGTCTGCTCTCATCTGGTGCTGAGCGATTGTAGGAAGAACTTCAGTTCAAAGATAACCCAACCCCATACAAGAGTTGTGCCAGCAAGGTGAAAACGGTTCTCTTCGAGCCACGTGCCCAGTTTCGGCAGTGGCCCAAGTGGGATCACGATGATCAGCGCCCACAATCCGAGAGGAATCAAGAACCTGCGCTTGGGATTCACGACTAATTCTGAAAGTGTCCATGGTCCTCTTGTCCTCAGCAATGACCGAACATAAACTAAAGTGACAACGCCGACTATGACCAGCATCCAAGTTCGTATGATTAGCGTCGCAAGTTCAATTGACCGAGACCAATCGCTCGTAGATTCAACGATGGAAGGATATACTCCGAGAACGAATGCCAAACTAATCAACACGAATACAGTAACACCTTCTATCCAGCTCTTAAACACATCTGCAAGAACTACTACCCATAATGCGTGAAGAAAGCCAGTCACCGCCACCACTTGCCGAATATCAAACTCGTTCGCCAGCCCCGCTCCAAGTGCTACTTCTAATGCCAGGTTTAGAAGCATAGGGACGTAGAATATGGAGCCAAGATTCCAGCACAATATTACGGCCGTTATTCCACCGACGTAGTAGGTGGCCAACCACAAATCCATCGGCTCTCCAGTTTCGGCCTAAGAAGCCTCTTTCGGCGGCCAACCTGTATAGTCGTAAGGTGCTCCCATTTGAATCATCTCCATCACCGACGTGATCGGCGTGTCAGTCGATCCAACTGACCACTTCGCTTCCACATAATCCCAATTGCCTGAAACAGCGTCGGAATACACATTGGCCATGTCACTGGCTGACAAGGTCGCACTTGCCTTACCCCCGGAAATCGTCAACGTGAAGATGTGGTCTTTCATCACTCCACCCTTCTTCGTTACCAGATTGAGATTATTGGTCGTGGGCGCGGCAGTAACATTGTTCAAGACAAAATCGACCGCAGCTATAGCTTCTTTCAGTTTCTCGAAGGTCGTGTTACCAGTTTGAATGCTGTTTGAGTCCAATGGAATAGCAAATTGTCTAACGGCCATGGGTTCCTCGTCGGAATGTGTTCTATGATGTTTGTATGTCCGGGTCGCTTGATGCCCCCTGGTCTCTTCGTCGTACTTTGTCTAGCCTGTCGGCAAGTATTGCCTCCAGTTGTAGAACTACTGGCAGAACTTCTGTTCGTAGTTTGTTTAACAGAGCAACCAAATCGCGTTCGCTGGAGTGCTTGGCTGAATCTGCCAGTCGCTCTGTTATGCCACCGATGCCGCTCATTAGTCGGTAAATCTGAACCTGCATGTCCAGCTCGCCAGGTAGGTTCTTGATTTCGCCATGCAAGCGATCAGTGTATTCTTTCACAATGCCTACCAGCTCGGCACCGTAGCCTTCATCCCGAATTGCATCGAAAAGCGCTATTAAATCATCAGCGGCAAATTTTGATGTTGACGTTGAGGGGCGCAATTGGGCAATCAATGTGTTCTCAACTACGTTCATTCGCCGCGCTACAGCGGAAATCAGCCGTTTCTTTTGTAACCAATCAAAAAGGACTTCGGAAATCTGATACGACATGTTCTTCTCGCAAGTCTGATGCTCGACCTGTACACACAGCCGCCAGTACTGCAGGGGCTATTTGTTATAAGGTAGGCAAGCAAATCCTTACCGTCAAGCCCACACGTCATGATCTTGTGTAGGTGCGGTTACCAGGTCGAAATTTCAAGCTATTGAAATGAATTGATTTGCTGCTTTAAAGTCGTTCATAGAATTACCTTCTCCAGAATGGGTGCCATTTTGGAGAAGACAAGAGCCCCGTTCTCCCGAGGCTCTTGTGGAAATGGTGAAACCGGCTATCTATCTATCTTATCAGCATCATCTTCTTCGCATCCGTGAAGTTTGGTGTTTTGATTTGGTAGATGTAAACACCTGATGCCACGGTCAGTCCAGTAGCATTCTTACCGTCCCAGAGGACGAGATACGCTCCTGCTGCACGGACATCATCTACAAGCGTCACGACTTCTTGGCCAAGAATGTTGAACACCTTTAGTTCAGCGTGAATTGCTTCCGGCAGATCAAAGCGGATCTCGGTGTTGGGGTTGAACGGGTTGGGGTAGTTTTGATGCAACGCGTAGGACGTGGGGATTGCCGAATTGGCGTCCTTCGTGGCTGCGCCACCTGATTCAAGCAATTCAGATAGGAATAGCGTTCTGCGAACCAAATCGTAGGGGTCATCCACGGCAATTTGGCTGTTCAGCGGCTGCAGTGCTTGGCCGTTATGATGCTCATAGTAAATGCTCATCGCGTCCATCAGCGCCAGAATCGAATCACGTGTTGATCCTGCGTTCTGCATCAGCTCTTCAAGACCTGCGATAGCATCAGCCGGATGGCCTTCCTGCGCAAGAGCTTGGTAGCCCAATCGCTTTGCGAAATCCCGCTTCGAACGGTCTTTGCCGCGACTGCCGTAATCCAGCAAGAACTTGCTGGATGTATTTGCTGGATCATGCCAGACTGCACCACGAGCTATGACACCAAGCGCTGCAGGCTCGAATTCGGAGACGCGACCTTCGTTCACGAGCATCATGGCCAGCCTGCGCCGGTCAACTGCGGAAAGCTTCTTCAAAGCCCGCATTGCCGCAAGCTCCTGGTGATGGGCGGCAATTCGCTCAGCCTTTGCTTCTTGCCGGGCCTTTGTTATGTCTGTTTTGGTCGTGCCACCTTTGCTGGCTTCAAGTGCGTTCTTGGAAGCGGGTGACTTGGCATTGGGTGATTGTGCCGATAAAGAGAATGCTGCTGTTTCATCATCGGATTCTGTTGACATCGTTCCCGCAATGGGGTCATCACCAACGATCAGCCATGAGTCTCCACCCATGGAGGACGCGCCAGGCATATCGCAGCTTACAAAGTTCGTAAGCGACGAGTCTATCGTCCATTTACTTGTAGTTGTCGGCCACAAATTGCTGTAGAAACCACTGTCTTCCGGCGTCAACGGATACCAGGTATTCCATGTGACATCCCAAACGTCGTTGGTGTCACCTGATTGCAGATACCTACCACTTCCGAGCAACTCGAAGCTGTTTTCACCCTCTTCAAGATCGACGAAAGACGGGTCTGTCGCGTAGATCAGCGATCCTGAGCTATCCGAGAAAGTGTTGTGGCCACCCACCAGATCATACGTGACGCCATAGGTGCGAAGTTCAGGTAATGTGTCACCATTGCTGGCAATCATGCTGCACTCAATTCGGCAGTCGCCGCCACCAGAAGATGCACCGAAGACGCCGACTTTCGCGCCGTTGATGATCTGGGAGTTCCGAATCACTACATCGGTTGCCAGGGCATGGTAGATACCCACACCGTCGTTGCCATCGAAGACGCAGTCCTCAACAAGAAACCCATCGGCACGAAGTAGGATTAGTCCGGCACCGAAGCCAGAATACTGTGCGCTGCCGCCCATGTAAGCCAGTGTGCAGGCACGCATGTAACTCGTCGTATCTGTCGCCCGGGCCATAACGCCTTCATCAAACCACGAGAACGAGCATGAATCCGCCTGGAACGTCGCCCGCCGGAGGCCATTGACATATCCTTGCGCGTCCTGACTCTGGTTCACAAAGCCGTTTCCGTAGAGTCTTGCGTGCTTTACTTTGACAAAGCCGCGCTCCGAATAGATGTTCTTGGTGCCTGTCGAATCTTCCCAATGAAGGGTAATACGGCTGCCTGGTTGGCCGTAAACGTACAGTTTGCCTTTGGCCTTCGTCGTATCAGTGCCCCACACCTTGATGGCACCCTTGTCGGCAAACTCCACCACCGGATTGCGGTATCCGGGATGAGGTAAAATCGTCAGCACGCCGTCACCGCGAATATTGATCACGCTGTCCACGCGAACCGGTGCATACATCACGACAGTATCAGTGATTTCATATTTGGTCCATACAAAACGTTGGCCGAGAATCTGGTCTAACGAGTCCATAAATACCGTCAATTCGTCAGACGTCAAGCCGTCAATGGAGTCCATTTCTTCTTCACGCATCTCCACCAGCAACTTCCCAACTTGCCCGTCAATCTTTCGGCAGACATTGCCGTCAGAGCTGTCGATTATTTGTTGATATATTGCCTTGGCACTGTCCATTTCCAGAAAGTTCTCTGAGAGTGACAGACCAATCCCCATTGCTGCCGCATGTCGCGTCTCAGAGTCGCTGGACGTATCTTGAATACCAACAAGGTAATTCTGAGTCACGGTATCATTCGATGTGCTAAGGTAATTTATTGCAAGAAGACGATTAACTGCGGACGGTTTATTGCAATTGCTCGAAATAGTGGATTCCAGGATATCCCGATAGTTTGCATTGGCGCCCGAAAAATCTGGCTGAAGTTCTTCGCTTACGCCTTCTGAGATGCAATTGTCCAGCGGCGAGTCCCCATGCGGTAACTCATTGCAACCAAGTTGTTCCGTTAAGAAGGGGCTAAATGAGAACGGCAGACCTTTTACAAAATCCGTAAGCAATACACTCGTATCGGTGACACCGTTCCAATAATTGCCCTGCAGAGATGGCGAGAGAGGTGCATTTTGGTAATTCTCCCACACAAGCCAAGGAACTGGACAATGCCGGCAAAAGGCAGTTGTGTCAGAAGTATTAGGGTCGTAAATGGAGTTGTGTCCCATCGCGAAAGAGAAGCTTGCCCCGTCAGCCAGAACAATCTCTTCCTTACTGTTGCCTATTACCCAGTTATCCCCGAAGTCACCGTTTACGGTGTCAACGTTTGCCATTAACAGACTGCCGCCGTATATTTCAATCCCGACACCCTTGTTGTTTTCAATCTTACAACACTTCATCCAATTATCGGAGTGAACAGATCGAATCCCGCCGTAACCCGCTTTCTCACCCAGGCCATCTCTGACTGACACTTCGTTTAGGTCAAGCGTGCAGCCACGTGTCGCAAGAATCCCGTATTGCTTGGATTTCGTTATTTCGGAATTACGACCGCGAACAATTGTCCCGGACTGTGCTTGGATGGCGGTACCATTTCTTTCGAACTTGCAGTCGGTGATATAGACTTGCCGGTATCCGCTTGAATAGACGCCAACTTGCCCATTGTTTAAGAACTCGCACGCAACAAGGCTGTCGACCGATTTACCGGCCGTTGATTTCAGCCCGAAAGTTGCGTTGGCGATTGTCGTGTTTCTAAGCGTAACAGAACTCTTATGGCGAGTTGCGTTCGATTCGATGCCAGCCCACTTATACTCATTTCCTTTCGAGCATTTCATAATTATCTGAGTGCTGTCATTTCCGAGAATTGTCAGCTTGTTGAACCCGCTGTCAGGCTCAATCATCTTGATCCCTTTCCCCGGCGCGAACAGTATCTCCAAAGAATCCTTCCACTGATCCTCCCACTGCCCGTTCCGCATGATCTGGTATCGCTGTGCTGCAGTGTCCGGTACGATTGTTACTTGCGCACCATTCAGAATGATGTTGCGGTTGTAATAGCGAGGGGCTGTCAGAGTAGTGGTGTCCGAAAATACAAGATCGGTCGTATCTTGGAGATAGAAGTGAATCAGTTCCGCTTCGCCGGGGCCGACAATTGCCTGAATTCGGCGGCCAAAATCACCACCTCCGTCGCAGAAATTGTTGTCCCCATAGGGCAAAGTACTTGTGACGGCTACGCTATCGCCAAGAATGTACTCGGCAACATAGTCAACTGACTCTTCAAGGTTTCGAAGATCAATACAAGCCTTTCTTGTCTCGCCAGCAAGCCCTCGCCGATTTACCAGTAGAAACCACATGTCAGTTGTTGTGGAGTCCATCCCTTTCCAATACGAAAGCTGAATGTATGAATCATCGTCACGCTGCCACTCACAACCAGACTCGTCCCAGTGCATTGCGAATATGTCACCCACGGATGTCCGTACCAGATTTTCGCCGCATGTTATCCAGTTATCCAACTCAATCTGAAGTGAGTCAGGAAGCGACGGATAGCTGAGTTCGAAAATCGACGACGCCGTCGTCCCCCCAAACTCCAGCGCCTCTAGCGTCGGTGCGATTTCGTGGATCTCATTACAGACTTCTTTGGCGGCATAGTAACGGTCGGTCCGGTGGACACTTCTCGGCCCACAGAAATCGAACCCATATTCCACATTTGAAGAGTCAGAACCCCAGTCAAGAGGGCCACCTAAATAGGACGCGAGCGAATCCTCTCGGTTTCCTGACATGCCCCAATAGTACATGATGCCATCCGCGTCAACGGCAACCGACAGCCAAGCATTTAGCTTAACTTCATTCGGCGTCGGGTTGCGAATCGGGCAGCAGTTACTCTGGTCGTTTTCAGCATCAACTCCGCCTTGAACTGCGAGCCAGATATTGGCTCCTCTATCGTGGACCCATCCGATTTGTGTAACAAAGTCTTCATCAACATCCTGACTTGAGTACGGACAAGTCTCAATTCCCACAGCATCTGATAAGTCACCATAACCCCAAATTTCGCCGTCCAAAGCTGCCTGCAGCGACTTGCTACCAGTATAGGTCGCCGCAGTATAATCGCCTGAACAGTTTGTCCAATCTCCAGATATTTCACCTACTTCTTCATAGGAAACGTATGGCACGTCAGAAGATGAATCTGTAAACATGTACTTTACCGTACCACCTCCCCATGAAATAGGGACTTCCCACGTGGCGTTGGAGTATGGATAGAACTCCTCCAGATGCATGTTGAAATACGTGTTTTTCTCTTCCATCTTGTTCCACAGCCGTTCACGCATTGCGCCCGGACTCCATGGATGGCCGTTCATCCAGATCACTGGCAGGCCTCGGTCCTCCAGAATCTTATTAACTTCCACAAGGTTCTCGAGCTGCTCGTCAACGGCGTTCGGACGCGCATCGTATTCATCATAATACCAACCTGCATGATAATTCTCGTTGGCATGATACTGCGCCGCAAATTGGTCTCCTATGTACGTGCGCCACGCCGTCGAATCGGGTGATCGGAACAACCGGTGATGCCCTTCGTCCCACGCTTCCACCTCATGTAGAAAGAGCGTATGGTTGCCAGAGTAGGTCATCAAGAAGGCGACTTCCGTTACACCCCCTCCCTGCGGTGAACCACCAAAGACATAGCCGTAACCAGAGTCGATTCGCGTCTCGAGTTGCGCGTCATATGTTACAAAAGTCGTGTCTTCGTAGTAGTTCGGAACCGAATCCCGCATCTGAGCCCTATGGGGAACGATGACCTTCTCAATTTCGCTAAAGACCGGGCTGTTCAGGTCGAAATCCGTCGTTCGAATCTTAATTCCCGGAAAACGAACCCAGTTGTTATCGTCGCCGACGGTATCGCAGCACCAATCCCTCACAAACCAATAAAACGTCGCGACATGCGTATTCGTGTCGCCGGGTGTCAATTCGATATCGGCGCGAAACTTGAAATGCATCGGCATTGTGATGCTGTCATTGTCATACGCACCGCGATGATACCAGCCGCTCCATGGTCCGAATTTGATAATATTCCCGGCTGGATCTTTAATCGCGCAAATCGTGTCACCGGCGGATGCGGTCGTGTCGATCTTATATACCCACTCCGACAACCCCACATCCAAAACGTTTGGGATAAAAACTGTATCAATACTCTCACCTCGGCGATCAGAACTATGCCAAGGGCGACTCGGGTCAGCTACTCGCGTATCTCGTCGAAATGCATCCGTATATCTGTGTCCAAACGCCGGGAAATAGTTGTTGATGACTTGGATGTTATGTCCATCAAGTTCCCCGAAATCCGCATTCTCATATTCGACCCAAAGTTTTGTCACGCCCATCTCTTCCCACCAGCGCAACGCGTTCTGGTTGGCAACATGCACATTGCTCAGCCAAACGTTGACATCGTTGCTGTCGGGATAAGCCATGCTGTTGGTGTCGCCAGCACAATTTCCCAAGCCGCGAAAAGAACCGCCGGGTTCTACATGGACTTTGTACAAGAAATGCGGTGGATGATGCGCAACGCCACGTACGGCAGAAACCGGATCGCCAAAAGCACTCACATCAAATGCATATGTGCGAACGCCAATACATAAAATCAACATTCCAACCACTATAAGACGATTGCGGAGCATGATAATCCTCCCAAGTTACTTTAAAACAACGAGCTTATTTGTTTGAACCAGATTACTGGCTTGCACCATCAGAAAATACAAACCCGTAGGCAGACCCTGTCCGTCGAGACGGTACTGCATTGAAGATGTAACAAGATTAAACTCTTCCTTGCGCACTTCTTGTCCAAGAGTATTGAAAAGGGTCAGGGTAACGGAGCGTGCAGAAAAGGGAAGTTCAAGCGAAACAGTCGCGGAGCTGTTGAATGGATTGGGATAGACTGATACTTCCAATTCTTCCGGAAAAACCGGAGCGTCAGTCGCAGGCACTACATAATCATCACTTCCTGCGAAGACAACAGCACGGCCACGTTCACCGTCGAAATCATCGTTAAATGCACCAACTATAAAGTCTCCAATTTCGTCGCCGTTGACATCGCCTAAACCTGCGGCAGAGTGAATGCCTACTAAGTCATAAGGTTCCGTACGTCCTCTAATCGTTGCAATCGGATTCGGATTGATCCAGTGATAACCTAAATAGACTGCAATCGCGCCCCATGTGTTGATACAGCCGTCATCGATGGCTGCAAAATCTTGAGCACTGTCCCCGTTAATGTCTTTAAGACCAACAACATTGTAAATACCCCCCTCTGAGCATCCTTGAAAATTGAGTGTCACAGTTGGTTCGTCTAGAATCGTGTCAGCACCTAAGAAAATATTTACCTGATGCTCAAATTCCGCCGCCGACATGTCATCCTTTCCGTCGCCGTTGATGTCCGGAATAATCCATGATAGTGTAGAAGATATTCCGCCGCTCCAATGATAGGCCGGAGTCAGGCTTGGAGTCTCACTTCCCAAATAGATGTTAGAAAGATGGGAAAGCAAATCGCCATAGCCGTCGCCGTTCAAATCTCCAAACGAAACAACGGCAGTTTCTTGTGGCAACGGCCCCCAATCCGGAATCGAATCCAATATTGTGCCACCGAATATTGCAAATCCATCAGTATATGGTTGTAAATGATATGCAAATAAATCATCAAATCCATCACCATTAAAATCGCCGATGGGGAGGATAATTGCATTGAAGCGAGGTCTATGCATAACCAATACTGGTTCAAAATTCGCACTCGGACCACCCAAGTAGAATTCGTCTCGAAGAACTTGCGGATCATCTCGGTACTGCCACTCTACGATCCAATCTATGTGGCTATCTCCGTTCAAGTCCCCGACAGAAGACACCCACACAAATCTTAAATAGAGATTTGTGTCCGCACGCCAGACATGATATGGCGCATTTGACGGTGGATTTCCCCCAAAAAAGAACTCACAAAGAGACTCGCTAGGGTCGCCTGCAACCAGACCTTGTCCATTCACCCCCCAATCCATGAAGCCGTCGTTGTTCTGGTCTCCCAGCGAGAATACCTGTGCTCCATATCCGCTTTCTGGCCCCTGACCGGAGCGGTCCCACAGAACATCGAAGGGCTGGGCGAAAGCCCCCCCCCCAACAACAAAAGAGCGAACCCCACCCGCTTCAATAGATTGAATACAGATAGAATTCGCGTTGACATGTTCGTGGCCTCCAGGCT
>Ga0268298_10004604_pt1 | contig 13359 bp, 11 predicted proteins | sample WWTPWeurt_MetaG_FD_194462 | JGI IMG/M metagenome (GOLD analysis project Ga0268298, IMG submission 194462) | Activated sludge microbial communities from WWTP in Nijmegen, Gelderland, Netherland - WWTP Weurt | ecosystem: Engineered > WWTP > Aerobic digester > Activated sludge | place... | reverse complement strand
CGCACGAGGTATCGCGCCAGCACGGCGACGCCACGGCGCTGTGCCGCGGACTCGGCTTCAGTCCGGCTGACCTCGAGCGCGTCGACTTCCGCGTCTCCTACGCCCAGACCGGCCGCGTGATCGTGCGTGCCCAGCAGCTGCTGGGCGACCCGCATCTGGGCCTGCGCCTCGGCGCCAGCTTCAGCCTGGTCTCCTGGGGGCTGTGCCTGGTCGGCATGATGGCTTCGGCCAGCGCCGGCGAGGCGCTCGATTTCGCGCTCGATTTCCTGCCCTCGACCGAACGCTTCCTGCGCCTGCAGCGCGACGACGGCGAGGGCCAGCTCGCCGCCACCGCCGAGCCCATGCACGACGACGACGCCGAGGTCTCGCGCTTCCTCGTCGAGCATGCCTTCGCGGCGCTCACACGCGCCTGCCGCTTCGTGATCGCCCCCTGGTACGGCCCCAAGCGCGTCGAGTTCAGCGCCGACGCCCCGGCGGACCCGCGCGGCCACGAAGAGGCGTTCGGCTGCCCGGTGCTGTTCGGCTGCCGCGCCGACCGCCTGGTGTTCGACCCGAGCGACCAACCGGTCGCCACCGCCGACGCGCTGGTCGCGCGGCTGTGCCGCCACCAGCTCGAACAGCGCGCCGGCGCCGGCGCCCCCTCCGAGCTGGAAGCGGTGATCGTGCGCGCGCTGCGCGTGGACCTGCGCTCGCCGCCGACGATGGCGGCGATCGCCGCGTCGATCAACGTCAGCGAGCGCACCCTGCGCCGCCGCCTCGTCGACGCCGACCTCTCCTACGCCGGCCTGCTCGACCAGGAACGCATGCGCCGCGCGCTCGGCCTGCTCGGCGCCAGCGACGCGCCGATGGCGCGCGTGGCCGCGGAAGCCGGCTTCTCCGACGCACGCAGCCTGCGCCGCGCGATCAAGCGCTGGACCGGGCAGACGCCCTCGGCGCTGCGTCGGCATGAGGACTGAGCAGCGGCCCTGGTGGGCGCGGCTGCGCCGCGCATTCGCCGGCCCGGCCCGTGACGAGGCCGACGCGCGACTCGCCGGCGTGCTGCAGCAGGCCAGCGACGCGATCATCACCATCGACGTGCGCCAGCGCGTGGTGTTCTTCAACCGCGCCGCCGAGCAGGTGTTCGGCGTGGCCGCGGCCGAGGCGCTCGGCCAGCCGCTGGACCGCTTCATCCCGCAGCGCCAGCAGATGGCGCACCGGCGGCACGTCGACGGCTTCGGCCGCACCGGCGTGACCGCGCGCCACATGGGCCGGCTGCACGAACTCGCCGGCCAGCGCGCCGACGGCGAGGTGTTCCCGATCGAGGCCTCGATCTCGCGCTCCGGCGAGGGCGAGGCGCAGCTGATGACGGTGCTGCTGCGCGACGTCGGCACGCTGCGCGCGGCCGAGGCGCAGCAGGCGGCCCAGGCGCGCGCGGAAGGCGCGCGCCGCGCGATGGCCGAGTTCATCGCCCGGCTGGGCCACGAGATGCGCACGCCGCTGAACGCCGTGCTCGGCTTCTCGCAGCTGCTGCAGACCGACGAGCACGAGCCGCTCGCCCCCGGGCAGCGCCGCCGCGTCGAGCAGATCCGCACGGCGGGCTGGCACCTGCTGCGCCTGCTGGCCGACGCCTCCGACCCCGCGGTGCTGGAGAGCGGCGCGCTGCGCCTCGAGCTGGCCAGCGTGGCGCCGCTGGCGGTGGTCGACGAGGCGCTGGCCATCTGCGAGACCGAGGCGCGCGCCCGTGGCATCGCCGTGCACGTGCACGCCGGCGGTGCGCCGGCGCCGCTGCACGTGCAGTGCGACCCGCTGCGCCTGCGCCAAGTGCTCATCAACCTGCTGTCCAACGCCGTCAAGTACAACCGCGACGGCGGCGCGATCGACATCCACCTGCGCCGCGGCGACGCCGGCGTGAGCATCGAGGTGGCCGACACCGGCATCGGCATGACGCCCGAACAGCTCTCGCACCTCTACGAACCCTACAACCGCCTCGGCCGCGAGCGCGAGGTGGCCGAGGGCACGGGCATCGGCCTGGTGCTGACGCGCCAGCTCGTCGAGCGCATGCACGGCCGCCTCGAGATCGACAGCGAGGCCGGGCGCGGCACGCACGTGCGCGTCACCCTGCCCGCCGCCGAGGCGCCGCCGGGGCTGCCCGAGGCCCCACCGCCGCCGCCCGCGCCGGCACGCGGTGCGGACGACGCGGCGCTGCCGGGCGCCGTGGTGCTCTACGTCGAGGACAACCCGGTCAACGTGCTGCTGGTCGAGCAACTGCTCGCACGCTGGCCGCAGATCGGGCTGGTGCACGCGGAAGACGGCCATGCCGGCCTGGAACTCGCGCGCCGGCTGCGCCCCGACCTCGTGCTGCTGGACATGCACCTGCCCGACATGAGCGGCCTGCAGGTGCTGGCCGCGCTGCGCAGCGACCCCGCCACCGCATCGCTGGGCGTGGTGGCGCTGTCCGCCAGCGCCGAAGCCGCCGACGTGCGGCGTGCCCGCGAGGCCGGTGCGATCGAGTACTGGACCAAGCCACTCGACATGCACGGCTTCCACGCCGACGTGGTGCGGGCGCTGGGGCGGCGGGTGGAGGCCTGACGAGGCACGTCAGCCCCGCGCCGCCTCGGCGTGCAGCCAGGTCAGGAAGGCCTCGACCGGCGGCCGCCTGGCGTGGCGCACCGGGTAGACGGCGAAGTGCGCCTTCACGCGCACCGCCTTCTCCAGCCCGAACACCGGCCGCAGCTTGCCCTCGGCCATGTGCTTGCCCGCCATCGTGGCGCTCTCCAGCGCCACGCCCAGCCCCTGCGTCGCGGCGTCCAGCGACATCAGCGCGCGGTCGAAGCGCAGGCTGAAGCGCTCCGGCGCACGCTTGTCCGAGAAGGCGCGCAGCCAGTCCGACCACTGCACCACGCTGACGTTGCTCTGGATCAGCGGCAGCTCGAGCAGCTGCTCGATGCGCTTGAGGCGGTGCTCGCGGATGAACGCCGGGCTGGCCAGCGGCACGATGCGCTCCTCGAAGAGCGGCTCCACGACGAGGTCGGGCCAGTTCGGCACGCCGTAGCGGATGTCGAGATCGGCCTGGCCGAGCGCGAAGTCGCTGTGCGTGTGCGCAGCCGACAGGTTCAGCGAGATCTCCGGGCAGGCCTGCGCGAAGGCCTGCAGGCGCGGCAGCAGCCACAGGCTGGCCAGGCTGGGCGTGCAATGCACGTACAGGCTGTTCGCAACGCCCTGGCGCATGTCCTCGGTGGCCGAGGCGATGGCCGCGAGGGCACCGGCGATGCGCGACAGGTACTGCTCGCCGGCGGCGCTGAGCCGCACGCCGTGCGCGCTGCGCTCGAACAACCGCACGCCGAGCTGTGATTCGAGCCGCGCCACCTGGTGACTGACTGCCGAGGCGGTGAGGTGCAGCTCCGCCGCGGCGAGGGCGAAGCTGCGCCGCCGTGCCACCGCCTCGAAGGCCAGCAGGCTGGGCAGCGGGGGCGAAGCAGCCATCGGGTGAACCCTCACGTTGGATGACAGATCATCATCTTAGGCTGAAGAGACTTCGCTTGTCGTCATGCCATGCCGCGCCGAAGATTTCGGCACGAACTCACCGCATGGAGACGATGCAGATGCTTCTCAAGGACAAGGTCGCCGTGATCACCGGCGGCGCCGGCCTCAACGGCCTGGGCTTCGCGACCGCCCGCATGATGGCCGCGCAAGGCGCGCGCGTGGTCATTCTCGACCTGGCGCGCGCCGAGCCGGCGCAGGCCGCCGCCAAGCTGGGCGAAGGCCACCTCGGCGTGGTCGCCGACGTCACCGACAAGGCCTCCTGCGAGGCCGCCGCCGCCGCAGTGCTGAAGGCCTTCGGCCGCATCGACGTGCTCGTCAACAACGCCGGCATCACCCAGCCGGTGAAGACGCTCGCGATCACGGGCGCCGACTACGACCGCATCCTCGACGTCAGCCTGCGCGGCACGCTGTACATGAGCCAGGCCGTGATCCCGGCGATGCAGCGCCAGAAGGGCGGCGCGATCTGCTGCGTCTCGTCGGTGTCGGCGCAGCGCGGCGGCGGCATCCTCGGCGGGCCGCACTACTCGGCCGCCAAGGCCGGCGTGCTGGGCCTGGCGCGTGCGATGGCGCGCGAGTTCGGCATCGACGGCATCCGCGTCAACTGCGTGACGCCGGGGCTGATCGCCACCGACATCAACAAGGGCCTGATCCCCGACGACAAGATGAAGGGGATCCTCGAGCAGATCCCGCTGAACCGCGTCGGCGAACCGAACGACGTGGCCGGCTGCCTGGTGTTCCTCGCCAGCGACCTCGCCAAGTACTGCACCGGCGTCACGCTCGACGTGAACGGCGGCATGTTGATCCACTGACCTGCGCCCCTTCTCGAACAACACAGCAACCATCTTGAAGACCCTGAAGTCACGCCGAGCCGAAGTCCGAGCGCCATGGCGTCTTGGTGCGAGTAATCGCATTGAGCGTGATGAGCAGCTTGCGCATGCAGGCCACGAGTGCGACCTTCTTGGGCTTGCCGGCGGCCACCAGCCGTTGGTAGCAGGTCTTGATGGCGGGGTTGAAGCGTGTGGCGACCAAAGCGGCAACATAGAGCACACGACGCACGCTCGCGCGGCCACCGAAGATGTGGCGCTGGCCTCTGAAAGTGCCGGAGTCGCGGTTCAGCGGCGCCAGACCCACCAGGCTGGTGATCTGCTTGCGCGTGAGCAGGCCCAGCTCAGGCAACTCGGCGATCAGCGTGCTGGCGGTGGTTGGGCCAACCCCCTTGACGGACTGCAGCAGTCCAGACAGATCGGCATGCCGCTCCTTCAGGGCGTGCTGCAGATCGTTGTCGATGTCGGCCAGCTGCTTGAGCAGCAACGCGATCACCGCCTCGATGCTGGGCTTGGCACGTACATGGGCCACGCCCAGGCGCTGCCGCTCGGACACCAGCATCGTCACGAGCTGGCGCCGTCGCGCCACCAGTGCACCGAGTTCGCGCTGCTCGGTACTGGCAAGCGGGCGAGGCTGATGGCCACGAGCGTGCAGCACAGCAGCGAACTCAGCCAGCACGCTCGCATCGATGCGATCGGTCTTGGCAAGCCGACCCATCGCGCGAGCAAAGTCGCGCGCCTGGCGTGGATTGAGCACCGACACAGGCAGCCCCGCGCTAGCCAGTGCCAGCGCGCAAGCCTGCTCATAGCCGCCCGTAGCTTCCAGCACAACAAGTGCAACGGCCTTGCGAGTCAGCCAGCGCACGAGCTTGGCGTGTCCCGCCTCGTTGTTGGTGAACGAATGCGTCGACGCATCCGAGCAAGCCACCTCCACGGTGTCCTTGGCCACGTCGATGCCTACGAAGTTCGGTTGGCTCATGGTGTTCTCCGGCTCCCAGCCTTACGGATGCGAAATGAGATCAATCAACCATTCGGGATGACGCAGAACGAGGCAGCCGCGGTACGCCTTGGGCTGTTGTTGGAGCTTGTTCGCTCGCAGGAGACACAAGCTGCACCGCGACCAGCCAACCGGATCGGCATGCAGTTCACCAACCGGCCTGCACGCTGAAGTTTGAACCCATCGAAAGATATAAAGGAGACAAGCCATGCAACGTTCCAACTTCGTCCGCTCGCTGCTCGCGCTGGCCGCCGTGGCCGCCCTGCCCTTCGGCGCGCAGGCCCAGGCCACCAAGCTCACGCTCGGTCACGGCGCCGCACCGGGCAACCCGCGCCATGAGGCCGCCGTGCTGTTCGCCGAGCGCGTGAAGGCCAAGACCGCCGGCCGCATCGAGATCCAGGTGGCGCATTCGGCGCAGCTCGGCGACGACGCCGCGATGATCACCGCGCTGCGCTCGGGCACGCTGGACCTGTCGGCCAACAGCCAGGGCGCGATGGCCAACGTGGTGCCCGAGTACGCCGCGCTGGGCCTGCCCTTCCTGTTCGCCGACGCGGGCAAGGCCTGGCAGACGCTGGACGGCCCGCTCGGCCAGGAACTCGCCAAGCGCACCGCCGCCAAGGGCATGGTGGTGCTGGGCTACTGGGACAACGGCATCCGCCACGTCACCAACGCCAAGCGGCCGGTGAAGGCGCCGGCCGACCTCAAGGGCCTGAAGATCCGCACCCCGCCCGACACGATGACGGTGGACATCATGCAGATGCTGGGCGCCGACACGCAGCAGATCAAGTTCGCCGAGCTGTATGTCGCGTTGCAGCAGGGCGTGGTCGACGGCCAGGAGAACCCGCTGACCAACATCGCCTCGGCCAAGCTCTACGAGGTGCAGAAGTACCTGACGCTGACCGGCCACAAGTACGAGGCCACGCCCTTCGTGATCGGCAAGCGCGCGTGGGACAAGCTGAGCCCGGCCGACCAGAAGGCCTTCACCGAAGCCGCCGCCGAGGCCACGCAGATGCAGCGCAAGCTCGCCAAGGAAGCCGACGAGAAGCTCGTCGCCGAACTGAAGGCCAAGGGCGTGCAGATCGAGACGGTGGACCGCAAGGCCTTCGTCGAGGCCACCAAGCCGGTCTACGCGAAGTGGCAGTCCGGCCCGGTGGGCGATTTCGTCAAGCAAGTGATGCAGCAGGCGCAGTGATGGGCTGGCTGCAAACCCTGGACGCCGCCATCGGCGCGGCCTGCCGCGGCGTGCTGTACCTGACGCTGGCGGTGGTGTTCACGATCCTCAGCGTGAACGTGGGCCTGCGTTACGTGGCCGGCACCAGCCTCGCGTCGGCCTCCGAGCTGCCCGAGCTGCTGTTCCCCTGGATGATCATGGCCGGCGTGGTGCTGGCGGCGCAGCACGGCTCGCACATCGCGGTGGTGATCCTGACCCAGAAGCTCGGCGCCGCGCGGCGCTGGGTGCTGGCCGGCGGCGCGCTGGCGGTGGCGGTGCTGTACGCCGCGCTGGCCGTCACCGCCTGGCCGCTGATGGAGATCGCCGCCGACGAACGTTCGCCCATCCTGCAGGTGCCGGGCTCGGTCAGCGTCGGCTGCCTGATGCTGGGCTTCGCGCTGCTGGCCGTCGTCACGCTGTGCCGGCTGCCGACGCTGTGGGCCGCCGACGCGGTCGACGCTGCCGCCGCTGCCGCCGCGGCCGATCTCGCCCACGGAGCCTGACATGACCGCCCTCATCATCGCCCTGTTCATCGCCGCGGCGCTGCTGTCGATCCCGATCGCGCACGCGCTGGTGCTGGCCTCGGTCGGCGGGCTGCTGATCATCGACAAGGTGCCGGTGCACCTGGCGATCGAGCAGATGCTGGCGCAGACGCAGAGCTTCCCGCTGATCGCGATCCCGTTCTTCATGCTGACCGGCGCGCTGATGGTCAGCGGCAAGCTCGGGCAGAGCCTCGTGAACCTGCTGTCGATGATGATCGGCCGCGTGCACGGCGGGCCGGCGCAGGTGGGCGTGCTGTCGTCGACGATCTTCGGCGGCGTGTCGGGCTCGGCTGTCGCCGATGCGTCTGCCATCGGCTCGATGCTGATCCCCTGGCTGAAGAAGCTCGGCTACCCGGCGCCCTTCGCGGCCGGCACGCTGGCGGCGGCCGCGACCATCGACATCCTGATCCCGCCGTCGATCCCGATGATCGTCTACGCGCTGGTGTCGGGCGCGTCGATCGGTGCGCTGTTCGTCGCCGGCATCCTGCCCGGCCTGCTGATGTGCGCCGGCTTCATGGCCGTGTGCTACGTGCAGGGGCGGCGGCGCGGCTTCCCGCGCGACACCACGCCCTTCGCGTGGCCGGCGTTCTGGCGCCAGCTGGCGCACGCCGGTCCGGCGCTGCTGATGCCGGTGCTGATCATCGTGTTCCTGCGCTTCGGCATCGCCACGCCCACCGAGGTGAGCGTGATGTCGACGCTGTACGCGCTGGTGGTCGCCGCGCTGGTCTACCGCGACCTCACCTGGACCAAGCTGCGCCATGCCGCGATCGAGGCCGGCATCTCCACCGGCGTGGTGCTGCTGATCATCATGGCCAGCAGCGTGGTCGGCTGGATCGTCACCTACGAGCAGCTGCCCGCCGCGTTCACGCAGTACGCCAAGGAGGTCCTGCAGTCGCCCTGGCTGATCATCCTGGCGATGAACCTGATCATGCTGGCCACCGGCATGTTCATCGACCTGCCCGCGGCGGTGCTGCTGCTCACGCCGATGTTCGTGCCGCTGGCCGCGGCGGTCGGCATGGACACGGTGCAGCTCGGGATCATGATGATCGTGAACCTCTCGATCGGCCTGTATCACCCGCCGATCGGCACCACCCTCTTCATCACCAGCTCGATCGCCAAGGTGCGCATCGGCGACGTGGTGATCGAGCTGATCCCCTTCTACGTCGTCGCCATCGGGCTGCTGCTGGGCTTCGCCTACCTGCCCTGGCTGACCATTCGTTGACCACTCGTTCGCACGGAGTTTTCATGTCTGATCCGAAATCACTGGCACAGCGTGCCTGGCGCATCCGCCGCTACGCGCTGCGCATGGGCGAGGTGCAGGGCCAGGGTTACATCGGCCAGGCGCTGGGCTGGGCCGACGTGCTGGCGGTGGCCTACGGCCATGCGCTGGCGCTGCGCCCCGACGATCCGGCCTGGGAAGGCCGCGACCGCTTCCTGCTCTCGCACGGCCACTACGCGATCGCACACTACGCCGCGCTGATCGAGGCCGGCGTGATCCCCGAGAGCGAACTGGAGAGCTACGGCAGCGACGACAGCCGCCTGCCGATGAGCGGCATGGCGAGCTACACGCCGGGCATGGAGATCTCCGGCGGCTCGCTGGGCCAGGGCCTCGCCATCGGCGTGGGCATGGCGCTCGGCCTGAAGCAGAAGAAGAACCCGGCCTTCGTCTACAACAGCATGAGCGACGGCGAGCTCGACGAAGGCTCGACCTGGGAAGCCGCGATGGGCGCCGCGCACCACAAGCTCGACAACCTGATCTGCCTGGTCGACATCAACAACCAGCAGGCCGACGGCCCCTCGGGCAAGGTGATGGGCTTCGAGCCGCTGGCCGACAAATGGGCCGCGTTCGGCTGGCACGTCCAGCGCGTGAGCGGCAACGATCTGCCCGCCGTGCTGAAGGCCTTCGATGCCGCGCGCGCGCTGAAGGACGCCAGGCCGCGCGTGATCCTGTTCGACACGCTGATGGGCAAGGGTGTGCCCTTCCTCGAGCAGCGCGAGAAGAACCACTTCATCCGCGTCGATCCGCCGGAATGGCAGCAGGCGCTTTCCGTCCTCGACGCCAACCGACCCGAAGGAGCCCTCGCATGAGCACGGCCACCGCACAGAAGAAGCCGAAGCTCACCACCTCGGCGATGATCGCCTCGATCGCCAGCGAGGGGCAGCGCGTGAGAGCGGCGCCCTTCGGCAAGGCGCTGGTGGAGTACGCGGCGACGCGGCCCGAGATCGTCGGCCTGACCGCCGACCTCGCCAAGTACACCGACCTGCACCTGTTCGCGCAGGCGTATCCGGAACGCTTCTTCCAGATGGGCATGGCCGAGCAGCTGCTGATGGCCACGGCCGGTGGCCTGGCCAAGGAAGGGCGGGTGCCCTTCGCCACCACCTACGCGGTGTTCGGCACGCGGCGCGCCTACGACTTCATCCACCAGGTGATCGCCGAGGAGAACCTCAACGTCAAGATCTGCTGCGCGCTGCCGGGCCTGACCACCGGCTACGGCCCCAGCCACCAGGCCACCGAGGACATCGCGATGATGCGCGGCGTGCCGGGCCTGACCATCGTCGACCCCTGCGACGCGCTCGACATCGAACAGGCCGTGCCGCAGATCGCCGCGCACCCGGGCCCGGTCTACATGCGGCTGCTGCGCGGCCAGGTACCGCTGGTGCTCGACGAGGTCGAAGGCTATCGCTTCGAGCTCGGCAAGGCCAAGCTGCTGCGCGAAGGTGCCGACGTGCTGGTGATTTCCAGCGGCATCCTCACGATGCGTGCGCTCGAAGTGGCGGCCGATCTCGCGAAGGACAAGGTCGGCGTCGCCGTGCTGCACTGCCCGACCATCAAGCCGCTGGACGAAGCAGCGATCGTCGAGGCGGTGCGCTACAAGCACCGGCTCGTGGTCGTCGCCGAGAACCATTCGGTGGTCGGCGGCCTGGGCGAAGCGGTGGCGAGCACGCTGCTGCGCCATCGGGTGCAGCCGGCGGGCTTTCAGCTCGCCGGGCTGCCCGATGCCTTCCTCGACGCGGGCGCGCTGCCGACGCTGCACGACCGCTACGGCATCAGCCGCGAAGCGCTCGCCGCGCGCATCAAGGGATGGCTGTCATGACGACTGCCCCTCGTCCGACGAGTACGTCGGCCGATCCCCCGAGGGGATGCGGGCCGGCTTGGGAGCGGCCCGGCGCTCGGCCCGCGGAGACCACCCCGCAACGGATGGCCGATGCCATCCGTTTCCTGGCCATCGACGCCATCGTCCAGGCGACCGAAGGCCACCAGGGCGTGCCGCTGGGCATGGCCGAGATCGCGACGGCGCTGTACACGCACCACCTGAAGTTCGACCCGGCCGACCCGACCTGGCCGGACCGCGACCGCGTCGTGCTCTCCAACGGCCACGGCTCGATGCTGCTCTACGCGCTGCTGCACCTGAGCGGCTACGCGGCCTTTCCGATCGAGCAGATCAGGCGCTTCCGCGAATTCGGTTCGCACTGCGAAGGCCATCCGGAGTTCAACCCGGCCCACGGCATCGAGGTCACCACCGGCCCGCTCGGCCAGGGCATCGCCAACGCCTTCGGCATGGCGGTGGCCGAGGCGTATCTCAACGCGCGCTTCGGCAACGGCCTGGTCGACCACCGCACCTGGGCCTTCGTCGGCGACGGTTGCCTGCAAGAGGGCATCGGCCAGGAGATGATCTCGCTGGCCGGGCATCTGCGCCTCGGAAAACTCACGCTGCTGTGGGACGACAACCGCATCACCGACGACGGCGCGACGTCGCTCTCGATCAGCGAGGACGTGGCCGAGCGTTTCCGCGTCGCGCAGTGGCATGTGGTGGAAGTCGATGGTCATGATCTCGAAGCGGTGTCGACCGCACTGGCCGCCGCGACGGCGGACGAGCGGCCCTCGCTGATCGCCTGCCGCACGACGATCGCCAAGGGCCTGGCGCGGCTGCAAGGCCAGCGCGGCGGGCACAGCGCGCGGCTGCATCCGGCCGACGCGGACGCGGCGCGGCGTGATCTGGACTGGCCGCATCCGCCGTTCGAGATCCCTCGCGAGGTGCGCGAGGCCTGGCGTGCCGCCGGCCGGCGCAGCGACGCCGAACACGCCGCGTGGCGCGCGCGCCGTGACGCGCTGGCGCCGGCCGAACGCGCCGAGTTCGAGCGCATCCTCGCCGGCGAGCTGCCGGCCGGCTGGCGCGAGGTGCTCGCGAACTACAAGCGCGCCGCGCTGGAGCGCAGCGAAGCGCCGGGCGGCATCCTGATCTCGGCCGAGATCAACGATGCGCTGACCGAGCTGCTGCCCGAGCGTTTGGTCGGCTGCGCCGACCTCGAAGCGCCGACCAGCCACAAGCGCCGCCTCGCGGCCTTCACCGCGCAGGATCGAAGCGGCGCCTACGTGCATTGCGGCGTGCGCGAGCACCTGATGGGCGCGATGGCCAACGGCATGGCCGCGCACGGCGGCATCGTGCCGCTGGCGGTGACCTACCTCGCCTTCGCCGACTACGAACGCCCGGCGATGCGCATGGCCGCGCTGATGGGCCTGCCGGTCAAGTTCGTGTTCAGCCACGACTCGATCGGCGTCGGCAAGAACGGGCCGACGCATCAGCCGGTGGAGATCCTCGCCTCGCTGCGTGCGATGCCCAACATGCTGGTGCTGCGCCCGGCCGATGCCATCGAAGCCGCCGAATGCTGGGAGATGGCACTGGAACACCGCAGCGGCCCGAGCACGCTGGTGTTCGCGCGCCAGGCGCTGCCGAACGTGCGGCGCGAACCCACGGGCGAGAACCTGTCGCGCCGCGGCGCCTATGTGCTGGCCGAGGCGCAAGGCGGCGCACGCCGTGCGACGCTGCTGGCCACCGGCTCGGAAGTCGCGATCGCATTGCGCGCGCGCGAGCAATTGCAGGCGCGCGGCGTGCCCACCGCGGTGGTGTCCATGCCGTGCTGCGAGCGATTCGATGCGCAGGACGCGGCGTACCGCGCGCAGGTGCTGGGTTCCTCCGACGGCGTGCGCGTTGCGGTGGAGGCAGCGGTGCGTTTCGGCTGGGACCGATACCTCGGCGAGCGCGGCGGCTTCGTCGGCATGAGCGGCTTCGGCGCCTCCGGCCCGGCCGAGCAGCTCTACGAGCACTTCGGCATCACGCCGGCAGCGCTGGTCGCGCAGGTCGAGCGGCTGCTGTAGCTCAACCCGCGAAGAACCTCTCCACCAGCGCGAACTGCTCCGGCGTGTTGAGCGCCGGCGCGTGGCCGCAGCCGGCGATCTCGACCACCACGGCGCGCGGGCCGCGGTTGCGCATGGCTTCGGCGGTCTCGGGCAGCAGCAGATCGGACGCCTCGCCGCGCAGGCACAGCACGGGGATGTCCAGCGTGTCCCACTCGTCCCAGCGCCGGTAGTCGTCGGCGTGGTGGGTGAACTGCATCACCATCGCCGGGTCGTAGTGCGGCGTCACGCGGCCGTCGGGCAAGCGGCGCGTCGAGGTTTCGGTGAGGCGGCGCCACTGCGCGTCGCTCAACCAGCCATAGGGCTTGTAGATGGTGCGGAAATACTGCTCCAGCTCGCTCACCGTGGCGAACGCGGCCGGGCTGCCGGCATAACTGCGGATGCGCTCGATGGCCGCATCGGCGAGTTGCGGGCCGTTGTCGTTGAGCACCAGCCGGCGGATGCGGCCGCGCAGCGTGGTGGCCGCCGCCAGCGTGCCGATCGCGCCGCCCATCGAGGTGCCGAGCCAGTGGAAGCGCGCGATGCCGAGCGCATCCACCAGCGCGGTGGCGAGCTTCACGTAGAAATCCAGGCAGTACTCCTGCTCCGGCGCCGGGCTCCACTGGCTGAGCCCGCGCCCGATGGTGTCGGGGCAGATCACGCGCCAGCGCTGCGAGAGGTGCGCCGCGATGTCGTCCATGTCGCGCCCGGTGCGCGCCAGGCCGTGCCAGGCGATCACCGTCTCGGCGTGCTGCGCGCCCCACTCGGTGTAGTGGAGCTCGCGGCCTTCGCACTGAACGTAGTTCGACGTGAAGCTCATGTCCTTCTCGCTCTCCATGCGCGCAAACGCCCCACCACGCCGGTGGGGAAGTGGTAGACCGAGAGCACGAACAGCAGGCCCAGCCAGAGCAGCCAGCGATCCGGCGAGACCAGCGCGGCCAGCACGGGCACGCCCTCGGCGGCCGAGGCGCCGAGCTTGAGCAGATCCTGCAGGTAGTTCTGCGCGATGACGAACAGCACCGAGCCGATCACCGCGCCGTAGATCGTGCCCATGCCGCCGATCACGACGACGAGCAGGATGTCCAGCA
>Ga0268298_10004603_pt1 | contig 13363 bp, 11 predicted proteins | sample WWTPWeurt_MetaG_FD_194462 | JGI IMG/M metagenome (GOLD analysis project Ga0268298, IMG submission 194462) | Activated sludge microbial communities from WWTP in Nijmegen, Gelderland, Netherland - WWTP Weurt | ecosystem: Engineered > WWTP > Aerobic digester > Activated sludge | place... | reverse complement strand
ACTGGAACCAGAAGGTTTCCGTATCGAGGCGTTACTGGTGGCCGACGGTCCGGCCCAGTCGACCACCGCATGCTCCAATGCCCTGGATAACTTCGAACGTCTGGGCTCGACTCTAAGCTTGGGCGTGACCCCGCGGCTCCTTCCTCGGCGTTACCTGCTCAACTGGTCGCTGGGTGCTACGTTGTTTGCCGGATTGATCGTTGCAGCTCTGCTCGCATTGCAACCGCCCTTGGTGCGGGGTATGGTAGATCGCCATGTTGAAGAGTTGCGTGAGCAAGTCGGGGAACTGCCACGTATCTTTGCAGCCACCGAATCGATGGCGCACGCACACGACGCTGCCGCCAAGCTTGCCGCCGATCCGGCGGCAAAGTTGCCCGGCGAATTGGCTCAACTGTTTGCCACCATTCCGCCGGGTCTTGGCATTCGCCGCGCGGAATACAAGGCCGGAGTTTTGCACATTGCCGGCAGCGGCGCGGACGCAAAGCAATGGCTGATCAACGCGGGATTTCCAGCCAATAGCATTTCTATCGAGCAATCCGCAGGCATTTCCGCCTGGCAGGCGGAGAAACCAATCCGCTAGCCAAAACACAACCTGCAATCAACCCATCGTCCGGCTCACTCATTGATGCTGAGTGGGGTCCGTACTCATTTTAGGTTTGTGGGAAAAAGTTCCTGGGATGCCAAAATCAGGGCCGACCTTCAGAAAACCATGGGGCGAATGCTATGACTTGTTTTCCGATAATGGCACAGGGAACTCCTTGAAAACTTGCCGCGCGCGAGGAGCGAACACCACATATCCGGCAGCGACAAGTATCGCACCCAGCACCGCCAGATCCAATGATTCGAGCGCACTGAATCTAAACTGAAATGTTGCGCCAGCCAATCTCAGTGCCGCTGCACCGATGGCCGATACAACAAGCAGTGGGGCACCAAAGCGCCATATGACTCGGGCCCAACGCCCCGTGTCAGGCTTTCGAAGCACTGCCGCCAACGCCACGAGCAGTGCCGGAAACTCCGCAATCAAATGGTACTTCTGCGTTCCATCGAATACGCTCGCCATAAGTTGGGTGGAACGCGACATCAATGTCGCCAATCCAATCCAGTAGTGCATGGTAAGCAACATCAGGATCAACAATAAAACGATGCCGCCTTTGAGAACTCCATAACGATTGAAATCCTCGAACGAGTAGCTTTCAGACATGGCCGATCGATAGCGATTTGGACGAAAGCGGATTATAAATCCCCACCCGCAAGGCCGGCATCTCCTTATGCTCCATGGTCGCCCGCCCGATATTCCGGCACCCAACACTTAAGTCCCGCCTTCACGTCGCTTTCGTCCCGCCAGGGAGCCGTCAGCCATCGCTCAAGTTCAGCCAGCCAGGCGGCATCGGGGATATTCATCGACTGCGCAATTCGCAGTTTGGGATGGGGCGTAGGCAACGTGGTTTCGTCATCCGCAAGCAATTCTTCGTAAAGCTTCTCTCCAGCCCTCAGGCCAGTGAATTCAATCCTTATTTCGTCCTCATTGAAACCAGAGAGCCGGATCATGTCGCGGGCAAGGTCAAAAATTCGCACCGGAGTTCCCATGTCAAGGACAAAAATGCGTCCGCCTTCATCCTCCTTGGCTGCCATTAGGCCAGCCTGCAAAACAAGTTGCGCGGCTTCGGGAATAAGCATGAAGTAGCGGATGATTTCCGGATGGGTGACGGTGATCGGTCCGCCTTTGGCAATCTGTTCCCGAAACCGTGGAATGACACTGCCTGATGAGCCTAGTACATTGCCGAATCGCACCATTGCGATCCGCGTAGCGGCATTGGTCGCCTGTAGCGCCTGACATGCCAGTTCCGCCAGGCGCTTGCTGGCACCCATGACATTTGTTGGGTTCACTGCTTTATCCGTGGAAATCAACACGAACTCGCCTGTGCCATTTGCTTGTGCAGCGCGCACCACATTCAAGGTGCCCAACACATTGTTGCGAATCGCCTCCCAGGCATTGGCACATTCCATCAACGGCACATGCTTATACGCAGCCGCGTGAAATACGACGTCTGGCTGGTACTTGGCAAACACGGCACCCACGCGATCGGCATCTTTGACATCACCAATGACACAGGCTATCGGTTGCCCTGCGAACTCCTGTTCAAGGCTGTAAAGCGCAAACTCCGACTGTTCCAGAAATACCATCAGGCGCGGCCTAAATCGAGAAATCTGGCGACACAACTCAGAACCGACCGAACCACCCGCGCCGGTAATCAGCACCGTCTTGTCCTTCAGTTGGGACAGCAAACCCTGCTCATCAAGTTCGATGCGCTCGCGCCCAAGCAAATCCTCGAGTTCAACCTTGCGCACTTGCGACACCGCGACCCGGCCAGCCAGGACATCGCCCATTGCGGGAACGGTAAACACCTTTAACCCGACTGTGGCGGCAAGCTCCAATGCGCGTCGTCGCGCGGCTGGTGTTGCCCCTGGCATAGCAATTATGGCGTGCCTGGCCGACAGCGCCTCCGCGTAATGTTGTACCTGATCGATCGGGCCAAGTACTGGCACGCCATGGATGTGCGAGCCGACTTTCCCGGGCTGGTCATCCAACAGGCCAACTACGCGCCAGTCGGAACTATTCGCGAAATCGCGCAAAAGCAGGGATGCTGCCGCGCCCGCTCCAAGAACAATTACCGGAGTGGCATTTGCCCGCTGCAGCGAGACAAGATGTCCGTCCTTCCATGCACGATAAACGAAGCGACTTCCACCCATCATCAGCACCAACAATAGTGGATGGAGGACCATTACCGAACGCGGCACTTCGCCCAATCCGTGCACCATGAATAGGACCGCGGGAATCGCGATAGAAACGGCGCAAGCGGCCATGGCGATACGTCGCAAATCCGGAATACTGGTGAAGCGCCATATCCCGCGATATAAACCAAAAGCAGCAAATATTCCGCCCTGCAGTGGAACCACCAGCCACAAGGACTTGAGCATTGCCTGCGAAAAATTGCCAGGGATCTCGAAATTGAAACGCAACTGATACGCGACTACCCATGCGAGGGCCGCAACGACAAGATCATGTGTAGACGCGGCAAGCGTTCGCGGATTCAATCGGATCTCTTCAACGACTCGACCATCGCCATCAATCCGCCAAGGACTACAACCCAAACAAGCAAAGCAGCTCCTTGGATGGCGGGTGTCAGATTCAGCATGATGCACGCGCTTGTAGAGGTCGCGGCCATCAGAACGTATTCATGAACGGCGAGCTTGCGATGGGTCCAGCCGGACCGTACCAGCTTCTGGTAAAAGTGCTCACGGTGCGCGACCCAAACCTTGTCACCACGCAAAGCGCGTTTGACAAGTGTTGCCGACGCATCAGCAATGAACGGAGAGAATACCAAAATCGGAAACCAGATTGGCCAGAGATTCAGCCGTATGCCCTCCAGTCCAAGTATTGCGGCCAGGAATCCCAGCGGCACGGAACCGACATCTCCCATGAATATGCGAGCCGGGTCGAAATTGAAAAGCAGAAACCCTCCCGCTGCGCCGACAATGCATGAAGCCCAAATACCCAGTGCCGATTCTCCCGCAACCCAGGCCACAAGCGCATAGGCGCCAAATCCAAACACTGCCATGCCGCCGGCCAGGCCATTTGCGCCATCCATGAAGTTGTAGAGATTGATCATCCATACGATAAGCAGAAGAACCGCCATTTGCGCCAACCATCCCCAATCCCACCATTGCGAGGCTAATCCGGTTGATAGCGCCAATCCTCCTGCAACGACCTGGCTAACAAATCTCACCGCTATCGGCAGGGAATTCCTGTCATCCAACCACGAAACCACCGCTAGAAGAACTAGGCCGGCAAAAATTGCAAGGTCAGGCATGATGGCCGCTGCGCCAATGAACGCCCCAACCATGATTCCTATGCCTCCGCTACGCGGTACAGGGGCGACATGCAATGACCGATGGTTCGGGTGGTCCAGCGGACCAGCATGCCCCGACCACAAAAGTACGGAAACTGTGACAACCGATGCCAGTGCCGAAACAGCTGCATATGTCCAGGCGCTCATACGCAGATATCTTTGACGTCCCGAGCCGGCGCGACGCCGGATTGCCGACTTGCCTGCCACTCGATTCGACTGAGCAAACCACTACCGTAGTTCGACAGGTAGGAAATCGACACCAAATTCGGCGCCATTTGACTAAAAGGCCGCAGCCCTGAGGTATTGCCTGGGCAACGTTCAGGACGTAGCACTTTCCGCTGGCTGGCGCAAACGCGTCGGCCGATAGCCAATTCCCCGGCGACCCGCATGTTCAATTTCAAATCATGACTTCCCATTTCAGTTTGGCATGATTTTAGTCCTCCTCGGGCTTAGATCACGGGAGAACCTTCCAACTCGTCACCGCTGGCACGGTACCATCGAACTGTCTCGGCGATGGCGTCGTCAATCCTGGTCGGGGCAACCCAGCCCAAATCGCGACCTAAGTCAGAGGCATCGAAATAAAGCGATCCAACCAGTCTGTCCAACTCCCGAGTCCTGCCTGACAGGCGGGCAACGACACGTAACCAGGATATCGGCACCTGAAACAGACGGGGCGGACGGCTCAATTCTCGCGCTAGACGCCGTACCAGGTCCGGGGTCGAAAGATCTTCGCCATCCGAGACGAGGTAACTCTTGCCAATCGCTTTAGGGTGCTCAATGCATATTCTGATTGCATCGGCCAAATTTCCGACATAGATCATGCTGCGTCGGTTATTGACCGATCCAAGCGGCAGCGGCCAGCCCCTGTCAACGCCGCGCATCAGACGCAGAAAGTTCGCGCCGACTCCAGGACCATAGACGAGGGGCGGCCGCAGGACGACAACTGGCAGACCGGTATCGGCGGCAATCGCTGTCAGACCCTGCTCGGCGTCGAGCTTGCTCCGGCTGTATGCATCTTCAGGACAGCACGGCTCATTGCGACGAGCGCCCAAGTCGCCCGCCTCGCCGAGAACCTTCGCCGTACTCAGGTATACAAATCTGCGAACCTCGACCTCGGCGGCCTGCCGCGCGAGGTTAAGGGTGCCACCGACGTTGGTGCGCCAGTAAGCCGCCTGGTCGTCAGACGCATCCCGCCACATGACATGGACACGCGCGGCTAGATGGACCACGGCACTGCAATCTTCGAGAAGCGCCCGAAAATCATCCTCGGGTCCAATCGATGGGATCCGGACCACCCGCAGCGCGCCTTCGGGTGGCGGGCCATTGCCGCGCCAGGCCGCGGTGACGGAATGTCCGGCGGCCGAAAGCTGCCTGCATACCGCCCGGCCGACGAAACCGTTGGCACCGGTCACCAGGATCATTGTCGCGGGCGCGGCAAGCGCTCGGGCGGGGGTGGCCAGCGCCGCCCCAGGAACTGCGGCAGGCGCGAAAGCATCTTGGTCAGCGGATACCAGGGCGGAACGGGAAGGCCATGGTGGCGCGCGATCAACCAGGCTTCGCGGTTGCCGCGCAAGACCCGGCCCAGGCTGGCATTGCTTTGCCCGCCGCTACGCATCCGCACCCAGTATTCCGGTACGTGTCGGACGCGGATCCGATGCACTTCCAGCAGCCGCATGGTCAGTTCAAAGTCGGCCTGCAAGGGAAATTTCGGGTCGAAGCCGCCATGGCGATCGAACACGGAGCGCCGCGCATAGAAGGTGGGATGTGCGGGCATCCAGCCCTTCAGGAACAGGCCGGGCCGAAACGGCTCCGACACCCAGTTGCGCAGGACGCGCCGCGGATCGTCCCGGGCGACGTAGATCAGGTCGGCATAGCAGGCGTCGAACTCGGTGTCCGCCATTACCTCGGCGATCCTCGCGACCACGTTGCCGTTGATGAATTCGTCATCGGCATTGAGGAAGCCGACGACATCGCCGGTGGCGATGCACAGGCCTTTGTTCATGGCGTCCCAGACGCCCCCGTCGGGTTCGGAAACCAGCGTCGACACGCGTGTGCCGTGGCGCCTGACCAACTCGACCGTGCCGTCGGACGAGCCGCCGTCGATCACCAGGTGCTCGATATCGCCATGCGTCTGGGCGGCCACCGAATCCAGCATCCCGCGGATCGTCGATGCGGCGTTGAAGCAGACGCTGACGATCGAAATCTTCATCTCGCCACGCGGCGCACGATCAGGTCACCCAGCGCGAGCATGACCATCCTGGTCCGCAGGAAACAGTCCACAGCCTCCGCCGGCCGGCGAATCACGCGATATTCCATCGACCTTGAGCGCGCCATCTTCGCGACAACCCAGTATTGTCGGCCACCATACACTTTCTTGCTACCCTCGCCGCGACGCTACTGTGTGCTCGAGCAGCGCCTGAAAGATCGCCCCGGTTCGAGTCCACAAATAGCGCTCACGCACCAATGACTGCCAAGCGGCACCCCATGCCCGCAATCTGTTCGAATTGGGCAGCGCAAATCGAAGGCCCGCGGCAAGCCCCTCCGCGGAAGCAGAAACCACGAGGCCGTCATTGACCAGGCGCAACTCATCGAGCCCGCATTGATCTGTCATCAACACGGGAGTTCCGCAAATTCCGGCCTCCACGGCGACGATGGACATTGCATCGGACCGCGAGGGGACAACAACCAATTTTGCGGCGGTGTAGGCGGTTGCCTTCTTGCTTCCTCCCAGAAACCCCAGGAAGCTAACTCGCCCCCCCAGACCCAGAGCGCCCGCCCTTTGCTCCAGCGCCTCCTGCAAGCCTTCGTCCGGCCCGGCGTAGATCAGCCGCCAAGCAGGAAATTCACTTGCTATTTGACCAAACGCTTCAAGCAGCAGATCCGGTCCCTTGACGGGATTCAAGCGACCGATGAACAGGATAAACGGAGAATCGGCGGGAGGAAGCAGGTCTCCAAGATAAGTGCCATCTACCTGGAAGTCGTCGACGGCCACACCGTTCGGGATCACGGAGACGCTTTGCGAGTTGATCCCGTAATCCCTGAAGGCGGGGAATTCCCCTGGAGTAACTGCAATCCAGGCCGCAGCATTTCGGATGATGCGATAGCCGATAACCCGGTTATATATGCGCTTCAGCAAACCCGACCGGGTAACAATGGGCAAGCATCCAGCAGGACAAACCACATACGGACATCCGGCGAATCGAGCGACCAAATAGACATAGACATTCAGCACGCTCCAGTGCCCCATCAAGTGGATGATGTCCGCTTCGCCTACCAGGCGACGAATCTTGGCAAGTGCAGGCCAGGGCACCTGGTAACGTGTCCATAACCTCGGCAGGGCAACAATCCTCGCTGGCGCAAGTGCCTCGATTCGTTCCGCCGGCAGGCCGGTATCCAGCGTAAGAACGGTACAAACCACGCCTTGCGAGACAAGATACCGGGTCAATTGAAACGTTCGTTCAGCCGTGCCACCCCCGACCCTGGTATCCAGCATGGCATTGACATTTAGCACTTTCATGGGTCGCTATGGGTTTGCAAAGGCTCGGCAGTGGCACCCCTTCGTTCCGCCTCGGTAAGGATGACTTGGAAATCGGTCGTGAAATCCGGCATCTCCAGCGAACAGGGCTCCAAGGATCGCAATCCTTCGCCGTCAATGGCATCTCGCAAGAAACTGACGAGACCCTTCGTATCGCTGGCGACAAACGAATGGAAGGGAGTGTACCCAATATCCACGGCGAACCGGTTTACCTCCGCGTCGAACGGGCCGATGTTCAAAATCGGGCCGCCGGAAAGAAAATAGTCGTACACCTTTGTCGTCATCAGGCCGGACACGGAGGGATCAGGGGATTTCTCCCCGGCATGCACCAGCGAAAGCAGCAGATCGGCTTCCAGAATGGCCGCTACCGCCTCCGCTTTTGAAACCATGCCGTGATCCACGAGGAGGTCGCCGATTCCGAATCGATCGAACTCTCTGCGTACCATTGCCGAACATCCGCCGAAATAGTGAACTTCGAGGCGCCCGAGGATATCCCCCGGAAGTTGAAGCGCCGCATGTATCACCGGTGCGAAGGTGCAGTGGGGATAGACCTGTCCCGTAAATACCAGCCGAAAGGGCGCGAGGCGGTCACGACCTGGCTCGCCGTCTGATCGTGCCTTCGTGGCCGCAATGTTGCTGACAAACTGCCGATAGCTTGCATCAGGCGAGTTCAACAGAACCCGGACGGGAGCAATCTTCGCATCGCGCTCGATCATCGCCTTGCAACCGTGCGAGACGGTTGTCATCAAAGTCGCAGCGCGATTGATTCGGCGCTCCACAAACCGGTTAACCAACAGCCGGGCCATCCACGGGAAACGCGAAATGGGATTGCGGCTCCAAAGGTCACGGTAATCGAGAATTACCGGGATTCGGCGCCGCCCCGCCCAGCGCAGGCAGGCGACGAATGGAACAAACGGTGGACCGCTGGCCACAACCATCCTGATATCGATGGACGGTGAAAGACTTTCGAGTGCCCCCGAGATTGCAGGAATCCAGTCCACCCCGGGGCCGCAAAGCAGGCGTGTAAAGACACCGCCGACCAGGCGATGGATCAGCGAGGGAGAAGCGCTGTAGCCTCTTCTGGCGAGCATCGGCTGACTGTCGATGCACACGAGTCGGGGATTTTCGAGAACGCCTTTGGCAAACTCATGATCAAGAACGCTCGTTGCAAGTTGCCGCCAGTCCTGCCTCACCACATAGACCGTGTCGTAGCGATCAAGCAGGGTGCGCGCAAGTCGCAACCCGCGCTGCGCGGCAACCACGTTAAGCGGAGGAAAATGGAAGGCCACGAGGACTGCAGCCGTACCCTGGTTCGACTTGGTCAAATTAGTTGCAAGTCCCATGCTATTCCCGGTCAGGGCAGTCGAATATCAAAGCGGTCGACCCACCGCGCAAAACTGATCATCCGCCAAACCGCGAAATCAAAGGGCCGCCGACCGGCAATGACATCATCGGCATACTTCAGCGCATCGGTCCGGAGTATTCCCCGACACGTCTTTACAGCATCCACCACGGCCTGACGAAACCGTTCCGGCTGTTCCTGCTTCACCCAGTCCTCTTCCGGCGTGGCGAATCCAAGTTTGCCCATGCGGTTCCGAATGGCTTCGGGCAATACGTCCCGCAGCCCCTCGCGAAGCACGCGCTTGGTGACCCCTCTGGATATCTTGAAGTCATCCGGCAGACCCAGCACAAACTCCACCAGATTGTGGTCGAGAAACGGCACGCGCGCTTCGATCGAATGGGCCATCGAGTCCCGGTCCTCCCAATGCAAAAGCATCTGCAGGTTGCTGCCCGACAACTGCTGCAACGAAAGGCTTTGGATCGAGAGCGGTCCTTCCAAGCGGGTTCTGAAGGGATCGCGTGTTGCGGCGCCAAGACGGGCGCTATCGAGCCAGCCTGGTGCGGCGGTCTGGCGCCCGGCCACCGATCTGATGGCATCTCGCACACCTTGTGGCAAGAGTGCGTTTACCAGATAGCGTGCCGTCCATGTTGTGCCATAGCCGTGCAATCTCGAAGCGGAACGCATTTCGCGAATGAGTTCCATCCAGCGCATTTGCCTAAGCAAACGCGCAAAGTTCGCGCCGAAAAAAATCGGGTATCCCGCAAGTTGCTCGTCAGCGCCCTGTCCGTCCAGCATGACCTTGATCCCGCTGAGACGTGCCTGCGCGAAAACCGACCATTGCGCGAAGATGCTGGTCGATCCGAACGGCTCGTCCTGATGCCACGTCAATTGGTCCAGCCGATCAAACAATTCACCAGGGGCGGGATACAGATAGTGGGCCGTCACGCCAGTCTTACGGACAACCTCTTCCACGTAATCACGTTCGTCGAATCGCTTGATCCTGGAGCAGGAAGAAAAGACATGCTGGGCGGTTGATGCACTCTCATCGCGCAAAATCGACTTAGTCATGCATACGATCGACGACGAATCCAAACCACCCGACAAGCATGAGCCAACCGGTACATCCGCCCGGAGGTGAGAGCGGACGGAATCTTCGAACTTTTCCCTAAACGCGATTGCCGCCTCGTCGAAAGTTCCTTCGAAGGGCAAGCCCTTCAGTCGATACCATTGCTCTGTGGCGATTCGTTCCCCTGCGCCAAAAGGCAAAGGATTGCCCAATTTCAATTTCAGTGACGTGCCAGGTGGAAGCTGGTATACGCCCTGGAAAAGGGTCTCATCCGTGTGATCGAGGATGCTCCACGCGAGGAAATCGTAGGCGCGTTGTCCATTGACAGTCGGACACCATCCAGGCAGCACCGCAAACTGCTTGATCTCGGATGCCAAAGCTAACGTACGTTCCGGCGACACCCAGTAGTACAGCGGTTTGATTCCCAATCTGTCGCGCGCCGCGAACAGGGTTTGCGAATCGCGGTCAACCAAGACAAATGAAAACATTCCGTCAAGGCGCGCCAGGCAATTCGCGCCCCACTCGGCATAAGACGCCAGAATGACTTCGGTATCGGACGTCGATACGAACGAATGGCCGCGAGATTCCAATTCACGGCGTAAAGATTCATGGTTATAGATTTCGCCGTTAAAGACAATCCATAGGCGGCCGCCGGCATAGCACATCGGTTGATGCCCTGTCGGCGACACGTCGAGAATGGCAAGACGGCGATGCCCCAATGCCAAGGTCGCATCTTGCGGTAGCTCGGCATTCGCTGCCGGGGCATAGGGCAATGCCGCCTCGTAGCAAGCCGCCGGGGTATCCATGCAGCCACCAATTCGCGGAGAAAGGCTTGGTCCGCCAAATGCCACCCAGCCTGCATCGTCCGGGCCACGGTGCCGGATGGCATCGAGCATTGGGGGCAACGCGCCTACTCGAACAGCTTGCTCCCCAACCAAAGCGGCAAGTCCGCACATGAGAGGTTTACCCTAGTTGGAGGCAGCAGGGTCGGCCGGCACCCCGCCCCTCTCGCGCTTGCCGCTGGCAATTCGTTCGTAATCGGCCTTCAGCTCGCTAGCGATGCGCAAGGGGTCATGCCAGCGCTCGACATAGCGTCGAGAAATCGCGCCTCGCATCTGCAACTCTTCACGCCGGTGAACAAGCCATTCATGCAGAACCGCATAAATATCGGCCGGGGTAGCAACAATGAGCGGCAAGTCTGAGCGCATCTGCTCGGGAAGAAAGACGAAGTCGGACTGTCGTAAATAGCAGATCGTCGGCTTGCCCAAGGCCATCGCCTCAACCGCGAAGCCCCCGTACCATCCCACCAGCAATTGATCTACGACCAAGTCCGCACGCTCGTATAGCTTGCGTGCCTCTGCATTAGATATATCTTCGACGAGGATGAACTCTAACGGAATTCCTTCGGACTTGAGCCGATTGATGGCTTCGACAATATATCGAGTACCCTTCGCGCCTCGATGGCTGGGCGCATGCAGGACGACGGGAGCCGAGGGTGTCTCTTTTGATACTGGCAGCCAATCCGTGATGTCCAGGTGGGCATAGGGAACAAATCGTGCTCGCTTCGGCAGAACCCATAGCAAATCGGGATTGACCGCGTAGATCAAGTCAGCAAGCTCATCGAATCGCTTGATTCGTTGCCGGGTTGTCTCGTCCGATTCCGGGGTGTAATAGTCGCTCCCGGTTTCATGCGCTATCGAGATACTAAAGTTCTTTCGGCAATAGTCACCCTGGCGGGCGTCGTCTCCCTGAAAGCTCACAGCAACAACCTTTCCCCCAAGCCAGGAGCGCTCGACGCGTCGGCAAAGGTTGACGTAAACCGAGAAAGGCATCGAACGCAGTGAGCCCGGTGGTCCCCATCGACTGGAGAGCTTCCACGGCAATATGGAACTGCCCGCGTTGTAGTGAATTACGTCGAAATCCCGCCGAGCGCGCCTTAGGAGTCCCCAGCATCGAAGTTGCTGGATCGGCAGCGAGGTGCCGCGAGACCAGAGTACCTCATCACATGGATAGGAAATGTAGTTTTGCGAAAATGCCACCGACAGGCTTTCGATGCCTAGTTGGCGTTCGGCTCGTGCCAGTCCTTGCGGGTTACCTCCTACCATCGTTGGGCAATGTAGTACGCGCAAGCGACGCCTACCGATGACCCGCGGTTGCAACGACTTTTGCAAGTCCCTCGCTGAATGGGGTAAAGCGCGGTGACACGGCTTCAATCAAGCGGCGAGGATCAGCAACGAGATCTGTGTCCCGCATGGCTGCTGCAGTTTCAAAAACTGGCTCGCGACCAATCAATCCGCCAACGGCTTCCGCTATTGATCGAATGGAAAGTGCCTCCAAACCGGCAAGATTTAGGCAGGGAGGGCCGCCATCCATCGCCAGCCGAATGAGAATATCTGTAGCATCGTCCACGTAGCACAGGGATATTTTCAGCCCGCTTCGATCATCTGGATCATTCGGCCGCGGCTGCAGGCTTATCGGGCGACCGGAGCCTACGGAGTCGATCAGATTCGGCACCAGACGCCCACTTTGCTCAGGACCATAAACCCCGAATGGCCGCACTATGATTATCTCCATGTCCCGCCGGAACAAATTCAGCGCTTCCTCCCCATGAAGCTTGCTCAATGCATACCAATTGTCACGGCGAACAGGTGCATCCTCGTCCAGAGGAGAAAAGGAGGGCGCATAGACGGTCCCAGTGGAGACATAGATAAATCGCCCCACCCCTGCCGCGCGAGCCGAAATCGCGGCGCGTACGGCGGACAATGAATTTACAGCCAGCACATGCGCCGCCTCTTCGGGTACCTGCCGATAGCGAGGAGATTGCGCCAGAAACACAAGCACTGAAGTTCCCGGGGATATGGAGAAATCCGTCGGAAACATCCCTGTTGCCGGATCAATACCGCTGCCATTGGCAGAACTCAGGCCCAGTCGATCGACCCCTTTTGCCGCGAACCCGTCCATCAGGTGACGGCCCATATATCCGTTACTTCCTACCAGGAGTGCTCTCATTGAATTGCCCCCAAATCGCGATACGCAGACCGCAACCGCCCCGCAAACGCCTCAAGCGAGAAGTACTTTTCGACGTACAGCCTTCCAAGTCGTCCGACATTTCCCAACTCCGCGCGCCGTTCCACGAGCTTGTGCAAGTCCACCTCCAATGTTGCGACATGGGTATTGAGAATCGGACACTCGTCGGCGTGAAGAAGAAATTCCTTTGGCTTGCGAATAAAGCACATCACCGGTTTCCCCAACGCCATGGCCTCAAGTGCGAAATAGCCGTGAAACCCTATTAGACATTGGTCGAATATTACGTCGGCCGATCGGTAAATCTCCAACGCCGCGTCATTGGGAAGTTTTTCGACGAGAATCAGTTCAATCTCGATGCCCTTTTTCCGCAGCGACGCGATTGCTTCTTCGAGAAACCGCGTTCCTTTGAATTGTCGATGATTCGGAGCGTGAACGACGCGAAGCGGCCCGTCCGGCGAGGTGCGGGGATACTCTGGTTTATA
>Ga0268298_10004602_pt1 | contig 13364 bp, 13 predicted proteins | sample WWTPWeurt_MetaG_FD_194462 | JGI IMG/M metagenome (GOLD analysis project Ga0268298, IMG submission 194462) | Activated sludge microbial communities from WWTP in Nijmegen, Gelderland, Netherland - WWTP Weurt | ecosystem: Engineered > WWTP > Aerobic digester > Activated sludge | place... | reverse complement strand
CACATTTCCGTGGTCGCCGCCATGTCCTTGCCGAAGGCATGCATCACCACGTTGATGAACACCAGCACGATCATCACCGCACCGATGCTGACGATGGACCAGTCGACCGCGTCACCGATCACACGCAATGGTGCCGGTCCCGGCGGCGCGGGGGGCAGCAGCCCCCGCTTTGCCGGCCGGGCCTGGATCAGGTCATCACCACTTGCGTGCTGATGCAGGCCCGGGGATATCACTTGACGGCCTTGCGTACCGCTTCCGCGTCAGCCAGGATGGCGTCGACGTCGGCACCGTACTTCTCCTTGGCCTTGGCATAGGCACCGCCGGCGGCATTGCGCCACGGTCCGATATCCGGACGGGCGACCTTGGCTCCCTTGGCAGCCATTTCCTTCAGCTGGCGCTCGTCGTTGCCGCGAATTTCCTTGCGGCTCCATTCGCCTGCTTCCTTCGCCGCCCTGGTCACGGCAGCCTGATCGGCCGGCGACAGCTTCTGCCACGTCTTCTCGGAAATAGCCAGCGGGATCGGGCTATAGACATGGTTGGTCAGCGTGACGTTGGGCGCGACTTCGTAGAACTTGTTCGAGAAAATCGTATCAATCGGATTTTCCTGACCGGCCACGGCGCCCTGCTGGATCGCCAGATAGACTTCCGGCAGCGGCATGATCTGCACGGTGAAGCCCATCGCTTCCAGTGTCCAGCGCATCATCTCGTTCGGGAAGGAGCGCAGCTTCTTGCCCTTGACGGCGTCCGGCGAGGGTGCCGGATCCTTGGTCGTCAGGTTGCGGAAGCCCGCTTCCCAGGTGGCGAGGAAACGGAAGCCCTTTTCCGGCGCCTTGGCAAACTGGGACTGCAGCCACTTCGACTCGTCATAGAACTTCCAGCCCTGGTCGTAGTTCTCGACGATGAAGGGCAGCATGGTGAGGTTCAGCGTGGCCACATGGGTGGCGTAGGACCCGGTGCTGGATACCGTGAAATCGATGCCGCCGAGCTGCAACTGCTCGATGGCTTTCGGGTCGTTGGCAAGCTGGCCGGCCGGATAGACCTTGACCTCGTAGCGGCCCTGGGTGTATTCGGCGACCTTCTTGCCGAACAGCTCCGCCGCCATGTGGCGCGCGCCGCCGGGCTGGTCGGTGTGGCTAAACTTGAGCGCCGTTGCGGCAGCAGCGGACAGCGGCAAGGCAAAAGCCGCCGCGATGCTGGCGGTAATCAGGCTGCGGGCGATGAATGTTCTGCGTTTCATGATGTGATCCTCCTGGGTTGAGTCAGCTGAGTCAAATGGGGCCGTCGAACGTTTGCAGCACGGGGCGTTCCTCGGGATCGAAGCCGGCCAGTTCGATCCGCCTGCCTTCCTTGTGGGAGCGGTACACCGCTTCCTGAACCTTGAGATTGACCAGATACTCGCGCGCCGTGTTTTCCAGCGGCGCGCCATGCAGCAGGTGCGCGACGACGTGGCGCTGCATCCACTCGCAGGCGCCGCCGCCGAAACTGTCGGTCTGGCCTTTGTCATACGGATGTTCGACCTCGTCGCCGTGATGCGGCTTCCACCACAGGCGCGCCTCGCCATCGAGCCGCAGCACACCACCGCTGCCTTCCAGCCACATTTCGCCCATGGTCCGCCGCGGGTTGCTCGCAACGTGGTCGTTGAGTCGATTGCCGTCGAACAGCCCGGTCGCGCCCGAGTCGTATTCGAACACGATGTAGCCGGCGTCCTCGCCGGCGATCACCGGATTGACCTTGCGCAGGCGCGCATAAACCGCGCTGACTTCGCCCATCAGGAAGCGGAAGGTGTCGATCCAGTGGATCGCGGTTTCGTACACCAGCAGGCGCGGCATCTCCTGAAAGTAGGGCTGGCGGTCGAGATAGGCCTGCGGGCCCTGGCCGTCGCCGGGACGCAGGCGGAATGCCGCGCTGTGCAGCGTGCCGATCCGGCCCTTGTCGATCAGGCGCTTCGCCTCGCGATACCAGGGCTGCCAGCGGAAGTTTTCATGCACGACGAGCTTGATGCCGGCCTTCTCGGCGATTTCCGTCAGTTCGACGGCTTCGCCGAAGCTGCGGCCGAAGGGCTTCTGGCAGATCACGGTAATGCCGCGCGCGGCTGCCAGTTGGATATATTCCCTATAGGTCGCCGGCGTGGTGATGATGTCGAGCAGGTCGGGCTTTTCGGCGTCGAGCATTTCCTCGACATGGGCGTAGACCTTGGGCACGCCGTATTGCGCCGCCAGCGCCTCGCCCTTGGCGACGCTCCGGTTGGTCAGCGCCACGGTCCTGACGTCATCCATGTTGCGCCAGCCCTGGTACTGGAACTGGCTGAAGTATCCGGCGCCGACGGCCGCCACCTTGATTTTGTCGTTCATCGCCGTCACGCCAGCGCCGACTCTCGGGCAAGCGCCTTGATGATGGCATCGGTGATGGCCGCCGTGCCATCCCTGCCACCGAGTTCGCAGGACAGCAGCCGCCCCGGAGCGAAGGCCGCATCGACGGCCCGCGAGAGCCGCGCCGCTTCCACCTTCGCCTCGGGCATGCCGTGCTTTTCACCGAGCCAGTCGAGCATCATTGCCGCCGAGAGGATCATGGCCGTGGGATTGGCCTTGCCCTGGCCGGCGATGTCGGGCGCCGTGCCGTGGCTGGGCTGGAACAGCCCGTACTTGTCGCCGATGTCGCCGGACGGCGACATGCCCAGGCCGCCGATCAGGCCCGCGGCGAGGTCCGACAAAATGTCGCCGAACTGGTTTTCGGTCGGCACCACGTCGTAGTCCCAGGGACGTTTCACCAGGTTCAGGGCCATCGCGTCGACATAGCTGTGGTCGGCGACGATGTCCGGATACATCTTGGCGCGCTCCCAGTAGATCTTGTGGAAGAAGGCCATGCTGTTGAGCACATTGGCCTTGTCCACGCAGGTGACGCGGCCCTTGGCCGGATTGGCGGCACGGCGCTGCCGCGCCATGCGGAAGGCGAAGTCGAACAGTCGCTCGGAACCCTTGCGCGTGATGCGGCCGAGGTCAAAGGCCTCCTGGTCGTTGGCGGCGGGCTGGTGCTCTGGGTAGAGCCGGCCGTAGAACAGGCCCTCGGATTGTTCGCGGATCAGCACGAAGTCGATCTGCGCCGCGCGCGGATCGGCGAGCACCGAAGGTACACCCGGAATCGCGCGGATCGGGCGCACGCCGGCATACAGGTCGAAATCCTTGCGCAGACCCAGTTGCGGATTGACTTCGGTGCCGTCCGGGTACCGGATATGGGGCAGGCCCATGGAGCCGAACAGGATCGCGTCCGCCTCTTCGCAGGTGCGCATCGTGCTGTCGGGCAGGGCAACGCCGGTATCGGCATAGTGCTGCGCGCCGCCGGGGCCGGGCAGATAGGTGAGGCCGAACCGCGGCTGCTCGGCCAGCAGCCGGTGCAGCACTTCGGTGCAGGCATTCATGATCTCGGCACCGATGCCGTCGCCGGGCAGCACGGCAATCTTGAATTGATGTTTGCTCATGATCAGATGGTTCCTTTTCGATCTGTGCCGGCGATTCGAAATAGTGCCGCGTCAGAAATTCCAGTGGTGGGGCGGATGGCCGGCAACCGGCGCGTCGAAACAGGGCAGACGGTCGTCGAGCAGGCAGCCCAGATAGGCCGTGCGCATACCCGGGCCGCCGAAGGCCAGGCTCGAGATGTTCTTCAGGATCCGCCCGCTGGCCTTGTCCAGGTGGGGACGGCCCATTTCGCCTGCGAGAAAGGCCTTTTCCACCCAATCGACATGCACCAGGTCGCAGTCCTCCAGCATCAACTCCTGGCTGCCGTCCGCAAGCACGCGGATCACCCGGTTGGAGACGATGGAGGTGATCCAGATACCGCCTTCCGCATCGAAGGTCAGGCCGTCCGGATAGGTGCCGTGGCCGAAGGTGGTCACTACTTCCTTGCCGGAGAGCGATCCGTCGGCGCCGATGCGAAAGCGCGTCAGGCGGCGCCCGAAGGTTTCATTGACATACAACCACTGTCCGTCCGGACTGGGTACGGCCTCGTTGGTGTAGCACAGTCCGTCGGCAACGATGCGCGCGCCGCGTTCGTCGATCACGGCCACGAATCCGTCGGCGATGTCGCCGCGATACGCCAGCGCGCGTGGCTGGTGCCGCGTGCTGACCGTCAGCCAGGTGCGCTTGCCGTCCTCGACCACATAGTTGGACGGCGGCAGCGGAACGCCGTCGATCTCTTCGAGAAAAGGTGTGACGGTACCGTCGCGTTGCAGATGGAAAAGGCCGCCCTGGGTATCGCCCAGGTCAGCGAGGAGAAAACTGCCGTCGGGGCGCAGGGCAATGCCGTTGGGCTTGAGCGGCCGTCCGTCGGGCAGGCTCGCGGTATACAGCTTCTGGCTGCCGTCGGGCAGGGTTACGGCCACACCGCCGCGCCAGTCCGCGGTGTACAAGGCACCACGCGCACTGGTCAGCACACATTCGGGCCGCTTCAGGCCGCTGCCGGCGAATCGCAGCGACGACAGGGAAATCCGCGGGGCAATGCTGGCCATCGAATTCATGACGCCTCCTCTTGAACTGTGCGTGCATTAATGTATGCATTAACTTCCGCACTGTCAACAGAATTTGTTCGACTTGGCCGCAGAACGCAGGGAGGGGACGCTCGAGCCCTGGCAACTCATTGATTACTTGAGAGTAAGCACCAACGCAATGGGGATGAATAGCAGCGCCCCGAGATTGCCGATCATGACCATCGAGGCCACCTTGGCCGGTTCCTGTCCGTAACGCTCGGCAAACACGTAATTCAGCACCGCTGGCGGCAGGGCGCCAAAAATCAGCAGCATGTCGGCGTCGCGACCGGAGAGGCCGAGCACCGGAACGAGCAATGCGGCCAGCGCCATGCCGATCAGCGGCGTGGCGATGGCGCCGATCACGCCCACCCGCAGGTCCGACAACGAGGACACCGCCAGGCGTACGCCGAGCGAAAACAGCAGCAGGGGCACCGCGATCTCCCCCAGCAACTTGATGGCGAGGTAGAGCGGATGCCATAGCTCCACCTTCGCCGCGCTCAGTCCGATGCCGGCCAGGGACGCGGCGATCACCGGGTTCCGCCACAGGTTCCACAACCGCGCGCGGTGATCGAGCAGCCAGGTACCGAAGGTGTAGTGCAGGGTATTCTCGACGAAGAACAGCACCACGGCCGCCGGCAGCGCGTCCTCGCCGAAGGCCAACACCATCAGCGGCAAGCCCATGTTGCCGGCATTGACGAACATCACGGGCGGGACGAAGGTCTTCGCCTCTTCGCGCAGCAGGATCGCCAGCCCCCAGGCCAGTACGCCGCTGCCCAGCATCACCAGCACGGCACCGAGCGCCAGCCACTGGTAGCTCGCCAGGTCGAAGGACTTGCTGACCATCGCGGAAATCACCAGCGCCGGCACGAACACGTCCATGTTGAGTTCGTTGGCGAAGGCCATGTCGATGCCGCCGCGGGTGCGCCGATAGCGGGCGTAAAGCCAGCCGATCGCGATGACGGCGAAAATCGGAAAGACGATGGAAACGATCCGCAGCAGCGGACCGCTATCAGCCGGCATCACAGAACGTAGCGCGACAGGTCTTCGTTCTTCGCCAGTTCGCCCAGCTTGGCGTCGACATAGGCGCCGTCGAGAACGAGTTTCTCGCCACCTCGCTTGCCGGCGTCGAAGGAGATTTCCTCGAGCAGCTTTTCCATCACCGTGTAGAGCCGGCGCGCGCCGATGTTTTCGGTCTTTTCGTTGACCTGGTAGGCGATCTCGGCCAGGCGCTTGATGCCGTCGGCGGCGAACTCCAGCGTCACCGCTTCGGTCGCCAGCAGGGCCTGGTACTGCCTCGTCAGGCAGGCGTCGGTCTGGGTGAGTATCCGTTCGAAGTCATCGACCGACAACGAATCGAGTTCGACGCGGATCGGAAAGCGGCCCTGCAGCTCCGGGATCAGGTCGGAGGGCTTGGCCAGGTGGAAGGCGCCGCTGGCGATGAACAGGATGTGGTCGGTCTTGATCATGCCGTACTTGGTGCTGACGGTGGTGCCTTCGACCAGCGGCAGCAGGTCGCGCTGCACGCCCTGGCGCGAGACCTCTGCGCCGTGCGCCTCGGAGCGCGAGGCTATCTTGTCGATCTCGTCGAGGAATACGATGCCGTTCTGCTCGACATTCTTCAGCGCCTCGGCCTTGACCTCCTCGTCGTTGATCAGGCGCGCGGCCTCCTCGTCGGCCAGCGACTTCATGGCATCGCGAATTTTCATCTTGCGCTGCCGCTTCTTGCCGCCGCCGATGTTCTGGAACATGCCCTGGATCTGCTGCGTCAGGTCCTCCATGCCGGGCGGGGCGAAAATTTCCATGCTGGCCTGGGGGGCGGCGACCTCGATTTCGATTTCCTTGTCGTCGAGCTCGCCTTCGCGCAGCTTCTTGCGGAATTTCTGCCGTGTCGCACCGGACCCAGACCCGTCTTCCGCCGTCTCGCCAGCGCCGACTCTTGCTTGAGGCAACAATACATCGAGCACGCGGTCCTCGGCGGCATCCATGGCGCGGTCGCGCACGATGCGCATGGCCCGCTCGCGGCCGTTCTTGATCGCGGTTTCGGCCAGGTCGCGGATGATGGTATCGACGTCGCGGCCAACGTAGCCGACCTCGGTGAACTTGGTCGCCTCGATCTTGATGAAAGGCGCATCGGCCAGCCGCGCCAGGCGCCGCGCGATCTCGGTCTTGCCGACGCCCGTGGGGCCGATCATCAGGATGTTCTTCGGCGTGATCTCGGTGCGCAGCGGCTCCGCCACCTGCATGCGGCGCCAGCGGTTGCGCAGGGCGATGGCCACGGCGCGCTTGGCGCGCGCCTGGCCGACGATATGCTTGTCGAGTTCGGAAACGATTTCTGCGGGAGTCATTTGGGTCATTTGCGTGCGGGTCATCCAATAAGAGCATCCACCAACAACGAGCGCGGCGAGCAAATCAGTCGCCTCCCCCGTGAGGGGGGCGAGGCGGGAATTCGCGACGCATGCGTCGCGCCGCCGCAGCCGGCTGGCTGTGCAAAGCCAGCCGTGGGCCGCGCAGCGGATGGGAGGGGGTGGGCCTTATTACGATGATCGAAGTTCTCGATCATTCGAGAACTTCGATCAGATGGTTCTGATTCGTGTAGATGCACAGGTCGCCGGCGATCTGCAACGACTTGGCAACGATCTCGGCCGGACTCAGCGCGGTGTTCTCGAGCAGCGCCCGCGCCGCGGACTGCGCGTAGGCGCCGCCGCTGCCGATGGCGACGATGCCGTATTCCGGTTCGAGCACGTCGCCATTGCCGGTGATGACCAGCGAATGCTCGCGATCGGCGACCGAAAGCATGGCCTCCAGCCGACGCAGCATGCGGTCGGTGCGCCAGTCCTTGGCCAGTTCGACGGCGGCACGCATGAGCTTGCCCTGGTGCTGTTCGAGCTTGGCTTCGAAGCGTTCGAACAGGGTGAAGGCATCCGCCGTGCCGCCGGCAAAGCCGGCCAGGATACGTTCGTTGTAAAGGCGTCGCACCTTGCGCGCGGTGGCCTTGACCACGATGTTGCCCAGCGTGACCTGGCCGTCGCCGCCCAGGGCGACGCTATTGCCGCGCCGAACGGAAAGGATGGTGGTGCCGTGATATTGCTCCATGGGATTTCCGCCTGAGTGATTCCGGGTCATATGACGCGGGCGCGCAAAACCGCGACGTCGTCGAAACCGAGTGTTTCCAGATAGGCTGCCACGATGATGCTCAAGCCGGTGATGCGGACTTTCTTGCCGACGGCGTGAAGTCGCGACAGTACCTCGTGCAGGGCCTTTGCGCTGCCGGCATCGATGCGCACCAGCTTGCGCGCCTCGACATCGAATTCCTCGCGACCCGCGAGCGCGGCTTCGAGCGGCGCAAAGTAGGCGGCGCTGACGCCCAGTATCTGGTCGTGCAAGCTGAAGCCTTCGGCTTTCGGTAGCGGCGATCGGGTCGGCGGCGGTTCCTCGTTCCGCTGCGGCAGCGCCTCCCAGGATGGCGGCGACACCTCGAAGGTGATCGCATAGTTCACCGCCGCCTCCTCGTATGCTTCCTGGCGGAACGCCTGCTGGTAGAGCTCCAGCAGCAGGAGCCACATCGCCTCGTTGCTGCGCTCGCCGGGCACGAGTTTCGCCGCGAGAATGCCGGCCAGATGTTCGGGACTGCCGAACACCAGTTCCTTCCTGGCCTTTTTCAGGGCCGACACCGCGCGCATCAGCAAGGTGGCGCCGTTGTTATCGGCATCGGTCAGCTTGGCCAGATCCATGCGTACCAGGGTGCTGGTGGCCGCGAGCTTCATGGTCTGCTTGAGGACTTCTCCGATAGCGGCACTCAGCACGCCGCTCAGGGACACGTGAGCCCGGCCGCCGATGGTTTCGGTGGCGGTGTTGCCCTCGTCTTCGCCGGCACTCCAGGTTGGCGGCGACTTCTCGAACCGGCGCGCAAAGGTCAGCGCCAGGGCATCAAACGCCGGACGACGACCGAGTGACTGCAGCAGTTCGAACAGGCAACCCCATGCCCGCACTGCCGAATCGCCAAGGTCTTGGCCGCTCTTGATTGCCGCCTCGAGGCGGCGCATGGCTTCCAATTCCTGCCCGGCGGCATGCAGGGCAGCGGCCTCCGCCAGCGCAGGCGGCAAGGGCTGGCGCACCGGCGCCGGGGGCGGTGGGGGCGGCGGGGGCGGTTCGGGCGCGACGACAATTTCAGGCGCAGGGGGTTCTTCCGGGTGCGTATCGAACGCGCCGGGCACCGTGAAATCCAGATCCATCAGATCGTCGTCGTCGGCCACTGCGCTGACGCGGGTTCAGGAAACCGCTGGTTGTTGATGACTTCGCAGTATAAACGAGCGATCACATCCCCAGCCGCCAGCAAGCTCGGACGATCCGCGCCCCTGAGGGGGCATTCATCCTGGCGCGCACTTCGTAATTGGCGGGTTCATGAAAAGTCGGCGCTGGCGGGACGGCGCCAGATGAACAAGCCGGCAACGGCCAGCGGGACCAGCAGGCAAACGATGGCGGCGCCGGCCGGCAGATCAAACAGCAGCGAGGCGGCAAGTCCGCCGCCGTAGCCCAGCGCGCCGACGCCGAAGGCGGCGGCCAGGCGGCGATTGCCGTCCAGGGCGCGGCTTGCCACCGCCGGCGCGATCAGGCTGGCAAACACCAGCAGCACGCCCACCAGTTGCACCGAGGCGGTGACGGCGAGGGCAAACAGCGCGTAGAACGCCAGGCCTTCGCCGCCGCCGCGACGCGCGAACCATGCCCGGCCCGCCAGCACGGCGGCCGACAGCGCGGCCACGACGCCGATCTGGCCCCAGCCCGCCCATAGGATCTGGCCGGCCAGGAGGTCGCGCAGATGCTCGCCACCGTGCGGGTTACCCGCCAGCAGGAGGATGCCTGCTGCTGCGGCAAAGACGAACAGCAGCCCGATCAGTGCCTCCTGGATTTCCGGCCAGCGGCGCTCGCAGAATGTCAGCAGCGCCGCCGCGCCCAGGGCGGCGATTCCCGCCGCAAGCTGGGTGCCGAAGCCGCCCCAATGCTCGTCGAGATGCACGAGTCCGGCGACGATGACACCCAGCGCGGCCACCTGCGCCACGGCAAGATCGATGAAAATGATGCCGCGCCGGGGTACGGTGATGCCCAGCGGCACATGGGTCGCCAGCACCACCAGTCCGGCGGCGAACGGCGCCGCCAGCAGGCCAAGATCAGTCGCGGACAAATTCACGTCACAAGCCCTCGAGCAGGCGCTGCACAGTGGTCTCGAACAACGCCGTCAGGTCGGCCGCCTCCGGCGCGCCGACCGTGAACGGGAGTACCACGGCCGGCACCTTGGCCTCCTTCGCGAACCACTCCGCGGGTCGCGCCGAATTGTAGGCGGCACGGATCACCATCCGCGGACGGCTTGTCACCGCCTGGTCGCGCACCAGGGCCAGGTGGGCCAGCGAGGGCTCGACGCCTGGCTTGGGCTCCAGCGCGGCTACCTCGCGCATGCCCAGCCAGTCGTAGAGATAGGGCCAGGCCTTGTGCTGCGAAACCACGGCCACCCCCTTGAGCGGCGCCGCCTGCGCTTCCCAGCGCTTGATCTGCGACCGCCAGCGCTCGGCGAACGCGGCATGGCCGCTGCGGTAGGCCGCGGCATTCGCCGGATCGAGCTGCGCCATGCGCGCCGCGAGCCCCTCTCCCACCGCCAGGAAGTTGCGCGGATCGGTCTGGATATGCGGGTTGCCGGCGGCATGCACATCGCCGTCGGCGCGATCCAGTCGCGCCGGCACGTCCAGCAGGCGTACCGCGGCGGCGGCCGCGAAGTATCCGGGCTGGCCGGACTGGATGCGCGGATTGCCGGATTCGCGCTGCACCACCGGCAGCCAGCCGATCTCCAGCTCGGCACCGGTGGCGATCAGCAGGTCGGCGCTGCGCGCCCGCGCGATCAGCGAGGGCCGCGCGTCGACGTGATGTGCATCCTGCAAGGCCGTGGTGGCGGTGAAGACCTGCACCTGGTCGCCGCCGATTTCCCGCGCCAGGGCGCCCCATTCGGGCACCGTGGCGAAGACCTTGAGGGCTGCCGCGGCCGGCATGGCGGCCAGGGCAAACAGTACGAGCAAAAGACGTTTCATGATGGTGGATCTCCTAAAATTTGTGGGCGCCGTGGGCGCCAAGACTCATGATGTAATGGACCCAGACTTGGTCGTCGGTCACGCCGGGCCGGGTCTGGTCGCGGGCATACTGGAGACGGATGCGGGAGAATTCCGAGGGCGACCAGTCCACCATCGCCGTGCTGCGTTTCGGCGTGTAGTCCCGCAGGATGGGCAGGTCGGCGGCGGCCAGCGTGCCGCGGTCGATGAGGCCGACGGAAGCGTCCGCGCTGGCCAGTTGGTCGTAGCGGTAGCCGAGGCGCCAGGCAGGCATGAACTGCCAGACGCCCTGTGCATAGAAACCGGTCTGCGTGGAACGGAAGCCATCGGTCAGCGGGCCACCCGGCGCACCGACGCCGTCGACATCGTAGGTCAGGTCGCCCGACTCGTGGCGGCGGAACCATTCGCTCTGGAACTTGAAGTTGCGCTCCGTCGCGTTGCCCTCGGGCGCCCATTTCCAGACGAAGTCCAGCACCGTGGTGTTGCTCTTGCCCGAGAAACTGTTGGTCACCAGCGTGTTGCTGCCGTCCACGTCGTCGTAGGTCCGGTGGTGCGGCTTGGTGGCGAAATACGAGGCGCCGGCGCGCCAGCTGTTGGCCACGCCGATGTCGCCGCCGACATGGGCGAAAACGCTGCCGGACAGCAGGCCGTTCTTGTTGCGCTCACCATCGTTGGCCGGAAAACTGAGGGCGCGGCCGAACTCGGCCCCCAGTTCGAGGAACAGCTCGGTCGGCGCCACCCACTTGAGCTGGACGCCGTCGTAGCCGAGTTGCGGGCCGAAGAAGGCCTGGTAGGGAAGCGAGGCATCGGAAAAATCCCAAGTGTGCGCGTGCTGCTCGTTGACGTAGCCAATGCCGGAAAAGAAGCGTCCGGCCTTGATACCGATGCCGTTATCAAGGCCCAGGGTCTGGATGTAGGCTTCCTCGACACCAATCTCGTTCGCCGGCGAAATCGCCGCAGTGAAAGTGCCGCGGAAATGCGGATCGATGTTGGCTGAAATCGACAGCTCCGATTCGCCGAGGTTCCAGGCGCGAGCCTCGGGATTGAATTCGCCGCCCGAGGGCAGAAGGCCCTGGATGCGGCGTTCGCGGCCGGCGACACCCGTCGGGTCGTGGCGCGGGTCCTGCGAGGTGTTGTTGTACATGCCGGACAGGATCACCGAGATTTCCGGATTGAAGGCGTTGGCGGCGGCCGGCTGGCGGCTGGCCATACTGGTCGCCTGCGCCGCCTGGGCCTGGCTGGCCGCAGTCTCGGCCGTCGAGCGCACGGCAATGGCCTGCTTCTCGGTATCGACGAGACGCTTTTCCAGTGCGTCGATGCGCTGCTCGTAGGACTTTTTCATCTGCGCGATTTCCTCGCGCAGGGCTTTCAGGTCGGCGTCGGCGGCGACGGCGGGCAAGCTGGCCAGCAGGCCAAAAGCGGCCAGCACGGCTATGGAAGCGTGGTTCATGTTTGGCTCCAGGGAGATGGGAAATGCACTCGCCGCCATGCGGCGAGGTGACGAAAATCCGTATCAGCCTTGAAGCAAAGGTGGCGCGCGGCTCTGAAAAGGGGCCGCCTGCCTGAAAGTCGGCGCTGGCGGCACGGCGACGACGTCGCCGCGCGCCCATGTCACGAGGGCAAAGATGGCTCCGGGTTCCCCTGCCGACATGGCGTCGAAGCCCAGGAAGCTGACGCAGGTGGTACAGACATGGGCGAGCTCTTGCGGCGCGTCGGGTGCCTCGTCGCCACCCCCGGCGACCGGGTCCGTCGCGACGCCATGGCCATGAAGCGCCTCGCCGAGGTGACCGACCGCATGAGCCAGCGCCAGTTGCTGGCCCGCCAGCAACTGGATCGCCAGCCAGAACGCAAGCAGCACCTGCCGACAGGATCTCACGGGTGTTCCCTGGTCGAACAGCCGGCACAGGTGCCGCGTACGTCGAACTCGACTTCGCCCAGGCGGAAGCCGCGCGGCAACTTCGGCGGCGGCGGCGGTACGGCCTTGAGGCAGAACACCCCGCCGCAACCGGTGCAGCGGAAATGAATGTGGTTGGCATGCTGGCGCTGCGCCCCGGCGGCGGAGAAGCGGAACACGCCACGCGTATCCACCGCCTTCAATGCCAGGCCGCAGGCCACCAGCGAATCGAGGATGCGATACAGCGTGACGCGATCCATGGCGGTTTCGCCGTCGGCACCGAGCTGCGCCTCCATCTCGGCGTGGCACAGCGGCTGGCGGGCTTGATGCAGCGCCTGCAGCACGCGCACCCGGCCCCGGGTCACCTTGATACCGGCGGCACGCAGGAGATCGGCGGGGGTTGACGGAGTGAATGCGCTGGCCATGGACGGATGAAACCACAGGCCGGCCACAAATGCAACAGTGTTGCATTTGTCGGATTGCTGTGCTTGAATGGCGCCTCCCGCTCCACCTTGTCCGCGCCACCCGCCCCGATGCACCTGCCGCTCCTCACCCAGATCGTTCTCGCCTGCCTGCTCGGCGGCATCCTCAGCATCGCCGGCGCCGCGCTGGTGATGTTCGGTCTGCCGAAGAAGTGGCTGGGCTTCACGGTGAGTTTTTCCACCGGCCTGCTGCTGGCGACGGCAACGCTGCACCTGCTGCCCGAGGCGCTGGAAAGCGGCCTCGCGCCGCGCGAGGTGTTTCCGTTGCTGCTGGGTGGCATCCTCGCCTTCTTCATGCTGGAAAAATACGCGCTGTGGCGCCACGCCCATGCCAGCGGCGAATCCGACATGCACCAGGGCGGGCAGCAGTGCGACGA
>Ga0268298_10004601_pt1 | contig 13366 bp, 9 predicted proteins | sample WWTPWeurt_MetaG_FD_194462 | JGI IMG/M metagenome (GOLD analysis project Ga0268298, IMG submission 194462) | Activated sludge microbial communities from WWTP in Nijmegen, Gelderland, Netherland - WWTP Weurt | ecosystem: Engineered > WWTP > Aerobic digester > Activated sludge | place: Netherlands... | reverse complement strand
TAAAACATTTGGGAAGATTCAAGAAAATAAACCAACTGGTTTTTTACAATCATTACTTTCTCCCACATACTCTATTGGTCCGATACCACAATCGTCCGAGATATTGTATGACGATTTAGGAAAGAGAATTCTACAACCAGGAGAATATTTATCTAGATCTGAAGCAGAAAATGCAATTAGAAATAGTGTGCTATCTGAACTTACAAATGCTAACTACGGTGGTCCATTAGGAGATTGGGAAGCATTGGGTCAAGTTATAAATGGAACACCTCCAGGAATATTTAATTTACAAGGTGGGCATGGATTTCTTCCACCGAATCAAGATCATTTAGGTGGATACCCCGCAAACAGAAAAATAGAAAATATTTCAGGATTAAATACTCTATTTGGATCAACTCCAATCTTTCAAGGTGATAAATTACTTGGTTATTATTCTGATTTTAGTCCTGGAGAAACCTCTGGATATAAGGGAGATAAGCATTGGGATTTTTCCACACCAATGGGTGCAAGTCTTGGTGATAATAAGGGAAAAGAGCGTTATGTAAATAGTGTTTGGAGAGAATTAAATCCTGGAGATTGGTCTGGTGTAAAACGATTACAAGATGATAATATATTTGTAACTCCAGAAAATGCTGCAAGTGTTCCAGGATGGACCAATAAAGATCAATATAACTATGTAGATGCTTCGGGAACACTTCCAAGTTGGTTTGGTCCAGTAGGAACTGTTATGTCATTTATACCAGGAATGCAACCAATAGGTGCATTTATGAGTGCAATGTCTTCCATGGATAGTGGTAATACATTTGGTGCCCTTGCTAATCTATTTGGCATGACTGGTGGATTTGATACAATTGCTGGTCAATTGGGAGATTTTGCAAATTTATCTCCAGAAGTAGCTAAAGCTGTTGTTAAGGGTGGCACTAACTTTGCAGGTAATCTAGCAAGTGGTAAAGATTTTAAAGATTCACTATTAGGTGGAGTAATTGGAGGTTTAGGAAACTATGCTAATTCTACTGCTACAGCATTTGGTAATGACTATGATCTTGGTGACTTATCTAAGGTCTTTGGGGGTGCTGCCGATCTTGGTTTAAATTCTCTGTTTGCTAAGAATCAAGCCATTAAAGGATCACTATATGGAGACAAATCTGGCGGATTGTGGGGATATTTGAACTCCAATAAATCACCACAAGAAGAACCTATTACACATAGAATAAGGAATGAAAATGGCTCGGAAACAAGAAACAACCGGACTTCAACCAGTAGCTAGACTGCCATTAGTTGGTGCATTTTCTAATAGAGATTCTACAACTGGTTATGATCAACGGTTTGTTAATATATTTCCAGAAGCAAGAAAAGTAGAACAAATCGACAATACTAAACTATCAATGCACAAACGAGCAGGCTTATCTTCTTATCGTGATTATGGTTCTGGTGCGGGTAGAGGTTGTATATTTTTTAATGATAAATTTTATGTTGCAGTTGGTAATACTGTATATGAAGATGCAGTTAGTCCTGTTTCTAAAATAACATTGACAGGTTCTACTGGACCAATAGGAATGGTATTAGGCAATTCTATTACAGTTGGTGATTATTTATTTGTTTGTGATGGTACTAATGCTTGGTATATAGATACTTCAGGTACTGTAACTCAAGTTAGTACCAGTGGATTAAGAACTATAACTATAACTGCTGGTGGAAGTGGCTATACAAATGGTTCTTATTCTTGTGGATTCTCTGGAGGTGGTGGTTCAGGTGCTGCAGCAACATATACAGTTACTGGTGGTGTAGTTACTTCTGTTGTAATAACTAATAGAGGTACAGGATATTCTTCTGCCCCATCTGTAACATTCCCATCTGGTGGAGGTAGTGGGGCTGCTGCTACTGCATATTTAAATGCATTCCCAAGTCCCCATGTACCATCTCCAGTATTTATTGATGGTTATATATTATTAGCAAAGAACAGTGATATTTATAATTGTGTTCTTGATACTCCAGCAGAATGGGATTCTTCTAATTATATTACTGCTGAAATGTTCCCGGATGCTATTGTTGCATTAACTCGACAAAACAACCAAGTTGCTGCCTTGGGATCTAACTCTATAGAATTTTTCTATGATGCTGCAAATGCTACTGGTTCTCCTCTATCTAGAAATGATTCTTCTACAATTCAAATGGGATGTGCTGCTCCGTATGCTGTAGTTGGAACTGAAAAATATTTTTCATACATTTCTCAATCTGGTTCTGGTGGAAGAGGGTTTTGGATTGTTGATGGATTTACTCCAAAGAAGGTATCAGATGATGCAATAGAAAGAATCTTAGATTCAGATACTGACTTATCAACCGCTCGCGGATTTGCAATCAGAAGTAAGGGGCATTTCTTTTATGTATTAAATTTGAAGAATGCTAATAGAACTTTAGTATATGATACAGAAGAAAAACTATGGCATGAGTGGTCCTCTAATAACTCTGGTTCCCATACTATTTTTGCTTGTGATTATGTAACTGACAATGAATCCGGAATTCCATACTTATTACATACATCTAATGGTGTTCTTTATAAGTTTGATCCATCCATATATCAAGATGATGGAGTGGCGATCTTAGTGGATATAACAACTAATAAATATGATTTTGATACATATAAAAGAAAATTCATGCATAGTTTTAAAGTTGTTGCTGATAGATATGTTACTGGGAATAGTATTAATTTTAAATGGACTGACGATGATTATCAATCATGGTCTAATATAAAAACAATAACATTAACTGATGATTTTCCTGCTTTTTTAAGACTTGGTTCTTTTAGACGTAGGGCATTTAATTTAACTCATTCTTTAAATTATCCATTAAGAATTGAAAGTATTGAAGTAGAATATAGTTTAGGAGTATCATAATGGCTGGTTTGCCTCCTCCCCCAATAAATGAAAAACCAGGATCGTTTGTATGGTTAGAGTGGTATAGACAACTTAGAAATTATGTATCAACTTCTGGTTCTGTTCCATGGTATATTATTAATTTCTCTGGTTCAAATATAACTGATATTGCAAACCGCAGTCATAATCAACTGCAAGATCTACAAGGTGGTACTAGTGGTGAAATGTACCATTTACAATCTTCTGATTATACTAATTTAACTGGTGGTAATCCAAAGTTTGATACACTAACTATAGATAAAACTTCTGGTAATGGTATTAAAGTAGATAAAACTACTCCGACTTATCCATGGCAAGATTTAATTGGGAAAATTACAATTAGAGCAGCAGGGGCAAATGATCCTACATGGTCTGTTTATCGTGGTAATATAAGGCAATATCAATTTTCAAATACCCTAATGAATGAAGTCTGGAATGAATTTCATGTTCCACATGATTATGTTCCAGGTTCTGATTTATATATTCATGTACATTGGTCGCAAATAACTGTTGATACTGGGGGGGCAGGCGCCACTCCCGGAAATGCGAAATGGTATTTTGATATTTCATACGCAAAGGGACATGGTACTCCTGGTGGTTCAGCAAGTGCTTTTAATTCACCAAAAACAACAAGTATTGTTCAACAGGGTTCTACTACTCAATATGGACATTTGATAGCAGAAACAGTTATTACAGACGATGGAACATCATTAATTGATAAATCATTAATAGAACCTGATGGGTTGTTTTTGATAAGAACATATCGAGATGCTGCTGATGCATCTGATACTTTAAATCAAACTCCGTTTGTGCATGAAATAGATTTACACTATCAAAGTACAAATATTGGAACTAAGAATAAATCTCCTGATTTTTATGCATAAGGAAACAAACAATGGCTGATGAATGGCAAAATATAGGTGGCGATAGTGACTTAAATTCTTACACAGATTCTTTTGATAATTATGATTCCATATCACAACCAGAATGGGCACAGAATTATAATTTCTCTGGTTCTGGTGGTGATGGTTACAACTGGAATACTTTAAATGTAAACCAGGGACAACCAGAATGGGATAATTCATATGTACCACAAGCATCTGGTAATTGGGGTAACTCATTATCATCTATTGGTAATGGATCTACCTATCAAGGTGGTACTCAAGAGTTTAGTAGTGGGGTACAAGATTACCTAAAAAATATATTTACTAATCCTCAATTTCTTACTAAGGGTATTGGTGCATTATTTGAAGGAATACAAAATAAGAGATCTTCAAATAATCTAAATAGAATCGCAGGTAATTTACAACGTGCTGGTGATCCATTTGCATCTCAACGTGGGCAATATCAAAGACTATTAAGTGATACATATACTAATCCAAACATTGCTCTTGGACGTCCAGAGATACGCGCCCAATTGCAGGGATTGGAAAATCAAATGAATGCTAGAGATGCTGCTGCTGGTAGGCGATCACAATATGGTGATAGAGCAAATCAATTAGCAATCGCTTCTTCTGGTTTATTAGATAGATATCGCAAACAGCTTGCACAGCTTGCTGGTGGTGGTTTAAGTCCTAATTTTAGTGGTTTGAGTAATCTATATCAAGAAGCTAATAGACAAGGTACTAATGGATTTCTATCTCCAATTATGTCTGCAGTTGGTATGGGTACTCAACAACAAAGACAGCAGGATTTTATAAACCAATTAAGTTCTTTATTTGAAAGGAATAGATAATGCCAATTCCAATGATAGAAACTGGTTATAAACCAGAGTTCGCTCTTGGTGCTTTATATCAAGGAATGAATGCTGCCAATGCAGATGAAATGGCACAACAAGAAATCATTGATAGAGTATTGTCTAACTTTAAAAGACAACAAGATGCTCCTTTGGATTATACAATTAAACAAGCTGATGCAGTTGATGCTCAAACTAGAATGCTTCCAACTTATCAAGATGCAAAATTGCGTGGATATATTGGTCAGAATGATTCACAAGAAGCTAGTGGTAGAGTAGCACAAGCACTTGCACCATTTAGAATTTCTGCAGAAAAGGCTAAGTCTAGATTATCTGAATCTAATGATACTAGAGATTTTAATTTAGCTTCATTCCAAAAATTATTAACTGAGGGTGTGGATTCTGATGGTAATCCTCTTGATCCAGAAGTTAAAAAACAACTATTTAAGAAGTATATAGAAGATGCAACTACAGCATATCAAACTCCAGAGTTCCTCGGTAAACAACAATTAAAAGAGGATGAATGGGATGCTAAATTAAAAATAGCTCAGGAGAATGCTACTAAAGCTGCACATAGTCCTTTCTTAGATATGCATAAGACCTATTCTAAAGATATTCTAGGACTGAGACAGAACATTCAGAAATTAGAAAAAGAAATTACTGAAGATCAAATGATGAAACCTATTTATGATAAATTAAATAAGGGTGTATCAATTGATAATGAAAATCCTAATGCTGTAAATAAGATAAGAACTTTACAATACTTACGAAAAGAACTTGCAAATAGACAAGCAACTGTTAACCATCTTGCAGAGAGACTAGGTTTGCCTCCAGAACTTACAGGTTCTGAAAATGAACCAACTACTTATAAAACACCTGATGGTAGAAAAGTAACTAAACTAAGGAATTAATATGCCACTATATGATTACGAAGGAAACTTATACGATTTAGAAGAGACTGATGCTTCTAAGGCACTCGCTCGTATTGAAGAACACCTTGGTAAACAAAAGAAACCAGTTGTTACACAACCTGAAGTTTCTACATGGGATGAACTTCCTCAAGCTGCATTACAAGGTTTTCAAAAAGGTGTTGCTTCTGTGGGAAGAGTTGGGGCTGATATTTCAAATCTAATCTCCCCACTAGATGATCTTGAAGGATATAAAAAAGATGTTAATACAAACCTTGGTTTGGATGAACATAAACAAATGCAAACCTTTGGTGGTAAGCTAACAGAGACTGCTGCTAATGTATTACCATTTGCTCTTAATATTCCAGGTGCTGCTGTTGGATTATCCACAGTTTATAATGACACTGTAGATAAACTAATAAAAGAGGGTGTTCCATTAGACCAAGCTAGAAATGCTGCAGAGGCCAATGTCGGTATGATGATTGTGGCAGGAGGTGGAGCCGGTAAGGTTGTTGGTTCTATGCTTGGTAAGACTGTTGGTGGTATGGCAGGATTTGGTGTTGGTGCTGAGGCTGGTAGATTGGCAGAGAATGAAATTCTTTATAATCAACCAAATGCTCAGACTAAATTTGATCCTGAACAAGCAATCATTAATTCATTAGTTGGTGGTGTTGGGGCACATATTGTTCCTGATAAATACACTGGACAAGACAAACTAAAACCTAAAGGTGAACAATCTCAACCAGAAATAAATCCAGAGTATAAAGAAGCTGGTATTAATGATGCACAAATTCGTGTTGATACATTAGGTAATGAAATAACTAATAAGCAAACCTTAATTAAAAGACTACAAGAAAATATAGAAGAATTAGAATCAAAAGTAACTGATGATCCAAATAAATCTCCCGAACAAAATTTAGAAGCCAATCTAAAAAAACAACAAAAAATAAAGGAAATGACAGATACAATTGAAATTGTCTCTGAAGAGATTTCACAATCATCTATTGCAAAAAGAAAATTAGAAACTTACATTGATCAAAGATTGCAAGACCCATCTATGATGGAAGTTGGTAAGGAATCTACTGATCCTAAGACTGATAATGCAGTCATGGCAAACATTATGGCAGACAATCCAAAGAGGGCATTAGAGGCAATTGCAGAACATTCTAATGATTCTCACCTTGGTCAATTAGCAAGACGTGTTTTAGATAATCCAACATTTTCTGCATTTATTAAAACTGCAATTCAAAGAGTAAAAGAAGGTTCTGCCTGGTATGATAGAGTAAAGAATGAAATTGGATTTAATGGATTTAGAAATGCAACTGCTGTTAATTTAGTCCATGAAGTTCTTCATCAAGCAACTAGTGCAACATTACATGCAATACAAAATGGTGGTAAGGTAGGATTTAATCTAATTAAACCAGGAAAAGAAATAGTATCTTTATATGATAAACTATATCAACAAAAAGAAGCTATCCGTTCTAAAGTATCAGAGGAAATCAAACCTCTTATAGACCATATGTTTAAGAATGCAACTGAGTTTGTTTCATATGGACTAACTGTTCCTGAAATTAGAAAAGCATTAGATTCTGTCCATGCTCCTGGTCAATTTTGGAAACTGACTGCCAACTTCTTTAGCAAATTAATAGGTAAAAAACCCTATGAAATTGAAAGTATGTTAGAGTCTTTACATAGAAATACTAATACATTAATTGATGAAACTCAAGGTCTTGGTAAAAAAGATTACGGTATTATTGATCCAGGTAAGATAGATTCAAATGTAGATCTAGCTAGAAATCCAAAAATAAGTGATATTGGATGGAAAAATACTGGTCAATCTCTATCGGATTTTATTAAGAATCTTCCAGCTAATATTACTAAACATGCATTTACTCAAACTATTCCACAAATTTGGAGAGATAATCCAGTTATCCAAAGAACAAATCAAGTTATTTCTGATGCTAATCGCAGGGCTGCTGCTAATTTCCATAAGGTATTTGGTGGAACTCCAACAAACCCATTGAAAGTGAGAACTAAATTTTTCTTTAGATTGAAGAAAATTCAAGAGGCAGATGGTCTTGGCGCGGCACTTCTTAAAGTTCCATATACAGATCTTGTTGATGTCTATGATGTATTAAGGATGGGATATAGGGATCGTATAGCAGATGTTAATGATTTAATTGCAAGACATGGTAATCATTTATCTGATTCTTCAAAGGATGTATTAAGGGCCATACAAAAAGCTTCTGATAAAATGTATGATATTGCAAATAGTTCTTTAATGAGTCGTGGCCTTAAAGGTATTGGAAAAGCAATTGGTTATTTTCCAGTACATCGTATTGGAAATCACTTTGCAACTGTTAAAATAAATGGTGTCAGTGTAAGATATGAGGGATTCATTTCTAGAAAAGAAGCTGAAAATTTTAAGAGTCTTTATGAAAGAACTAATCGCGGTTCTGTAGTTGATATTATAACCAAAGGTGAGAACACTTCGTTTGATTCTATTATTGATGCATTAGAACATGTTCGTGATGAACTGCAAAAGAATCCATCACTATCAAAAACTAATATAAGTACAGTATTTAATAATACTATTGAACGATTAAATAACAATACTAATAATATTGGTGGACACGCACAACAACGTTCAGGTTTAGAGGGATATGTTGGTAGTGAAATTGGAATGTCTAAGAATGAGAAGGGTAAACGAATTGCAAAAGCACTTGAGGCTTGGGTAAGAGAATATACTGATGCTATTAGACGTAGAGAAATTGAACATGATATTCTTGATAGTCGATATAGTGGTGGTTATGATGCATGGAAGAGTATGCCAAATGCCACGGCTATTGCAGAACATATGATTAATTCCCAAACTAATAAAATTCATACATTGGGAAATGATGGAACTAAACCTTCATATGTACATGAGGCATTTAATAATGCATATACAACAGTATTCCCTAATTCTAGATTAAGCACTCCAGTTCTTAGTAAAATCAATGGTAAATTAACTCATTTATTCTATGTCTTTAGACTTACTGGTAGATTAAGTATTATAGCCTCTCAGTATTTCTCATCATTAAATGCAATGAGAAGTTTGTTTAGAGTAGATAATACATCCTCATTACAAGCATATGCTTCTATTGGAGAAACATTTGCTAAACTATTTACAGGACAATTAACAAAAGATCCAGAATTTGTTAAAGCAATCAATTGGACTAGAGAAAACAGTAATGATCTATTTCCACAATTAACAAATGAATTGACTGATTTATCTATTCATAGAAATCCTGATCATATTATTAACACTTTAATTAAGACTCTTACTGGTGAAGTATTTACTGCTGCAGGAGATTCTTCTTCTAGATTTGTTACATATGCTATGGCTTTTACTCATCTGAAAAAGGCAGGTCTGAAAGGAACAGAATTATATAAAGCTGCTGGCGATATAGCTAATAACAATCAATTCCAATATGGAAAGTCTTATCAACCAACCATGTATAAAAAACTTGGAGTAGTTGGTGAACTGATGACTCCATTAAAGACATTTGCTCATGGACAAGCTGGTAATATTATTTCTGATATTAAATATCTTATTCAATCTGGTAATGTAAATAGAGCAAAAGCTATGAATGCTGTAGCATTGTCTGGATTAATGTTCTTACTACAAGGTGGTGTTATTTCAGCCCCTATCTTAGCAGAGTATGAAATACTACGTAGATTTGGTCTTAGTCGTGGATGGTGGGGAGAGGAATGGCCTTCACTTACTGAGTGGGCACTAAAACAACCAGAGTATGTTTCTCATGGAGTATTATCAGCAGCTACTGGTGTTGATATGGGTGCATCTATGCGTTATACTTCATTAGTGCAAGGATTAGCAGATGCTGAATTAGGAATACTAAATCTGTTACCAACACTTAAATTTGCTTCTGATTATGCAAGTGCTGCAGTTTCTAAGGCTTCTGGAATGATTACTAACAAAACAACTCCTGAAGAGAAATATGAGAATGCAAAAGCTTTAACTCCTTCTGGTTGGCTATGGGGAACCATAGATCAATTTGAATATAATTCTACTACTAGACCATTCACTACTAATAATAAAGGCGATGCTATTGTTCCACAAACTGGCACTGAAGTTGCTGCTTCTTATTTTGGTAGTCAATCTGTAAAAGAATCAAAAGAAAAAGCTATCAAACGTGAAATGAAATCCAAAGAAGATATACGTACTCGTAATATTAACAGAGGACGAGATTTAATTTTATCGGATGATGATTCTAAAATAGAACTTGGTGTTCAAATATTAATCAAAGAAGGTGTCCCACCTAATGAGATTAAACAAATGCTCTTAACTAAGGTAGATAGGAAATATAGACCTTCTCTAGATAGAACATATTCTAATAGAAAAGGCGAAGTTAAATCTTATAACCAAGCTAGAAAGCTAAATGAAATCTATGATATGTTGGAGAATAATAGATGAATGGTAGAGAGATAATTAAACACTTTGAAGGTTGTAAACTTGAGGCTTATAGGTGCCCAGCCGGTGTATTAACCATTGGCTGGGGCCATACTAAAGATGTTAAGAGTGGAGATAAGATCACTCAAAGTATGGCAGATTTTCTATTTGAACAGGACTACAAAGAAGCTGAAAGACAAGTTCAAGAAGTTGTTACTGCACTATTAACCGAACAACAATTAGGTGCGCTTACAAGTTTTGTATTTAATTTAGGTATTGGACAACTCAAGGTATCAACCCTATTAAAAAAATTGAACCAGAACGATTACAAGGGTGCTGGTGACGAGTTTAGAAAGTGGATCTATTCTAATGGAAAGATACTTCCTGGATTAGTTAAACGTAGAGAAATGGAAAGGATGGTGTTTTTAGATGCCTAATATACAAGCAACTCCTAGAAATGAGATATTAGGATACCTAGCTGATTTATTACAATCTGGAAAATCAACAGCAAACCAATATGAAGTATTACCACAAGTGCCATTGATTGGTGGTACTGGTTTAGGTGATTTATTTATGGGCAAAGCACCTGAATTATTTGATGATATGTCCTATGATGGATTACAAGCAGCAATACGTGGAGGCAATCTAGCTACTGGAGGAATTGGTACATATGGTGCTAAACCTGCTGTAGCTGATGCTGCACTACTTGGTATGGATTTAGCAGGATTAGGTAAAGGATTAGGAAGTCTTAGTAAAAAATCTGCTACTGCTGTATACGATCACCTAATGAATGGTACTACATCTTTATCAAGAAGAGAGGCACTTAAAAAGATTGGTGGTATATCCGGAGGTGCTGCTGTTGCCGGTGGAGGTGTAGGATTACTTCGTAAATTTGCTGATAAAGCGGCTGTAGATGCTGCTCCTAAAGTTGCAGATAATGTTGCAGAAGCAGTACCATCGCCTAAGAATTATAGATATAATACATTAGAAGAATATATAAATAATGTTAAGATGAAAGCACAAGATGAAGCATTTATAGAACATCGTGAAAATGGAGCACATTGGGGAGACGATATTCCAGAAGAGTATATAAATAAATGGACAAAGCGTTTTTTAAGTGAAGATGAGGCTAATTATGCAAATGCTAAGGATTTTTCGTCTGGATCACCAGAAAATCTATGGTCAGAACCTCCTCCTCCAATGGAACTTAAGTATAATACAGTAACAAATCAATTTGAACCTCTTGAGTATTTAGATGCTTTCTCTCCTCAAGCTAAACAGGAAATGAATATTTTTAAAAAGGGAGTTGATAGACTAAATTCTGATTATGTATTACATGATATTGATGCTATGGATTGGACAGATTGGGCACATAGTTCAGATGATATTAATGAAACACTTAAATTTTTACAAAACTATTCAAAGCATCCATTTTAAAGGAGAAAATGATGGGTTGTGGTAAACGTAAAGGCGGTAATAAAAAGAAATAAAAAAAGCCCGGTCTGGTTTGTTCCAGCCGGGCTTTTTGTTTTATTAAGTCATATTGTTAAGTAAAAATATTTCCCAATCAACTTTTTGTTTAAGAAACTCTTGGAAATCTAATTCCATTTTAATATTATTATTATCAATCTCTTGATTTAAAAAGTATTCAAACATTTTGATTTTCCTCTGTAGTATTTTTGATGATTAGTGCAAAAGTATAGGATGGCATATCTGGATAATCCCATACAAAAGAAACAGGCAATGAGAAATTCCCAACCTCTAATTTTTGGACAATGTTTTCTAACATATTTTTTAATTGTGTAGCTTCACTCATATTCCACATACTCCTGATGTACAGGCTCTATCAATGTTTTCTTCATAGATAATTCCTGAATGTTTAATTGCTTCTTCATAAGACACTTCTGTTAAGGGCTGACCTCCTCTACTTCCGTCCGGATAGCAGGTAAAACCTCGTAACCTTGGAGCATACCTACTAAGAATCTCTGCAAATCGTCTGACATCAGAAACATCATTCCCTTTACTGCCCCAAGCTGGTAAGTTGATAGTTGAGGAAATTGACATGTCAACGTAATCTTGTATGTCGGCTTGGAACATGATTCGTTTTTCGTAGTCATGTGCTAATCCATATGCTGTGTCGATTTTTGAAGGATCAAGGCCATATTCTTTAATGAGTTGGTCTGCTGTTGTATCTACTACATATTCATACTTCCATTTAGTACCTTCTGTAAGATACCGTCTCTTATAGGCAACTGCAAATAGAGGTTCGATCCCTGTCGTAGTGCCTGCCAGAATTCCGATACTTCCCGTTGGGGCAATAGCTCTATAGGCAATTGGACGACTAATGTATAATCTTTCACAGTGTTCATTTGCTGCCCTTTCAGATTCATCTTTATATACCTGTAACCATTCATGTAGTTCTGGAACTACTTCATATCCATACTTACGTTGGAGGAGCCACGCGTGGATACCCATAAGTCCAAGCCCAAGCCTACGGTTTTTCTCTCGAACTCTGTATACTCTATCGTATGGTAAGTCTGCCCGAAGTGTTCCGCACACAAGGAATTTTGATCCCAATGATACAACAGATTTGAATTCTTCCAGATTGTTAATATTGCTGAGATTGATAGAGCCAAGGTTGCATACGTCAGAATCATCTTCAGACGTAACTTCCGTACAAGCATTGCGAAGTGTTTCATTTTGTTTATTTCCAAAATTAAAGCTAAATCCAGGTTCTCCTGTCATCATTGCTTGTTTACAATTCTCTAGGAATATTGGATTATTAGCTCTACTAATTATATTACTTTCTGTTGATATGACACCACTGATTTTATAATCTAAATTTAACCAAGCATCATCATAATTTACTGAGATGTTAGTCATATCAAGTGGTGCTGGAAAGTTAAAGTCTTTTGATTTTAATGCTTTGATTTCTGGGGACCAGTTTTTAGCTGTAAGAAAGGCTGGAATATCCTCATGTTGCCAATTGAGACTTGCATAGATTGCAGATCGCCTGCTTCCTCCTTGCATTACCCCTCTTCCAACTTCATTTATCATCTGCATTAATGGGATTGGGCCGCTTGACAACCCTCCAGTGCGAGTCAGTGGTCGTCCTGATGGACGTATAATAGAATAATCTGCACCAATACCTCCACCAGTCATAAGACAACTAGTCGCACGTTTAGTTAGGTCTGCCCATTCTTCTCTTGTATCCTCTTCAGCACGTAGTAAAAAGCAATTATTAAAGTAACTATTTTTTCTTCCTGCATACCATAGATAACGACCACCAGGAATAAACTTCATCTCTTTGATATATTGAGTCAATTGTTCCCGTTCATCTTTTGATAATATGGGATGT
>Ga0268298_10004600_pt1 | contig 13367 bp, 8 predicted proteins | sample WWTPWeurt_MetaG_FD_194462 | JGI IMG/M metagenome (GOLD analysis project Ga0268298, IMG submission 194462) | Activated sludge microbial communities from WWTP in Nijmegen, Gelderland, Netherland - WWTP Weurt | ecosystem: Engineered > WWTP > Aerobic digester > Activated sludge | place: Netherlands... | reverse complement strand
CCGCTCGCGCGCCCGCTGTGGTCGTGAACGGCGCGCGCGACCAGCTCCTTGCCCGTGCCGCTCTCGCCGCAGATCAGCACCGCGATGTCGCTGCTCGCCACGCGCTCGACCATCGCCATGACCTTACGCAAGGCTACGCTCTCGACGACCATCGCCTCGCTCGACCCGCGTCTCTGGAGCGCGGTCAGGCGTCGTACCTCATGCTTGAGCGCGAGGTGCTGGCGAGCGCGGGTGACCGAGAGCAGCAGCCGGGGCGCCTCGACGGGTTTGACCAGGTAGTCCCAGGCACCGAGCCGTATCGCGGAGACCGCGGTCTCCACCGAGGCCTCGCCGGTGATGAAGATCACCAGCAACCCCGGTCGGAGCTCCAGCGCTCGGCTGGTGAACGCCAGGCCATCCAGGCCCTCCATATTGATGTCGGTGATCGCTACGTCTACGTCGAGCTCGGGGAGCGCCTCCAAGGCCTCCTGCGCGCTGTTAAAGGCGAACACTCGGTGTCCCGCGCGCGTAAGCGCTGCCTCGAGGAACTCGCAGAGGCCGACGTCGTCGTCGATCAAGAGCAGGCTGGGCCGACTTGACTCCGGCTCGGGTGCGGCTTCCATCCCGGGGGTCATACCACGCACCGGAGGCCCTCGCCCCGAGCGCTGCTCCGTACCGTGCGGCTTTGACACAACTGTGGCCGGATTGTCGGCCGGTGGGCCCCCCGTCCTCACCGCGGACGATGGCACAGGCCGTGAACATGGCTGTCGCATGTCTGTTTCATCAACGATGCACGTCGTCGAGCCCGTCGAGTCTGGCCTCAGCCGCAGTCCGGCAATGCTGGAGGTCGTCCGAATCGCCCGGCGGCTCGCCAACGTCGAGTGCACGGTGCTCATCTCGGGCGAGAGCGGCACCGGCAAGGAGCGCATCGCGCGCTTTCTCCACGAAGAGTCCCCCCGCGCGGCGGGCCCCTTCGTCGGCATCAACTGTGGCGCGATGACCGAGTCCCTGCTGGAGTCCGAGCTGTTTGGCCACGCAAGGGGTTCTTTCACCGGTGCCGCCGCGGATAGACCGGGTCTCCTAGAGGCAGCCAATGGTGGTTCGCTGCTGCTCGACGAGCTCGGCGAGGTCTCGCTGGCCATGCAGGTGAAGCTGCTACGGGCGCTGCAGACGCGAGAGATTCGCCGAGTGGGCGAGAACAAGGCCCGCACGGTAGACGTGCGGATCATCGCGGCGACGAACCGCGATCTGGCACAAGGGGTCGCGGAGGGTACTTTCCGAGAGGACCTCTACTATCGGCTCAAGGTGGTTGAGCTGCGGTTGCCTCCGCTGCGGGAGCGCCGGGAGGACGTGCTGCCGCTGGCGCGTACGCTGCTCAGCCAGGTCGCAGTGCGCATGCAACGGGCCGTCACCGGCTTCACTCCGGCCGTGGCCGAGCTCCTGATGCATCACGACTGGCCGGGCAACGTGCGGGAGCTGGAGAACGCGATGGAACGCGGCGTGGCCCTCGCGCGCGGAGCACTGGTCGACGTCGCAGACCTGCCGGAAGAGCTCCAAGGCAGGCCGAGCAGCGTGGCGCGATCCTTCACCGAAGGCGGGACGCGAACGCTGGCGCAGGTTGAGCGAGACCACATCGTCGCCACGCTGGAGCTCCACGGTGGTAACCGCGTCCACACTGCGCGCGCACTGCAGATCGGCGAGGCCACGCTCTATCGAAAGCTGAAGAGCTATGGGCTCCTCAACCTTCCCACCGAGCCGGTTCTGGTCCCCCCTGTCGAGGGCGATCGGGCCGAAGACGGCGAGGCACTTTAGGGGCCGCCTACGGACAGTTGGCGACCGGCGGGCTGACCGAGCCGGTCGCGGTGCACTGGATCGTACCGCGGAGGAAGATGGCTCCGCGTCCTCCGCCTCCTCCTCCGCCGCCGGCCGTGCCGGTCTGGCCGTTGAGGCCGTCGTTCGGGCTGCTGGCGCCGTTGCCTCCCGTGCCGCCGGCGCCGCCTTCATCGAGGCCGCCGGAGCCACCTTGAGGGTTCGCGCGCACTCCGTCTTGGCCGCCGCCGCCGTTGACGGAGGCGTTCTCGGCGCCGCCGCCGCCGCCGCCGCCGCCGTTGGCGACGATCGTCCCGGTCGACTGGAGGTGGACCGCCTCGATGATGATGGTGCCTCCGCTGCCGCCGCCGCCGCCGCCGCCACGCCGCTGGCCCGCTCGGCCTCCTCCGCCGCCGGCGAGCACCGTGCCGCGGCTGGGCATGTCGAGGTCGCGGGAGATCGAGATCTGGATGGCTCCGCCTGCGCCTCCGCCTTCGCCGGCCGAGAAGCCGCCTGCGCGGCCAGACCCGCCGCGGCAGCCGCCCCGAAGCGGGCTCGCGGCCGGCGTCACCGAGGCACCGGGCGCGCCTCCACTCGTGGTGTCTGCACCTTGGCCGCCGCTCGCGCCTGCGCCCTGATAGCCTCCGCCGCCTCCGCCGCCATGGGAGCCGCTGGGCGCATCTTCGCCGCTGCTGCCAGCGCAGTCTGCGCCGGATCCTCCCGCACCTGAGAAGGAGCCGATGCCGCTGGCGTCGATCGTACCCTCGACCTGAGCCGCACCGTAGACGGCGAGGATCACGGGATTCTGGCCGAAGACGCGAAGGCGGCTGCCCGCGCCGAGCTCTAGCCTCGTCATCGGGATGACCACGACCGGCCGATTCATCGACGTCGCCAGCACGGGGACCGGCCGGACTCCGCCGCAGAAATTGTTGAAGGTGAGGTTCGTAGAGTCGAAGCTGGTGTTGCCGCAGTCGAAGGTCGTCCCGACCAGCGGCGTGAACTGCCGCGGATCGAAGTTCGTCGGCGTATACGAGAACGATGTTCCGTTGGAGTCCGGGGCGAAGCCTCCGTCCGGGAGATCGCCGCTGTCCGGGAGCACCCCGCTGTCCGGGAGCACCCCGCTGTCCGGGAGATCGCCGCTGTCCGGAGGCACGCCGCTGTCCGGCAGCTCGCCGCTGTCTGGCTGCTCCCCGGTGTCCACCACGCTCGCGTCGGAGTCGACGTCGGGTGGGGTGGCGTCCGGATCTCCCGCGTCGGGAGGCACGCCCGCGTCGTCGCCAGTGTCGGGCGCCTCGGCGTCGGGCTGCGGGCCGGCGTCGGGCAGGTCCTTCAAGGTCAGCGCTAGGCTGACGCGATTGCATCCGTTGGGCGCGGCGCGCAGCGGTCCGCGGGCAGTCGCCAAGGGGCGATCATCGGCGTCAAGCGCGGTGGCTCGTACGTCGAGGTCGAAGAAGTCCGCCGGTGGAGGATCGATGACGATCGCCAAGGCCGTGGCGCCATCGCGCAGGGCCTCGCCGAGCGGGATGTCGCGCGTGCGCCCCGCGCCATTGACGTAGATGTCCACGCGCAAGGTCGCGGTTCGGCTGGCCAGGCCCATGTCGCGCACCGCGACGTCGAGCTGGAAGCTGGGGACCTCGGTGGCGCACTTGTCTTTGGCGCAACCGAGCGGGGCCAATGACGCCCAGAGACTGAGGAGCAACAGCCGGCGCATCAGCGGCCCCCCGCGATCGGGGTCCAGCCCGCGCTCGTGGTGAACCGGCCGAGCTCACCGCCGGGGACAAAGGGATCGCCGGCGCTGGTCGCCACCACCGCGATCACGACGCCCGCCGCGACCGCGACCGCGCCTCCTCCGAGGAGCCACCACATCGCGCTGCTCTCCTCTTCCTGAGGGGGCGGGGCGGCCGCGACGACCGAAGGGGTGGCCGCGATCGGCGGCGTGGTCAAGGACAGCGAAGGGCTCGGCGGCGCCTCGACCAGCAGCGCCGCATGGAAGGTCTCCATCCGCTTGGCCCCCACGTCGACCTCGCCGAGGACCGGAGGACGCCCCGGCGCCTCGACCCGGATCGCGTGCCGTCCCGCGACCACGCGCCGCGCGGGCATGGGCGCCGCGCCGACCTCGAAGCCGTCGATGTAGATCCGCGCCCCCTCCACGTCGCTGGTCACCAGGAGCTGCCCGAGCTGCGCGCGAAGCTCGCTCAGGCGCTCCTCGATCCGCGGCAGCTGGGCGGCGGCGCTCGGCGGGAGGATCTCGCGGACTTGCTCAAAGAGGTCGGCGGCCCGGTCGGCGTGCCCAGCGCTCCGGTGGGCCTCGGCCAGGTTGAGCAGGATCTTCCAGCTTTTGTAGGTCCGATAGGCCTCGTCGTACTTGGCGATGGCGCCGGCGAAGTCATGATCGGCGAACCGCTTGTTGCCCTCGTCGAGCAGGCGCGCGGCGGTCGCCTTCTCTTCGGCGCTCGGCTCGTCGCTGCCTTGAGCGAAGGCGGGGAGGGGAGCCGCGAGGAGGGTGATCAGCAGGGTCAGCGCGGCACGCCTCTGAGCGGGCCGTTCTCGCTTCGCTATCCGCATCTACAGGTCCGATCCGTCGAAGAGCTCATCGGCCTTCTTGGGCTTCACCTTCACCCGGCGATCCAGGGGACGCCTTCCCCGGGGGCGAGCGCTCGGCGAGGGCTCGAAGGCAGCGGTCGGGGACGGGGAGGCGTTGAGCTTCGGGTTGGTGTCGACGAGCTCAGGCTGCGCCGGGGTCGGCTCGGGCGCGGCGGACTTGGCCGCAGCCACGGTGGCGGTGGGCGCGGACCCGATCGCGACTTCCAAGGCCGCCGGCCCGGCCTTCGGTGGGTCGTCGTGCAGCACGTAGAGGGCGCCCATCGCTACTAGTACGGCCGCACCGAGACCGAGGGCGATCGAACGGCTGCGGGTCGGCCTGATGGCCACGAGCTGATCCGTGTCTCCCCGAGGGTGGGTCGACGACGGCGCCCACCCACCTGGTCCAGAGCCCAGGACCGGCTTGGCCAGCGCTTCGTCAAAGGCCAGACCTTCGGCGCCCGCGTCCATGCTCTCGCTGACGGGCTGCATGATCGAGTCTTCGACCCGGGTCAGCGACAGCCCTTCGGGCCTCGGGAGCAAGGCCTTCCGCTCGAGCTCCTTGCGCTCTTTGAGGCGGTCGGTGAAGAGGTCTCGCATGAAGCCCTCGAGCTCGCCGGGCGACCCGCGCAGGCCTGAGGTGGCGATGAACTGCTGGAGATCCTCGGCCAGCGCGCGCGCCGTGGCGTAGCGGGAATCGCGCTCGCGGCAGAGGGCCCGCATGACGATCTGGCTCAGCGCCGGGGGGTAGCTCGGGTTGATGCTCTCGGGTCGAGGGACCTCCATCTTGAGTACCCGCGCCGCCGTCTTGAGCTCCGTCGAGGACTTGAAGAGGCGCTTGCCGAGCGTGGCCTCCCACAGGATCACGCCCAGGCTGAAGGTGTCGGCCCGGCGATCCAAGGCCTCGCCGAGGACGTGCTCGGGGGACATATACGCCGGCGTGCCTTTGAAGGTCCCGGGGCGGGAGTGGCTGACCTGGTCGAGGGCCTTGGCCACGCCGAAGTCCATCACGCGGACGGAGCCGTCGTAGCCGAGCATCAGGTTCTGCGGGGTGACGTCCCGATGAACGACCCCGAGCAGCTGGTCGTCGTTGCCGCGCAGCTCGTGGGCTGCGTGCAGGCCTTCGGCGGCCATCGAGACGACGTAGGCCGCCAAACCGATCGGAAATACTCGGCCTTTGGGCCAGGTCGAGGAGAGGCAAGCCCCGAAGGTCTCGCCCGAGAGGTAGTCCATCGCGATGTAGTGACGGCCGGCTTCGACGTCGACCTCGTAGACCGGGACCACGTTGGGGTGGCGGATCCGCGCTGCCAGCCGAGCTTCCTCGAGGAACATGCGGACGAAGCCCGGCTCCTTGCCGAGGTGGGGGTGGATCATCTTCAGCGCAAAGAGGCGCTCGAAGCCGCCGATGCCGGCCGCGCGCGCGAGGTACAGCATCGCCATCCCCCCGTGCCCGAGCTCGCAAAGGACCTCGTAGCGCCCTAGGCGCGCAGGCGCCAGATTCGCTAGCTCTACACTCACCCAGGGGGAGTCTAACCTCTCAACTCAAGAAACAAAAACTCGGTCGATATGGATTGTGGGGCCCCCCTCGCTCCCACCGCCGGTCCGACCGTAGACTCTCTTTAGAAGCTTGCTGGAATGCTCCATCGGCCTACATTGAGACTTCTCCCGCTTGTGCTCCTGGGCGTGAACGCCGGGCCCGCTTGGGCTCAGTTTGGCGGCGGCCCGCGTCCAGCCACCGATCTACGCCTCGATCTCGGGCAGATGTACTCGCTCGACGACGTGACCGACCGGCACGTCTCCTTCAGCGAGCTCCGTGGTTCCATCGACGGCCGGCGGGACGTGGGCGGGGGCCGGCTCGAGCTGCACGTGGACGGTCGAGGGCGCTATGCCTGGACGGACGTCAGCTCGAACCGCGTGGATTTTGCCCGTCTCAATCTGAGCTTTGGCGCGAACGACGCCGCCTGGACGGTGGCCGTCGGTCGCATGTCCGTCGACGCGGTCGCCAGCGCCAGGGTGGATGGGGCCAGCTTCGATCTCCGGTTGATCCCTGAGCTGCACCTCATCGCTTTCGGCGGCCTCATGCCCCACCCCTTGGACGGCGCGCCCAACGTCGACTTCCTGAGCTTCGGCGTCGGCTACGACGCGCGGACCGACACTCTCCAGCACTCGGGCGGTTTAGCGATCAACCTCTACCAAGGCGGGCTGGACCGATTCTACGCGACCGAGCGCTTCTTCTGGCGGATCACCAAGGAGTGGCAGCTGCACGGCTTCGTGATCCTCGACTTCGTGGGCGTCAGCGGCCTGCTCGGCGACATCGCGCTGCTTCCACCCGATCAGCAGTCGGCGCTCGAGAAGGTCGACGTCACCAGCGCCGATCTCACGCTGCGCTTCGTCCCTTCCCGCACCTTCGACGTCGCGCTGTCGGGCTCGCACAACCATACGCTGCTGCCGAACCTGTGGTGGACCGACTTCATCGCGGAGGAGCGCGCGCGGCGAGGCTTCGTGCTCGATGGGCCTCAGCCGGTCGGTACCCGGCGCACCAACGCGCGGGTGGTGATGAACTTCCACGTGACGCCGGCGGTGACCCCGTACCTGCGGGCGCGCTTTGATGCCCGCTTCGAAGACGGCAAAAAGGGCTACGAAGGCGCGGTCGGGCTCAAGCTGGACGACGTCGACCTCGGCTACATCGACGTGTCGGGCTCGGTGCGAAGCCTCTTTGGCAATGAGAACGAGCTCATTGGGCTCGCCGCGGGGACCAGCTTCGCCAACGCGCTTGGCCTCGATCTCACGGTCAACGGTCTGCGCGTCGTAGCGGCGGCTCCCGCGACCGGGACCGCGCCGGATCCCGAGCTGCTGCTCGATCTCGGCGCTAGCGTCTGGCTCGACCTCAAGGCCGTTTCCCCTGCGCTCGGGGACGTGCGGGTCATGGCGACCTACCAGGCCTTCATCGCCTCCGACATGATCTTCCAGGCTGGATTCGCGCGGATCGGCTACCGCTTCCGCGAATTGTGAATCGAGGGTGGTGCTTCTGGCCCAATGATGCCAGGGTGGCCCGTTGACATCACAAAACAGACTCCATTCCATGACGGTGCCGCGCTAATGGCGCGCAGGCAGGGTAGAGGCGGAGGCGGGCGCTCGCGCCACCGCGATCCAGGCTACCGAACGACTTGTAAAGGCTGCGGGACGATCGAGACGGTGATCGTGAGACCACCGGCCGGGATCGATCTGTACTGCGTGCCCTGCGACACCAAGCGTCGCGCGGCCAAAGAAGCCGCCGCGGTCGCCTAGAGCGCCGAACCGCTAATCAGACCGGCTGCGGCCGAAGATGCCGTCATTCCTGGGCCAAACCTGCCGCTCCGCTCCTCGGAGTACATCGAGTACGCCTCCGGTGCTCGCGTCACGTTTGGCCCATGAATTTAGGCCTCTTCTCCCTCGCTACGGTCCGACTAGCGGTACGGTGCTCTAGTTTTCTAGGGGCTGTCTTCGCGGTCGCGGTCGCGGCCGGTCCGGTACCGGTCCCGATCAGCCAGCCTGACGCCCAGCTGACTTCGGCCAGTGTATGATCCCAGCGCTTCCCTGTCGGGCCCCTCCAACAACTGTAAGGCTGCGTCGCCAAAGGCCGACCCGTTGTCGTCGGCATGGCACTTGCGACGTTCTGCCGCATGAGCCTTCACCTCAACACCACCCAGCTTCCGGCTGATCTCCAGCGCGCCGTCGGAGAGGCCGTCCTCCACAAAGTCAAACAGGACCATGGGGACACGAGCCCCGGACCCGTCGCGGGAGACCTGCACGTCGAGTACAACCGCCTGCTCGGCGAGGCGATGGAGGCCGCGGCCTTCGCGCTCCAGCAGCGTGCCAGCCTACCGACGAGCAAGGCTGAGATCGCGGCCTTCGCCTCCAAAGTGGCGACAGATACTGTCCCGACGCCGTTTCATCCCTCGGCGGCCGCGCTGCCGCTCCAGCTCGACAAGCCCCTCGAGCTGGGCAAGACCGAGCGTCTCGGGATCGCGACCAAGATGGCGGTGTGCCCCTTCATGGGCTCCAAGGCCGCGACCGATCTGCCGATCTACGGCAGCAAAGACAACCCGCTGGTCAAGGTCGAGGACGTGATCGCGTCGGCCGGCGCGGGCAGCCTCGGCGAGGCAGTGCTGCGCGTCTTCGCCGAAGGCAACCACTCCAAGATGCTCGGCGCCTCGGGCAAGCTCGATCAGGACTGCCCGCAGGGCTTCATGAGCTTGCACCTCCTCGGCTCTCAGGGTTCGGGACCCGGACGCCAGAAGATCCTCCACGGCGACGATCCCACCGAGATCGGGACCGGCCACCTGAGGCCCGAGAACTTCGCGCGGCTCAAGACCTTCGCCGACGCCGATGGGACGATCGGAACGGCCGGCCTCGGCAAGGCGATCGGCACGCGGATGTTCGAGGAGCGCGACGATCCGAACGTGAAGGTGTGGGGCGCGAAGGTCTTCACGCTGCTCGGGATCGACTTCGCCAAGGCCTTCACCGCTGCCGGCCCGGCCCTGTTCGAAGAGGCCAAAGAACGCTTCACCAAGGCCCCGACGCTCGGTGGCCCGGCCGAGGTGGAGTTCCTCCAGAAGCTGACCAAGTTCACCGGCGAGAACACCCTGATCGCCTCCTCCGGGGAGTGGGGCCTCGTCGGCGCCTTCTTCGAGAACGCCCCCGGCGTGAAGCAGGCCGACGGGTCGCTCAAGATCCCCGTGGATCAGCTGGAGGCGGCGTTCCTGAAGAAGGAGCTGCCAGCCGGCGCGGACAGCTGGGAGAAGAACGCCTCCGGCTGGGTGCACTCCACCACGCAGATCTTGTTGGCGGCGGCCAAGGAGTATCACCACCTGAAGACGCACCACGGCGCGTCCTGAGCCGTCGGCGATAGTCAGGTTTGCGCCGTAGCCCCGAAGCCGCGCCTGGTGTCCGGCGCCTTCGGCAGGCCCGTAATCCTCATTCCTCGGTCGTCGGCATGGGCGATGCTTTTCTGTCCCTCCATGTCGGTCCGCACGTTCCTCTGCTTGTTGACGGCAATCCTCTTCGGCGGGTGTGAAGGAGGGCGGCGCATTCCCCAGGTCACCGGCGGGGGCCAGCAAAGAGACGCGTCCACGGCGACGCGCGACGCCGACCCGCAACCAGCCGACGCCGGCTTCGCCGACGGGGACACCTTCGACGCGGCTGGGATGGACTCCGGCGCTGCCTCCGACGCAGCTCGCGCGGACTTGGGAAGCGACGCTGGGCTTGCCGACACGGCTGCCCCGAGCGACGCTGCGGCCCCCGACGCCACGCCCGATCCCTGCGCTGGGGTAAGCTGCTCTGGGCACGGTCGTTGTGCGGTGACTGGGGGCCAAGCGCTGTGCTTGTGCGACCCCCAGTACGTGCCCGACGGCCTGACCTGCGTGATTCCTCCCCCGACGCCTCCGTCGGTGATCTCGCTCTTGGCGAGCCCGATGGAGCTGGCCCCCAGCGCGCAGCTCATCGTGACGGCCGAGGTCGCTGACCCGGACGGCGCCGGGGATATTCAGAGCGGGGTGCTAGAAGATCTGCTCGGACACACGCTGGGCGTCTTCACCGCCGTCCGTCCCGGGAGTTGGCGCTGGAGCGGAACTCCCGCGGATCTGCTGGGCTCGACCACGGTTCAAATCGACGAGGTTGGACCGCTGAGCTTGCGCGCGCGGTTTTATGATCGCGCCGGCGGTGAGGGCTCTGCGCAGGTGAGCGTGACGCTGCGGTGCCCCAGCGGCCAGGGCATCTGCGGCACGAGCGCTTGCGCCAGCCTCACCGCGGGGGCCCAATGCGGAAGTTGCGCGCTCTCCTGTGCACCCCTTGGCGCGGGCTACTCCTGCGTCTTTCCGGACTGCTGGGCGCACCCGGTACCGCAGCTGGGTCAGCAGTCTTGCGATGACGCCTGCGGGCTCGGGGCGTGCCAATACGCCGACTTCTACGGCGTCCTCCTGCCGCTCCATCAGCCGTGCAGCGCGGTGGCGCCGGCCACGGAAGAGTACGACCTTCGCATCACCCGCTTTGCCTGCGACTGCTACACGCAAGTTTCCTCGGTCCCACCCGCTGGGATGACCTGCCAGCAGTATTGCACCCGGGGGATCGGCTGCCGCCAAACGCAGCTCACCTTGGAGGACGTCGCGGGCGCTGGCACCACCTACCTCTACGACGCCTGCGAGCCGCCCTACCGCAATGCTCCCGACCTGAGCGTGGGGAACGTCCTCCACCGTGACTTCGGTCCGCCCCGGCCGACGTGTGGCTGTAAGAGCGCCCCGCGCTGAGCTCCCTCGTCGGCAGTTCAGGGCCGCCGGGCCGGCTGCCACGCCGCAGTTGTATGGCACTCGTCGCAGGTCTCCGAGTAGCCCGACAGGATGTGGTTGGGCTGGTTGCTCGGGTCGACGTACGAGCTGCGGTGACATTCCACGCACTGGTTCGGGGTCCCCGCGTAGCGACCGTTCAAGTGGCAGGAGCTGCAGCGATTGACCGCGTGCGCGCCCGACAGCGTGAACCAGGGGTGATAGCGCCGCGCCGGTGAGAAGCCGATCTCGCTGTGGCAGTTACCGCAGTCGCTCAGCGCGTCGTTGTGCACCGGATCGGCGACCCGCGCGGTCTCCATCTGATGGCAGGCGCGGCAGTCGGTCGGCGTGCCCACGTAGCGTCCGATCGTATGGCAGTCCTCGCAGCGCGCGGTGCGGTGCGAGCCCCGGAGCGGGAAGCCGGTCGTGGTGTGATCGAAGCGAGCGGGCAACCATCCCAGCTGGCTGTGACAGTTTCCGCATTGCTCGCCGAGCGCGTTGTTGTGGGCATCGTCGGCGCGGTGGCACTGTCCGCATTGGCTGCCCAGGCCGGCCAGCGTGCGCCGCGGCTGATGGCAGCGCGCGCAGGGGATGAGGTCGTGCGTGCCTTGGAGGCGGAAGGCCCCCGTGTCGTGCACCGCGCGCGAAGCCTCGTTGAAGCTCGAGGTCGTGTGGCAGCTCTCGCAGGCCTCGCCGTTGTTCCCAGCGTGGGGATCGAAGTGGCAGTTCTTGCAGGCCTTGCCCGGCGTGGGGAACTTTCGATCGAGTGACTCGGGCGGCAACGTGCTGGCCCAGCCCACCTTGGGCGGCACCCCGCCCGGCATCGAGAGGCGGTGGCAGAGCTGGCACTGGGCCTCGAGGTGCTTCCCGGTCCGCTCGAAGGCCGTCATCTCCTCGTGCTTGAACTTGGGCGCGCCTTTGTCCGGGATATGGCACTTGGCGCACTCTTTCCCGAGGCGCAGCGCGTGGGGGTCATCCTTCTCGTGGCAGTCGAAGCAAGCCAGCTTGCCGTTCTTGTAGTGCCGATCTTCATGGCACTTCTTGCACTCGGCCTGTTTGTGGCGCGCCACCAGCGGGAACTGGGTCTGGGTGTCGTGGTCGATGACCGTCTCTTTGAAGTGCACCGTGTCGAGGTGGCAGCCCTCGCACTTGGGCCCCAGCTCTCCGTTGTGAGAGTCCTTGTGACAATCGACGCAGTTGAGCTTGCCCGTCCGAAACTGGTTCTTCGGGTGGCACTTCTGACACTTCCCGGCCTGCTCGATCTCCCCGTGGAAACCGGTGGTCTTGAAGCGCGCGTCGACCAGATGGTTGAACTTCAGGCCCTTGTTTCCGCCCTCGAGGTGACAGTTGAGACAGCCTTTGTCCTTGAACTCACCGTTGTGCGCGTTGGTATGGCGGTGACAGGACATGCACTCCGGGGTCTCGAACTTCTCGAAGATCTTGGGCGTATTTCCGCGATGACAGCTGCGGCAGGTGGTTTGGGCGTGGGAGCCGGTCAGCGCGAAGCCCGTGCGCTTCTCATGCGCGAACTGGACCTTCTTCGACCCGCCGAGGCCGTGGCAGTTCTTGCACTCGTTCTGATCGAAGCGCTTGCCGTGCGGGTCGCCGTGACAGGACTGGCACACCGGGCTGGGCTTCTTCTTGGCCACCTTATGGCATTGACCGCACTGCTTGGTCTTGTGCTCGCCCTTGAGCGGGAAGCCCGTCGTGTCGTGATCGAAGGGTGACTTGGGCCAGCCCTCTTCGACGGAGTGACAGTCCTGGCACTTGCTCTTGGCGAAGGCCTTCCCGTGGGGGCTGTTTTTGGCGTGGCAGCTGAAGCAGGTGCGGCCGCCCGAGGCGGGCTTCACCATCTTGGCGTTTTCGTGGCACTTCACGCAGTCGATCTGGCCGTGCTTGCCCACCAGCGGGATCCCGCCGCGCTCGGCGTGATCGAAGAAGAGATCGGCGGTCGTCAGCTTCTTGGCCACGCCCGGCGTATGGCACTTGGTGCAGGCCTTCCGCAGATCCTGGCTGGTGAAGCCGTGGGGATTTTTGTGGCAATTATCGCAGTCGGGCGGCACGTCGATGAAGGAGGTGCGACCGGACTTGAGCTTGCGCTTGTGACAGGCCGTGCAAGCGACCTTCTCGTGCTGGCCGGTGAGATCGAAGCCCGTCTGCTGGTGCTTGAAGCTCTGTCGCCCACCGACCGGACCCCAATCGACGATGAAGGAGTCGCGACCTTTGTGGTCGGCGTGACAGGTGCGGCAGTCCTTGTTGAAGCTGGCGTGCAGGCCGCGCTTCTGCTTGATCGCGTCGCGGAGCGGCTGGTGCTGATGGCAGTCGAGGCAGAGGAAGTTGGTCACGCCCTTCCCGAGCTCATGGCACTTGGTGCAGTTGTCGGTGTTGTCCAGCTCGGCGTGCGCGTTGGTCAAGGGACCCGGGGAGAGCTGAAAGAAGTCGTCGGCGCTGGCTGGCGATGCGGCCAGCAGCAAGGCGAGCACTGCGGCGATCCTCATGGAGAGAGCTCAACCTTGGGCAGCAGGTTGCGGGCTCGTCGTTTGACGACCGGGGGCGACTCGGGATCGTCGATCTAGGCTTGGATCTCTTCGGGTGACAGCCGACCGAGGAGCGCCTCGCCGAGCCGAGTCCAGGGGGAGCGGGGGCTGATATCGGTCATGCGATCCAGGGCCTCAGCGGCGTTCCCGAGCTTCTTGACCC
>Ga0268298_10004599_pt1 | contig 13367 bp, 12 predicted proteins | sample WWTPWeurt_MetaG_FD_194462 | JGI IMG/M metagenome (GOLD analysis project Ga0268298, IMG submission 194462) | Activated sludge microbial communities from WWTP in Nijmegen, Gelderland, Netherland - WWTP Weurt | ecosystem: Engineered > WWTP > Aerobic digester > Activated sludge | place... | reverse complement strand
CCGGGGCGGCGCGCCGCCTCGAAGCCCATGCCGATCTCCACCGCCTTCACCGCCGGGATGGACATCAGGATCCCGGCCAGGCGGCCGTCGAGCTTGCGGTCCCAGTGCACGTGGCTGCCGAGCCCCGCGGGGAGGCCGCGCACCACCACCTCGCACTCGCCGCCCAGGGTGTCGCCGTCCTTCCGGGCGCGGTCGATCCGGGCGATGATCTCGGCGTCCTGGGCCGGGTCGAGCACCCGTACCTCAGAGCGGTCGGCGGCGGCGTTGAGGGGCCAGGGGAGCTCGGCCGGCGCGCGGGCGGCGATGCCGCCGAGCGACACCACGTGGCTGCCCACGTCCACCCCGAACTCGTCGAGCAGCCGCCGCGCCAGCGCCCCAGCGGCCACCCGCGCGGTGGTCTCGCGCGCGCTGGCGCGCTCCAGGATGTCGCGGGCGTCGCCGCGGTCGTACTTCATCACCCCGACCAGGTCGGCGTGGCCGGGCCGGGGGCGGTTGAGGCGGCGCCGGCGCTCCTCGCCCGGCGTGCCCTCCGCGGCCATGATCGCTTCCCAGTTGGCCCAGTCGCGGTTGTGGACCACCATCGCCACGGGGGAGCCCAGGGTCTCGCCCGCGCGCACGCCGGCGAGCCACTCGATGCGGTCCTTCTCGATCTTCATCCGGGCGCCCCGCCCGTAGCCGCTCATCCGGCGGGCCAGGTCGTGGTCCACCTGCGCCGCCGTCACCGGCAGCCCGGCCGGCAGCCCCTCCACGATGGTGACCAGGGCCTTGCCGTGCGACTCGCCTGCGGTCAGGAAGCGTAACGCCATGGAATCTCGGCCACCTGCGGGGTCGGTGTGGCGGGCCCCGGGGTCCGCCACCGGTGGCGGACCGCGCGAGCCCTCTCCCTATAATAGCGAAGCCCGACCGGCGGTCGGGCTCGCGTGTGCCTGTCCGGCCCGCCGCGCCTTACTGCGCGCCGTCGTCGACGATGCGCGGGGTGACCAGGATGATGAGGTCCTGGCGCTGTTCCTGGGTGTTGCTGAAGCCGAACAGCTTGCCCACCACCGGCAGGTCCACCAGCAGCGGGATGCCGTTGCGGGTCTTGCTGATCGAGGTCACCGTCAGGCCGCCGATCACCGCGGTCTCGCCGTCGGCCACCAGCAGCTGGTTCTTGGCGTTCTGCTTCTGGATGGTGAAGCCCAGGTCGGCCTGGGAGAGCAGCCGGATGGCGGAGCGCTCCGCCTCGATCTGCATGAGCACCTGGCGGTTGTTGGTCACGTGCGGGGTGACCTTGAGCTGGATACCCGTCTCCTTGAACTGCACCGTGGCCTTGGGCTGGCTCGACCCGGTGCCGCCCTGGGCGCCGAAGTCGATGATCCGGACCGGGATGTCCTCGCCCACCTTGATGATGGCTTCGCGGTTGTCGAGGGTGGTGATGGTCGGCTCCGCCTGCACGTCGGCCAGGTCCACGCTCTGCAGCGCCTGCAGGAAGGTGGTGAACATGAACCCGCCGGCCGAGGTCTGCAGGATCAGGTTCAGCGCCGGCTGGGTGATGACCGCCTCGGCGTTGGCGATGGCGCCCACGCCGTCGCCGCCGAAGGAGATCACGTCGGACTCGAAGGGATCGCCGCTGCCCGGGTCGATGCGCGGGTTGAGCCGGTTGAAGATCGGGCCGTCGCCGGCGTTGGCCGCCCCGAAGTCGTACTGCAGGCCCAGCGCCTCGATGTTGGTCCGGTTGACGAAGATGATCTTCGACTGGATCGAGACCTGCGGCGTGCGGATGTCGAGGTTCTTGATGAAGTCCTGCACCTCGATCATGCGGCTCTTGGTCTCGGTGACGATCAGCGAGTTGGTGGTGGTGTCCGACACCACCGACCCGCGCTTGGTCAGGATCGACTTGACGCTCGGCAGCACCTGGCCGGCGCTGGCGTAGTTGACCGGGATCATCCGCGTGGTGAGCGGCTCGGTCGAGTCGAGCGACGCCAGCGCTTGCGGGGTGTCCACCCGGATGATGCCGCCGGCCAGCTCGATGGCCTGCAGCCCCTGGGTGGCCAGCACCGCGGCGAACGCCTCGGTCCAGGGCTGGTTCTTGATCTCGGCGGTGACCTCACCGGTCACGGCCTTGCCCAGCACGATGGTGCGGCCCGAGAAGGCGGCGAAGCCCGCCACCACGTCGGCGATGCTGGCGCGGTCCCAGGTCACGGTGATGCGCGGGGCCGGCGCGGCCACGCTGGCCGGCATCAGCTCGGCCGGCGGCGTGACCTCGGGCGCCCGTGCCGTGGCCGGCGCGACCGGCGGCTCGAGGTCGGCCGGGGCGGTGCTCGACCAGGCCAGGAAGCCCTGGTCCGCGCCGAAGCGCACCCGGATGGCGTCGCCCGCCTGCTCCAGCCGGTAGTCGCGGCTGCGATCGAGGTAGATCGCCACCCGGACCACGTCGGGGCGGAACTGGCTGTAGCGCACGTCCTTGATGCCGCCGCGCTGGATGCCGTCGTAGGCGGTGCCGTTCTTGAGCCGGGCGCCGACGATGTCGACCACCAGCCGGTCGGGCTCGCGCAGCACGAAGTCCTTGACCTGGACCGCGCCACTGATGGCGATGACGAGCTCGGCGTGGCCCGGCGTCGGGATCACGCTGACCGCCGTGACTTCCGACCCGGCGACCTTGTCGTCGGCGGCGAGCGGGGCCGCCGCAAGGAGGCACGCGGCCCCCACGGCGAACAGGGACTTGAACGTCATGGGGTCTGCTCCTCCCTCTTGCGCAGCGACAGCGTTTCCTGCCGCTCGAATCCGATGTCTTCTACCGTGAATACCACGTCCGCCTGACGGATCTGCGCCACCTTGAGGCGGCCGAGCCGGTCACCGACCCGCAGTTTGTACCGCTTCTGGTTGGTCTTGTCCCGCAGCACCGCCACGCTGTTGCTCGCCCGGCGCAGGTCGAGGTACACCCCGACCAGCAGCAGGTCGTTGAACTCCGGGCCCACCTTGTCCTCGGTGATGAGCGAGGCGAAGGGGTCCCGGGCGCCACCGGCGTAGGTGAAGGTCTCCCGCAGCACTTCGGTCTCGCGCGCGATCCGGATGGAATCGGCCCGGACGCTGTCGCGCTGCGCCTTGGTGATCGAGTCCTGCCGCTGCCGCTCGGCCAGCTGGCGCAGGCTGTCGGCCTTGGCCCGCTCCCGCGCCTGGCGGATGGAGTCCTGCCGCAGCACCTGCAGCTGCTGGGGCGTGAGCGTCGGCTTCACCGGGGTCTGCGGCGCGGGCGCCGCGGTCGTGGTCGGCTTGGCCGGCGCCTCGACCTTGGTGGTATCCGGCCGGGCGGCCTGCGCCGTGGTCGTGGGCTTCTTCCCGGTGTCGGCCCGGGCGGCGGCCGGGGCCGCGGTCGGGGTGGCCGGCTTCTTTCCCGTGTCCGCCCTGGCGGTCTGCGGCGTCGCGGCCGGCTTGGCCGAATCCGGCTTGGCCGCCACCGCGGGGGCGGCCGGCGGGTTGCCGCAGGCCTTGAGCACCTCGGGCGGCAGCATGCCTGCGGGCGCCGGCGCCGGCTTCTTGCCGCGGGCGGCCTTGGCCAGCGCGGCGTTCACGGAGTCGGAGCAGGTCTTGAAGCGCGCCCGCACGACGGAGTCCTGCGTCGCGGCGCGGCGCACGCTGTCGCGCTTGGCCCGGATGGCCGCGAGATCGACCGCCTCGGGGGCCGCGTCCTTCTTGCCGCCGCAGGCGGCCAGCCCGACGAGGAGGCCCGCCAGCACGGCCCGGGTGAGCGGGTTAGGTGCCACTGGACGGTCCCTCCGGAGTCCCGGTCTTCACGAACGTGCGGATCTGGAACCGCGCCTCGAGCAGCGCGCCCGAGCTGTCGCCCAGGGCCCGGGCCCGCGCCAGGTCGGCGGTGCCCAGCGTGAGGTCCACCGGCACGATGATGCGCTGCAGGCTCGCCACGTCGGACAGGAACTCGCCCAGCTGGTCGTAGCGGCCGATCACGGAATACTGGTACTTGAAGGTCTCGAACGGCGCGGGCCCGGGCTCCACCGGCAGCGGCTGGAACTGCGCCACCTGCACCCCGCGGATCTTGGCGCGGGTGGAGATCTCGTCCATGAGGTTGGCCACCTCGTTGCGGTCCGGCACCAGCCGGCGCATCAGCTCGAGGCTGGTGCGGTAGCCGTCCAGCCGCCGCCGCAGGTCCTCGACGCTGCCCGAGGCGAGCAGCTTCTTGGCGCTGTCGGTGAGCGCGGTGAGGGAGTCGATGGTCTTCTGCCGCGCGACGATGCTGTCCTTGGTCTGCTGCACCCCGCGCAGCCCGAGGCTGTCGAGGACGGTGCCGGTGTAGCCGAGGTAGCCCACCACGACCGCGATGAGGACGAGCAGGATCGGGACCTGCTTTTCCTGGGAGAGGGCGGCCATGGCTTACCTCACCGACTGGCTGAGGGGCACCGTGCGGATGTACGCCGAATCCGCCCGCTGGAACGAGGCCGTGATGGTGAACTGGGTCACCGGCCGTTCCTTTTCCACGATGGTCTTCGCTTCCATGGGCGTGACGTCCGTGAGCCACGGCGACGCCTCGAGCTGGCGCAGGAAGCGGGTGTAGGCCTGCAGGTCCATGGTCCGGCCCTCGAGGCGGAAGCGCATCGGCGGGGCCACCGTGTCGGCGGTGTCGGCCACCACCGGGGCCGCCTGCGTGGCCATGGTCGTCAGCCAGGTGTAGGGCGGCAGCGCCTTGGCCACTTCATCGAGCACGTGAGACCAGACGTAGCGGTCGCCGTCCACCCCGCGGATGGTCGCGATCTGGGACAGCAGCGAGTCCCGGATGTTCTCGGCCCGCCGCTTCTGCTTGAGCAGGTTGTCGAAGCGCTTCTGCTCGTCGCGCGCCTGCTCCAGCCGGGGCGCGAGGGCGTTGTACTTGGCGCTGGTCGAGAGGAACGACCAGCCGAGGAAGGCCGCCACCGCGATGCACGCGGCGATGGAGCCGACCAGGAACGGGTCCTTGACCTTGCTCCCGAACGCCTTGAGGCGGTCGAGGTACTGTTTCGGTCCGCCACCAGCGGCCTTGCGCTTCTGGCCGGGTCGGAGATTGACCGTGATCATCATGGGTTTCGGTCTCCGGGCGTCGGGCTCAGGCGGCGCTGCGCAGCGCGAGGCCGATGGGGAGCATGAGCAGCGGGGAGACTTCGTCCATGTTCATCGTGGAGAAGACGCCCTCGGCGACGCTCAGGCGGGCCAGCGGGTTGGCGAGCTCCACCGGCAGCCGCAGCCGGTCGGCCAGCACCTTGTTGAGGCCCGGGATGCGCCCGCCACCGCCGGTGAGCCACAGCCGGCTGATCCCGCCCGCCGACCGGCTGGCCGACTGGAGGAACGCCGCCGCGCGCTCGATGCCGACCGCGAGCTCCTCGCCCCGGGTCTCAAGGAACGGATCCAGGATCTCGTTCCGCTCGAAGCCCTGCAGCAGCTGGTCGGCCTCCTCGGCCGACAGCCCCCGCTCCCGCTGGATATCCTCGCGGAACCGCCGGGTGCCCACCGGCAGGTCGCGGGTGAGGACGGGGATGCCGTCCTCCAGGATGTTGATGTTGGTCATCTCGTGGCCGATGTTCACCAGCCCGACGACGCCCCGCATCTCGTCCGGGTAGTTGATCTCGAAGGCGTTGTGCAGCGCGAAGGCGTCCACGTCGATGATGCTCGCCGTGAGGCCGGCCTCCGCCAGCAGCGCCACCTTGTTCTCGACCAGCTCGCGCTTGGCCGCCACCAGCAGGACCGTCATCTGGAGCCCCTCGCCCTCGGGGTCCAGGATCTGGAAGTCGAGCTCCACGTTCTCCATGTCGAAGGGCACGTGCTGCTCGGCTTCCCAGCGGATCACCTCGCGGGCGTCCGCCTCCTTCATCCGGTCCATCTGGATCTTCTTGATGATCACGTCCCGGCCGCCCACGGCGATGACCACCTGCTTGGTCTTCACCCCGGCCGACGCCAGGAGCCCCTTGATCGCGTCCGCCACGATCCCGGGGTCCATGATCTCGCCTTCCACGATGGCGTCGTCGACGACACTCGTGTAGGCCACCTTGGACAGCACCGGGTCGCCGGCGCCGTGGGTGACGGCGACCAGCTTGATGAGCCCGGACCCGATGTCCAAGGCAACAGTTGTCTTGCTACGGCTGAAGAGGCCCATGTAGACCCAACCGTGCTGGTTCTGGAACTGGGGAGTGGAAGGCTACGCTACAAGCCGTCCGGCTTTTTGTCAAGCTCCCAATCTGCTTGAGGTGCGGCTAAACAAGCCATTGGAAGATTGCGACTTATCTCACCATTCATCACAGAACGCTTGAAGTATGGCAAGCCACATCCCACGGTAAAGCACACCTTGTACCGCCCCAACCAACGAGTATCGGCCCCACCTCAGTGACGCTTGAGGCATGAGGCCATAAAGCATTGCCAATCAAAGCTTTAATTACCACGACCAGGCCGGTGAATGCCCCGCGCCAGGACGCGCCTGGCGAAAACACGACGGCGGGCGACCCGTGTGGATCGCCCGCCGTCTTGTCATCCTGCGAGGCTTACCAGCAGCCGGGCGAGCCTTCCTGGGTCACCGCGGCGTTCGGCGCATTCGCGGCCGGGCCGGTGTAGATGCCGCAGGTCGCGGGGCTGCCGGTCACGGCCGGGTTGGTCATCGTGGCCTTCCAGCCGGCGGCGTTGACGTAGGTCAGCGCCAGCACGTTACCGGTCGACGGAGTGAAGGTCACCTTGCCCGCGCCGCCGGTGCCGTTGGTCTGCGCGGCCGCGGTGGTGGCGCCGGCGTAGTCGTTGTTGTCCGAGAAGAAGGCTTCCTGCGCGGTCACCAGGTTCCGCAGGTCCGACTTCATGGAAGCGACGATCGCCTTCTGCTTGGTGTTGGCGAACTTCGGGATCGCGATCGCGGCCAGGATGCCGATGATCACCACCACGATCAGAAGCTCGATCAGGGTAAAGCCCTTGCGATTCATACTGCCTCCAGAAGAATGGTCCTGTGGGTGCCGGGGCGGCCGCGGTTCGCGCTCACGTCGGGGGGCTTCGAAGGCAACCCATATGCCACGGCCAGCCAGCAAACATCAAGTGATTCTACTGCAACAACTTACGCCGTTTTGCCGCGGTCAGGCACCGCAGGATGCCCGGCGGGCGCTGCCGGATTTTGCGGTAAACTCTTTCAGCCATCAGCACTTGAATCCGGCACTAGTGACCGAGAAACCAGCGGCCCGACCCTGCGATTGGACGCGCCGAATTCGTGCCCGACATCATCGCGGCACAAGCCGACCACATGAGCGACACACCGTCGCCAACCCGCACGCTGTCCAGCCCGATCACCTGCCCGGCCACCCGCACGCTGTCCCGCAACTCGAGCGGCCCCAGCGCGAGCACCAGGCCCACGAAGCGCAGCCCACCACCCAGGGTCAGTCGCCCCGCCCCGAGCAGGATCCCCTGGCCGACGCCACCCACCACCACCCCGCCGTCCGCAACCTCCACCACCGGGAACCACCCCCCGCATGGCCCCGCGGACGGCATGGGGTCACCCCAGTTCGTGAGCTGTGAGCGGTCGCAGCCGGCGCCGGCCGTCGCCGGCGCCGGGGAAAGCAGCCCGGCTGGCAGGCGATGGTCCGCGGACGCCCGCAGCGTGGCCACCGTGTGGGGGCCCAGCGGGTAGGTGGCCGCCGGGGCGACCGCGGAGTCCTGCAGCAGCGGCGGCGCCCCGGCGACGCATCCTCCCCCCGGGCAGTCGGCGGTGGCCAGGCGGCTCCGGACCCCGGGCTGGGGCGGACTCGGCGGCGGACAGGCCGGGGCCCACGACGTCGCCGGCAGGGAGTCGAACCCGGACACCCGGGCCGAATCGAGCAGCGTTACCGGCCCGAACGCCACCAGCGCCGCGGTGTCCTGGCTGGCCGCCCCCGCCAGGCGCACCAGCTGGCCGGCACTGCTCCGGGCCAGGATGCCGCCGTCGGCGGCGCGGCGTTCCGCGGTAGCGGCCAGCAGGAACCCCGCCTGGCCGGTGCGGGTGAGGGTGTCGGCGAGCGGTACCCCCGCCCACGCCGGGGGCGCGAGGGGTGCCGTGGCCCCGACCGCGAGCGTGTCGGGGTGCACCTGGCCCCACTGGAACAGGTGCCATTCGATCGCGCCCCGCGCGGCCGCCTCGAGCCGGGCATGGTCCAGCGCGCGCGCGCCGGCGAGCACCCGCACCCGGCTGGCCACGAGCACCAGCCCTGCCAGCGCACCGAGCAGGGCCAGCAGGAGGAGCGCCACCGGAAGGGCGGCACCGCGGCGCCTCATGGCAGGTTGGCCAGCGCAATCCGCACGGCGGTGCTCTCGGCCACGGGCGCCGCGCTCGCCGGCCACTGGCCCCGCGCACCGGCGAGGATGGCGCCAAGCGAGCGGACGAGGGGCGCGGCAAGCGTCGGGGCGCCGCTCGAGTCCCAGCCCGCGAATCGCGATGCCGGCAGGGTGAACGGGCCGGCGAGCGGCTGGACCACCTCCCCGGCGCTGACCGACCGCGCGCCAAGCCAGCCGCTGCCCAGCGAGGCGTAGAGCCGAGCCTGCATCACCTCGAAGAGGCGCAGTCCGATCCCGGGGGGCAGGGCGTGCAGCGGGTAGGCCAGCGTATCGATGAGCGTGCCCAGGGCGAGGGCCGCGGCTCCGCCGCAGGTGCTGTTCGTGACCGACGTGATGGGCAGGACCAGGGCGGCCGTGTCGGCCGCCCGCGGGTCGTCCGGGGCGAGGGGCAGCCAGACGCTGTCGCGGCCGGGCTGGGGCATTCGGTCGGCCCGCAGGCTCGCGCGCAGCAGGCGCACCTCGTCCGCTCGCACCTGGCAGGCGGTGGCGAGGCCACGGGTGGCGCGGTAGCGGAGCGACTCGGGCGCCGCCTGCAGCAGGTCCCCCGGGCCGAGATCCGCGAGTTCGGCGTGCAGGAACCCGGCGGCGGCGTCGAAGCCAGCATGGAGCCGTGCGCGTTCCTCGTGGCTCCGTGCCACCCGTTCCGCCGCGAGCCCGGTCCGGGCCAGCAGCGCGCCCACGAGCCCGAACAACACGAGCGCCACGAGCAGCTCGGCCAGGGTGACGCCGCGCCTCACCGGCACCGGAGGAAGCTCCGGAGGGTGTCGGTGCGCGGGCCGGCCGGGCCGCGGTAGCTGAGCAGCAGCTGCACGGCCACCCCGCCGCCCCCACCCACCGGCGCCAGGAGAATGGCGGCCTGCTCCCCCCCTGGACCGGCCCGGCTGGGGGTCGGGAGCGCGGCACAGGGGGTCATGCCCTGCCGCGCCGCCACCACGAGCTCCGCGAGGGCGGAGGCGGCCGCCCGGGCCGCCTCCGCCTGGTGGCCGCCCATGGCGGTGGCGCGAAGTCCGCTGGCCAGCCCGCCCGCCGCGCCCAGGGCGCCGATGGCAAAGAGCACGAGGGCGAGCAGCACTTCGATGGTGGTCAGACCTGTGGGGGTGCCCATGCGCGGCCGCCGGGAAGAGGACGGGCCATCATAGGGTCACAGGCGCAGTGGTGTGGTGCCTTCCTGACGCGATACGGCACAAAAAGATCGCGCGGGGCGGCCCCTGAGGACCGCCCCGCGCGAGGTTACGACGGGTCGCCGCTTACCAGCAGGCGGGCGAGCCTTCCTGGGTCACCGCGGCGTTCGGCGCATTCGCGGCCGGGCCGGTGAAGATGCCGCAGGTCGCGGGGCTGCCGGTCACGGCCGGGTTGGTCATCGTGGCCTTCCAGCCGGCGGCGTCGACGTACGTCAGGGCCAGCACGTTGCCGGTCGACGGGGTGAAGGTCACCTTGCCCGCGCCGCCGGTGCCGTTGGTCTGCGCGGCCGCGGTGGTGGCGCCGGCGTAGTCGTTGTTGTCCGAGAAGAAGGCTTCCTGCGCGGTGACCAGATTGCGCAGGTCCGACTTCATGGAGGCGACGATCGCCTTCTGCTTGGTGTTGGCGAACTTCGGGATCGCGATGGCGGCCAGGATGCCGATGATCACCACCACGATGAGAAGTTCGATCAGGGTGAAGCCCTTGCGATTCATGGTATCTCCCACGGGTGCGGCGGCCCTGGTGGGCTCGCTGGTGAATAAGGTCGACTCAGGGGAGAGCAACCCACATACCACGCCGTTCATTTTATCCATCTCGTTTTGTGGCAACGACTTCCGCGCAGCGTCCAAGTGAAACACCCCCCGGGCAGGGCCGCAATCTGCCAGACTTTGCCGGGCCCGCTTCAGACCGGGGGGGCCTGTTGTTCCTCATATCGCGACAGTTTGCGGTACAGGGTGGAGGGGTCGATGCCCAGCACCTCGGCCGCCCGGGTCTTGTTCCCCCCCTCCGCCTGGAGCACGTACATGATGTACGCCCGCTCGATCACCTCGAGGGTCGGGTTGGGGTAGGAGCGCTCCGCCACCAGCGGCTCCTTCTTGCGCCGGGTGATCCGTTCCGGCAGGGCGGCGTTGTCGATGGTGTCGCCCCGGGTGAGCACCCAGGCGTGTTCCAGCGCGTTCTCCAGCTCCCGGACGTTGCCCGGCCAGTCATACACCATCACCGCGTCGAGCGCCTCGGCGGCGAGCGCCTTGGGCTCGGCGTTGTTGTCGCTGGACAGCCGCTGCAGGAACGACTCGACCAGGAGCAGGATGTCCTCGCGCCGGTCGCGCAGGGGCGGGAGGTGGATGGTGATCACGTTGAGGCGGTAGAACAGGTCGGAGCGGAAGCGGCCGCGGCGGGCCTCCTCCTCGAGGTCGCGGTTGGTGGCCGCGATGATGCGCACGTCCACCGGGATGGCCTCGGTGGCGCCGACGGGGATCGCCTCCCGCTCCTGCAGCACCCGGAGCAGCTTCACCTGGAGCGCGGGGGGCATCTCGCCCACCTCGTCGAGGAAGAAGCTCCCGCCCCGGGCGGCGGCGAAGAGGCCCTGCTTGTCGCGCACCGCGCCGGTGAACGACCCCTTCACGTGCCCGAACAGCTCGCTCTCCAGCAGGTTCTCCGGCAGCGCGCCGCAGTTGATGCTGAGGAAGGGGCCCTCGGTGCGGTTGGACATGTTGTGGATGAACTTGGCGATGACTTCCTTGCCGGTGCCGCTCTCGCCCTGGATGAGCACGGTCGAGTCGGTGGGCGAGACCTGCTCGGCCAGCTTGAGCACGTCGAGGAAGCGGCGCGACTTGCCGATGGGGCGCCCCACGCCGGCCTTGTCGCGGCGCTTGATCTCCTGCTTGAGGTGCTTGTTCTCCACCCGCACCGCGCGGTACTCGCAGGCGCGGCGCAGGATGGCCACCAGCTCGTCGTTGGCGAACGGCTTCTGGATGTAGTAGTAGGCGCCGGCGTTCACGGCGGCGATGGCGGTCTGCAGCGAGGCCTGCGCGGTCATGAGGATGACCGGCGTCATGGCGTCCTGCTCCCGGGCGGCGGCCAGGATGTCGAGCCCGGTGACCTGGGGCATCCGCACGTCGGTGAGGACGATGTCGTGGGTCCCGGCCTTGATCGCCTCCAGGCCCGCCTTCCCCCCCTGGGCCGTGGTGACCTCGAAGCCTTCCTTCTTGAGCAGGATCCGCAGGGTGTCCAGGATGCCGGACTCGTCGTCGATGACCAGCACCGAGGGCTTCTGACTCATGCCGCTTCCTCCGTGGAGCGTCGGGCGGGAAAGAAGATGGTAAAGGTAGTGCCCTGCCCCGGGGCCGTGTCCACCAGCACCATGCCGCGGTGGGCCTCGACGGCCCGCTGCACGATCGCCAGGCCCAGCCCGGTGCCGCCCACCCGCCCGGTGACGAAGGGCTCGAACAGCCGGTCGCGGAGTTCCTCCGGGATCCCGGGGCCGTCGTCGCGGACCTCGAGGCAGACCGGCTGCTCGATGCTGCAGCCGCCGGGCAGCTCCGCCAGCTTGGCGGGGCGGGTGGTGACGTGGATGACGGTGGGACCGCGGGCCGCCTGGACGGCGTTGAGGACCAGGTTGGCCACCACCCGGTGCAGCAGGTCCTCGTCACCGTCGAGCACGGTGCGGGCGCCCTGCACCCGGATCTCGACGTCGGGGCGGCAGTCGGGGTGCTCACGCACCAGCCGGGCGGCGGCGGTGACCACCGCCTGCAGGTCCACCGGCACGAACTCGGTGGCGCGCACCCGGGCAAAGTCCAGGAACTCCGAGAGCAGCCGGGAGAGCCGGTCGCTCTCCCGCACGATCAGCTGGGCCAGGTAGCGGTCGTCCTCGTCGCCGTGGGCGGACCGGGCCAGCTGCTCCACGCTGGAGCGGATCGAGGCGAGCGGGTTGCGGATCTCGTGCGCCAGCGAGGCGGAGAGCGCCGCCACCGCCTCCAGCCGCTCGGCGCGGAGGTTGAGCTCGTTGAGCTTCTTGAGGTCGGAGATGTCGGTGAAGATGGCGGTGACGGAGGGGCGGCCGTCGCTGTCGCGCTCGAAGGTGGTGGTGGAGAGGCCGATCGGGAAGATCCGGCCGTCCTCGTGCAGCACCGTGCCCTCGCCCCGGCTCACCTTGCGCCCGTGCCGGATGGCGGCGACGATCGCGGCCCAGAGCTCGGGGGAGCGGAGCTTGAGCTTGTCGAGCACCGGCAGGCCGATCACGCTCTCGCCGTCGATCTGCAGCAGCCGCTCGGCCATCGGGTTGATGAACGCGAGGCGGCCGGCGTCGTCGACGGTCATGACACCGGAGCGGATGTTACGCAGGATGTCGTCGGCCTCGAGCCGCACCCGGCGGAGCTCGCTCGCCAGCGACTCCCGCTCCTCCCCGGCGGCGCGCAGCCGGCCGGCGAGGGCGCCCACCAGCACGTAGGCGGTGACGAAGACGCCCACCTGGGCCCAGAACGCGAACCCGGGGCGGCCCGGCTCGGGGAGCATGCTGGCCACGAAGTAGCCCAGGACGATTGCGAAGGCCACCACCAGCCCGCCGCTGAACGACATGAGCAGCGCGTAGACCGCGAGCACCAGGATATAGAGCGAGGGGACGCCGCTCGCGGGCCCGGCGCCGTGCACCAGCGCGGTGATGACCACGACGTCGGCGGAGGCCTGCAGGCCATGGAAGACGTCGCCCGCGGCGGCGGCGGGACGCCGCAGCACCCAGGTGGCGTAGAGGGCGAGCACCACGGCGTAGGCGGCGGTGCCGGCGGCGAGCCCGGTCATGCCGGGCTGCTCTGCCCAGCTGCCCAGCGCCAGGACCAGCAGGACGCTGACGGCCACCAGCCGCCCGCCCAGCACCCACCAGAGGAGGGTGCGCGGGTTGGGCAGGGCGCGCTGCGCGGTGAGGAGCGTGGGTGGTGTCATGGGGTAACGGGGAAAGGTAGCAGCAGCCCCGCGGCACCTGCTACCTTGCCGCATGACGTGGACCGTCTACCTGGTGCGCTGCGCGGACGGCTCGCTCTACACCGGGATCGCCCGCGACCCCGCGCGGCGGCTCGCGGCGCACAACGCCGGGCGGGGCGCGGCCTACACCC
>Ga0268298_10004598_pt1 | contig 13369 bp, 10 predicted proteins | sample WWTPWeurt_MetaG_FD_194462 | JGI IMG/M metagenome (GOLD analysis project Ga0268298, IMG submission 194462) | Activated sludge microbial communities from WWTP in Nijmegen, Gelderland, Netherland - WWTP Weurt | ecosystem: Engineered > WWTP > Aerobic digester > Activated sludge | place... | reverse complement strand
GCGGCGCTACGTCACGGCGCTGCGCTCGGGCACGCAGGGCAAGGCCGAGTTCACGATGGAGTTCAACCGCTACCTCGAGGTGCCGGTGAACATTGGCGAGGAGCTGGTGGCGAAGGCGCGCCGCGAGCAGCAGGGCTGAACCTCATCCCGCTGCGTTGAGGAGTCAACATGCACGACAGTCAGAAGGCGGCCGCGATGCAGAGCCCGGTCACGCTACAGAACCCGCTCCATCTGCTGGCGCATTCGATGCTTGGCTGGCCCGGCGCAGGTCGCCTGGGCGTGGTGATGGCACGCGCGGGCGAGGGCAAGACGGCCTGCCTGGTGCAAATCAGCCTCAGCCACCTGCTGCGCGGGCAGACCGTGCTGCACGTCTCGCTCGAGCACAGCCTCGACCACGTCCAGTCGTGGTACGACGCGCTCTTCGAGCACGTGGCGGGCGATGAGGAGGAGCGCCGGCTCGAGGCGACGCAGGCGATGATCACCCACCGGCGGATGATCTTGACCTTCATCGAGCGGCGCCTGCGCCCGGAGAAGCTGGCGGAGTCGCTGGCCGCGCTGCGCAAGACGACCGGCTTCGCGCCCGAGGTGCTGATCATCGACGGCTACGACTTCGATGGCCTGACCGTCGACGAGCAGCGCGCGGTGGTCGATGGCTTCACCGCGCAAGCGGGCGCGCTGGGCGCCGAGCTGTGGATGGCGGTGCAAACGCACCGCGAGCACACCGGCCAGCACCCGGTGCGCATCCCGCCGCCGGCCGACGCCTGGAGCGAGCGCATCGAGGTCGCGCTCTTCCTCGAGCCGCACGAGGGCGATATCGCTGTGCGCCTGCTCAAGCGGCACAGCGAGAGCAGCCCGGCCGACACGGCGCTGCGGCTGCAGCCGCGCACGCACCGCCTGGTGACGCAGGAGCTGAAGATCGTCGGCGATGGGCTGAGCGCGCAGACCACGGCCAGCGGGGTCACCCTGCTCTCCGGCGGCGCCGCGGGCACGGAGAGCGAGTTCGGTGCCTGCGCCGAGCGCTGGGGCCTCGGCGAGCTGAACTTCACCTTCGCCGGGCGCACGCCGACCCGCACCCGCAACCTGGTCTGGCTCAGCGAGCAGGAGCTGGCCCAAGGGGCCGTCAGCCCGGTCTATCTGCAGTCGCACATGCACCGCAGCTACCCGGACAGCGAGCAGCTCCGGCGCACGCTGCAGAGCATCTGGCACCAGGTCAACACGGCCGGCGAGGTCTTCGCCGTCGGCCTGATCCAGCCCGACCAGACCGTCAAGGGCGGCACGGGCTGGGCGGTCGAGCTCGGCCGGCTATGGAAGAAGGCGGTCCACGTCTACGACCAGGAGCGCCGTGGCTGGTACACCTGGCAGGGGGCAGGCTGGGTCGCCGAGGCGCCGCCGATGATTCGCGCCCGACGCTGGTGCGGCACCGGCACGCGCAGCCTGGCGGAACACGGCCGCGCGGCCATTCGCGAGCTCTTCGAGCGCTCCTTCGGCCCCGCCCCGCGCGACTGACGCTCGGACTCGCCTGACGCGCCCGCTCAGGGCTGCTCGGCGGCCACGCCGGGCGCCGAGCCCTCGCCCGGGGGCGAGCCTCCCGTGCCACGCTGCCGGCGCGCGCGCACGAACTCGATCACGATCGGCAGCACCGAGAGGACGATGATCGCCATGATCACCAGCGTGAAGTTGCGCCGCACCACCGGGATGTTGCCGAAGAAGTAGCCGGCGTAGCTGAAGAGCCCGACCCAGGCCACGCCCCCCACCACGTTGAAGAGAATGAAGCGCCGATAGCTCATCGCGCCGACGCCCGCGACGAAGGGGGCGAAGGTGCGGATGATCGGCACGAAGCGCGCGAGGATGATCGTCTTGCCGCCGTGCTTCTCGTAGAAGCGGTGCGTGCGCTCGAGGTACTCCTGCCGTAGCCAGCGCACGCGGCCGTTGAGCACCCGCGGCCCCGCCCAGGCCCCGATCCAGTAGTTCAGCGTGTCACCCGCGATCGCCGCCACGGCCAGCAGGGCCGCCAGCAGGTGAATATCGAGCGAGCCCAGCGCCGCAAAGGTGCCCGCGGCGAAGAGCAGCGAGTCGCCGGGGAGGAAGGGCGTGACCACCAGCCCCGTCTCGCAGAAGACGACCAAGAAGAGCAGCAGATGGGTCCAGACGCCGTACTGCGAGATGATCGCGCCCAGGTGGCGGTCGAGGTGCAGCACGAAGTCGATCAGCGTCGTCACGAGCTCAGTCATGGCCGGTCAGCGTCCTTTCCCCCCGCAGCGCAGAGGCTTTCGCCCCCCGCAGCGCAGAGGCTGTCGCCCCACCACCGCGGAGGGCGGCGCAGTGTGCCTCAGGCCCCCGCCCGCGGCAACCGCCGCCTGAAGCGAGCTCCGCTCACCGAGCTTCGTCGGTGCTCGCGCCAGCGCCCGCGCAAATCCGGAGGGCCGCAGCCCGAGTGGCCGGCCAGCCGCGTGGGCGCGTCGCCGTCACCGGCGAAAAGCGCACGGGCCCACGCGCCATCGCTCGCTTCCCGTCGGCCCCGCGTCGGCACGCGCCGGCGGCACGGGATGTGCTTGGCCGGGGCCTCGCTGGGAGGGGCGATGCTGAGGTGGCTTCAAGCTTGTGGCACAGGCGGGCGGATGCACCGCGTGGTAGTTGGCTGGGCCTGTGTCGTGGGCTTGGCGGCGGCGGCGACGGGTGCCGCCCCCAAGGCCCTCGCTTCCGGAGGGGAGCACCGCTTTGCGCGCGCGGTCTCGACTTCCGCGGTTGCGGCCACTCGCGTTGCGGATGCGGCCACTCGCGGTTCTGGGCGTCCCTGTCCAAGCGGCGCGCACAGGCGCTGGCGGCTGGCTTTTCCGGGGACTGAGGACGGGAACCCAGTCGTTCGTGCGCTCAGGCAAGCTGGTGCGCTACGCGCAGCGCTGGTGGACCTGAAGCGCGCGTTCAAGGCCGCGGGTCCTGACCTCCGTTCTGTACCCGGTTTTTCGCTGGCGGAGGCGGTAAGGACGCTGACGGCAGTGGTTGAGGAAACGCACGGCAGCGACGTCCTGGGCCTGCGGGAAGTGAGGCGTGTACGTCGCGCGCTGAAGCAGGCTGGCGGCCACCTGGCGCGAGCCGCGGTCGCCGCAGCACACCAGGAAGACTTCGTCGGGGCCAAACACGCGTTCGAGGTGGCCGCCACGCTCGGGGCTGCGGTCACAGCTCTTGAATTCCGCGAGGTGCAACGACGTAGCTGGTCCATCGGGCGCGGCTGGGAAGAGCGGCCGGAGGCGATCGTGTCACGCACACGCGTCTTGGATACGCGAGCGTTGTTGAGCCTAGCCGAGGCGACGCTGCACATGGAGGCCACCGCTCTGGCGGAGGAGTTTCGCCGCAATCCAGAGGCCGACCTGCCTGCGCTGCTCAGCGCACCCTACTACCTCCAGGAGGAGGGATTCGACCTGCTGGACCGCGCGCTTGGTCGCAAGCTGACCCCCTGGGAGACGGGGCCACTGCTACAACGCGGCGAGCTGGCGCTGCTGACAGGGCTGCTCCGGGCATTAGTCGAGAAGATCTCGACGAAGGTCCATGACGGCGCACAGCCCCCGTCTGGACTGGATGCACTCGTCAGGCGAGCGAAACAGCTGCGCAGCAGCAGCTGGGGCATCCCCTTTGGGGCGACTGGGCAGCTGACCCACCTGCTGGAACGCCTTCCACCTCCCTGGGTCCCCGCTGGAACACCCTGACGCGGCACCGCGCGAGGACGTCACTCGCGCTCGACGCGCGCATCACACCCTTCTCTTTGGCGCCCGCACCCACGGCATGCCGCGCTCCAGCCCGGCTCCCGCCCGCCCTTGGGGCTGCGGCCTGATCGCGTGTATCATCGCCCCGCTCAGCTCACCTCTTGCACGATCGCGCGATCGCCGCGTTCCCGTCGTCACCGACCGCGGCTCGGAGGGCTCCGATGCGGGACAGCAAGCTGTTTCGGCGCTGGGAGACGTTCAACAAGGGGATGGACCGCGAGAGCATCCTGCGCTCCTTCGCCAGTCACCTCGAGTACTCGCTCTCCAAGGACAAGTACACGGCCACGCCGCACGACCTGTACCTGGCGCTGGCCCTGGCCACCCGCGACCGCATGGTCGAGCGCTGGATCCACACGCAGCAGACCTACTATCGCGCCGACGCCAAGCGCGTCTACTACCTCTCGGCCGAGTACCTGATCGGCCGCGCCCTGGTCAACAACCTGATCAACCTCGGCATCTACGACGAGACCCGCGCCGCGCTGAAGCAGGTCAACCTCGAGCTCTCCGATCTGGTCGAGCAGGAGCCCGACGCGGGCCTGGGCAACGGCGGCCTCGGGCGCCTGGCGGCGTGCTTTCTCGACTCGATGGCCGCGCTCGAGCTGCCGGCCTACGGCTACGGCATTCGCTACGAGTTCGGCATCTTCGAGCAGGTGATCCGCCACAACCGCCAGATCGAGCGCCCGGAGCTCTGGCTCAAAGCCGGTAACCCGTGGGAGGTCGCGCGGCCCGAGCGCGCCTACGTCGTGCACTTCTACGGCCAGACGCGCCACCTCACGCTGCCCGATGGGCGGCTCAAGGTCGAGTGGGTCGACACGCAGCGCGTGATCGGCATGGCCTACGACTACCCGATCGACGGCTACGCCAACGAGTCCGTCAACACGCTGCGCCTGTGGGCCGCCCGCGCCTCCAAGGAGTTCGACCTCGAGTACTTCCACCACGGCAACTACCTCAAGGCCGTCGAGGAGAAGAACCTCTCCGAGAACATCTCCAAGGTGCTCTACCCCAACGACACCTTCTTCGAGGGCCAGGAGCTGCGGCTCAAGCAGCAGTACTTCTTCGTCTCCTGCTCGATCCGCGACATTCTGCGCCGCTATCTGGTGAGCCACCGCGACTTCGCCGCCTTCCCCGACAAGGCGGCGATCCAGCTCAACGACACCCACCCCTCGCTGGCGATCGCCGAGCTGATGCGCCTGCTGATCGACGAGCACGAGCTGAGCTGGGACGTGGCCTGGGACCTGACGGTCCGCACCTTCGCCTATACCAACCACACGCTGCTGGCCGAGGCGCTCGAGCGCTGGCCGGTCTCGATGCTCGGCAACCTGCTGCCGCGCCACCTCGAGATCATCTACGAGATCAACCGGCGCTTCCTGCGCGAGGTCGCCGTGCTGCACCCCGGCGACAACGAGCGGCTGCGCCGGGTCTCGCTGATCGAGGAGGGCGCGGACAAGCACGTGCGCATGGCGCATCTGGCGATCGTCGGCTCGCACTCGGTCAACGGCGTGTCCGAGCTGCACACGCGGCTGCTGCAGGAGCGCGAGCTGCGCGACTTCCACGAGCTGCTGCCCGAGCGGTTCAACAACAAGACCAACGGGGTGACCCAGCGCCGCTGGCTGCTGGCCGCCAACCCGGCGTTGGCCGAGCTGATCACCGCGCGCATCGGTCAGGGCTGGCTCCTCGAGCTCGATCAGCTCCGCCAGCTCGAGCCCCTGGCCGAGGACAGCGAGCTCCAGCAGGCCTTCGCCGCGATCAAGCGCGACAACAAGCGGGCCCTGGCCGAGCTGACGCACGCGCTGACCGGGCTGACGATCGACCCCGCGTCGATCTTCGACGTCCAGGTCAAGCGCATCCACGAGTACAAGCGACAGCTCCTCAACGCGCTGCACTTCATCGCCACCTGGCTCCGACTGAAGCAGGAGGGCCCGGGCGACTTCCACCCGCGCACCTTCATCCTCGGCGGCAAGGCGGCGCCCGATTACCACACGGCCAAGCTGATCATTCGCCTGATCTGCAGCGCCGCCGACGTGATCAACAACGATCCGACCACGCGGGAGCTGCTGCGCGTCGTCTTCCTGCCCAACTACCGCGTCTCGCTGGCCGAGCGGATCATCCCCGCCGCCGATGTGGCCGAACAGATCTCGACCGCCGGCTTCGAGGCCTCCGGCACCAGCAACATGAAGTTCATGCTCAATGGCGCGCTGACGATCGGCACCCTGGACGGCGCCAACATCGAGATGCTGCAGGAGGCCGGCGCGGACAACATCTTCATCTTCGGCCTGACCACCGAAGAGGCCGTCGCCCTGCGGCCGCGCTACCAGCCCCGCGCCCACTACGAGAGCCAACGCTGGCTGCGCGAGGCGATCGACCTGATTCGGGATGGCTTCTTCTCGCCCGACGAGCGCGGGATCTTTCAGCCGCTGATCAGCAGCCTGCTCGACCACGACCGCTTCTTCGTGCTGGCGGACTTCGCCGCCTACGCCGACACCCAGCAGCGCATCTCCGCGGCCTACGCTGACCAGCCAGGTTGGCTGCGACGCGCGATCCTCAATGTCGCGCGCAGCGGGCGCTTCTCCTCGGACCGCGCCATTCGCGAGTACAACCGCGACATCTGGCACGCCGAGCCGATCTCCGTCACGCGCGAGGCCGTCAGCAATCTCAACGGCCTGGGCCTGCGGCGCAGCACCACGGGTGAGTTCGTCATCGGTGGTGGAGAGGGCGGCGAGGGCGGCCCCTCGGGGGCGGGCACCTGACGGCGAGGGGCGGCGGGCGGCGGGCGCCCGCTCCGCGCGGAACGACGACTACGGCACCTTCGGCACGCAGAGACGACCGGTGATCGGCGCGGCCTTGCCGAGCGAGTTGCCGAGCACGACTAGCGCGCCACTCGCTCCGGCGTAGGCGCCGTCGCCGCCGGTGATGACGATCTGCTCGGTAACCGTGCCCGTGGGCAGGTCGAAGAGGTTGGTGTCGCGCGTCTGGATCGACCCGCCAGCGAACTTCAGCGTCGCGCGCGCCGTCAGCAGCAGACGGGTGGGAACGTAGGACGGCGAGGGCCATTCGTGCAGCGTCGCAGGCGTGGCCGTCCCGCCGAACTGCAGCGCCTCGTTGGTCAGCCCAGCGTAGCCGGAACCCATCAGCGACCCAGCGACAATGACCTTGAAGCAAGCGGGGTTGCCCGTGGCGTCGGGATTGCCGACGTAGTTGGGTCCGGGCACCTTCGTCTTGATGGTGCAGGTCCCAGCCGGCTCGGGCAGCAAGAGCACCACACCCGCCACCGTCTTGCACGAGGTGTCCTCGCTCAGCGCGGCCGTGCTGGCACCCGGCGTCTGCGGGGCGGTCTCTGCGGTGGTGTCTGCGGCGGCATCGGCGCCGCAGCCGGTGGCGAGCCCGAGCGCCCAGAGGGCGGCGGCAGCGGAACGCAAGATCAGAGAACGATGGGACATGAAACCTCCTCGTGGTTGAAATCCGACCCATGGTTTGGGCGAAGTGGCCGTGAAAAGCATGAATTGGGCCAGCGTGATGAAGCCGCTCGAGGGCGCGACTCCGGTACGCTTCGAAAGCGCTCCCTGGGCCAGCGGGAAGGGCCCTCGACAATGAGGCTTAAGGAATAGGTACAGGTACTTGTGGCGTCCACTGGCAGGCTTCGGCGGCGGTCCTCTGCGCGCTCCCAGTGCCCGGCGCAGTACCGGCCTTGCACGACCGCGGCGCATCAGGGCCGGGGCTCCGGCGCCCCGCCCGGAGGCACGAGCAGCGCCCGTCGCCGGCCCGGGATGAAGGTGGAACCGCCCTGAATCATGCGAGTCGGGGGCCTCAGCGAGCGCGCGCGGGGCAGCCCCTCGGGGCGGGGGCGGGCGGCCCCGGCAGCCCTCCGATCCTCGGAGACCGCAGGCGCGGGCGCGCTTCGATTGATCGACGAGCCGCCGCGGCTAGCATTCCGAGGCGCCCGCTCGTGGTCGCTCCTCTGCTCCCAGGAGCCCTCAGATGACTCGGTCCTATCGCGCGCTGACGTTGTGCACCGCGATGGTCTTCCTCCTCGCCTGTGGCGACGACCCGCCCTCGCCTGCCTCGCCCACCTCTCCCTGCGACGCCCCCTCGCCGGACCCCAGCCTGAATTCCCCGCCTCCGCTGAGCTTCGCGCCGGACGACGCGGCGCCCACGGTTAGCATCACCAGCCCCGCGAACGGCACGAGGCTCGGCGCACCGCAAGTGGTGAAATTCGCCGTTGAGGCCGCCGACAACGACCGGGTCGCGAAGGTCGAGTTTTACGTCGGCCCGGTGCTCGTGGCGACGACGACCGCGGCGCCCTCCGGCTTCGATTGGCCAGTCAGCGCCGCTGACAACGGGCCCCGGACCCTGCTGGCCAAGGCCTATGACAGGGCGGGACACACGAACGAGGCCACCGTCGCGGTCGAGGTCGACATCGCGCGGAGCGCGGAGGAGGAAGCGTTCAACGGCTACCTCGCGGCCCACGGCGAGCGCAACCTGAGCCCGTCCCACCTCAGCGACAGCGCCGTCCTCGCCTGGGGGGAAAGCGATGTGCTGCAGGCCCTGAGCAACATGTACGCCGCCACGAACAACGTGGTCTATCTCGAACAGGCCCGGCGCCACATCGACGCGATCTTCACGGCCGCGGCCCAGCAGCCCGATGGCGGCGGCTGGGGGTGGAACAGCTCACGCTACAGCGTCGACAAGGCCAAGAACGGCAGCTTCGCCGCGCTCGCCGCGGCGAACGTACCGCTTGCCGGCGTCGCGGTCAGCGTGTCCGAGCCGTGGGCCGGTCTGGCGTCGCCCGACGTGTGCTCCGTCGGCAGCGCGCTGGCCGCCGACGGGGTTCCGGCGGGGCTGGCCTATCGCGGCGACCAGGCGCTGAGCGCCACGATCACGCTGGATGGGCAGTCCGTCACGGCCTGTCTCGACGTGGACTTCGGCACCATCGAGGCGCGCGCCGCTGCCGTGATCCGGTATCACATGCCCGATACGATCTGCGGTGACACCTGCTCGGGCGACTACTGCGGCACGGGTTACGAGGCGCCGGTCTTTCAAAGCGCCGACCGGACGAGCTGGAAGCGGATCGGCGGGCTCGAGCACACGACCACGCCGCGCGAAGGCAGGCTGCCCACCGCGGGCCCCTGGCGCTATCTGCGCGTCTGCCGCGGCGGCGGGGGTAACGCGCGCAGCAACCTCGCGCTCGATGCCGTGCTGGCCCTGGGCGCCCGCACGCTGCCCGAAGGTTGGACCCTCGGCCCCGGCACCACGGTGGACCACGCCTATCGTTCGAGCGCCGCGGCCGATGCCCACAATGCCAGCGCCAGCGACCCCGCCGGCCTCGTGATTATCAGCCAACCGGGGAGCACCCGGTCCGTCGCACAGACCCTCGGCAGTTACCTGGTGCGCACGCCGCTCAAGACCTCTTACGACGTCTCGTGGATGGCCAAGGGAACCGGCCAGGCCCGCGTCGCGATCGCGGGGCAGGTCGTTGGGACGAGGGATTTCGCCAGCAACGATTGGAAGGAGGGCTCGCTCACCTTCGAGGCACCGTCGGAGCCCGGCAAGGCCGTTACGCTCACGCTCTCGGCGAGCAACGGCGCCGTAGCGCACGTTGACTTGATCAAGGTGCAGGCTCGGGTGCCCTACCTCGTCCACGACGGCATGATCCTCCACGCCATCGCCCGCTTCGTCCAGGAGGTCTACGCGAAACAACCCGCCCTCGTCGCGCTCAAGGCCACGGCCGACACCTACCTCGGCCACCTGGAGGAGCGCTTCGCTGGCAAGTGGGACACCGATTGGATCGACTTCGGCGCCGCGGACACGGCCGGGCTCTACCGGGCTCCGGTGGCCCTCCCGGAGGCCTTTGGCAGCGCCCTCTACCCGCCCGGCAGCTCGTTGCCACACAACCAGTACCTCGCCTTCGGCCGCTTCCTCGCCGTGCTCTACGCCATCACCGGCAAGCCGCACTACAAGGCCCGCGTCGAGCGGATGGCCCAGGCCTTCAAGGCCGCCCTCCCGGCCCAGCCCGATACGCAGCACTACGTCTGGCACTATGCCGACAAGCTGCTGTCTCAGGACCCGGTGCGACCCGCAACCGTCGAAGACGTGTCCCACGCCAACCTCGACATCGGCTTCGTCACCACGCTGCACCGCCTCGGCCTCGGCTTCTCGACCGCCGAGGTGCAACGCTTCGCTAACACCTTCCTCGACAAGGTCTGGGATCCCGCCGCACGGGCCAGACGGGTCCTCGTCGACGGCACCGGTGAGCCGAACGAGCCCGGGTACCAGTATTTCGGCGAATGGATCACGCTCGGCGCCGTCGAGCCGCGCGTGCTCGGCGCGATCGAGGCCTTTCTCAAGGGACCCAACGTCAACAAGACCTCAGCCGCCTATCCGCTGATGCTCGCCAACCTCCTGCTTCAGTAACTGTTCACGGGGGGATGTCCCATCCCCCCGCCCCAGAAAGAGTGAATCTTTCCGGGGCCCCTCCCCCAATGTCGGCGCGCTTTCGCGCGCCGCGCGGGTGCTTTGTCGCACCCGCGGCGACAAGCTTCTCAGTGAAACCAGGCGCTTATGGCGCAACACCCCCTGAACGCTTACCCTGCTCCACCGGTCGCGCTGAGGCCCAGTCGCCGCGTGCCCCTGGCACCGGGTCAGGGCGAGGTCCCGGGCACCGTGGTCGGACAGACACGGTGGTCGGGCAGGCACCGTCTTCGGGCACCGGCCTTCGCGCCTCGTCGCCCTGTCGTCTCGTCGGGCGATCAGGCGTCCCCAGAGGGGAGGCGGCGAAGCTCGGCGAGCGGCCGACCGTGCCGCTCGATGATCACGCGTTCGCCGCGCGCCACCGCGTCGAGCACTTGCCCGGTCTTGTTCTTCAGCTCCGTCGCGGAGAACGTGATCTGGCGCTCGCCCCGCACCCACGCCTCGAGCCGCAGGTACGACTCCACGGGCTGGTCCGATTTGGGCACGATCCCGTCGGTCAACAGGAACTTCATCGCGTCGTCGAAGCCGATGCCGGGAAAGTCGCCCTTGGCGAGCTTGCGCCGGAGCGCGTCGACGAGCCGCTTGTCGATGGACTGAGACAGGGCCCGCGTCACGACACCCTCGCGATGCAGGCCAGGACGAAGTCCCGCAGCGGCGTCAGGTCCCCGGCGTTGGCCGCCTCGAGCACCTCGAGATGTCGCAGTCGATCCTGCAAGTAGAACGAGAAGGGTCGCCTCCACTTCCAGTGCAGCCAGTAGGCCACGAGGATGCGGCCGATGCGCCCGTTACCGTCCTCGAAGGGGTGAAGCTGCTCCAAGCGGTAGTAGAGCCAGGCCGCTCGCGCCTCAGCCTCGGCGGCCTCGTCGGCGTTGAAGGCGTCGACCCAGTCTTGCAGCGCCGCAGGCACGCGAGACGGGGCTTCATACTCGAAACGCGAACCGTCCGAGCGGTAGGTGAAGTTGGCGCTCGCCTTGGTGCGCCCGTGCTCACCCGGAACGCCCGCGAAGAGCCGCCGGTGGAAGTCGAGCACGAGGTCATAGGAGAGGTAGGGCGAGCGCTCGAGCTCGCCCACCAGCCACTTGATGGCCGCGCGGTAGTTCAGCAGCTCCCGGATCTCGTGCACGGGATGGCCGGCCACCGTCCTTCCGGCCAGGACGGCTTCAGCCTCCGCCTCAGTCAGCGTCGAGCCCTCGACCAGCGTCGACCCGACGAGCAACGAGGACTCGAGGCGGGCTAGCAGCGAGCTCATTTGCCTATATTAGCTAATTTGCCTGTTCGCTCAAGCTGCGCTGCCCTCCCGACCTGGCTGCACCGCAGTGCCTGGCTGCACCACGGTGGCGACTGCTCCGCGGTGCCCGACTGCTCCGCGGTGCCTGGCACCGGCCGGCGGTGGGCACCGGCCGGCGGTGGGCACCGGCCGGCGGTGGCACCGGCCGGCGGTGGCACCGGCCGGCGGTGGGCACTGCCTGCTCCGCGGTGCCTGGCACCGGCCGGCGGTGGCCGGCCACGGCACCGGCCAACCACCGGGCCGTGCCAGGCGCGCGTCGCTCACTCGTGGACGTCGACCCGCTGCCCCTGAATCGCGAGGGGTGGGCCGGGAGGGACAAGCAGCTGGCCGACGCGGGAGAGGAAGAACTCCTGGACGGTTGCCCAGTCGCCCGGACCCTCCCCAGGCAGCGCCGCCTCGCGGTCGGCGTCGTCGAAGTAGGTAAGGGCGCGCAGCAGCAGCGCGTCGCCGACCTCCGCACCGTAGACGTGGCGCAGGGCCTGCAGACAGGCCAGCACGCCGAGGCGGGACGTCTGCAAGGTGACGTAGAGATCGAAGAAGTCGCGCCGCATGCCGCGGTCGAGCACGGCGTGAAGCTTGGTGGCCAGGATGCCCTCGACGGTCAGGCGGCGATCCTCGGTGAAGGGGACCAGACGATCGAGCACGAAGACGGAGACATTGATCCCGTTCCAACGCAGATGAACGGTGTCGGGCTTCTGCTCCAGGACCTCGACGTCACCCGTGCGGCGTAGCTGTGCGAGCAGGTCGCTGAGGCTCCCCGGGTCGTGCACGCCGAAGTCCACGTCCCGGCTCGGGCGATAGGGGCAAAGACAGCGCACCGCGTGGCCGCCGATGATGAACCAGGCGCCGGTCTCGTCCAGCGCCTGTACGAGCGCCGCGGGTATGACATTCGCGGGTGCGAGCGGGGCCGGGGCCATCGCGTCAGATCCCTCGCGCGCGCATCACGGCCCGCAAGAGCCCGCTGCTCTTCGGACGCCAGCCCGGGAGGCGCGCGGCCTGGTAGAGCGCCAGCCAGGGCATGCCGCTCGCGAACATCACCGCGTCGAGTTCGCCGTAGTTGAAGGCGTAGAAGACAAGCTGGTGACCTGGCACCAGGCTCTCGGCGTCGAGGTTGTAGAGCGCCCTGCGCACCGGCTCGGGCAGGTCGGCGACGCGAAAGCGCCCGGTGTCGGCGCGCGCGAGGCGCGCATAGATGGTCGTGCGCGTGGGCACGGGGAGCTGATGCTCGAGGCAATAGGCCCTGGTCTGCGCGAGGACCTCACGCAGCGCCGGGCGATCGTGCCCAGCCAGCAGTGAGTGGAGCTGCCGCTCGAGCGCCGGATCGATGCGCGACGCGGCGGCGTCCGAGCGCCGGCGCCGGCCGCCGCTGGCGATGGAACCCAGTCGCTCCTTCGCGCGCCGCAGCGAGGCTTCGAGGTCGAAGGCGTTCATGAGCAGCGACCGCTCCGTGCAGCTAGCGCTAGACGAACCACCACTTACTTCGAAACAATCCTAGCATAGCCCTGAGCAGCGCAGCCATGGTGGATGCCCCCAAGGAGCAGTCTGACGCCGACGTGCCCTGCGAGATAGCGGTGCCAGCCCGGGACAGCGGTGCCTGCCTGGCACCGCGTCGGCCCGGCCGGCGGGCGGGCACCGCAGGGGCGGGCGAGGCGGGCTGGGCAGCCCGACCACGGCGGCGGCGGGTCGTGCTGGCCTCTTCCAACGCCGCGGCGACTCAGGCAGCGCCCGGACCAATGTCGCGCCTTGGGTGGTTGGCACCGCAATCCGGCAGACACCGCAATCCGGCAGACCAATGTCGCGCCTTGGGTGTTGGCACCGCAATCCCGCAGGCACCGCAATCCCGCAGGCACCGCAA
>Ga0268298_10004595_pt1 | contig 13374 bp, 10 predicted proteins | sample WWTPWeurt_MetaG_FD_194462 | JGI IMG/M metagenome (GOLD analysis project Ga0268298, IMG submission 194462) | Activated sludge microbial communities from WWTP in Nijmegen, Gelderland, Netherland - WWTP Weurt | ecosystem: Engineered > WWTP > Aerobic digester > Activated sludge | place... | reverse complement strand
TTTTATAAACCCCGTCCGTCGTTTCCCCCGTCGCGCCGAACACGGCGTCCAGGGCCTTGCCGTCCAAGGGCGCTCCGGCCGTCTCGGGCACCTCGGGCAAGGGGCCCTTGCCGCCGGCGGTCTCCTTTAGCTTTTCGAACACTTTGCCCACGGCGGCGGCCAGGGCCTCGGCGTCGCCCATTCCGCCGATGTGCATAAACATCACCCGGGGCGAGTCCCACAGGAAATGATTGTGCAGGGCCGTCACCTCCAGCCCGTAGTCCAACGCCGCGCTCATTACCGGGTTTACCTGGTCTTCGGCCAGCACCAAGTCGCCCATCACGGCCACGCGGTTTCCCATGGGCGTAAAGGCCACCCAAGCCGTCAAGCCCTGGGCGGGGCTCAATTTCACCCCGGCCACGTTCACGTCCAAATCCGTCCGGGGGTAAGTGATTTTAAAAACATCCTCCGCTTCGTTCCAAACGCCTTTCAACCCCGTCCATTGTTCTATCCGCGCCGTGTCCAGCTTGGGCTCGGCCCACAGGGAACCGCCGAATACCCAAGCCCCTAAAATCACCGAAAAGGTTTTAAAACTTCTATTCACTGAATTCTCCTTTTGTCCGACATCAAATCGTCGCGTCCGGCCCCCCGGGGCGTCGGCCGCCCCATTGTATCCCACCCGGAAGCCCTTGCCATCCCACCCCCTGATCCCCGTCATGGCCCCGCCGGTCCATTGGGATTATCGTATTTCCATGGGGCGCGCATTGATCCTCGGGACGTTCCTGGGCCTGTGTTCGGCGGGCCTTCGCGCCGCCTCAACGGCGGAAGCGTATTGGGAATTCTTCGGCGGAACAGCCAGGGTCCACCGGGCCGATTACACACTGGCCCAAAACGGCGGTCCGATCGTCCGGGGCACCGCCCGTGGGGGCGGCGCCCAAACCACCGGCCTTCGTTTCGGCTTCTGGGCTCCCGGTACGGTTTCCTGGGGGGCGGGCCTCGATTTTATCGGATTCAAAATTGACACTCCCGCCGTCACGGGCGAGGCCTATCCCCTTTCCTTTTTTTTGTCGGCCCGCCTCCCCTTGGCCCGGGGACCCCGCTTTCCCGCCGGCCGCCTCCAACCCTACGCGATGATCGGGATGTCCTCGGTCATTTTGCGCGCGACGGTCAAATCGCCCGCTCTTTCGGCGAATCTCCGCCAAGGGATCGTCCCGGTTCCCATCGGGGCGGGCGATCCCCGCCGGGCCATTTGGGCGCCCTACGTGGTGGCGGGGCTGTCTCTGGGTCTCGGGCCCGATTGGTTTATTTTTGGGGAATGGCGTCGGATCAACTTTCGAGCGGACGCCGAAACCGTCGATAACATCTGGTGGCCCACCCGCCACGGAAGGATCGACCTTTCGATTCAAAACAATCTGTATTGCTTGGGCCTCTCCCGCCGGTTTTTGATTCGGCCGAAACCGAAGCCCGCGCCCCAGGCTTCCGCCGGCAATTGACCCCCGGCCCGGGGTCCGCCCGGGTCGACATTCGTTGTATGATGTTCCCGCAACCCGGCAAATTAACCAAGGGAGGGATCATCGTGGGGAACCGCACCGTCCGTCAAAAAATCGGCTTTCTGGGCCTTTTTGGGGTTTGCGCGTCGACCCTGTTGCACGCCGAGACCAAAGACCCTTGCCTCTCCCCCCGGGAGGCCCACATGCCCGCCCAATCCCTATCGCTGGCCGGTACGCCCTACACCGTGGATGTCTGCTACGAGCCGGAGCAAATCGTGGGCGGCCTCCTTCAAGACTCCCGGGACCGGATCCGTCTTAAAAAGAACGGCCGCGTCGTCGCCCAGCAAATCGTCACCACCCCCGTCACCGTCGGCCGCCTCTCCGATCTGGCCCTGGAAAAGTTCACCCCCCACTACCTCGCCCTGTCCTATTCCAATTGCGAGTTCGGCAACGCCGTACTCATTTTCAATCTCAAGAAACCCGCCGTCGCCCACCACCGCCCCTGCACCGGCGCCCCGGTCAATTGCCGCGTCACCGATCTTCAAGATTCCGTCGCCACCGTCGAATGCCGCGAAGTCGAAGCCGAAGGCCTCCCCCCCCAAAACCCCTCCCCCACCACAACAAAGGTTGTTCTCCCGGAATAGTTCTTAGGTTCTTTGACCGTTCGGGAAGACCGTCGGATTCCAATTCGAAATCGACCTCGTGGGCCTTCCCGGCCCACACCCGGCAGATCTAATTCGCCGGGGGTTGCCCGGCGGCAACCTACTTTTCTTTGGCCGCCCAAAGAAAAGTAGGCAAAAGAAAACCGCCCCCGACGGCTTCCGCGCGCTTTTTTGAAGGAGCCCGGACCAACTCCCGGCCCTCTAAATCCCACGGGCCGGATCAGACAGGCCCGGGCCCGCGATCTTCAAAAAAGCGTGCTCAAAACGCCTCAAGGGGGTTTTTAGCTACATAGGCATAGGCCAAAGCAAAGGCCGAACAAAGATTTTGTTCAGGGTTTTTGCCTTTGCCTATGCCGGTGTTTCTAAGGGTCCCCATAAGGCGAATCGAGCACGACGTTTTGGCGGCTGTGGTGCGGCCCGTTGTGCCGGCGATTGGCTGTTGAGCCGAGCCGGTCACTGGGTTGACGGCGGCAGCCGTCGGTGACCGGGGCGGCTTTTTGGCCCACGTGAGGGCCGCCCGTCAAAACGGCGCGCGCAGGCCGACCGGGGCGCGTTTTTGGGTCCAGGGCCATTTTTGCGCGTCCAAAAATGGCCTTGGCCGGGCGTGGGCCGGGGAGGCCCACGACTTGGATTTAAAGTTTGATCGCCAAATTCTGATTCTCGATTTCAAGGTTGGGAAAAAAATTGGGTGCAGAACCGGAAGGCCCGCGAATGATGAACTTGGTTTTATTAAAAGGCAGGAAACTACTGGGATATTCGAAAAGATTTCAGCGAGCGTTCAAACAATTCCTTGGGCGTTGCCTCGTCCCCCGCAAACTTCTCAAAACTCAATCGATAGATGGCCGTCCCGGCCCCCACGAAATAGTCGAAACTCTCCGCTTCGTCCGTCGTCCCCACCCGATAAGCCGGATGGCCGTTGACCGTCGTCGTCTCCGCCGAAGCCACGATTTTGGCCGGGTAGGGGTAAAGCCCATCGCTCTCTTTGGCAGCGTCTTGGGCATACCATTGCTCCGGCGGCCACCCCCGGGGGTTGTCGTAAACGTGCACGGTGATCAGCGTCATGCCTTTGACGGCCCCGGCCTTTTCGTTGACTTTGAAAAAGGTGACTTCCACGCTCTCGGCGATGTCCGCGGCCGTTCCCTCGGCGGTCCAGGCCGCGGGATAGTCGATCGTGTAGTGGTATTTGGTGTTTTGGTAGGTTTTAAACCGGCTGTCGGACTTCCCGCCGGCGATACAAGCCGCCAGGGCCAATCCAACCAACGGAACGAACGGGGAGAAACTATTTATCCGAGGCAAACTTGTCCACCGCGGCCAAAAACTCTTTGTTTGTCGGGTAGGACTGCAGCTCCGTCACCAACTGCTGGGCCGCGTCCACCGGGGTCATCTTGGCCAGCACGCGGCGCAATTTCCGCACTGCGCCCAACTCCTCGGGGCCCAACAGCAATTCCTCTTTGCGCGTGCCGCTTTTGGCGATGTCGATGGCCGGGAAAATCCGCCGGGTCGATATCTCCCGGGATAAAATGATCTCCATGTTCCCCGTGCCTTTGAACTCCTCGAAAATCACGTCGTCCATGCGGCTTCCGGTCTCCACCAGCACCGTGGCCAATATCGTCAGGGAGCCGCCGTTTTCAATTTTCCGCGCCGCGCCGAAGATCCGCCGGGGGATTTCCATGGCCCGCGCGTCCATCCCGCCCGAGAGCGTCCGCCCGCTGGAATGCCGCTCCGCGTTGTGCACCCGCGCCAGGCGGGTCAGGGAATCGATCACGATCATCACGTTCTGGCCCGCGCCCGCTTCCCGCACCGCCTGGCGCATCAGGGTGTCCGCCACCTGCACGTGCTGCTCTTGGGTGTTGTCCGAAGACGACGCCCGCACCTCCGCCACCACGTTGCGCTTGAAATCCGTCACTTCCTCGGGCCGCTCGTTGATCAGCAGGCAATAGAGCTTGATGTTGGGCTGCCCCTTGGCCACGGCGTTGCAGATGTCTTTAAGGAAAGTCGTCTTGCCGGACCCCGGCGGGGCCACAATGTAGCCGCGCTGCCCCATGCCGATGGGCGCCACGAGGTCCATGGCCCGCACCGTCAGGGCCGAACTGCCGTCCTCCAACCGAATTCGCGGGGACGGATCGATGGCCTGCCCATCGTAAAAGCGGGCCTCGTTCTCGTCCCTTTTGGGGGGCGGCGGGTTTCGTCGGGGGTTGTTCCGGTCGAAGTGTCGGGGACGCATTCTTATTTTTGGTTGGATGTTTGGGTCTTCAGTGGTGATTTCGAACCTATATTACTTGTTTTTCAGAACTTCGAGAAAAGGAGTTTTTGCGGGCTTGCCCAAGTTCGGCCGTCGTTCCTCCCGCGGGCAATTGTTCGCCCCCCTAAGTCCGGGCTTTCCGGGCCACCGCCCGCAACATCCCGGCGAAGATCGCTCGGTGGGCCGGGTAAAGGAAGTACCAGTAGACCAACCCCGCCAACCCTCGGGGATCGAAGATCGCCGTTTGCCGTATCAACGTGCCGTCGCCTTCGGGCGTCACCTCAAACTCCAGCCAGGCCCTTCCGGGCAAACGCATCTCGGCGGCCAACCGCAGGCGGCGGTTTGGCTCGTAGGCCTCCACCCGCCAAAAGTCCAGGGCGTCCCCCACGCGCAGGTCATCGGGGTCCCGCCTGCCCCGGCGCAGTCCGGGACCGCCAACTAACCGATCCCAAAACCCCCGCAACATCCAAAGCGCATTGGCGAAATACCACCCACGATCCCCGCCGACTTGCCGGATGGGTTTAAAGGCCTTATCCGCGGGCACCGGCACCCACACGGTCCGGCTGTCCACCAGCCGGTTCCCCAACCGGGTGTGGAAAACTTCCGTACCCCCCAAGGAAGAGAAAGCGTCGGACCACCGGGTCTCCGCAAACTGGCGCTCTTCGTTTCGCAGGGCCAGGGCCATGGCCTCCCGCACGCCCCCGGGGCGCACATCAAAGTCCCGCCGAGCCGCGTCGTCCCGCACCACCGTCGGATGGCGAATGCTTTCAATCAGCTTCCGGCCAATCCGGGCAAAGAGCGGCGTCACAAGCCCCAACCACAGGCTGGAGAGCCAGGGCGTCAAGACCGGCACCGGGATCATCCATCGTTTAAGCCCCCGCTGACGGGCGTATTCGCGCATGAGATCCGCGTAGGACATTCGGTCCGCCCCGCCGATCTCGTAAATCCGGCTTTGGGTCAGGGGCACGGTCAGTCCGGCCATCAAATAGGCCAACAGGTCTTCAATGCCGATGGGTTGGGCCTCCACCGTCACCCAGCGGGGCGTGACCATGACCGGCAACCGCTCCACCAGCGAGCGGATCATTTCAAAAGACAAACTGCCCGATCCCAAAACGATCGACGCCCGAAACTCCAACACCGGCACGCCCGACTCCCGCAACAGGCGCCCCACTTCCTGCCGGCTCCGCAAATGGGGCGACAGCCCGGGGCCCTCTTCCCCCAACCCGCCCAGGTAGAGGATCCGCCGCACCCCCGCCCGCTTGGCCGCCTCGCCGAAAAGCCGCGCCTGCCGACGGTCCTGCTCCTCAAAATCCACCGCGTTTCCCATGGAGTGGATCAAATAATAGGCCGCCTCCACCCCCGCCAGGGCCTTCTCCAACGCCGCCGGGTCCAGAACGTCCCCGGCCACCACCTCCACCCCGGGCGCAAGTCGCGAAGCCAGGGCCTCCGGCCGCCGCGCCAAACACCGAACCTCCCGCCCGGCCTTGCCAAGGGACTTTAACAATCGCCCCCCCACATACCCGGTGGCCCCCGTCAGTAGGATCAAATGGTCGTCCCGAAAATCGACTGGCCCCGAAGCTTTCGACCGTTCACTTGCCCAGGGTCCCGCTCACGGTCTTCCGTTTCCCTTCCACGGAGATGCGATAACGCGCGCCCTGGGCGTCCACCGCCTCGTAGGTCGTGTATTGTCCCAGGGGGCTTTCCCCGTTCACCTGGGTTACCGGAACGACCGTCAATTTCTTCACAAAGGCCTCAAATTCCCCAACCGTCGAAGGCCTGTCCAGGATCATCACTTCCGACAATGGCGGCAGTTTCACGGTCTTGGCTTCCGGCTTTGACTCTTCCGCTATTCCCGCCACCACTTCCGAAATCAAAATCGACCGGTCGTGGATCGCGCAACCCGCCGCCGCCCTTTCAACCAATTTTCCGTTCTCCCCGTCGTAGGGCTCAAAATCCGCCAACCGCTTCTCCACCCGGGCCGTTTCCGTTGGAGTCAACCCCAGCTTGATCTTCCGCCAAAGCCACAGCCGTTTGTTCGCGATCTCCCGGTAAAACTCCTTCTCCGCCTCGGCGTTCGGGAAGGCGTAGGAACTAATGCGCAGGTTCTCTAAAAACTTAACGATCTCCGCCACCCGCTCCTCGTCTTTGACCCCGCAGTAAGATTTAAAAATCAGCGAGATCGCCTCCACCCGCTCCCCGTTGCTCGTCCCCATGACCGCCTCCTCCGCCGTCACGCTCCCATTTGCGACGCCAATAATTATTAAAGCCACGCCCGCCCACCGGTTTGCCTTTTTCATTTATCTTCCTCGCCCACATCGAAAACCGTTTTGATCTTTCCTTCCCCCCTTGAGGGGGAAGGCCCGGATGGGGGGTGCCGTCGAATCTGTTTCCCTAGGCCTACCTACCCGGCGCCACGTCCAACGGCCCGAATTTCAAATTTCGAATCGTCCCAATCAAATACCCCAAATTTCGATCCGGGTTGTCCCCCCGCTTCCCTTCGACAACCCTCACCCCCGCCTCCACCCGACCCACGCCAAACTGTTCCTCCAGCTTAATCAACTCCTCCACCCCGGCCAAATCCCAGTCCTCATACACCGCCCCCGCGGCCCGCCGGGCGCGCGCCAGCTTCTCCTCGCCGTATCGGCGCTTCAGGTCCTCCAGTTTTTTCTCCGCCAACCCGGGGTCGTAAAACTCGTTGGGCGTGTAAAGGTTCGGCAATCGGGGCCCGCCCTCCGGCAAGGTTCCATAGCCCACTTCCAGCAGGTTCCACCGCCGTAGCTCCATCACCCCCCGGCTGATAAACCAGGCCGACACATGGTACCGCCTCGCCAGGGTCTTCTCCGCCGCCGACCACCGGGGCCGCAGGGTCGACACGTCGCCTTCAAAAGCCCCCACCACCATAAACCACTTGGCCGCCAACCCCAACCGCCCGTCCCACCCCATTTTCCAGTAGGCCACCGGCACCCGCGCCGGCCGCCGGTCGCCGAGCGGGTTCAGCGCCACCTCCGCGTCTTTCCCGTAGGAGGTCGTGGCGCGTATCAACCCATACCCTACCAGCTTTTTTAAAACTTTGTTGATCTGTCTTCGCCCGGCGTTCGGGTCCATGGCCAGGCCCAAACTCCCCGCCAAATCGTCGTAGTCCACCGTTGCCGTCGCCGTGCCCTGTTTCAGCAGGTACAGGTAAACGTCAAAGGCCCGCTCGTCTCCCCGGTTGGCCATCCGCCCCAGATATTTCGGGTCCTGCACAAACTCCCCCGGTATTTCCACCGTGGCCATGTCGGCCATTGGCGCCTGGCGGGGAATGGCCCTCAGGGCCGCCAGGGCCTCCCGCGCCACGTCTTTGGATCGGATCAACACGTTGGCCTCGTGGTTCCGGGTCAGTGCCGCCTCGCTCCAGTTGCTGGAGCCCGTGATCACCACTTCCCCGTCGATCACCACCACTTTCCCGTGGGCAAAGGTCGCCCCGTCGTCAAAATAAACCGGCACCCCCTGGCTTTGAAGGAAGGCGTACGCCGCCCCGTTCTTCCCCTCCCCCGCCTCCCCGTCCAGAAATTCGATGTTCTGGTCCAACAACACTTCCACTTTTATCCCCGCCCGGTGCGCCTCCGCCAGGGCCTGGGCCAGCCGGTGCGCCCCGCCCCCCGGGCTCCGCAGGGTAAACATATACATCCCCACCGTGACGGACTCCCGGGCCTTTTTAATTTCCCGAATCACCGTGTCCAGGTAAGCCCGCTCCGGCACATACTCCGCCTCCCGGGCACGAGCCACCCCCGCCGATCCCCAAAGGATCAACAGCCCCGTAAGCCGAAGGATGAATGTTTTTTTATTTGCCACTTAAATTTTTCTCCAAAGGCTCGTTTTTCAACTTGTCCGGAAGGGCCTTCGATTTCTTTTTGTTCACCTCGTATTCCCACCGGTCATAGTCGAGGGGAACCTACCAACACCGCCCTGAATCCATCCCATCAAATCAGACCAAACCCTCATCCGCAATGGACCATCCCCCCTGGTGCACCTTGATTATATTTTGCAAGTTAGAATTAAACAGCGGGCTTATGAACAACCAAAAGGATCAGATTGACAACCACAAGGTTTCTATCAGGAGAAAATCGCACCACCAGAGGCAAACATTTCGCCGCCCCCCTAGGCTATGAACGTTTCAAATTATTTTCGTGAAAGGAAAATCGACTCCGAACCGAAAGCAGTAATTTCTTATATTTAATAAATGGTCGAAGATCCTTTTTCGCCTGAGAAATCAACTCATCACAAAACATTTTTTTCATTTCTTCTCTATTATTTTCCTTATATTCATAACCTTCGATCACGTCTTTCCCATTTCGGTTTCCAACTTTCAATGAAACAAGACCTTTCTTCTTAAGATTTTGAAGGCATTTATCCCAAATCTTTTTTTCAACCAAATCCTCAATAGCACCACAACCATGTTCGTTTTTATCTAACAAGAATAAGTCCTCGGCAGGCACATTTCCGCTAATTAGTTTGTTCCGACTATCAACACCTGAAATATCATTATCAAAAATTGCAAGGAAAGTTCCGTATTGAGCGAACACTGAATACAGATTGAAAAAATGGGGGATGGAATTTGCGGACCGGCAATTAATAAATTCGAGGTCCTGGAGGGGCAGCAATTCTTCGGAGGATTCTGTATTAAACAATTTAATCAATTCGGTTAAAATCTTTTTATCTGAAACCCCTTCAACCAATAGATTAAAGCGATTAAATAGAAAAAAATCCCCAAATGACACACCTAAACTTCCACCGATTACTTCACGTATGGTTTTTAGCGTGATCGATTCGATCCGAGTTCCAGAATTAAAAAAAGCATGAAAGACATTCTTAAAATATTTCTTCTCGATGAAAATTGGCGAATGAGATGTAACAAATATAATTCCATCTTTTGAAAACTCCTTTAGTTTTTCAAATGTTTTTCTTTGAAGATCATGATGCATAAAGGTCTCTGGCTCTTCAATTAACCACAAAAACGAAGTTTTCTTGTATGTGCTTCTTGGTCGAAGCTCATGCAATAACCTCAACATTGTAATAATTGAAAAACTCTGGACTCCTGAGCCTTCGTTCTCAAGAGTTATCGGCATTGGAATCCCACTTTCAGTAACAACAAGATCAAGTTTCCCAAGAAATTCCTGGAGGTTGTTATGAGGCAGAGCGAAATCGAACTTCGATATTCTCGGAATCACGGATTTTACAATTGTGGTTACAAATCCTCCCGTTTTGCTTAAAATTTGTTGAAGGGATTGCATGATTTGATTGAAAGCAACTTTATTTTTTCCAAGCAAACGACTTTGCTCAATGCCCCTTCCCCACCCCTGGAATGTTGCCCCAACGATTTTTCTTATCATCTCGGAGTTAATTATTGTTTTATAGTCTTTAATGGCCGGCACATAAAAACAGTCCACATATCCAAGAATTATCTTTAAAAGGGTTTCGTTTTGGATTTTCTGGCCTTTGGCATTCGTAAAGGTATAGTGAAGGTTATCGTTGGAATAAGCTCGAAGTGTTACAGGGTAGACAAAGTCTTTGAAACCAGCTGAATGGCTCCTAAGTTGCTTTAGCAATCGTCTATCATCGCTTGCATCAAACTTGAACCAAATGTTGACAAGCGCAAACCTCCTTTGATTGCCCCTACAAAAATCATTTCCTGCGTCAAATCGCTTTCCAGGTTCGACTTCCTTATTAAAGAAAAGATTAATTGCCCTTAATATATTCGATTTCCCTACGTTGTTTGGACCAATAAAGGTCGTTAAATTGGAAATGTTTCCAATAGAGATTTTTTCCCCTATTGACCGAAAGTTTTCAATTTCGAGTTTTAAAATTTTCATTGACTATCTCTTAATGCACTCCAAGATTGGGTTCTCCCCCACGGCTATTATGGATCAGCGAAATTAGGGGACGAAATTAGGGGACGCCCTAAACTTTTATACTATTTTGATCTTTCCGCTTTTTCGTGCCTTCAGGTCCCGGCGGTCACTTTCCAGCAGCACAGAAAGAGTTTACCTATTCGCCCGTTTAAAATGAAGACTGGAAATATTAGGGGCGACTACCATTTCCCCGTTTGCGGAAATTCCAGGAAGGAAAAACGATTTGGTCGGGTTTAAGGCAAAACGAACGACGGGTCCCGCCGTCCGTCTTCGTCCAGTCGCATGAAAGTGAACACCCGCCGGCCGAAGAGGAATTGCATGGTGGTGAATTGCCCGGCCACGAGGATCTTGCCGTCGTCCCCCACGTGCACCGCGGTCAACACCGGGGAGATCCCGTGGGAGTCCCGGTTCGGCAAAAAGGCCGGGTCGAAGCGACCGTCGGGCAGAAACCGCACCAACCCCGCCGGGTGGCCCACGGCGTTTTTAAGCCTTCCCAGGGCCAATACTTTCCCGTCCCGCTGCACTTCGAGATCCTTCACCAAGGTACCGTAGGCCGGCGGACCAAAAGAAGGATCCGTCCGGCCGTTTTCCAACAGGCGCATCAGTCCCGCCGGGGTGCCGGGCCCGGGCGTGGCCACAATATAGACGGCGTCGTCCGGCGCGCAGCGGAAGTTCCGTATGATCAGGTCCGCCGGCGGGGCAAAGGTCGCGTCCAAGCTTCCGTCGGGTTTGAAGGCCACCAACCGCCCCACCGGCGCGCCGGAGCTTTTCTCCACCAGGGCGAATATTCGGCCGTCGCTCCCCACCCCCACCACCGAGCAACGCGCCGCGCCCCACCGGGCGTCCAGGTCCGCGTTGGCCCGCTGGGTAAATTCCTCGTCGATCAACCCGCTGGGTTTCAGCCGTACAATCGCCAGGGGGGCCATGCCCACGAAGCGCACCTCGTTGGAAAACACCAGGCGACCATCGGATTGAAAGACCATGTGGTCCGGGGAATAGGGCGGGTGCGCCGGATCTCCCACCACCTGGGCGAACTGGGCGTCGATCTGCCCGTTGGGCAGAATCCGCGTGGGCGGCGACCCGCCGGAGAGCCCCACGTTCACGTAGGTGTTCCCCGACTGGGCCACCAACACCCGGGGCCGGGAGAAAAGGACCGGGAAGTCCGGGAACCGGGGAAAGGTCTCGTCAAAATGTCCGCCGGCCGTCAGGCGCAAAAGACCCGGCGCGGGCATTCCGCCGTACCATTGGAATCCCCCGGCCGCCGTAATGTTCCCGCGCAGGTCCGTGGCCAGGGAAAAGGGCGGCACATCGAACCCGTAAAGCCCCTGGACAAACCCGGTGCCCGCGTCCTCCGGGTCGGTGCCGGTCTGCTTTCGGTAAAATTCCAATCGTCGTCGACGGTCTTCCCGCACGGTCAGGTCCGCCGACACCCTCGCCACGAAGGCCGGCCCGGTGTAAACCACCCAAAAGGCCAACACCAGGATCGTCCCGTATCGAAGGGGCGGCCATTTGTGCCACAGCAGGAGCGGCACCCGCACTCCGTGGAAGCACACGGCGAACCCGGCCCCCGCCAAGGCGAAAACGATGGCGAAGTTGGTGATTTCCGGCGGCGGAAAACAGGGCCGCCCCTGCCACCACTGGGCCAGGGTCACGAGCCCCGCCACCAAGGGCCCGCCCCAGAGGACCGCCGTCACCACCAAGTCGGAAAGGGTCGTCCCCAGGGAGGCTTCCCCCTGGGCTTCGCCGCGGAAAATCGTCACAAAGGCGCCCAGGGCGATCATCACGATCACCGTCGGAATCAGGAATTGTTGGGTTTGAACGCGAAGGCCGGCGGGGTCGGTGTGGCCGGCCAGGCCGGTGAAGAGGGCGACGGCGATCCCCCCGGTGAAAAAAGCCCAGGGCACCGCGCTGCGTTGAAAGGAAAAGATGCGACCGATCATGTTACCGGGACCCCCGGGCTATGAACGCCCGACAGGATTATCCAAATAAACGATGGCATTGCAAACAGGTTCCGAGAGCCACGTCCGGGGAGCAAATTCAACCAGCGTTCAATACAAGCTCCAAGTCGTATTCTTGCTATCCGTGTGGGTGCAGTAAATTCTAACGGTACCCCAAGGGTAATACCAAGCGCCAGACGTCCAATCCTGCCCAGGGGTCGGCGGCGCCATAAAAACAGGCGGGTAGGCCGTCCCAAACCGAAAGGAACTGATTCCCGTGTACCAGTGGTGGCCGGCCAAATAGCTCGGGGCATCAAAATCCGGAAACGCGTCGAGGTATTTCCCGCCCACGGTCAATGTGTTCGGCAGCGTCGGGTATAGGCTCTCGTTGTCGACGTAATAAATATTAATCGCGCTCCGAAAACCGCCCAAAGCGCCCTTCATCCGGGCTTCTTTGGCGCGATCCACCAGGTTGGCAAATTTCGGCAGCGCGATCGCCGCCAGCAGCCCAATGATGGCCACCACCAGCATCAGCTCAATCAACGTAAACCCCCGGGGGACCAAACGTTTTTCCTTCCCGGATTGAGCCGGGGGGCTTTTCAAATGCGTCTTCGGTTCCAAGAGACCTTTCACGCTCCAATTATAAACCCCGTCCCCCCCCTATTCCAGGGCGATGTCTCTCGGCTTGGGGAGGGGTCAAGGGAGATAAACGGAAAAATGTTATTACCGTCGGATGCCCGGTGTTGGAACGACGATCCACGGACGATGCCCCTTTTGCACAACCCGTCCGACCCCGTTCTCGACTTGGACCCCGAAAAAGCGGAACCGACAATGCGGCGGAACCGGCTCCGTTATTCCGCCCCCCGGACTTCCAATTCATCCCACCGGGCGTAAAGGGCCTCGATCTTTTGGGTCCACTCGTCCACGGTCTTTTGCCGGGCCATGAGCTCCGCCGCGTCGGTGGCGATGGCCGGGTCCAGCAGGGATTCCCGGGCCTTCTCCCGCCGCTCCTCCGCGTCGTGGATTTTGCTTTCCATGGTTTTCAGTTCCTTGGCCTCCGCCGGGGAAAGCGCCTTCTTCGGGGCGGCGGGCGCCGGGGGCGCGGGCGGGGTCAATTCGATTTCGCCGCTGGTGTCCCGGTCTTCCCATTGGGCCAGGTCGGCGTAAAAGTGG
>Ga0268298_10004594_pt1 | contig 13376 bp, 10 predicted proteins | sample WWTPWeurt_MetaG_FD_194462 | JGI IMG/M metagenome (GOLD analysis project Ga0268298, IMG submission 194462) | Activated sludge microbial communities from WWTP in Nijmegen, Gelderland, Netherland - WWTP Weurt | ecosystem: Engineered > WWTP > Aerobic digester > Activated sludge | place... | reverse complement strand
GTTCAATTGAAGTCTCACATTGGCTATCACCTGAGAGTGATCTCGAATGCTGTTTCGCATTCATTCGCACGCAAGCTGGCAGCCACGGACGTAACAGTAGCAGAGTGCGTGATTCTGCGAGAAATGTATGCGGGAAATCAGAAGACTTCTCCTGGAACGGTCGCGGAGATCACAGGCCTTACGCGCGGAGCTGTCTCCAAACTGGTGGATCGACTCCTGAACAAAGGCCTTGTGACGCGCACCGAATCTTCCAGAGATAGGCGCTTCCAGGAAATCCAGCTTACACCAAGGGCCGCCCGGCTCGTGCCACAGCTGGCGCGCATCGCAGATGAGAACGATGAGAGCTTCTTTTCAATCCTCTCGCAGGGCGAAAAAAAAGCTCTGGTCCGAACGCTTGTCAAGCTCGCAACAATTCACAGACTGAACGCCCATCCAATCGAATAGCAAGGAGTATTACATGAGTCGGCTCACTGAAAAACTAAGCAAAGCACAACAACATGCGATGTCGATTCGCCCAAAGGTAGGAGGATTTCCCGTACTCGCGGAAGTTCTTCGCGAGTGCGGTGTAGAAATGAACCGATGGTCTTTGCCATCCTGCCAATCCATTTACCTGATGAAAGAAGGTTCAGTCGTGCAGCAAGGTACTCCCCTGGTTACAGGAACGCATGAAATCCCAAAATTTGATCGCGACGCATTGATTGCAGCTCTCAGGAGAGATCAAAGGGGAGAAAGCAACTTTCCCGAATTTCTACAGAGTGCATGGAACGCAGGAGTTACTGGCTATGATGTCGATTTTTCCGCACGCAAAATCACCTATTACGGCGCAAGCGGCGAAAACTATCTGGAAGAATACCCGGCTGTTCAATTGTGAAGCGCCGCTCTCAAAACTGAAAAGAATATGCAACACGAAGCTGATCAGAAGGCGCGATGTCTGATTGCAATGATTGGTGGCGAAAGACCAGCGCTTCTGCCACATTGGTAAGATAGATCGCACCAAAAAAACCCAGAGCTAGATTCAGCTGGTTTGCGCGCGAGGCAAGTAGATTGCGTTTCTGCCGAAGCTGTATAGAGCGGCGGTTAGTTGATCTGTTCCGCTTTTCTGAATTCCAGTCCAGGTCTTGTTGAGAATAATGGTTCTCCCAAACAATCCGAAGAGAGAAATCTCAGGTAAGTTGTCTGTTTGAGCACTGACCTTGCACCCGCTGGATGCAACAGCAAACCGAAAGCGCACACAAGCGGGGTTCGCATTCATCCAGGGAAAGAGGGAAGACTGGTTTGGGCAATCGTTTTTGATCTGCGGTTTTTGCAAACTTGCTCCCATAACAACAGTTCGTCGTCAGCAGGTTTCTGTTTTTTAACCACCGTTAGTCGATCATTCAGTGCGGTTAGAGGGAAATTCCTACTCATTCAAATTCCAGTCGTAGTCCAGAGTGCGAATGCGCGCAGAGGCTGCCGTTTTCGGATTCACGTTTTCTGGCAGATATGGCAATAGTGCATACGGCAAAGGTTCCTGTTTCTCAAAATCCTCCGCAAACCAATCAAAGACTTTTGAAACATACAACGTATTGGACGCACTGTCGTAACGGGCGTAAGGTGGCCTGAGAAAACAGCGCATCTGGTCGTCGAGTTGTTCATTTAGTTTCTCGGCTGTGTATGCCTCCGAACGCAGAGGCGGACAACCGCGTGATGCGCAATTGATGGCAGCATGGATCCGATAGTCGCCCATGGGTCTGAGAATCGAGTGCTCCACTTCGTCGAGAGTGTAATTTCTTTCGTGGATCCTGAACTTCCAGACCTTCCAAACTGTTTTCCCAATGACCGTAGAGACAATGAGGCCGGGCCCACTGTGCAGATCATTGATGCTTGCGACCGGGTAATGGTCTACGATCAGCTTCAGTGTGAATGCATTGTACACATTGATCCAGAACGCGAGCCGCTCGCTCTGCGATTTGAGTGTACCCGGGTTTACCTGCGCCAGCCTCTGCACAGATCGCTCGAAGAGCGGGTCGTCTTTGAGAGCTTTGTAGTTGACGCGGCCATCCGCTACGTGAGTACGAAGCACCCGGTCAAGTTCGCGGGTTTGCGCGCCGAGCGATGAGACCCAGATCAGACAGAGCAACAAGCTTTTTGTCATGGCAGTCATCCTGTCTTCTTTCCCCACTCAAGAAGATACCAGCACTGCAAAGGGTAAACATTTTTACTCCAATGATTCGTGTTTCCAGGACGCTAGCGCGATTGTGGCACAAAGGGTTCTTTGTCTCTTCCCGGAGACAAATGTCTCCTGCGATAGTCGCTTCTGTGCCGTTTCACAAGATCATACATGGTCTGCGATCCTGCGTTTTCGGAAAGCGTGCGATACACAACCTCCGCCTTCTCCGAAAGATCAGAACGAAATGCAGATTCTGCTTGCGTGACGCTCACACCGCGGCGGGCCATCGCAGATGTCGCGTCGTCATTCCACTTACGAATATCACGGCGCAACTCGGCCTGAAGAGTTGAACCCAGAGAGAGGATCACATTGCGATCCGCAGGCGAAATACGATTCCAAACTCTATTCGAAATCATCAGGGCTCCAGGCTCATACGCAACGGGAACACTGGTCGAATATCTGGTCTGTGTATACCAATCCATTTCCACTGATTGAAGAGGAGTGCCGTAGTACGCATCGACCTTACCGGTCTGGAGTGCGGACAGAAGCTCCACCTGACCCAGAGGGACGCCACTTACTCCCAGTTGTCTGTGCAAAGCGCTAATCGCTGTATCCTCCGTCCATTGCCACATCTTCACCTGGCGCAATCCGTTGGCGTTTGCGATTGGCTGGCGAGAATACCAGTAGACCCATCCCATATCGTTCCACAGAACCAACTCGAAGCCGGCAGTACTGGAAATTCGTTTAAAATCGGCGGTGCACTTTTCCACCACGTAGTCATGCTCGGCGTCGCTTGCGAAGAAAAGTGGCGCACGCAATGCACGAAAATCAGAATGGATCATAGCAAGGCCGCCTGACGTTATGATTCCTCCATCCAGTTGACCCAGTTTTGTCTTCCTGATCACATCTCGCTCATCTCCCTGAGAACCATCAAAATAGAATCTGAAGGAGATTCGCCTGCCTGTTCGTTCTTCAACCTTTGCACTCCATTCTTTAAAATCCCTGGCCATTCGAGAGTTGTCGGGAAGGTTGGACGCCAGGCGAATCTCGATTGGCTCGGCCGCCAATGCAAAAGATTGAATCAAAAATACGAAAAAGTACGCAACGGCTTGCTTCATGATTTGCTCAGACGTTTAGCACGCTTTCGCGTCACGAAAAAACAAACGAATTACAGGAGAGGAATCTCTTCGGAATCGATCTTGATTCTCAATTCAGGACACGCTCTTTCGCACACGGATGCGCGAAAGTCATTCGCGCTAGCATTGTTTCCGAGCATTCGCAACCATGGCCGAAAAATGGTCAGAACCCGATGAAGGATTTCCCTGAAGGTCGCACGCTGGAACGAACCCTTCTCCAGAACCTCGGCGAAGGCGTGTATGGTGTAGATCAAGACGGACTGTGCACATTTGTGAATGAAGCAGCACTCGCGATGCTGGGCTTCTCTGAAGCTGAAGTGCTGAAAAAGGATCAACACACCTTGTTTCATTGGCGAAAAGAAGACGGAAGTCCCTACCCACCGGAGGAATGCCCGGTGTCCAAAACCATTCGCGATTTGCAAACTCGGCACGTAGAAGATTCCTTTGTGTGCAAGGATGGTCGGATGCTTCCGGTCGAACTTACGATTGCTCCGGTTTCAGACGAAGCAGGCCGCCCGGGCGCCGTGGTTGCGTTCCAGGATTTGACAGAGTTGCGCAAAGCGAGAGCGGAAGCAAAAGAAGCTGTGGAAATGCGACAGGTACTTCTCGATCAGAGTCTCGCGGGCATCGCGCTTCTAAAAGATCGTCGCATCCTCTGGGCAAATCGCCGAATGGAAACAATGTTTGGGTACAACACTGGTGGGCTTCACGGACTTGAAACCTCCGCTCTCTATGCTGCAAACGCTGACTTTCAGACACTCGGAGAGCAGGCATATCCTACGATGCAAGCGGGAGGAACCTATTCAGATGAACTCCTCATGAAACGCAAAGACGGTGCGACCTTCTGGTGCCAGTTGAGCGGACAACTCGTCAATCCCCGGGAACCAGCGCGTGGATCTATCTGGACTATCTCAGACGTCGATGAAAATCACCGTCGCGCCCAGGAACTTGTCGAAAGCGAAGAACGCTATCGGCAAGCATTCGAAGTCAACAGTGCCATCAAACTCATCATAGACGAGGAAACCGGGGCGATCGTCGACGCGAACGGAGCAGCATGCCACTTCTATGGCTACTCACGGGAACAATTGCTGCGCATGAACATTCGCGATATCAATTGCATGTCCCCCGACGAAATCACGCGAGAATTGACTGCAGCAGGAAAACAACAGAGACTCGTCTTCGAGTTCAAACACATGCTGTCATCTGGTGAAATCCGGGATGTGGAAGTGTATTCGGGTCCAATCCGCGTGGATGGACGGCCTCGCCTCCACTCTATCATTCACGACATCACAGAGCGAAAGAAAGCTCAGTCTGACCTGGAACTGGCAGCGCGCGTCATCACAGGAGCGGCGGAAGGCGTTGTAGTTACAGACCAGCATGCCAAAATTCTCGCGGTCAATCCCGCGTTCACCGAGATCACCGGTTTCGCACAATCCGAAGCAATCGGCCAGACACCCAGAATACTCGCTTCGGGCAGACAGAGCCAGGATTTCTATCAGGCAATGTGGGAAGATTTGATCGCGAAAGGAAATTGGGCCGGTGAAATCTGGAATCGCAAGAAAGACGGTACCGTTTACCCCGAGTGGTTGTCCATCAGTCGCACTGGCTCAGGCGCAGACCTGAGGTACATCGCCATCTTTTCTGACATCACGCGACGAAAAGCGGATGAAGAACGCATTCGACGACTGGCACATTACGATCCTCTTACTGGTTTACCCAACCGTGCGCTGCTATTTGATCGTGCAATGCAGGCACTCTCGTTGTGCCGGCGCGGAGATATGCCCCTGGCACTTATGTTTCTTGATGTGGATCACTTCAAAAGGATCAACGATACGCTGGGGCATAAGATCGGTGACGAGATTCTCGTTGCTCTAAGCCAGAGACTCACTGGCATACTGCGAGTGGAGGACACCGTCTGCAGACTGGGAGGAGATGAATTTGTCATTCTCCTCCCAGAAATTGGAGCAGAAGGAGCAGCGCACGTAGCGACCAAGCTCGTTGAGAGCATCCAAACGCCGCTTAACGTTTCCGGCGGAATTGCAGTGACTCTTTCTGTTGGCATCACTATGTTTCCCGAAGACGGCGATGATTTTGAAATTCTCTGCAAGAACGCAGACACGGCCATGTATCGCGCGAAAGCAGAAGGACGAAATGGTTTTCGCTTCTACACTGCTGAAATGCAGAAGAAAGCGGCGCGACACTGGGAGCTCGAGCATGCTCTTCGCAGCGCACTGGCGAATGGGGAACTCGCAGTTCACTACCAGCCGCAGTTATCCCTGGATTCCAGCACGGTCACGGGAGTGGAAGCGCTCTTGCGCTGGACGCATCCACAGCTGGGTGCAGTCTCTCCGGTCGAGTTCATTCCAATCGCGGAGGAAATCGGCCTGATTACGACGATTGGCCATTGGGTACTGCGCTGCGCGGTGAAACAGGCAGTCTCCTGGATACAGAGCGGTAGAGAGAGTCTAGTAATGTCGGTTAACGTCTCTGCTGCCCAGCTGCGAGAAGCCGGGCTTGTGGATCAGATTCTAGACATCCTCAAAGAAGAAGGCTTGCCGGCAAAAAATTTGGAACTGGAGATCACGGAGAGCCTCGCTATGCAAGATCCAGCGCTCGCCATTCGAATGATCAGGATTTTGCGGGACGCAGGCATCAGTGTTGCCGTGGACGATTTTGGGACGGGTCACTCGTCGCTCTCCTCTCTCAAACGTTTCAATTTCTCACGTCTGAAAATTGACCGCTCCTTCATTCAGGAAATTGCAGTAGAGCCAGAAAGTCGCGCCATTGTTCGGGCCATCCTCGGAATCTCAGAAGCCCTTGGCCTGGCCACAGTCGCAGAGGGCGTCGAAAATGCGGAGCAACTTGATACGCTTCGTGAACTTGGTTGCGAAGATTCTCAAGGCTTTCTCCTGGCCATCCCAATGCCTGCCGAAGATGCAACGCGCTGGATGGAATCCCACGCACCTATGAACCGTTAGGCGACATTATTCTGTCTGGGTTTTCCTCGAAGTGTCGAACCGGCACACACCGTCTACAAGGGCCGGCAATCCTCCGATTCTTTTTGCATGGGCATGCCTGGAATGCCGCGCCAGAAGATACGGACGCAGCCACGTTCACGCCCAGCGACAAACCCAATCCTTGGATCGCGGATTGATTGCACACAAAACGAATGAGAAAGAAGGGAGCAGCCCGCGTGGCCGGAGGAAAAAACCAGCGACCAACGGATGCGCGCAAGAAAGATCAGCCGCGCTTCTGCTCGGATCTGGAAAATAGAGGAACTTAATACTCGATCTCACATTTGTTAGGGAGTTGCAAAACCAGGATCGGCGCCTTAAGATGGTGCTTTATGCGCGGGATAGTGACGCTCATTCTGTGCCTGTTCGTCACGCCCATCCGCGCACAGACTCCAATAGACATTGGGGACGGCATGCCACTTCTTTCTCTGGCCGCGATTTCGGAAACACACGCTGGATCGCCACTGGACTCGATCGATTCGGTTTCTCAGCAAGACGACTGGAAGGGACCCGGTGAGGAATTCCGTTTTGGATTGCGGGGCGAGCCGGTCTGGATTCACTTTCGTGTTCGCAACCCTTCCGCAGATCCAGCTACTGCCTTTGTTAGCATACCCGCACCCTGGATCAGTCACGCCCAGCTCTTTCGTTCGACTGAAGGGGCTTGGGTAAAAACAGAAACAGGTTATGCCGTCCCGCACGCGCAATGGGACGTGCGCAGCTTCTACCCTTCCCTTCGCATTTTGCTGGGATCAAGAGAGAATGCAGATCTCTATCTGCGCATCGAATCCAATCGAGTTCTGAATTTTCCAGCCTCCATCATGGATCGTTCAGAATTTCGTCAGCGTGATCGTGCCCGGACGACAATCAGCGGACTGATGATCGGTGTATTCCTTGCGCTGCTTTCCCTCGCGTGCATCCTGCTTTTTGTCGAGCGCAACAGTGCCTTCACACTCTATTGTCTCTATCTTCTCTTCCTGGCGGCAGGACTCGCGGCTATGATGGGAAACGGAATTCAGTTTTTTGCTTCCGTAGAACCGCAGATACTTTCGCGCATCGGCATCATGGCTTTTCCAGCCGCGCGAGCCATCCTGCTGCTCATGATTCCATTCTTCTGTGGCAGGCCGATTGCAGGAAATCAGATCATCATCCGAATTGCCGGGATTGAAATGATTTGCGGCCTGGTTCTCGCTGCAGGTGGCTGGACCATCAGCGCTCAGATTTCAACTGCGATTGCTTTCCTTTCCACGATTCTTGAAATCGGTGCTCTTGCCGCTTCTTTGAGGGCTGCCGCAACTCTGCCGGCATGGCTCTGGCTCATTGCAGCGGGTGCGCGCATTCCAGCATATGTTTTCGAATTTGGATATCTTCCTTACTCCACTGCGGTTGTCTACTTCTGGATCTTCCTCATTCCGCTCGATTTCCTAATTCTTGCCGATCGAATTCGCATGCTTCGCACAGAAAAAAGCCGTTATGCGAAATCAAGAATCACTGGTCTGGATGTTTCTTCCATCGTGACGAAAATGGAGAAAATTCTTACAATAGACCAACTATTACGAGATCCTACACTCCGCCTTCCTGACCTCGCAAGAGCGCTGGATATCCCCGCTTATCAGCTCTCTGAAATTTTGAACAATGTGGTTCAAAAGTCCTTCAGAGAATATATAAATGGACTACGCATACAGACTGCTCAGCGATCATTCACTGTGGATCCCGATGCAGACATAGACACGGTGATGCGCGAAAATGGATTTCGATCACGTTCTGTCTTTAACCATGCTTTCAAATCTCAAACCGGACAAACACCGGTCGAGTTCAAACGCTCTTCACAGAAGTAACTCAGAAGATGTCTAAATTATAAACTCGTAAGAGTTTCACGCATCTTCGCACGGCGCACGCATGATCTTTTTTTTGTCTCCGTCCTGGTCGTTGAAAAGAAAAAGACTGGATTTCAAAATAAAGTCAGGATTCTCATTCATCCGATGACGAGAATACTCGGAATTTCTTGTTACTATCACGACGCGGCCGCAACGCTGGTGCAAGATGGCGATATCATTGCGGCAGCACAAGAGGAGCGCTTCACGCGCAAGAAGCATGACCCGCGATTCCCGGAAAGCGCAATTGAATACGTACTGTCTGAGGGAAACATCTCGCAGGCTGAAATCGACATCGTTGCTTTCTATGATAAGCCCTTTATCAAGTTAGAGAGAATCCTTGAATCGATTCTGCAGGCATCCCCCCGCGGATATAGATTGTGGCTGGCGGCGATGCCATCCTGGATCGATCATAAATTACTCGTAGGACGCAGCATTCGACGTGGCTTACCGGGTCTGCGAAAGGACGCGCAGATTCTATTTGCCGAGCATCACGAATCACACGCGGCAGCCGCTTTTTATCCCTCTCCTTTTGAGAAGGCGGCATTCCTGACCCTCGACGGCGTCGGAGAATGGACCACAACGTCCTGGGGAGAAGGGTCCGGAAACCAGCTACAAATCCGGCAAGAAATCAAATTTCCGCATTCCCTCGGCATGCTGTATTCCGCGTTCACGTACTATGCGGGATTCAAGGTAAATTCCGGAGAATACAAATTGATGGGACTGGCACCCTACGGGGAACCTTCTTATGCTCAAAAGATACGAGATCATCTCATCGACATAAAGCCAGACGGTTCCTTCCGATTGAATATGGATTATTTCGATTATTCGGCAGGGCTCAGAATGACCAATTCCAGCTTTGACCGTCTCTTCGGTGGTCCTCCCCGAAAACCCGAATCCCCGCTGACCCGACGCGAGATGGATCTTGCACGCTCCGTTCAAGTGGTCACAGAAGAATGTATTTTGAAACTCGGTCGCCACGTTCACGCTTCAACAGGGATGGACTACCTTTGTTTGTCCGGCGGAGTCGCCCTCAATTGTGTTGCAAACGGAAGGCTTTTACGCGAAGGCCCATTTAAAGAAATCTGGATTCAACCGGCAGCCGGGGATGCAGGGTCAGCTCTGGGCGCCGCCCTGGTGGTCTGGCATCGAGTGCTCGGCAAGGATCGCGACCCATTTCGCGCAGGCAAAATACAAAAAGGATCCTACCTTGGTCCCCGCTTCAAAGGAACAGATATTCGCACGTTTCTCGATTCCGTGAATGCGAAATACTTGAGAGTTCCTGACACCTTTGGAGCGGCTCGCATCGCCGCCAAATACATCGCGGACGGAAAAGTTGTCGGGTGGTTTGTTGGCCGCATGGAGTTCGGCCCCCGCGCCCTGGGGGCCCGGAGTATACTCGGAGATCCGCGAAACGAGAGAATGCAATCGATCATGAACCTAAAAATCAAATTCCGGGAATCTTTCCGACCTTTTGCGCCAAGCGTGCTGCGCGAAGACGTTGCAGAATATTTTGAACACGAGAAGGATTCCGACTACATGCTGATCGTGGCGCCTGTCAAACAATCCATACGCAGGCAAATGACTCAGGAACAGGAGAGTTTGTTCGGGATTGACAAGTTGAACGTTATGCGATCTAATCTTCCCGCCGTAACGCACGTGGACTACTCTGCTCGCGTACAGACTGTTTCCCCGGAGAATCATCCGGAGTACTATGAGCTAATCTCTGAATTCAAACGGCTGACCGGATGCGGGGTCATCATCAATACGTCTTTCAACGTGCGGGGCGAACCGATCGTCATGTCACCAGAGCAGGCCTATACATGCTTCCTACGAACGGGCATGGATGTTCTTGTCCTCGAGAATTTCGTGCTTCTGAAAGAAGAACAAGACAAACTCCCCGAGGATGCACATTGGCAAAAGGAGTTTGAACTCGATTGAACGCTTTACGACATGTCTACCGCAGACTATCACCCGGAATGCGATTCTTCCTTATGATTGCGACTATGGCCGGAGGCATTGGCGCCTATCGTTACTGGAGCACCGGTGAAGTGAGCCACACGTTTGGTTCTATCTCCATCGCCTGCTTCACGATCGCTGTCATCCCACCTCTGGCCAACAAGCTGTTTTTGATCTGGATGAAGCTTGCGCACGGCCTGCAGTTTATCGTTCTAAGAACGCTACTGTCCATCGCCTACATTCTGGCAGTAGTTCCCATTGGCCTGATTGCCAGGGTGGCGGGAAAGAAATTTCTGGAAACTATCCCGGACCGAGATGCGGAAACTTACTGGGAGAATCGCGCACAGGGATTGAATATCGACCCGCAAAAGTACGAGCACCACTTTTAGGAGAAGATCATGACACTACTGATGGAGTTTGTCGCCTTCTTGAGAGAGAGAAAGAAATTTTGGATTCTACCGATCTTCTTCTTCGTGGTTCTATTGGTCGGTCTGGGCATAGTAGCCACGGGCGCGGGAGGCCTCTCACCGTTCATATACGCGTTATTCTAGCGACGATCGAAAGGAAAATACAATGAAGACTAAAAATACAACGCCACGCTCACGTCGGGCTGTTTTCATCGCGGCGACGATCGTTCTGGTTCTTGTGGCTATCCGGGCAATGGATGCTCTTTCCGGATGGTTCCTCGATACGTCAACGCAGTATTATGTACTCCCCGCTGCCAGCACAACACTCGGTACGAATTCGCTCGGCTTGCGAAACCGAGAAATCGGACCAAAAGACGGGACGCGAATTCTGTTTCTGGGTGATTCTTTTACGCAGGGGCTGGGCGTACGCGAAGAGGACGGATTCGTTCGCAGATCTGAAAAGCTTCTGCAGCAGCGATTCCGCGTGGAACACGTAAACGCAGGAATGACGGGCTTTGCGCCGGGAAATGAACTGGGACTGTATCGTGCCATTCGAGACAAAGTGCAGCCCGACATTGTAGTTGTTTGCCTTTATCAGAATGATATCTACGAATCCGGAGAAAGTCTACTTCTGCGAAGAATGAAGCAAAATCAGCAAAAGAAACTGGTCATTCGTGCATTGTACGGGATCGCTCCTGTTACCACTAATTTCGTATATCGAACGCTTCTGCAGAAAAGATACCACGACCTTCTCATGAGTCAGGCACTCACACTCGATCGCACTCAAGCACTGCTTGAGGAAAGCGATTCTGCTCAACAAAGACAACCGGCTTCCCCTCCACTCACGCTGAATCCCGCGATGTTCGTGATTCAAAACGAGGTCAGAAAATACGCCAGGGAGATGGGGATCCGGGATGAAGCAACAAGCGAATGGCTAGCACGAAATGGCCCTTCACTTGTCGACGGACGCAATCCACAAGAAGTGATCCTTGGTTTACTTGAACCGGAGTATTTTTCACAGGTCTATACCCTGGACGCGCGCGCGCGTCCCAAATTTGAAACAATGCTAAAAGCGATTCAGAAAATCAAAGAGGAGTCGGAGCAGAACAAATCGGCCTTTGCTGTCGTTTACATACCGTCGGATGATCGCTATGACAGGGAAAAATTCAACCTGATGCGTGAATATGGGTATTCGATGAATGAAGAATGGCTGGATGGCCGGGTACTCTCCGACATTGAGATCGAGCGGTGGATGTCAAATCATCAGACCCCGTATCTCAGTATGCTCAGTCCATTTCGTAAATCGCGCGAACCACTCACCTTTCCGCGGGATCAGCATTTGAACAAACGAGGCCATGAGGTTATGGCTTCAGCGGTGGCTCAATTTCTGGAAGGGAATTTTGCATCGCGGCTGCAAAAGCGAAACTAACTCTATTGTTCCACGTAGAGCCGGTGCAAGATTGCCTCACAACTTGTGTTGGAGGCGTGGCCCCACGGCGGAACGGATTCAAGCGGAGAGATTCTATGCAACCCTAGACCCGCGACCCCCGCCTGATCTAGAAAGACACACCCAGATTGGAAGAACGCGCGAATCGCAGGTCCTGGTTCGTGTTATCGTAGTAAGCCACATACAGATTATTGGATTCCGCAGCCACAGACGCGTATTGTCCCACATCGCCTGTTGTTTCGATTGTGGAAGCCGTGAAGTTCATTCCCTGATCGTAAGAACGCAGAAGCCTTAAATCGAAGTTGGTTGCGTCATAGTGCGCAACATAAATTGTATTCCCGAGCACAGCCGCTGTAGAGTAATTCCCAACGTTATTCGCCGTTTCTGCCGAAAAAACATTGAAAGATGCGCCGGCATTTGTGGATTTCCCAAGCTTCAGATCGCCTCCTCCCGAATCATAGTAGCTCACGTACACGTTTCCACTATCCTTGAGCACTGCAGAATACTGCCCCACACTCCCCGCAGAATCGATTACGGAATTGATAAAATTCGCGCCGGAATCGATGGAACGCGCAAGCTTCAAGTCAAATGCCGCTGATTCGTAGTGAGTGATGTAGACTTCGCTACCCTCTGCCGCAATCGCCGTTTGCTGGCCCACGCTCCCCGCTGAATCAACAGTTGATATGGAGAACGTAGATCCGGAGTCCGTGGACTTCGCGAGCTTGAGGTCGATGTTGGTGCTGTCATAGTACGCGATGTAAACATTGCTGCCCGCAACGGCAACAGATGATTGGTCTCCTACGCTTCCAACCGAATCAAGAGTGACCGCCGTGAATGTCTCCCCTCCATCTGTAGACCTCGCATAGCGAAGATCTGCTCCCGCCGTAAAGAAATAGGCTATATGAACCGTGCTGCCGCTCACGGCGATAGATGGATTGGTTCCCGTAGGTCCGACCACGGAGAGAACAAACGAATTTCCTCCATCATAGGATCTCGCGAGTTTGATATTTCCGGTGCCGTTGTCCAGATAAGTGATGTAGATTACGCACCGCGAAACCGCAATCGCAGCGCCCATGCCCATATTGCCCGGCGTGTCCACTGCGCGTATTCCTGAAAACGCCGGTGTGGAACAGGAAGAGAAGCCCGCGTACAGAAGCAGAGCGCTGAGGAAATTTTGCTCTCGCTCTTGCATTGGGAAAGGGCGAGCGCAAGCCATAATCAGCGTTGTGATTGCAATCACCGTGCGCATGATCGAAATCTGGAACGCGGAAGCAGTTCAGTCAAGTTCTTTCGCATCACTGCACCAGGACTTTCAGGGCAGGACTAATCGATAGATATTCCTAAAATAGTCGCATCATCTGCAAAACCGGCCTGACCTGCGCGCAGGGAACGC
>Ga0268298_10004593_pt1 | contig 13376 bp, 7 predicted proteins | sample WWTPWeurt_MetaG_FD_194462 | JGI IMG/M metagenome (GOLD analysis project Ga0268298, IMG submission 194462) | Activated sludge microbial communities from WWTP in Nijmegen, Gelderland, Netherland - WWTP Weurt | ecosystem: Engineered > WWTP > Aerobic digester > Activated sludge | place: Netherlands... | reverse complement strand
GAGTGGTTGGCTTCGGTTTCCCTGGTCCCGGTCGCCCGTCCGCGTGGCCACTCCCCAGGGCTGTGGTGGTGTATTCGTCTCCGTTGCTCGGCACGTCAACCCCTTTTCACCCCGTTGGGCGCGCGCAAGGTTTGATCTGCATTTAAGAGGATCCGGGCCGACACGTGGAACGTGGCGGTCGGGTCCGGCTATGCAGGTGGAAACAATAAGGAAAAACCACCTCGCTTCAAACAAGCGTTATGTAACTTGCTATACTGCTTTCCATGTGTGGAATTCCCGACATCATGAGAAAGACCCACCCCAATGCATGAAACGAATATCCCTAAATTGATCAAACACCTTCGGGCCAATCTCGGGCTCACGCAAGAGCAATTCGCTCAGAAATTGGGAGTTACTTTCAGCTCAGTGAACCATTGGGAAAACGGGAAAAGGTCCCCCCAACCGTTTCTTGTTCGAGCCATTATCGAGATGCGCAAAAGCTTACCCAAGAACATCCCCGCCAAAAGGGAAGGACGAACCCGCCGTGGCTGATGAAAACCCGTTTAAAGAAGGTCAGATTTTGACCGGTTCTCTATTTCATGAGCCGATGAGGGTCGAAACCGTCCGAAGTGGCGGGCCGGGGAACTGGATCATGGGATTGGTGGGCCTTCAGACGGAACAATTCCGGCGCGTAACGATCACTGAGGAAGAATTAAAAAACCTTGTCATCCTGGATGGGTCCTCCAACTTCAGCGGAGATGGGCAGTTGTTGCGACTCGGCATCCAGGCCTACGCTCTCGGGATTGCCTACGAATTTGACCCCTATTTTGGCCTTTCAATTTCTCGGGTCGACCCTCTCCCGCACCAGCTGGAGGCGGTGTACGACTACCTGTTGAAACTTGCCCGTGTCCGATTTCTTTTGGCGGACGATGCGGGCGCAGGGAAAACAATCATGGCGGGCCTTTTGGTCCGAGAATTGGAACTCCGGGGATTGGCGGAGCGGATTCTCATCGTCTGCCCGGCCAACCTGGCCTTTCAATGGCAACGGGAGCTGAAGGAGAAGTTTCAAGAAAAATTTGAACTCATGAAGGGAACGGATATTCGCGAACAGTTTGGGTTCAACCAGTGGCAAGAGAAAAAACGTGTTATTACCTCCCTGGATTTGGCCAAACGCCAAGACATCCTTCCAGGCTTACGACAAGTGCACTGGGACCTGGTGATCGTGGATGAGGCCCACCGCATGTCTGCGTCGGATGAAACCCACAAAAGCCTTCGGTACAAACTGGGCGAGCTTTTGAGGGACACATCGGATCACCTAATCCTTTTGACGGCCACCCCCCACAAAGGGGACCCGGTGAACTTCAGTCTCTTCCTGCAACTGTTGGACGCCGATGCATATGCGGACGTCAAATCCATTCGGCAGGCCATGGAAATGCGCCGGGCCCCCTTTTACCTGCGACGGACGAAAGAGGCCATGGTTTATTTCCCAGAAAAGAAACCCGACGGAACCTGGACAGCGGAGAAGATTTTTACAAAGCGGATCCCCCACACAGTCGAATTCCAGATGGATGGGCCGGAATTTAAACTTTACCGGGAAGTGACGCGTTTCGTTAAGCAACAAAGCGCCAAAGCGGCCGCCCAAGGAGACGATCCCCGAGCCCGGGCCGTCGGGTTCCTTATGTCGCTCTACCAACGACGCCTTGCATCAAGCACTTACGCCATGCGGCGCAGCCTTGAAAATCGGGCCCGACGATTGGGTGAGGGGCTGGAACGGGCGGAAGAATTGGCGCGGTCAGCCCCTCCGGACTTGCCGACCGCGGAAGAATTGGAAGAGATGGAGGAAACGGAACGCCAGGGGCTGGAGGAAATACTGGAGGCCGTGACCCTTGCCCGGGGAAGAGACCAGGTGCAGGAAGAAATTCAAGCGCTTCGGGAACTTGCAGTTCAAGCCCAGGCCGTGGAAAAGGACGGGACTGAATCAAAACTCTCGCGGCTCAAAAAACTGCTTAAAGAAGAGGGATTCTTTGACAACCCAAGCCAGCGGTTATTGATTTTCACGGAGTTCAAAGACACCCTGGAATACTTGGTCGGTAAATTGAAGGAATGGGATTTCAAAGTCGGGTTCATACATGGGGGAATGAAACCGGGGGGCCGCGATGAACCGGGAACACGCCTCTATGCTGAACAACAATTCCAAGAGGGAACGATCCAGGTGCTGGTGGCCACGGAAGCGGCCGGGGAAGGCATTAACCTGCAGGTGTGCAATATTCTTTTCAACTACGACATTCCCTGGAACCCGAACCGGCTTGAACAGCGTATGGGACGAATCCACCGCTATGGACAACGGAAAGACTGTCTCATTTTCAATTTTGTCGCGTCCAACACCATCGAAGGGCATGTCCTTCATCGGTTGTTGGAGAAACTGCAGGAAATACGCGATGCGTTGGACGACGACGCGGTGTTCAATGTGGTGGGTGAGGTCCTTCCCGCCGCCCATGTGGAACGAGTTTTAAGAGACTACTATTCCGGAAAGTTGGGGGATGAAGATCTTGAAGAGCGGCTTTTAAACAATGTGGACGAACGTCAGTTTCGGGCCATTTGCCAAAACGCCCTGGAGGGCCTTGCATCCAAGAAGCTGAACCTGTCGATGTTGGTCGAACGCAGGGCCCTGGCCCAGGAAAGGCGGGTGGTTCCGGAAAGCATCGCGCGCTTCATCCGCGACGCCGCCGTTTACGCTCATCTTGATCTGGAGCCTTTCAGCAATTTGCCCCACACATTCACCCCCGGCCGCACCCCGACGATCCTGCAAAGGTATGTGGGGGATGCCGACTGGAAACTGCCCGCCATTGCCGGAAAATACCCACGCTGTTCCACGGACCGCGAAGTGGCGGAAAAAAATTCGTTGGAGTGGATCACCCCCGGCCACCCTTTGTTTGAGGCGCTTAGGCGGCATACCGCCGGATTGGCCGTGGAAGCACTCGGAAAAGGGGCCTGCTTCCACTCCATTCAGCACGATAAACCGGCTCGCATCGACTTCTACCGTGCCCGAGTTGTGGACGGGCTGGGCCAGATCATTCACGAAAGGCTGTTTGCCGCGGAACTCACGCAAGGGGGGGAACCTGTTCTGCGGGAACCGGGTCTCCTGGGGAACTTTACGCCTTGCGAACCGCCGAAAGAATTGCCGCCGGCCGCCTTTCTCCCGGAGGCGACCGCCTGGTTTCAAAACTCGGCCTTCCAACCTTTTCTGGATGAAATTCGTAAAGAAAGACTGACGGAGATTGACCGAATCGCCTCCCACGTTGAACTCTCATTAACGGAACTATTACAAAAAGCCGATGAGGAAATCGGCCGGGCTGTCACGGAGGTGGAAAAAGGCGCCCCCGGCGCGGAAGGGCGCCAAGCCCAAGCGGAGACGCGCCATGGGGAGCTCCTATCCCGCCGTGATCGGCGCCGACAGGAATTGGACCGGCAACGATCCCTTTCGCTCCAGTCCATGGACAAATTGACGAGCGTTTTGGTCCTTCCCCACCCTGAGCGGGACACACCGGAAGTGCGTCGCCTTCAACCGAACTCGGAAACCGAGGCGACGGCGATGAAAGTTGTCATCGAGCACGAAAAGGCCCAAGGCCGCCAAGTATATGATGTCCACGAAAAGAACCTGGGCTACGATGTGACGAGTCTCGATTTAACCTCCGGCGAATTGCGGCTGATCGAGGTGAAAGGACTGTCGGCAGTTACCGGCACGATCCTTTTGACGCCGAACGAGCGCCGTGTGGCCGAAGATCGGCGGGATTGTTATTGGCTCTACGTGGTCACGAATTGCGGAGACCAGCCCAAATTACAGGAGCCGATCAAAGACCCCGTCCAATACCCTTGGCACGAAGTGAAAAAGGTTCAACATTATTGGCTGGAAATAAACGCCATGACCCAACCCATGACGGCCCGGGAAAACCCGGCGCCCCCCTACGGCGGCAAGGAACAATGACGAAATCGGCCGCTATGGATATGGACCGGGTCTCATCCCTGGTGCAACAGGGCGAGGGCCAAGAATTGGAATTTAAAAGGTCCACGGGGGAACTCAAGGAGGGGATGCAATCCCTCTGCGGGTTCTTGAACGGTCCGGGCGGGACAGTCCTTTTCGGCATACGGCCGGACGGCAAAATCGAAGGGCAAGAGACATCGGATCACACCCTGCGGGAAATCGCTCAGGCCGCGGACCGGTTTGAGCCGCCGGCCCATGTGGCGATTCAAAAGGTCAAGGCAAGCCCGGGGCGCGATGTCATCGCCGTGACTGTGGAAAGCGGCCTGGACCAACGCCCCTTCGTGTTCGACGGCCATCCCTTTGAGCGTGTCTCCAGCACGACGCGGCGAATGCCCCAGGCCAAATACGAGCGCCTTCTCCTGGACCGTGGACGTTCCAAAATGCGCTGGGAAAATCAACCCGCCGATGGCGTGACGTTGAAAGACCTGGACCGGGCGGAAATACTCCGCACCCGCGAACTGGCCATCCAGCAAAACCGGATTTCGCCTGGAACCAGCCGGGATATCGGAGAGATTTTGGACCGCCTGAACCTGCGGGTGAACGGAACCCTGACGCAGGCGGCCCTAATGCTCTACGGCAAAAACCTTTTGCCCGATTATCCCCAATGCCTGTTAAAAATGGGCCGGTTCCGCGGCACGCGGGTGACCGGGGATATCGTGGACAACCGCCAGGAACACATGAATGCCTTCGCCATGGTTCGGGAAGGAATGGAATTCCTCCGGCGGACCATGCCCCTCGGGGCCCGGTTCCCGAAGGGAGAGATTTTCCGGGAAGACCGCTATCCCGTGCCGCTGGAAGCCCTTCGCGAAATCCTTTTAAACGCCGTCATGCATCGCGACTATTCGAACCCTTCCGGCTATGTCGCCATCGCCGTTTTCGATGATCGGATCGAGGTCATCAGCTACGGGCGTCTCCCCAACGCCGTTTCGGTGAAGAGCCTTTCCGGCGAGCACCAATCCCACCCGGTCAATCCCCTGATCGCCGGGGCCTTCCACCGGACCGGCGCCGTGGAAATCTGGGGCCGGGGGACCAACCGGGTGCTCGACTATTGCAAGCAACACGGCGCCGCCCCGCCGACCTTCAAGGAGCGGCAGGGCTTCGTCATCGTGACGCTTAGAGCGGACTTCGCTCCAGGATCGGCGGAGGACGGGGAGAAAACTGTGGAGAGCGCTGTGGAGAACACTGTGGAGAAAATTTTCCATCTCATCCGGTCGAACCCGCGTGTTTCCCAAAAAGAAATCGCCTCCCAAACCGGCCTGAGTCGAAGAGGCGTCGAATGGAATTTGAGCAAAATGAAAAAGGACGGAAGGATCAAGCGCGTCGGCCCCGACCGGGGCGGCCGCTGGGAGGCGATGGAGTGACCCCCCAAGGGACGGCCCAATGATCCCGAAGGAATGCAAACGCCTGGCGGAGGTGGACTTTCCGATCGCCGAAGTCAGCAAGCACGCGGCGCGGGAGAAATCGATCCGGCACGGCCATCCCAGCACACTGCACCTGTGGTGGGCCAGGCGGCCCTTGGCCTCAAGCCGTGCGGTACTGCTGGCCTTGCTGTGGCCGGATCCCTGCGACCCGCTTTGCCCGCCTGAATTTAAGGCCGAGGCGAAGAAGCGATTGCCCCAGGTGCCGGGCTGTAACCCGGGAAAGACGGATGAAGATCTCAGGAAATCCCTCCTGCGGTTCATCGCGGATTTCGCAAACTGGGACCTCGCCGCCAACCCAACCTATCTAGAAATCAGCCGCGCCCTGGTAAAGGCGGCCTATGCAGCTCCAGCGGGAGGGACCTACGAGGCGCCGCTGGTCGTAGACCCTTTCGCGGGCGGAGGGTCCATCCCGCTTGAGGCATTGCGGGTCGGTTGTGAAGCCTTTGCAAGCGACCTTAACCCCGTTGCCTGCCTAATCCTTAAAGTCATGCTTGAAGACATTCCCCGCCACGGCCCAAAACTGGCCGATGAATTGCGCCGGGTGGGCGCAGAAATCAAACGCGAGGCCGAAAAGGAGCTGGCCGACCTGTACCCAAAAGATCCTGACGGGGCGACGCCGATCGCCTACCTTTGGGCCCGCACGGTTCGGTGCGAATCCCCCAACTGCGGCGCAGAGATCCCCCTTGTTCGATCCTTTTGGCTCTGCAAGAAAGCCAAACGCCGGAAGGCTCTCAAACCGCGAATCAATCGACCAAATGAGAAAACCCCAAGCGTCGAGTTTGAAATATTCGAGCCGAAGTCTGAGAAAGATGTGTCCGACGGCGCCGTGTCCCGCGCCAAGGCCACCTGTTTATGCTGTGGTAATGTCCTGCCGCCGGAAAGGGTGAGGGCTCAACTCTCCGCTCAGCGTGGTGGCGCGGATGTAGCCTTCGACTCGAAGGGACATCGAATCGGTGGGGCGCGTTTGCTCGCGGTGGTGACGCACAGGCCCGGGGAAATAGGTCGCCACTACCGGTTGTCTACCGATCGGGACTACGAGGCTGTGCGCAAGGCGCAGGCGCGAGTTGAAAAGCTTGTTGCGGACTGGGAACGTGGTGGTAAACAGGGATTCTGCCCGGTGCCGGACGAGCCGCTACCGCTGATGAGCGGCACTTTTAACGTGCCGTTATATGGAATTAACAGATGGGGCGACCTCTTTATGGCACGCCAGCACGTGGCCCTCACAACCCTTGTAGGGAAAGCCATTTCCCATCGCGGATCGGCAACTGATGCGCTTGCCGAACTCGTTGCACTCGTGGTTGATCGGGTGGCTGTTCGATGTACTGCCAACTGTGTGTGGGACGCTACAACGTTGTGTATTATGCAAATATTCAATCAGGGACAAGCGCTCCCGTTCAGAAGTGAATGGGCAGAGATGGCCCCCTTATCTGAGGAGGGAAGCGGCTGGGATACATCGATCGATTACGCCAGAAAAGTTGTGGAGGCCCTCTCGGTCATCACCCACTCAGCCGTAACGCAGGTAGCAGACGCAACAGAACACCCCCTGCCAGATGCAGCTGGATCGGTGTTTTTTACCGATCCACCCTATTACTTTGCAGTGCCCTATGCCGACCTTTCTGATTTCTTTTTTGTGTGGCTAAAGCGCTCTTTGGCTGACCATCCATATATCCATGATCCATTCGATCCATCCAACCCTCTTACCCACAAAGTCCGTGAACTTTGTGAAATGTCGCACTGGGATTCCAGCCGATACGCTCACAAGGACCAGGGTTTCTTTGAAAACGGCATTTTTAAGGCCTTTGAAAATGGGCGACGTGTTCTCAAAGATGAGGGGGTCGGCTCAGTCGTGTTTGCTCACAAAACCACTGAAGGTTGGGAAGCTCTGCTCTCCGGAATGATCCGGTCCGGGCTATGTATTACAGCATCCTGGCCGATCTGGACTGAATCACGTAATCGGTTGAGGGCCAAGGAGTCGGCAGCGCTTGGAACAAGCGTTCACCTGATCTGCCGCCCACGCTCCGATAGCGCGTCGATTGGAGACTGGGGCGAAGTCTTGCGTGAACTTCCCAAACGGGTCGGGGACTGGATGGAGCGGCTCCAGACCGAGGGTGTCCGGGGCGCGGACCTTGTATTTGCCTGCATAGGCCCCGCGCTGGAAATATTCAGCCGTTACCGGAAAGTGGAAACCGCCGACGGCCGGGAAGTGAAGCTTGGCGAATATCTTGAAAAAGTGTGGGAAGTGGTGGGCCGCTCCGCCCTGGAGCAGGTGCTAGGCACAGCGGAGGCCAAGGCACGGAACGGTGCGGCGGGCGCATTGGAAGAAGACGCGCGGCTGACGGCGCTCTTTCTGTGGACCATGCAGAGCACGGTGGACGTTGAAACCACCAATGATGAAGACGACGAGGTTGACGAAGAATCAGATGAAAACGAAGGCGGGAAGGCCAAAAAAAAGACGAAAGGATTTAGCTTGCCGTTTGATGTGGCCCGTCGGTTTGCCCAGCCTCTGGGTGTGGACCTGGCCAAGTGGGAAGGCCGCATCATTGAAACGGATAAAGGGGTGATACGGCTCTTCGCCGTATCCGAGCGGGCGAAACAATTATTCGGTGAAGAGGGCGCCATGGCCGTGGCCCACCAAATCGAGCGTGACCCGACCCAGGGCCTTCAACAATCTCTCTTCCCGGATTTGGACGAGCCGACAGTAAAGGTTCGGGGCAGAAAGAAAGGCCGAATGTCTAAACCATCCGCAGGCGAGCCCGATCTAAAAAAAGACCGCGAGGCGACGGTGCTTGACCGTGTTCATGCCGCCATGTTGCTTCAATCCAGCGGACAAGCAAACGCCCTTCGAGCGCTAATCAAAGCGGAACAGGACCGTGGCCCGGACTTCCTTCGGTTGGCAAACGCGCTCTCCGCGCTGTATCCGAAAGACAGCGAAGAAAAGCGGCTATTGGACGCGATGTTGCTAGCGGTCCCTCGTTAATATTAAAGGAGTTTTCGACATGCCTACGCCTATCTTTGACCGTTCAGGGAATGTGATTGGTTGGCTGGACAGGGAAATTATTCGCGATATGAATGGCCAACATCGGGCCTTTGTCACAGAGGACAGGGTGTACAATTACGGAGGGAGATTCTTGGGAAGGATTCATAATGGATTCTTTCGTGACTCCAACGGAAATGCGATTGCGTTTATAAAAGGGGCGGGCGGAGGCCCTTTGCTCCCAATTCCGTCCATTCCACCGATACCCCCAGTATTTCCTGTTTCACCCGTAAAACCCGTTCCGTCTGTCCCGCCAGTTTCCCCTATCCCCTCATTGTATTGGTCGAATGCAAACTGGGATTCATTTCTTGGAGGATCATAAACATGGACCCCTGGTATAAAGTCGCAACGCCGCGCAAGGAAGTCCGGGAGGGAAGATCGTTTAACCCGGATGAGTTTGCCATTCATTTGGAGCAGGTGATCGCAAAAACGGCGCCCGAAGATTATCGGGACCCGAAACAATTTTTTGCCAGAACCTGCTTCACGCGGGCCCTGCGGGAGCACACAGGCATGGTGCTCCGGCGGTTGGCCGGGGAGACGGCCAACACGGCTCCCGTATTGACCCTGATAACCCAGTTCGGCGGAGGGAAGACGCACACCTTGACGACGCTGTACCACCTGGTGACGAGCGGTGCAAGCTTGGCCGACATTGCGGGGGTTGGCAACCTATTGAAGGAATCCGGTCTCAATGCGCTTCCCCAGGCGCGGGTTGCGGCCTTTGTGGGGAATGCATGGGACCCCAAGGAAGGGCGGGAGACCCCCTGGATTGACATCGCCCGCCAACTGGCCGGGGATAAAGGGGTGAAGGAGCTGGGGCCTTCGGCAAAGACCACCCCCCCAGGCACGGAATCCCTGGGCCGTGTATTTCAGGCCGCCGAAGCGCCAGTGCTTATCCTATTCGATGAGGTTTTGAACTTTATGAACCGGCACCGAGGATTGTCGGACCAATTCTATGCGTTTATCCAAAACCTGACGGTGGCCATGACTGCTATGACCCGGGGTGTGGCTGTTATCAGTTTGCCGCGAAGCCAGGTGGAAATGACGGATTGGGACAAGGACTGGCAGGACAAAATCACGAAAGTCGTGCGACGCGTAGCGAAGGACTTGATTGCGAACGACGAAGCGGAAATCAGCGAGGTGGTCCGTCGGCGGTTGTTTGAGGATATTGGAAGCGACCGGGTCCGGGCCAATGTGGCCAAGACATTCGCCGATTGGTGTTTTGAAAGGCGCGCCCAATTGCCCCCCGAATGCACGGCCGTGGACACCGCCGCGACGGAGGCCAAGGCTAGGGAATACCTTCGAAGCCGGTTTGAAGCGGCTTACCCATTTCATCCCGCGACACTATCCGTGTTCCAGCGGAAGTGGCAGGCGCTCCCCCAATATCAACAGACACGGGGAACCCTGGCGATGTTGGCCCAATGGGTGTGTTGGGCCTATCGAACCAGTTTTACAGAAGCCCGGCGGGAACCATTGATTTCCCTGGGGTCAGCCCCGTTGGATGTGGCGGAGTTCCAAAGCGTGGTTTTGGGCCAAATCGGCGAATCCCGCCTGTTGTCGGCCATCCAAACGGATATTTCCGGGCAACAGGCGCATGCCCGGGCCCTGGACGCGGACACAAAAGGCGCGCTGAAGAATATCCACCGGCGTGTTGGAACGGCCATATTTTTTGAGTGTTCGGGCGGCCAGATCGACAAGATGGCGCACCTGCCGGAGCTGAGGTTTGCTCTAGGGGAACCTGAAGTGGACACCACGTCGGTTGATAACGCCGCCATGGCGTTGGAAGACAAGTCTTACTTCATCCGTAAAGTGGGGACGGACGGGTTTAAGATGGGGCACCAGCCCACAATGAAGAAGGTTGTCAATGACCGGCGGGCTTCGCTAGATGACGAAAGCGAAATCAAACCGGCGATGCGGAAATTGATTGAAGAGGAGTTCCGGCGGGGCGCGGGGATCCCGGTTCTGCCGTTCCCCGCGGACGGGTCCGAAATTCCAGATAGCCCCAAACTGACATTGGTGGTCATGGACCCCGGTATTGAATGGCCGGGAGATGATGGCCTGAGGCGCCAAATATCGGAATGGACCCGGTTGCGGGGGAAGTCCCCACGACTTTTCCCGGGGGCCCTGGTCTGGTGTATGAAAAAGGCAGGGCGGGATATGCGGGAAAGCGTGGAAATGTGGTTGGCGTGGAAGCGCGTGGCGGCCGAAGTGGCCCAGGGAACGTTCCCGGGCGAGTTGGAACCGAACGATAGGGCTGAAATAAAAGCCAAACTTTCCGGCGCGGAAGAAGCGGCAAAGGATGAGGTGTGGGGGGGCTATCGTTACGCCGCCATCGCGGACGCCAGGGAGGCGGACGGGTTAAAGATTATTGACCTGGGGGCGGGACACTCATCCACCGGGGAAACGTTGTGCGGCCGAGTGTTAACGACTTTGAAAACCCAAGCCCTGCTAAACGAATCGGTCGGTGCGGGCTACATTGAACGGAACTGGCCGCCGGCGCTTAAAGAATCCGGCGCGTGGCCGCTGGCAAGCCTGAGGCAGAGCTTTTTGAACGGCTCTCTGACCCGGCTATTGGACCCCGACGGCGTTTTGCGCGGGCGAATCACGGAGTTTGTGGGCCGAGGAGAGTTCGGCCTGGCCTCGGGACCGAAACCTGACGGAACCTATGACCGGATGTGGTTCAACGAGCCCGTCAACCCGGAGGAAGTTTCCTTTGACTCCGGGGTGTTCCTGTTAACCAAGGGGAAATCCGAATCCCTCAGGAAACCACCCACGTCAGCCGCCGTGGTCGTGTCTCCCGTCGTTGCCGCCCCCGACCCGGTGTCACAGAACCCCATGGCCGATAATGGGGTGAAGAGTCGGGTTATCACCTATCGGATTGCGGGAGAATTGTTGCCGGAAATGTGGAACCGTTTGGGCACAAAGATCCTGCCAAAGTTGCGAAACGGGAAGGACCTCCAAGTCGGGATCAACATTGCCGTCGGGATTGCCGAGGAAAACGCAGCGGCCTTTGAGTCCGAAATCCATTTGGTTCTTGAGGAGTTAGGACTGGTGGGAAAAGTGCGTTTGGAAAAATAGCGCCTTGTCTGGAGCTAGAACAACAGCGATTCTTTCTGAATCGGGTTATTCGAAACTTCTCCTTGACCTCCGGAAACTCTGGGAAACCGGGAAGGCCAAGGCGCAGCGTGCGGTTTCGCGGCAACTGCTCCAAACCTATTGGGAAATCGGTGGGCGGATCGGGGAAGAAAAACTGACCTCCAACGCGGGGTATGAGAAGGCCGTCATGGAACGCCTGGCAGAGGACATGCGGACCGACATGACGACGCTTTATCGGTGCGTCCAATTTCACGAAACCTACCAAAGCGTCCCCGAGAGCGAATCCCTTTCCTGGTCCCATTACAGGGTCCTACTGACGGTTAAGGACGCGAAAGAACGGGATTTCTACACCCAGGAAGCCGAAGCCAAGCATTGGACCAGGGATCAACTACTCAAAGCTGTTCAGGGCGATACCTTTTCCGATGACAAGAAGGGAACGAAAACAAAAAAGTTGCCCCGGCCGATTGGGGCAACTTATGTTTTTAAGGCCATAGTTCTGGAAGTCGTGGATGGGGACACGTTGGTGGTGGATGTTGACTGCGGCTTTGAGATCAAGAAGAAGGAACGCATTCGGCTAGCCGGGATAGACTGCCCAGAGATTTTGACGGACGAAGGCAAGGAAGCAGCCGAGTTTGTTCGGAATCAATTGGCGCGGGTTCCGTTCATCATGATTCGGACTACGAAGGTTGACATCAATGGCCGTTTCCTTGGCCACGTCTTCTATTCCTTAGACGATACCATGGAGAAGGACGACATCTACACGGGCGGAAGGTATTTGAATCAGGACCTTTTGGACAAAGGTCTAGCTCGGTTATATTGATCTATTGCTCTTCGTTTAGCCCTTTTAGACAGCTCGTCATAAATGGCCATCATGGCATGCCTCTTTTGCGCTATTCCCATTTCCGTCCTCGCAAATTGCGTCTCATCTCCGCGTAGGCCTTCGCCAACATGGAACGGGTGGTTTTGTCCCCCTGCCGGCCAGCGCGTTTTAGCCAATATCGCGCTTGCTCCCTACTTTTGGGGGTGCCGTGTCCGATGATCAGGCTGGTCCCCAGGGTGATCATCGCCTGAACGTGGCCCCGCTCCGCCGCGTCACGCCACCAGAGAAAGGCCTGCTCGGGATCGCGGGGCAATCCACGCCCCCTGGAGTGGGCGTCCCCCATGAAAAAGGAGAGGTCGGCAGAGCCGTTATCGCCCAAAAGATTTTGCCGTTGATAGAGATCCTTCCGAGTGGGCTGGTGCCGGAACAATACCCGCAGGGCGGGCCATGTTTTTTCAAAGGGCTTCAGCTCAGGTTGCGGATCATCGAAATTTGTCATGACGAACCTCCTTTGATTTGGTTTCCGTTCCCGCCTTCAAATCTATTCAAAACACCGCACCCTCCGGGCCCGATGGGCTGGGCCCGGACGGGATTGGCAAAGAACGCTCGAGCGCGTCAGGGTTCCTCCTATTTCGAATATTTGCGTTTCAGATGCCACGCGACCCCGCCTTGGCGACTACCTGCGTGCGTGCAGGCCATCCAGAAACCCGCGCTTATAGCCATCCATGTAGGTCCGCTCCCCTATCTCCGGGATTGGGGCGATAGGAACCAAGGGAGTTATGCAGGCGTATTGGCGGTAGCAATATCCCTCGATGTAGCCATCGCGCCAGCCATCGGAGAATGACGTCCCGTAGGCCAGTGCCGATCCCAACAGGGTGAGAGACAACAGCAGGACAGCGACAATGTTCTTCATGGCAGACCTCCTTTTCCTCTTTTGAATTACATCCATCTTTAAAACGCTTGCGAGACGCGGGTCAGCGTGCCGTT
>Ga0268298_10004592_pt1 | contig 13383 bp, 14 predicted proteins | sample WWTPWeurt_MetaG_FD_194462 | JGI IMG/M metagenome (GOLD analysis project Ga0268298, IMG submission 194462) | Activated sludge microbial communities from WWTP in Nijmegen, Gelderland, Netherland - WWTP Weurt | ecosystem: Engineered > WWTP > Aerobic digester > Activated sludge | place... | reverse complement strand
CGAACATTCTTCTCTCCAACGTCTCTTAACAGGATAGGCAGTCGCTCTTGCCCTGAAATAAACACATGTCTAAGATTTCGCTCCGGCAGCCTGAGAACTTGATTCAGCCTGAAAATTGGGAAGAATCTTCGGATGAATCAGAGCAGCCCGGCCTATAGAGCGGACAAGCGATGTTGAATACTACCAAAAGCTATGCAATGGGTCAAACGAACCGGCCGCTGCTCCTTCAATATAGGCAACATTTGAAGGATTCGGAGGGGAGCGGCCGCTGCTCCATTACAACTACAGGCAACATTTGAAGGATGCGGAGGGGAGCGGCCGCCGCTCCATTACAACAGTAGGCAACATTTGCAGGATGGATTGCGGCCGCCCGGCTGCTACTCTCAAGTAGAATTAGACGAGAGAGTGGGAGACCGCTCCTACGCCGTCCATCTGACGGCGCAAAGGTGAATTCTGGTTCAGCTTGGAACTTGGAGGTAAAGCCATGGCAGAAGCTGTAAACGAGGCGGAGCTGGGGCGCAGTAAGTACAGCAATACCCCAAAAGAGCATCTCTACCATTTGCTTACGATTGGCTGGGAGCCTAATAGCCCTTTAATCATTAAGTATGTAGCCGAAAACGGTTTACAAAAAGATTTGAACGATTGGCTGGCTCTCAATAAAGTCAAGACCTAGGTTGGCCGGCTCAAACGGTAGTAACGAGTAATTGTGAGCTTTCCATTAAACATATCAAGTATTCAGCGGCGCCGCCCTACTATTTGAGTCTCGTCCCTACACATAGCTTTTGGGGTATTTGCCGATATGTTGCAAGTTGGAAAAAGAGCTCCCGATTTTGACATGCCCTCCACCAAGGACATGAAGACCTTGAAAGAGAATGTCAAGCTCACCGATTACAAAGGTAAGTGGCTCGTTCTTTTCTTCTATCCTCTGGATTTCACCTTCGTTTGCCCGACCGAACTGAAGGCCTTCTCTGAGAAATATGATGAGTTCAAAAAAGCCGGTGCTGATGTACTGGCCATCTCAACCGATAGCGTTTACAGCCACAGAGCCTGGATCAACACCAGCGAAGCTCAGGGTGGACTGGGTTCCCTCAACTACGTTCTCGCTTCCGACATCACCAAAGATGTTGCTCGCGACTACGGCGTCTTGATGGAAGACAAAGGTATCGCCCTGCGCGGTCTTTTCATCATCGATCCCGATGGTGTTCTCCAGTACCAGGTTGTTCACAGCCTCAACATCGGCCGTTCCGTGGAAGAAACCCTGCGCGTTCTTGAAGCCCTCAAGACCGGCGGTCTCTGCCAGGCTGATTGGAAACCGGGCCAAAAGCCCATGACTGTCTAATTTGCTCACTTTAGTTCAACTAAACCAGGCAACATAAGTCATTAGAGCTGCTTCTCCACTTAAGGAGAAGCAGCTCTTTCCTTTACCGTCTCTTCTCCGCCGCTTACTGCCGGCCCTGTCCGTTAACTCAATCGGCGAACTTGCGCAAGTTTAGTCTTTAAGTATCTTGTACCGTTAGTGGAATCCGCGCCCGGAAAGGCTAAAATTACCCTGTGCGTAGTTGACGCGGTTTCACAACACTTTCAGCAGGAGGGCGCCACAGCCTATGCCTCTTAGAATGGATGCTCCTTTACCGTCTCTGGATGGCGGCACCGACTGGTTCAACAGCCCGGGCGTCAAAGACCAGGACCTGGAAGGTCAGCCGGTACTGATTCACTTCTGGGCCCTCAGCTGCGGTATTTGCAAAGAGTCTCTGCCTGAGTTGAATAAATGGGTAGACCTGTACGGTCCCAAGGGCTTGAGAATCATCTCCATCCACATGCCCCGGCAGGAGTCCGATACCAATGTTCCGGCCGTGAAAGAATGCCTGGAAGAATGGGAAATGAAACAGCCCTGTGTTGTCGATAACTGGCACACCATTACCGATCGATTCGAAAACAAGTTTGTGCCTGCTCTTTATCTCTTTGATGCAGAGCACAAAATGCGCCATTTTCAGGCCGGCGAGAAGGCTATCAAAATGACGGAGCCCGTGGTGCAAAGAGTGCTTGGGTTGACCCAGGCGGTATAAGCTAAAAATTGCGCAAACCATAAAGTGAGGTTATAGATGGCTGTCAACGTCGTAGCGGATAAAGCTAAGGGCGAGAAGTCCGGGGAACCTGGTAAGGACGGTGAAGGCAAAGCCAGTCAGGGCGGTTTCTCTCTGGAGCGCTCCGCCAAGCTTTTTGAACGGGCCAAGGAGCGCATTCCAGGCGGCGTTAATTCGCCCGTGAGAGCCTGCAAGTCGGTGGGCGCCAATCCTATCTTTATTGCCAGCGCCGACGGCGCCTACATGTTCGACGAAGACGAGCACCAATATATCGATTATGTCGGGTCCTGGGGACCGATGATTTTGGGTCACAGACATCCTTCCGTGCTCACCGCCATTGAGGACGCCATCACCAGGGGCACCAGCTATGGTGCGCCGAGCCGGCTGGAAGTGGAGATGGCAGAGACTATTTGCCAGTTGGTTCCTTCCGTGGAAATGGTGCGCATGGTCAATTCCGGCACGGAAGCCTGTATGTCCGCCATCAGGTTGGCCCGGGCTTTTACCAAGCGTGAGCTGGTGATCAAGTTCGATGGCTGCTATCACGGTCATGCCGACTCCTTTCTGGTCAAAGCCGGTTCGGGGCTGGCCACCCTCGGCTTGAGTGAGGCCACCAGTTCTCCCGGTGTGCCCACACAATTCACCGGGCTCACCCTTTCGCTGCCCTATAACGATGTTGATGCATTGCGCCAGGCCTTCGCCCAGAAATCCAATGAAATCGCTTGCGTCATTATTGAGCCTGTGGTCGGTAATTCCGGCGTCATTGTGCCCACTGCCGAGTTCCTCAAGTGCCTGACCGGGCTTTGTAAGGAATCAGGCGCCCTTTTGATCTTCGACGAAGTGATGACTGGTTTTAGATTGGCTCTCGGCGGCGCCCAGGAGCGCTTCTCCGTTAAGCCTGATCTGACCTGTTTCGGCAAGGTTATAGGTGGTGGCTTGCCTGTGGGCGCTTATGGCGGCCGCAAAGAGATTATGTGCATGGTGGCACCGGAAGGTCCGGTTTATCAAGCCGGCACGCTTTCAGGTAATCCTCTGGCCATGGCGGCCGGACTGGCGCAATTGCGCTATTTGCGCAGCGGTAAAGTCTACGAGACTCTCGGTCGCATTACGGATGAACTGGCCGAAGGTCTTACGGCGCTTTTGAAAGAGAAGAACGTCAAGGGACAGGTGGTGCATGTGCCCGGCATGCTCAGCGTCTTCTTCACGGACAAGCCTGTGAACAATTTCGATGATGCACTCAAGTGCGATACGGCATTCTTCGGCAAGGTCTGGAGAAATTTGATCGAGGAAGGCGTTTACTGGCCGCCTTCACAGTTCGAGGCTGCCTTCCTTTCCATTATGCATTCTAAAGCTGATATCAAAGCCACCATAGAGGCTTTTGCTAAGGCTATCGATAAGGCGCAAGCTGCTTAAGTGAGACCAATCCGGCGGAGTTAAGGACATGCAATTTGTAGTAACTGGATATGACGGCGAAGACCCTAAGGCGCTGGAACGTCGTTTGCATAAGCGAGAAGAACATCTCAAAGGCGCCGAGAAGATGAAAGCTTCCGGCACGCTTTTGTTTGCCACTGCCCTTCTCGATGACAACGAGAAAATGGTGGGTTCGATTTTGGTGGTGGACTTCTCCACCCGGGAAGAACTGGATAAGTGGCTCAAGGTAGAGCCCTATGTCACCGGTGAGGTTTGGCTCAAGGTGGATGTGCGCCCTTGCCGAGTAGCGCCGATGTTTCAAAAGGTGCAGGCCTAGTTTTCAGCCCATCCCATTTCTTGATGGTGCGGGCCAGGGTTAGCACCACTACTTCCCGGGCGCCTGCCGAGAGCAGCAACAGCGCTGCCTCATGGGCGGTGGCACCGGAAGTGAGTACATCATCAAGCAAAATGACATGGCGATCTTTGATGGTGTTTGCCGCTCCCGTTTTGAGGGCAAAGACGCTTTTGACGTTGGCAATTCGCTCCTGTCTTGTCAGAGAGTGTTGGGGCGGGGTGTCTTTTGCTCTCAGCAAAAGCGGTTTATAGGTAAGAGCGGCCTTGCCTTTGCGGCGGCAAAGGGACTTTGCTAAAAGTTCGCACTGGTTGTAGCCTCTCTCTCTCCGTCTTTTGGGGTGCAAGGGGATGGGCAACAAGAGATAGTTGATTTCGGGCTTGAGGAACTCCCCTGTGAGTTTATCTAAAACAATGGCCAGGTCGAAGCAGAGTGCCGCCTCGCCCTGGTATTTGATTTTATGGATGAGGCTTTGAAAAATACCTTCGTAGGCGCCGGCGCAGAAGAAGGGCACGGGCTTTTCTTGTACCAGCAGGTAGCCTGTTAAAATGGGCTGCCTGAGCTTGTTGAAGCAGGCAGGGCAGAGTCGGTGCGGTAAGCTAATGCTGCCACCGAAAGCGGTGGCGACAACTTCGCCCCGACGGCAGAGGCAGCACTTGCTTCGGGTCAGCTCGCCGAGAACTTTTATGGCGAACGACCGGCAGAGGCTATGGATGACCTTTAAGGATTTTGTGTTCATACTTTCAATAAGACGTAAAAGCGAAGAAAATAGTTCAAAATGAGAGCGACTTTCTGCAAGTCTTCAGATGCAACACTAAAGGTGGTTAAACTTGGTATCCGGTGCAATCTCTATGAGCGAGCTTTTGCTCGACTGTGAAAAGGAACTTTTTGAGAGCTTCCAGGAAGTGGATCGCATTGCCCTGCTGAACCAGGAACGGGTGCTGAGAGCCTTTGCCGCCAATAAGCTGACGGAGGAATTCTTTGCCGAACACACCGGCTACGGTATAGACGATTGCGGCAGAGAGGCTATGGACGCCATTTTTGCCGATGTCTTCGAATGCGAGGCGGCGGCCGTGAGGATGCAGATGGTCTCCGGTACCCATGCCATTGCCTGTGCGCTTTTCGGAAATTTGGCCCCCGGTGACAAACTGGTAGTTCTGACGGGCAAGCCCTACGATACTCTCAACCAGGTAATTGGTGCCTCCGCTCACAGCCATGGTTCCCTTGTGCATCTGGGCGTCAAGTACGAAGAGCTTGACCTGACCAATATGCTTGATACCGCAAGTGATGGCGAAATCCGTGCCGAACTGGCGGCGGTTGCTCCGGCCAGGCTCTACCACATTCAGAAATCCCGCGGCTATTCTACCGAGCGCCCCACCCTTTCCAATCAGGCCATAAAGCGCCTGGCCGCCCTCGTGAAAGAGGTGGACGCCGGGGCTCACGTTTTTGTTGATAACTGTTATGGCGAGTTTGTGGAAGAGCACGAACCCGTGGCTCTTGGCGCCGATCTCATGGCTGGCAGCTTGATTAAGAACCCCGGCGGCGGACTGGCTCTGACCGGCGGCTATGTGGCCGGCAAGAAGACCCTGGTGGAAAATTCCTTGATCAGACTGACAGCCCCCGGAATTGGCGGGCACCTGGGCGTCACCTTCAATCAGAATCGCCTCGTTTTCCAGGGGCTCTTTCTGGCTCCTTCCGTAGTTTCCGGTGCCGTGAAAGGGGCCATGCTGGCGGCCTCTTGTCTGGCCAGGCTTGGTTTAAAGGTGGATCCCTCGCCGCTTGCCCGGCGCTTCGACATTATTCAGGCGATTGAATTCGGCAACAGGCAGCGGCTAATAAACTTTTGCCGGGCTTTGCAGAGTTATTCGCCGGTCAATGCCCATGTGGCGCCGGAACCAAGTGGTATGCCCGGTTACGATGACGAGGTGATTATGGCCGGGGGCAGTTTTGTGGAAGGGGCCACTATCGAGCTTTCAGCCGATGGCCCGCTGCGGGAGCCCTATGCGGCCTATTTGCAGGGCGGACTTTCTTATCTTCATGTGAAGACGGCGCTCCTTGGCGCCCTCAACCAGTGCGCCGCGGCCGCACCTTCCTCCTTCCTGCCATGAAGCAGGGGTCTGTCAAGGGTGCCAGTTTGCATTAAATCTCAAAGAAGCAGTCTGATATTAGCTTCTATTCCCCTTTAACCTTTGCTAAATGAGAGCTTAGAGCTTCTTTTCTTCTTTGCGGGTGCCTATAATTAGCCCATTATCTTTAAACTGACCTTCAGTTACAGCCGTCAGCCAAACTTAATTTATGAGGTTAATGCCAGTGGTTGCTCAGATGCCCGCCAGACAGCAAGGCTTGTCAGGCGCCAAGCTCGATCTCAAGATCCTCTCCGGCACCGCCAATCCGGAACTGGCCAAAGAGGTGGCGGAACACCTGGGCCTGGAGCTGACGCCGCTTAAAATCTCGCCTTTTTCCGACGGCGAAATTTATGTGCAGTTGCAAGAGAGCGTCAGGGGCGTCGATTGCTTCGTCATTCAGCCCACCTGCACGCCGGTCAACGAAAACTTGATGGAACTGCTCATCTTGCTCGATGCCCTCAAACGAGCCTCGGCCGGTCGCATCACCGTGGTCATGCCCTATTACGGCTATGGTCGGCAAGACAGGAAGGCCGCCGGTCGTGAAGCCATCACCGCCAAGCTCATAGCCGATCTGCTCACCACCGCCGGCGCGCAAAGAGTGGTGGCTCTCGACCTGCATGCTCCGCAGATTATGGGCTTTTTCAATATTCTTGTGGATCACCTCTACGCCAGCCCCGTGCTTTTGGACTATGTGCGTTCTCTCAATTTGAAAGACATCGTGCTGGTCAGCCCCGATGTGGGTGGTGTTTCTCGTACCAGAGCCTTTGCCAAGAAACTGGACGACGCTCCCATCGCCATTATCGACAAACGCCGCACCAAGCATAATGTGGCGGAAGTGATGAGTGTGGTTGGTGAAGTGGAAGGCAAGACGGCCATCATGGTCGACGACATGGTCGATACTGCCGGTACCCTCGTCAAGGGCGCTGAGCTGCTAATTAAGGAAGGCGCCAAAAAGGTCTATGCTTGCGCCACTCATGCGGTTCTCTCCGGACCGGCCAACGAACGTCTCGATAATTCACCTATTGAGCAGTTGATTGTCACCAATTCCATCCCCCACGAACCCGGCACCGGCTCACCCAAGATTGTGCAGCTTTCCGTGGCCAAGCTGCTCGGTGAAGCGATCTGGCGTATTCACGACGACAGTTCGGTTAGCGAGATGTTCGAATGAGCTTGATTCAGGAAAGCTTTCCTGTCGGTCCTCTGGGCTGTAACTGCTCTATCATCGGTTGTTCTGAGACGGGCGAAGCACTTGTTATCGATCCGGGCGGTGATGTGGATGACATCATCAGTCGCCTCACCGAACTGGGTTTGAAACCCAAGTATCTGCTCCATACCCATGCCCATTTCGACCACATCATGGGTAGTCGCGGCATGAGGGAGAAGACCGGCGCCTCCATTTGCCTGCACAAGGAAGACCAGTTTCTCTACGACATGCTCGGCAAGCAGGCTTCTATGTTCGGACTTTCTGCCGATGAGCCTCTGCCTGTGGATAAATTCCTTTCTGATGAAGAGGAAGTCAGTTTCGGAAAGTACAAGACCGCCGTGCTGCATACTCCCGGTCATACGCCGGGCAGCCTCTGCTTTAGCGTCCAGGAAAAGGATAGTCTCTTGTTTTCCGGCGACACGCTTTTTAGCCGCTCGATTGGACGCACCGATCTCTGGGGTGGTTCCTTCGATAAAATTATCAAGTCAATCAAAGACAGGCTCCTTTGCCTCGATGATAGTACGAGAGTGATACCCGGTCATGGACCGGACACTGATATTTGGACAGAGAAAAACGAAAATCCCTTCCTTTGAGATTTGGCTCGCCTTGAATTACAGAACCGACGAAATTGATTTCTCGCCCTTTAATGCCGATGAGGTACTGAAAGCGCTCTGTTCTGTCTTGCGCACCAGCAAGCATCTCTCCTTCAGCTATGCCGGCGACATTCAGAGCTTGATCGATCGCATCGGGCGCACTTTCTACGCCGCCCGCTCCATGATCTTTCTTTCCGGCTCCGATGACGGGCAACAGGTGGAAGTTTTTGAATATGTGAAACGCGGTAAAACGGCTGTGGCTCACGAATTCGCCTCGCCTTTCGGGCAGAAGATGGCCCGTCACCTGCTCACTTTGCCCCAGGAAGTGCATCTGGTGGAAGATGTGGACAAGTTTTCGGAAGAAATAGATGAAGGCTTTCGAGATATGTTCAAGAAGATAATGGAAGCCGTGGGCAAGGAACGTGTCTATCTGATTCCTTTGCGGCTCTTACCACCCGATAGTGCCGGTACCAAAGGTCCGGAGCGGCGCGCCGGTCTACTGCTATTGCAGGAAATCGATTCCAGTTCTCAGACCAAGTGGAACAAGCTGGTGGTGGAGAGCCTGGTCACCATTGCCGATCATCTGGCCAAACTGTTTGAAGTTGAGAGTTTGAGGGGCCGGCTGGAAGCCCATGAAAGTGAAGATCCGGCCACTGGTTTTCTCAATCGCCGCGGCGGCGTGCTGGCCATAACGGAAGAAATTGAACGCTCTCGATTCTTCGGGGACAGGCTTTCTCTCATGCTTATTCATGTGGATAGTGCCAAGAAGAGTGACGCGCCCATGGGAGCCGCTCAAGCCAAGGCGGTTTTGACTGCGGTATCGGGTGTGGTATCAAGCCAGAGCCGTCCGGTAGATGTAATCTGTCGCTTTGGCCATGATGAGTATATAGTGGCCTTGCCCCGCATGAGCCGGGAAGAGGCTGTGCGCGTAGCCCAGCAGATCAAGAGTTCGGTGGGAGCGGCGCTTCTCAATGTTCTCGAAAAAGGAAAGCAAGAAAAGCACGGCCAGTCCTATGACGGCGACCAGGAGGGGCTGAAGAGCCAACCCCTGACCGTCAGCATCGGTATTGCTTCTATGCCCGAGGACGGCAACAAATTCGACGATCTTCTCTCCGCCTGTCACGAACTCATTTCCGAAGCTAAGTGTATGGGCGGCAACCAGGTCAAGTCGCGCAGCTAAGGCAGTCGGCGCACTACATGTCCCCGGGGTGGTGGCTCCGGCGGGGTCTTGTCATCTGTTATCAATGTGATATCATTGTGATATGACATTGCTAGCAGGTCTGCTTCCATCAATATAGGTTTCGCGACTATGACCATAGAAAAATCCCACTGGCATCTAGGCGGCATCCTGGCCTGGCTTGCCTTTTGTCTGGCGGTTCTGGCTCTGCTTGCCAGTCCTATCTATTTTTTTGCATCGCTTCTGGCCGTCGACCATTGGACTAAAGCGCTTTCCCTGTTGGTTGGTCCATTCGGGTTGTTTCTTGTTTCTATTGTTATACTGCGCGGCTTTGCAGTAATTCAGCCCAATGACGCTTTGATCTTGATGTTCTACGGCAGCTATTGCGGCACGGTGAAGCGTAATGGTCTGGTGCTGGTCAATCCCTTTTGCTCAAGAGGCAGAATTTCTCTAAAGATGCAGAACCTGCACGGGGATATCCTTAAGGTGAACGACAAACGCGGCAATCCAATTGAAATTGGGGCCGTCGTTGTCTGGCATGTGGCCGAACCGGCCCGGGCCATGTTCGACGTAGATAGTTATGAACTCTTCGTGCGCATCCAGAGTGAGGCTGCCGTTCGCCACCTGGCCAATATGTATGCCTATGACGGCGATGGAGAGGATACCACCCTCAGAAGCGGTGTCGACGAAGTTTCGCACACCCTGAAAGCAGAGTTGGAACAAAGACTCTCAAGAGCCGGAATTGCTATCGACGAAGCGCGCATTGCTCATCTTGCCTACGCGCCTGAGATCGCCATGGCCATGCTGAAGCGGCAGCAGGCGGAAGCGGTTATCTCGGCCAAGCGTGCCATCGTATCCGGTGCGGTGAGTATTGTCACCAGCGCCTTGCAGGAATTGCAAGATGCCCGACTGGTAGATCTCGATGAAGAGCGGAAAGCAGCCATGGTCAGCAATCTGCTTGTGGTTCTCTGCAGTGAAGGACAGGTGCAGCCGGTGGTGAACACCGGTACTTTATATAGCTAGAGCCGCGAGTTTGGAACGAGGATGTTTTGGTGGCCCGTAAATCTTTCCTGATTAGAATAGACGAGAAGCTTTTTCAGGACATCGAGTCCTGGGCTCAACAGGAGATGCGCAGTGTAAACGGTCAGATTGAGTATCTCTTGAGGCAGGCCTGCTTGCGCTACCGGGGACGGGAAGTGGGAGAGAGCGGTGTCATTAAGGTGGATGCCGTTCACGACGCAGAGCTTTTGGACTGAGTAAGGTTTAGCGTTCTTCCATCAGTTGCAGGCAGACTGCCAGCCCGCCTGAGTAATAGGACTTATGAGGGCAATTGGCCAACCTGCCTCTGCGCGGGCGTTCATAGTAGGCTCCATCAGCGGCTATACCATCGTCGTTCAGCTTACTCCTCTCGCCTCTGGCGTCGAGACCCAGTTTGTGTCCACGACCTAGCCTGTCGGCCAGATCGACGTTGCCGCAATAGGTAGACAAATCCACCCAGTTGACTGTCGGCGACGGCACGGGCATGCCGGCATGGCGTCCTCCCTGTGTTGGTCCCAGGCGGTGTACCTGATCCGTGAAAACGAGGGTGCATTCTCCCTGTCCGGTCTTGAAGGCATTGGAAGAGAAGCAGTAGAGTTGTTTCTCATTTACTCTCGTAGAGTTGAAGGGATTCTCCGAGCCTCTGGTTATGTAGACTTTGCCGTCTACTCCCAGGTCGAATCTGGTGAATCGTTTGGCGCCGTTTGTCTGCGCCTCAAAGAGCTTTTCGTTTTTGACGGCATTGATGACGGAATCCGGGTCAATTCTAGCTCCGGCAGTGCGCAGCCAGTCGTAGAGCCCGACGCTGAAGAGTTCTCGGGCGGTCATGCAAGCCGTGCCTCCTTCCAGAACCGGAGGAGCCGCTTCGTCTGGGTAGTCACCTTGTTGCGGTGATAGAACCGGCAAGGGAAAGGCGGTGTCTGGTCTGGCCGCAATTAGATCGAAGAGTGTCTGGAAGTTGGAAATTTTTCCTGCCGGTAGGTCTACTAGAAGAGAACCGGCCGTTGTTGCCTGACCTTCGGCTGCCGGTTGCGCGCAAGCAGCCTGATTCAAGGCCATAGATAGGTCCTGTCTGGCCAGGGAACTGACTTGCCTGGTGGTGCTTGCTCTCACGATGGATGAAATATGCTTACCGTCCGGTCTCGAAAAAGTTTTGGTGCCGACAAGAGAAGCCTGGGGACCCACTGCCGCCAGGTAAAAGTCTTCCCCGCCCAGCGGATAATTCTTTGATGGCTGGTAGTTGACCGTAGTATTGAATCTTGCTGAAATCGGTTTTTGACCCGGTGGTTCGGGCAGGGGGGTTACGGTTGTACCGGTGCCAGGGCAATAACCAAGTTCAAGCCGTAATTCCTGCTTTTCAGAAATGCTGTCGGCTCTGTCTTTCCCTTCCAGGGTCCGGCGAAAAACTGCCTCAGCGACTGCGTAGGGTTTGATTTCGCGGCCGTTTGAATCTTGATACTTGTTCTTGCAGTTTTTTGAAAGTGCTTCGCCAAGGTGCTTCTCCAGTTCCCCGGCGGCTCTTCTGGCCTGAGCCAGATCTCGCCTGGCCATCTCTTGCATAAGTTCGTTTTCCAGGGCCAGGGCGATAAGCATTTGCAGGCGGGCCGAGGCTATAAGAGTATTGATGGAAGTGACCGGGCAGGGCTCACCGTCGGCTCCGCGCAGATGCTCTTCCGTGGGCGGCCTGTCGCTCAGTGCGATGTAGCCGAAATAGGGATCTTTGATTACCACTGCCGAAAGTTCCTGGGCTGCTGCCAGGGCCGCGGCCTCTATTGCCGAATGTGATTGCCTGGCGCCTGTGATGCCCACGCCCAGATCAACGGCGAAGTAGAGGCAAAGCACCATGCTGATGGCGGTAAGCAGAATTACTATCAATACGCTGCCTCTTTTGGCTCGCTTTTGCATTTCGTTCACCTTATGGATGGGAGACCTCATTGAAAATTCAAACCTCAATGAGGTCTCCTTTGTTTCTACTGAAGTTGATTGAGCACGGCTTGCACGGAAGTAACCTGAGCGCCGGTACCCTGGGCCGGTGAACCTGGTTTGAGGGCGAAGTTGGCATTCTTCAAAACGGCGAAGGAAACGGGTTCTTGATAGGTGCCCACGGGGCTGACGAAGAGTGGATCCACCAGTCCGGCACTTAAGGCGCTGGTGTTGCCGGTGGTGGCAAATTGGGTGTTCTTCGGTCCATAGCTCAAGCCCTGCGGAATGCGCACCACACCGCCATAGATGATGGAATTCCTGATGCTATTGTTGCCGGCCAGAACTCTGATAGCGGTTTTGGGATTGCCGAGGCTATTTCTGGCTGTGACGAAGAGCGTGCACCGGTCAAGCTCCGTGCTGTTTCTCAGGGTGAGAGAGGATGAATAGGCGTTGAGAAAGAGGCAGCCGTTGATTTTCAGTCCGGGAAAGCCGTTGTCCACACCTTGCATGAGATTAGGTCCCAGTACACAGTTATTGATGACGGCATTGCCGGAAGGATTACCTGATACAGGCGGTACAGCGCCTGCTGTAACTGTAATGCCGGCTGCATTGCCCGGGGGCACTGCCTGCGGCCCATTGTAAATCCAGCAGGCGTAAAGACCGGATGGGCTCTGTGTTGGCGCTGAGGCGCCGGGATTGTGAATCTCAACGTTTTTTATATTGTCGTGAATGTTTGCCTGGACGAGGGCTACACTGTCTCCTTCAAGGTGGGCACCAACTCCGCAGTTTGCAATCTCCAGCCCCTGAAAGTAGTTCTGAGACCCGTCCTTGGTGTAGACACCGGTGGTGCAGTTGGTTACTTTCAGCCAGCTGCGGCGACCATAACTACGAAATACAACATTTCTCTTGCCGCTTGCCTGGATGCCGTAGAAGTTGGTTTTGTTCAGTCCGTTTATCACGGCTGTACCGGCGTGATCAAGACCCTGACCGGCTGAGATAATGATGAAGCCTCCACTCATGGGTTGGGCTCCTTTACCAATGATGAGAGGCTTGCGGTAAGTCATGGAGCCGCCGTAGGCGCCGCCGTCTATAAAGATTTCGTCGTTTACTTCCACCTTGTTCCAGTCGATTTGATCAAGTTCGTTCCAGGCCGACTGCCAGGTGAGACCATCGGCGTTATTGCCGGCTTTTGATACATAGAGGCTTTTGGCTTCTACTAAACTGGCGCCTGCAAGTGTTAGAACCAGGGCCGCACTGAGTGCCAGGGCTAACTTGCTTGATTGAATGTATTTATTAGTAAGTTTCATAGGACATCTCCTTTTAAGGTCGAGACAAGGCAGAGCCTGGTGGCTGGGGTTGGCCACCGCTCGTTGGGGTATGTGTGTTTGGTAATCGGTTCAGTCGATTATAGGGATCGGCCTTGGTCAAATCATCGACCAATCCGCATACACCTTTTGGTGTATTTCTCTTGAAAACGCC
>Ga0268298_10004591_pt1 | contig 13384 bp, 6 predicted proteins | sample WWTPWeurt_MetaG_FD_194462 | JGI IMG/M metagenome (GOLD analysis project Ga0268298, IMG submission 194462) | Activated sludge microbial communities from WWTP in Nijmegen, Gelderland, Netherland - WWTP Weurt | ecosystem: Engineered > WWTP > Aerobic digester > Activated sludge | place: Netherlands... | reverse complement strand
GGAACATCAAAGTCCTCAAATTCGACGACGTCGGCAACCTGGTCCAGTCGCTGGTTTATCGAACCCAAACCACGACGGTTCTCGCCTCGGCCCGGCCATCGGATCCCCCGATCGAGGTCACCGTAGCGGAAACCGAAGCGCGCGCCGGGACCCGAATGGGCGGTTTTGGCGGGGCTCGCAGCGGGGCCGTGATCCTTCGGGCGGCGGACAGCGACAGTGTGTGGGCGGACAAAATGAACAACGGGGACGACCGCAACATTAATGGCCATTACCTCCCCTGGTTGAATTCCTTCGCCGTCGAATCGTTGAAACGCCTAGCGGGCCTTCACCGGAACCGGGCCCGGGCCGCCGACGACATCGCCCGGTCGACCACCGACGTCGATATCGCCGCCAAACGAATGGAGACCGACACGGCCGATTTAACCAGGGCCGACCAAGCCGTGTCATCGGCCCGATCGGCCATCGTCGCCGCCCAGGACGCGGCCAAATCCTTCCGCGCGGAATTTGATGATCTGGACTCCCGGGGCCGGGCGGAACTGGAAACCAAGAAAACCGGAATCGCCGACCGGTCCCGAGCCGACGCCGCGGCCCTGGCGAAAACGCTCTCCGGGCTGGATTTGCTTTTTAACGGCTCCCTTCGGCTCACCGAGGCCGACGCCCTGGCCCTGGTGACCGAGGGAAGCATCGACCGAGACGGCCATTCCCTGTCCCTGGCGGCCTTGTCCTCCGCCAAGGTCAAAACGAGCCTTAACAACGAAGAGCACTTCGCCCAACTTTCGGTCGCCAATCCCCTCAAATCCGTTTCCCTTTCCTGGAAGGGCGATCTGCGGTTGAACGGCGCTCCCGTGACGAAAACCGCCCTGTCCGCCGTCTTGACGCCGAACGCCTTGGCGGCCCCGCCCGCCGCCGACGGTTCCGTGTCCGGGTTTTCCGTCGGGGAGGGCGGCCGTTTAACCGTCATCCGCACCCTGGCCCAAACCCAGGACGCCGCCGGGCGGATCACGAGCCAAAGCACCGAAACGCTCACCCTCTCCCACGCCAACGACAAATCGACGGCCCGCCGAATCCGGCAAGACACCGCCGGGCACCGATACGACGCACGGGGCCAATTGATCGGCTACGTGCGGACCACCCGGGAAGACGACAAAGACCCGGTGGTGGAAACGCTCACCGGCGCGGCCTACGACGATAACGGCCGCCAGACCTCCAGCGATGTCCGTGTGACCGAGGCCTCCGCCAACGGACTTTTTTCCCGAAACGTACACACCGACATCCTCTCTTTTAACGTCGCCGGCCAGGCGGTCCGAAGCCGCCGCGTGGTCGACTCCGGTGGGCAGGTCACCGTCACCCAGGACGTGGCCGATGCCCTTTTAGATGGTGAGGGACGAACGGTATTCTCTTTGTCGGATTCGGTGGGCACCTCCAGGGAATCCTGGGAACGCGCGGGCGGGAACTTTTCGGCTCTTTCGGGCGAACGGACCCGTTCGGCCGGTTGGACCACGGCCTTCGATGACCGCGGCCAGGCCCTGTCCACCCTTCGGGTTTCGACGCCCAACCTCGGTGGAACCGCCCAACATTTCATCATCGAAACAAGCCGAAACACCTACGACGGCGCGGGACGACTGTCGCTCTCCACCACGGATTCAACGGAAATCGGCTCCGACCCCAAAACCCGCACGACCCTCTACAAATCCGTTCGCGAGGAACGCCGGGCGGTTGCCTTCGCGGCCGGGGGCCAGGCCCTTCGGGAACGCGTCACCCGGACGGAGAACGGCCTAACAACCGTGACCGAGGACGAGGCGGACCGGGTCTTTGACGACCGAGGCCGAGTGATTCAAACCCAAACCGTGTCCACCGACGCCCAGGGCCTTAAAACACATTCGCTCTGGAAAGCCCTTGCCTTCGACGCCAACGGGCGGTCCCGGCGGTTTGAGCGAACGACCACCGATGCCGCGGGCCTCAAAACGGTCGAGCGATCCGCCGAGGACGCCACCTACGACGACCAAGGCCGATTGATGAGCCAATCCTTGGACGTCACCGAATGGAACGCCCCGGGCACCGAATCCCGGTCCTACCGCAAAACCGAAGACCACTTTGATTACGACGGCTTCGGCCGGGTCCGGAGCCTGCGCCAAACGACGGACAAAACCGACTCCCACGGCGCGGCGTCGAGAGACACCCGCACCGTGTCCTACGGTTACGACCAATCCGGCCGCGTGGTCAACACCTGGACCGACGGCGTCGAAACGGCCGGCGACCAACGCCGGGATTACCATTACGGCACCGCCGTCTTGTCCTTTGACGCCCTGGGTCGCAACGCGCGAACGCGGACCACCACCCTTCAGGACGGCCTTCGCACCGACCGTTTCTCCACCGTCGATATTTCTTACGACGCCTTGGGCCGTGTCGTAAAAAACCGGGACCTGGTGCACCAATGGGGCGTCGGATTGGACGCCTACACGACCGAAGAGACCACCAACAACCTCTTTGACGACTGGGGACGGGCCGTGGACTCCCTTTCCATCGTGACCAACGGGGCGTTGAAAACCGTGTCCCATTCCCACGGCTTGGCTTTCGACGCCAACGGGCGTCTCACGCGTCAGACGATCGACCTTCACGAGTCCTCCACCCTGCCCGGCATCGAATTGACCGCCGATCGCACCATCACTCAGACGGACATGAAATACGACGCCATCGGCAACCTGGTGGACTACGCCAAGGTCGTTATAGAAGGAGACCTGGAAACCACGAGCCGCCCCGCCTTTTTGGAATACGACAAGAACGGGCGCTCGGTTGTTTCCTTGGAGCGCGTCACCGACAACTTTGACCGCGACGAAATCGTCGGCAACGTGGGGTCCCAATACAACGAACTGGGCCAGTTGATCGGCGGGCAATCCGTAACGATCAAAGGGGACTCCAAGGCGTTAAACGGCAAACAGCTCTCGGGGATAGTCGCGGCGATTCTAAATGGCGACCTGCAATCCGTTAAGGGCCAGACGCTCGTCAAATCCCTGGGCCTGGAAGGCCTCTGGGCTAACCGAACGGTTTCCCCCACCCGCTACGACGCCCAGGGACGGCTGGTGTTCACCGATACGGTCATGGACAAAGCGGGGTGGGGTTGGAATAACGTGACGGAGACGAAAGTTCTCTTCGCCCAAACCATCGGGCGCTGGGATCGATGGGCCTACGAGGACCGGGTCGACGCCATCATCGCCCAAATGAAGGCTCAAGGGCTTTCGGTGACGAACAAAACGTTCCAGATATCCGGGGACACGAAACACCATCGCTATTGCTACGCGTCGGTGACCTACGTGAAGCAAGTTTGGGCCCTTCAGGACACCCACGAGCGGTCCACCAACGCCGTGACGGCCTTTGACGCCTTAAACCGCCCCATCGACCAAACCCTCACGACGCTTCGGGGCGCCAACACCACCGTCAACCGTCAGCGAACGGACTACGACGCTCAGGGCCGAGTGACCGCCCTGGAGAGCCGCCTGCGGGAAACCGGCATCAACGGCGACGGAAGCCCGTTGGATCGCCGGTTCAATCAGCGGCAATCGTTTACCTACGACGCCGCCGGCCGGTCCTCGGCCGAAGTGACTCGAAGCTGGGGCGACAGCGCCGCGCCCTTGAAGGACACGACGACCACGGTCGACAACATCCGTTACGAACACGGCGAGCGGGTGGCCTGGGACGAAACCACGGGCACCAACGACAAAATTCAGCAAACCCAGCGGCGAATGTACGCGGTTGCCTACGACGGCCTGGGACGGATCACCACTTACAACGCCGACGCTTACGAAGGCGAGCCCGGCGCCCTCCGTCTGCAGTACAGCGACCGCGGCACCCGCAACACATACGACGGCCTGGGCCGCCTGGTTCTCACCCTGGGTCAGCGCCTTTGGGGAACCTCCATTCCGCCCGCCCCCGGGGCGCCCGCGCTTGCCCCCTCTTCGGGATCGATGGACGGCGTGCCCGGCGGCGGCATTCAGGGCTTGAGCGACGGCTGGACCTCCGGTTCGGTCACCCTGGCCATCGCCTACGAATACGCCAACGGATCCTCCTCCATCTCCGGCCAGTGGATAACCGCCCACGGCACGGGATCCAACGCTGAAGCCTCCGTCCGCGCCGCCGGCATCAACCTGAACCACCACGAACACGGCATGCGCTACGACAGCGTCGGCCGGGTCATCGCCTACAAGGTGACCTCCACCCAGATCGAAAAATACGACTACTACAAGCAAGGTCAAAAAGGAATTAAACGAAAAATCAAAAAAGGGTCCACCACCGGCGCCGTCACCACCCAAAGCGACGTGGTGGTCACGGAGTTCGACGGCTTCGGACGGACGGTCCGCTCCGTCACCGAAAGCCAACGCAACGACATTAACCGGACTTGGACCCGCACCGAAACCCTGGTCAAATCCTTCGACACCAACGGCCGCGCCCTGGACGTTCAGCGAACCAGCGACTCGCGAATGACGCTGCCCAAAAGCGGCGGCGGCTTGTTGGCCAAATCGCTGGGGGCGGTCGCGTTGATGGCATTGACGGCAATGAGCGGCGGAGCGTTCCTGGCGGCTTTCTCGGGAGTTCTCGGAGCGGGATGGATCGCCTCCTCCTCCCTCGGTGGCCAGCGAATGTATTCCCATAGCGTGGCCGATCAACATGTGGCCTACCGGGCTGACGGATCGGTGGACGAGTCCCTCACGCGCACGGACACCGTTGAGGAACACAGTTATGTTCAGGGGCTGAATTTCGGCGACAAAGTTATGATGGTCTCGGACATTGCCGTGGCCGTTATTGCCGTGGTTACGACATTCGCTTCGGCGGGGGCCGCCACTGGTTTCTGGGCTACTTTTGGCAGCGCTCTTTTGAGCCTAGCCCCGAGCGCCGCCTATCAAGCCGGACGCCAAGGCATCTCTATTAATGATTTTGAGGCACACGCCGATCGGCAGCAGGCGCATGGCAGCCGCATGCTGGTGGCGAATTATATTGGGCAGGCCGTTTTGGCCGGGGCGGGCTCCCAACTGCGGCTGAATCAGATCAATGAGGCAACGGACTCTGCTTTGAAATCTTTCAATCAAACTCAAAATTTTGCTCAGGCCTCCGAGTCTTGGGTTGCTACGTTTGATTCCCTCCAAGTTTCTAACAATTTGATTTTCGCTGGGCTCAGCGTCAGCGTGGGTCTTGCGGAAGCCGCTCTGGGCGGAGCCAAGGGGAAGACCCTGGCGACCGTCGCGGCGATTTCAACGCTCAATGCCTTGATGCACGGTTATGGATTGTCCGCGGGCGGCGACCCGACGCGCCCGGCTCTCGGTGAATTGGTCCGCCAAATCGGAATGACTTACGGTAAATCCTCCCAGCGCACCACCTGGATGATTGTGGGAACCGGGATCGGCGCTTCGGGCCCCGACGGGAATGCGCAATCGGTCGGCGCCATGGCAAAAACCTTCGCCCTCAACTTGTATTCAAGAAGGAACGACGGTCGCGGTGGAACCGACGCGGAGCGTTACCAACGGGGATTTGTTCTTCAATCCGTCGGCGAAGCCCTGGGAACGATCGCCGGAATCGCCGCCGGCGGATACACGTATTCAACCGCTTCAAGCAAGATCGCCCGATTCATGGAAGGTATAAAAACGGGTCTGGCGGCCCCCTTCAAGGCGCTGGCGAGCGCGCCTTCCACCCTTTCCAAATTCTTTTCGTTGCTCATGATGCCGAAAACAGGACTGTCGCTTTACGGCAGCTCGTTGTTTCTGCGCGGTGTTTCCAACCAGGCGGCGGTCCATCTTGACGGCAACGAATTGACGTTTTCGTTTGACGCTCCAAGGTCTATCGAGTCGCCCGCTCTCCACGTGGGATCGGAACGCGACGGGAAGATTGTTCTCGAGCCGGGGGCGAACGTCAATGGCATGGAGGTGTTGTACGGTGAAATGAAGCGGAACGGTAAAGGCGGCTTCGACGTTTCCCGATTGGTTCTTAAGGCGGACACTCTGGGGGCTCTCGCTCTCGTCAAACCCGGCGTATTCACCATCGAGGCGGGCGGAAGCCAAGCGTTTGCGCTTCCGTCGGGAAGCCTGGGCCTTCCCAATGTCTCCTTCGTTGTTGACGGTCTTGATAAGCCTTTTCTCTCTTCGGATGATCCAAACAACGAACAGTGGACCCTCACGAGGGGTCAAATATCGATCTCGGGCCAAACCTACACGGTGGAAAAAGGGCGGCTGGCCTCGGTGGACGGTCAAGCGCGGATCATCGGCGCGCTGTTGGTTCAGAACGGCACTCAATACGTAATGGACAAGGAAGGCAACGTCATCGCCCTGAGCGAACTGAGGGAATCGATCGGCCCAATGACGGAACGCGTCAAATCCCTTGTGGCCCAAACGGAACAAATCCAAAAGGGTCTCGCGAACGCCTACGACCGATTGAACGATTTGGAGACCCTCCGGGCCCGATACGGCGATCGTGGCCTATTGAAAGAGACGTTTCACATCGCGGCGGACCGAAGCGCGGCTTGGCGCATGAGCTCCCTGCGGACCGAGGCCGCAACGTTGGCGGACACCTCCGACCTTCTTTCGCAACTGGTCGACGAAGGCTCCGCGGACATCGCTTTTTCGCTCTTCCGGGAATCGACCCGAACGGAAAAGGCCTTGTCGCAATCTTTGGCAGGGCTCGCGAGCGGCTTGGCCGGGTTTGAGGAGGCAACCACAAGCCTTAAGACCAACTTTGAAATATTAAATCGCATTGCCGCCAACGCGACGGAATACAACCTGACCCGCCTGGATGATTCAAAGATTCTAACCAAGGCGGCGGAGGCGTTTTATTCGGCCCGACAAACCATCCTCAAAAGCCCTTTAACGACACGCGTTGTGGCGCGTGAACTTGGCAAAACCGGGGAAGGATTCAAGGCATTGCTTAGCCGCGGGATTGACCGGCAATGGGCGGATCGGGAGTCGCGGAATGCCATCAACACGGCCCCTCCCGTCAAAGTGCGCCCCACCCCCGCCCTGGATTGGTTGATACACCCGGTCCGGACATTGTTCCACGTCTCCTCCGCCGCCATGGGAGCTCCCCCGGCCAAATTGGCCAGCGCCGAAAAAACATTCGGCGTATTGGATTTGGTCGTCCCGTTGAACCCTCTGGCGTTGGCCAAGTCCGGCGCCAACTTGGACGAATCCCATAACTTGTCGGAAAAAATGCTTAACACGAGCATCAATTTCACCCGGGACGTCAAAAAAATAACGGTTGACCCACGCTCCGACATCGGTTACCAGGTCGTTGGCTCTCTGAACCCCGGCGAAACTTACGATCAGGCTTTCCGTTGGATGGAGCAGTTTGGCGACGGGATCGTGGGCCGGGTCGGCGCCGGGTTCATCCTGACCGCCGGCACGTTTATGACGCTCTTTGAAGTTTCCAATCCGACCATGCTGTTGGCCAAAACCATGGGCCCCATCGCGCGCAAGGATTTGGCCGAGATCGGGGAGATGCGCGGCTGGAACCCCAAGACCGTCGACCGGTGGAGCGGACGGATCGGCATGACCCTCACCATGGCTACGTTAACCTCCCACGGCATCGGGGAGTCGCTGGGACTCACCAAAGCCATGGGGAAAGCCCTGTTGATGTGGGTGGGCGCGACGACCGTTTTCGTGACTTCGACCGTCGGGACAAAGCAAGCCGTGAGAAACGTTGTGGGCATTCTACCGTTGTCACACGAGAAGAAGGAAGTGGCGATCGATATGGGCGACCACTTGATGGATATGGCCGTGATGGTTATCGCCCACCAGGCGATGAAGTCTGCTCAAAAATACGACTTTCTTTCGGAAAAGAAATTCGTTCAGACGGAACGCATTGATGACAGCATTCACAATGCGACGACCAAGAAATTGGAGCTCTCGAAGGAATATAATGATCTTGGTTTTCAGCTCAAGAGCGCCAAGGCCGATTTCGCTGTAGAAAGCGCCCTGGAAAAAGAATTAGCTGTAATAGACAAATGGTCTCGGGAAGCGAAGGAGGGAACCACCAGTGACGCAAGACCCATACGGTCTGACGCCGGAACAAGTCCAAAGTTGGTCCAAGGACGACATCCTGGCGTTTTACTCGAGGAAGCTGAAAGAGCTGGCGAAGCTCAACGACGATTTGGGGAAAGACATAGCGAAGTTGAGAGAGGACTCGAAACAAGAGCTCGCGAAACTGAGAGAGGACTCGAAACAAGAGCTCGCGAAACTGAGAGAGGACTCGAAACAAGAGCTCGCGAAACTTCGGGAATTCTCGAATCAAGAATTGAATTCCTTGAAGGAAGAAAACGATCAGTTGGGAGTGAAATACAATTCCTTGATCGCCGAATTGAAATACTACGTGGAGCAGGAGAAAAAGCAAAAGGGGCAGCGGTAACCTACAGCCGTTATTCCGTTCTCTTTGACGTCATCGCTCTGATGGCCCAGAGCGAAGAAACGGTCAAAGACCGCCTCAGCATTGGATTTCGCCCAGGATCGGCTCACGCCCCCGCTCGACATGGGCTCTCTTCGGTCCTATTCGATGAAGCGAACGACCTGGCCGCGGCCTCCGGCGGCAGGGAGTTCCGCGGCGCCGGCGCCGCGGCCGCCCGGGAACTGGGCGACCCCAACACCACCAAATACGAGTATTTCCGGTCCGGCAGCGACAAATCTGGCGCCTTCGCACCAACCTCATTAACGGACCCAATTTCCATCCCGAAACCATCGATCCTTCGGCGGATCGTTGACTATTTCAGCATCGAAAAACCGGCGGCAACGCCGCTTTCCCCCAACGTCAACGCGGATGGCCCCCCTCTCTCTAAGCCCGACAGCGCCCATGCCGTTATTGACGATTTGGACAACAGCCTCGGCTACATTGACGGCAAGCCGATGCCCACCCCCGACCACCTTAAAACCTTCAACCCCGGCGAAACGCTCCCCTCCGGCGACAAAGCCGGGAAGGGCCCGGGGGCTGCATCCCTCTCCGAATACATTGAAACCACCCTCACTAAATCCGAAGTCATTTCCCAGGGACGCCTGGGGTTTGACCCCGCGTTTGAAAGCAAGGGCGCGGCGGAGAGCGGCATGGTGGGACTCTCCAAATCCGGATTGGAGGCCTTCCGGGTTCTTCGGGAAGCCGGAATCCGGGTATCCGTGGGCTCCGAAGCCGCCTGGGGAGAATTGAACGCGGCAGGCTCGCACTTCATCAACGAAGTCTTTAACAGCCCGACCCGAACCAACAAACTCACCACCACGTCGGATGGCACGCGGTTCCTCGACATCACCGACAACAAGGGGCGGACCGTCCGAGCCACCGAGAAGGGCGACTTCGTGGGATTCATCGTGGACCGCCCCGAAGCCCTTCCCCAATGGAACCCCAAGGCCCTTCCCCCCTCCCGCGCGGGGCCTCAATCAAAAACAAATTTTCAGATTTTGGTTTCGAGAAATCGAGTAAAATACACACCCATTAATCCTGGACCACTTCCAAAGGAAATCGCTTCAACTTTCAGAAGTGCCACCTACGAAGCCGTGAAGCTCGATCAACCGGCGGAACTTTACAGGGTTTTTAGCGATCCGTCCAAAAAAATGGGGCCCTATTGGACCATTAAAAAGCCGGAAAGTTCTTTAAAAGCTATAGTGGATAATGCTTTAGATCCAAATTGGGGAAACAGAGCAACCGATATCGTTTCAATACGAGTTCCCGCGGGAGAGACAATTTATGTTGGACCGTCGGCTTCGCAACGTGTCCTTGTGGGCGGTGTAGATCAAATTTATATTGATCAAGTGAATCCACTTTGGGAAATAAAACAATGACTTGCCCCTGCTCCGAATGGGAAGAAATTAAAGAATTCAATGGCCCCCACGAATACGATAAGTTTGTCGGTTGGATCGAGCAACAAGTGAAAAATGGGAAAGTCAAAGAAATTCCCGTCGGCCATAAGTTCGGTGGATTCAAGGAGCGATGGTTTTCTTGCGAAGTCTGCAGGAAAGTCTGGCAATTGGTTGACCATGATTTCCCGTTCAAAGGCCTCTTTAAAGTTATTGAACCAACACAAAGCGGAAGGCCGGATTCTTAGCAACTTACAAATTGACAAGCAACGTAGGCTTGAGAATCAATTGCTTCGACCACCGACTCACGACTCTTTGAAATTCCAGACAAAGCCGGAAACCCGAGCCAGCAATTTCCAATCAGCGTTTGACCGGGCAGTTATTGGACAGTCCTACGACAACAAAAAACCGATGCCCCTTCGACAACTATTAATTTCCTATCTCTTTCTGTACCTTTTTTTAACTAACGCCCAAGCATTGAACAAATCCCCTTCGGCGGGAGTCTGGCTTTTCGAGGGGGCCGAGGAGACTAAATCCTTTGCCATCGTCTCCGTCGCCTGCGACGGGGAGCCCGGGATTTTCCATGAGAAGCCCCACACGGCCAAACTGCCGACCCATTTGGGGAAGACCCTAGCCGCGTCGGCGGTGGGGTCTTCGCTGGTGGATCGCCATCCGGAGAACTTGCCCCGAATATTGAGCCTGGGGGTGGCGTCCGTCCGTAGCGAGTTCGCTCAGATTCCGGGCTGGAAGGACGGGGGAGCCAAAGTCGCCAACAAGGACCTGCTCGATCAATTGTTTCCTTCCGCCTCCACCGGAGCGGTGGTGAAGCTTCGTGATTCCAAAGAAGAATGGCTTCCGGGCTATCTCGGGCTTTCCCCCCGCCTGGTGTCGGGCAAAGAGCGGCGCCTCGGCCCGGGCTTCAAATTGGTGCCGACCAAGGACATTCAGCGCGAGTTGGCGGGCCTGGCGGAGGCTCTGAACGTTGATGCGGTGGGGTTTCTTCGATTCGATTTGGCCTACTCCGGCACCTTGTCGGACAGTTCGGGGGCCCTCGTGAACGGCGGGCGGGCCAACGTGGGGTTGGAGTTCGTGCTGTTGGACCGGTCCGGCCGGGTGGTTCTTCAAACCAATGACCTGGAAATGACGCTCCGCCCACGGTATATGGGCGGCCCGGTGGGTCCGGTGGTCAACGGCAACGTGGTTTTGAGCGATAAGACTATTGACGCCTACGCGCAGGCCCTGGCCTCGGGGGCGCGGGGACTTAAAAATTCCATTCTGCTCGCTCAAAAGAAGAACGCCAAGAAAACCAAGTAGCTCCCCGATCCTTTCCCCTCCCGGGTTTCCTATCCTTTATCCATGAGCCGCGCATTCACTAAGGAAGACGACGCCGGGGAGGACTTGCCGGAGAAACCCGTTTCCCGTGGGCCCAACTACGTCACACCGGAAGGCCTAAAACAACTGCAAGACGCCGCCCGGGCCCTGGGGGCGCGGCGAACCAAGGCCCTGGCCCAGGGCGACGACGTCAAAGCCTTCGATCGGGATCTGCGTTATTTGGAAGCGCGCATCGGCGGGGCCATCGTGGTTCCCCCGGGGGCGGGCGTCGAAGTTCGGTTTGGGGCGAGCGTTTCGATTGAAGACGAATCGGGAAGAAAGCAGAGCTTCAAGATCGTGGGAGAGGACGAAGCCCGGGCGGGCGGGAATTTATTGGCCTGGTCTTCCCCCCTGGCCCAGGCCCTCTTCGGGGCCAAGGCCGGGGACGCCGCGACCCTTAAAAGCGGCGAAGGAACGAAAAAGTTGCGCGTGCTTTCGGTGAGCTACGAAACGATCAAATAGACCGACCGCTCTTCAATCTTCCAGGTGTCCGAATTTCCCTGAATTAAAATCTTCCACCGCTTCGTTGATCTCGTCCACGGTGTTCATCACAAAGGGGCCGTAGTGGACCAAGGGCTCCTCGATGGGGGCGCCGCTTAAGAACAGGGCGATGCCGTCGGCCAACGCCTCGACCCGGATTTCGTCGCCGTCGTTTTTGAACAACAGGAAGTCTCCCTCGGCCAGAGTCGCCGAGGTGTTGGCTTTCATTTTCCCCTGAAGGATCAAAAGGGCGCTGTTGTGGTCCTTGGGCGAGCGAAGATGGGCCACGGCCCCGGCCGTCAGGCGAAGGTCCAGCATGTTGACCGGCGTAAAGGTCGACGCCACGCCCTTCGTGTCCAAGTATTCCCCCGCCAACACACGAACCAGACCCTTTCCACCCTCCAAAGGAACTTCCGGAATGGCGCCGTTGACGAGCGCCTGGTATTTGGGCGGGGTCATTTTATGTTTCCGGGGGAGATTGACCCAAATCTGCATCATGTGCATGACGCCGCCGGCCTTGGCGAAATTCTCCTCGTGGTATTCGTTGTGGAGCACCCCGGCCCCGGCCGTCATCCATTGGACTTCGCCGGGGCGGATGACCCCTCCGTTCCCCGCGCTGTCCCGATGGGCCACGGAGCCCTGGTAAGCCACGGTCACCGTTTCAAATCCCCGATGGGGATGGGTACCCACGCCGCGCTTTTCCCGGGTCGGGGCGTAGACGTAGGGCCGGTGGTAGTCCAGAAGGAAAAAAGGGCTCATCCGCTTGGCCAATTCCGGGGCGGAAGGAAAATAGTTGTTCACGCGGAATCCGTTGCCCACCCAGTGCTCGGGCGCGCCGCGAAAAACCCGATCGATGGAACGATTCATAAGGTCATCTCCTAGTAGCGCGGGACCGCACGGTCCACCCGGGTGGACCAGGCGTCGATCCCCCCCGCCACGCTCTGGGCCTGTTCAAAACCGCGTTCCCGCAAGTAGGCCACGGCGTCCAGGCTTCGAATCCCGTGATGGCAGTGAACGAGAATCCGGGTTTCCTTGGGCCAGGAGAGGACCTTCGCCATGGAGTCGGCGTTGTTCACGAGAAGGGCCCCATCAATGCGCGCCACCAGGTACTCGGCGTCGGTTCGGACATCGATCAATTTAACCGAGGGATCCGCTTTTAATAGGGCGGCGGAATCCGAGGCGCTGATTTCCACAGGCAAACTCATATTTATATAACCCCACTTCGGCGGAATAAGTTCCTGAAGGATTTTACAATCAGATATGATGGGCGGAGACACTCCAGGAGGAACCATGGAACCCAAAATCGCCCAGAAAAGCCCCTGCGTCCAGGAAGAAGAACCGGGAAAGAAGTTTTGGTGCGCCTGCGGGCATTCCGAAAACCAACCCTATTGCGACGGAAGCCACGCGCGCTCCGGCACGGGCCTTCGCCCCCTCTCCATCGAGATCACCGAAAAGAAAACCGTGGCCTGGTGCGGGTGCAAACACTCCAAAAACAAGCCCTTCTGCGACGGGACCCACAAGACCTTGCCCTGACCTTCAACGTTCCCCAAACCCCGGGCCCCCCACGGGTCCGGGGTTTTTTATTGTTTCGGCCGCTTGGTCATCTCGAACAATTGGGTGGCCTGGGGGCCGAGAAAACCTTCGAAACGCTCGGGCCGGCCGGTCGAGGGATTCACGATCAGGGGGCGTTCGGCGATTTCCATATAGGCGAAGGGCCACGG
>Ga0268298_10004590_pt1 | contig 13385 bp, 14 predicted proteins | sample WWTPWeurt_MetaG_FD_194462 | JGI IMG/M metagenome (GOLD analysis project Ga0268298, IMG submission 194462) | Activated sludge microbial communities from WWTP in Nijmegen, Gelderland, Netherland - WWTP Weurt | ecosystem: Engineered > WWTP > Aerobic digester > Activated sludge | place... | reverse complement strand
CATAAAGAAATTCTATGCGCTTTGATGCGACTGCCGCGTCTAACAGTTGCCAGACGAACTCGACAGGGCGCGCTTTTTCGGCGAGCAGCGGAATGATTGCCCTGCGGTCGAAATCGCCGTAACAGACTGCCCGCCAGGTTGCCTGTAAATCGAGCACTGACTTAAGAAAAGACGCAAATCCCGGACAAAGCGCAGCTTTTTCTGGTAGTTGATAAAGCGTCTTGTTTTTATTGAGTTTGATACCGAAGTTCTCCAGATCGGTTAGCCCGCGCCGGAAGGTTTTCATACTGCGGTCAGGCCCCTTGCCCGAAGCTTGCAGCCACAGCTGTTCAGCGGTTAGCGGGCTCTGTTCAAGCAGGCGTAGCACCAAAAAAAGAATTTCTGGGTTCGTCACGGGCAAGCTCCTGTGCAGTCGTTACTTTGAATTTGCATCGTCGGGAAAGTAAATATGAATGTCTTCGCGTGAGGGACGCACTCGTGTCCCTCAGCGCCCGCCTGAGCTAACTATTATGGCGCGGTGGAAAACTCTCAAAAACCGGCCCTTGTTCTTGAACTGGGTTTTAACTGGATACGTCATTTTGACCCAAGGCAGGGTGGGCATCTTTTGCGCCGTCTCAAAGGACTACGCCTGAAAACTGCCCGCCAATACCGGTGCAAAATTGCGCCGGTCGTTGTGAGAAGCAATTTACAACTGCCACCGAATGCCTTCCGGTTTATTGCCGATGGGTATATAACCGAGAAAGGCTGGGCACCAGCGGATTTTCTGATGCTCATGGATCAGGGTGACCGCGAGCATGAAATGCTTACGATGCCTGGTTATGTGATTTTTTTCGAGCCGATGCGCAACCAGCGTGTGATTCTGATAAAGAGGGAAATTCCTCCGAATCTGATTCCGGCCGATCTGCAGATTGTAGAACCGGGTGATGTTCTGCTACAATATGCGCGCCGGGCACTGGAAATCGAAGCATTGTTTAATGCCCATTAGAGCGCTGCCCAAAAATACTCCTACCGCGTCAGCCACGCCGGTTCAGATAGTCCACCGCTTTCTTCAGCCCATCTAAAGTCAGATCATACATCGGAAAAATCTGCGCGATGCTCGTCAGCGTCGACGCCGCGAAGGGCGTGCGCCATTCTTTTTCGCTTAAGGGGTTTAGCCACACCGAATGCTTGAAGCGCAGCTTCAGAGCGCGCAGGCGTTCAATCGACGGCTCGTATTCTTCTTCGCCATAGTTGATATTGCCATACCGGCTATAAAGCTCACCCGGAGCCATGCTCGCATCGCCGATGACGACAACCCGGGTCGCCGCGTCTTCTTTCAGAATCTCTTTGAGTTGCACCGCCTCGGTGCGCGTGTCGTCGCGGTAGACATAGCCGTAAATCGTATTGTGAAAGAAATACGTTTTGAGCGATTTCAGCTGCGCTGACATCTTCGAAAAAATGAGGCGCGTCAGCGGAACGTGCTGCAGCATCGAATGGCCGCCGTTGTCGATCAGCAGTATCACCTTCAATTTATCACGCAGCGGCTCGGTGAAGACGAGATCGATGTCGCCTGCTTTCCCCGAACGATAGACTGTTTCTGGTATATCGAGCTCATCTGCCGCACCGTGCTTTTGCAGATTCTTCAAAAGCGCGAGCGCCTGGCGCAGGTTGTCATGGCTGAGCGTCTGGCGCGACGAATACGCGACGTGCCGGCGCTCGCCAATTACCTTCAGCGCAGAAAAGTTGCGGCTCTGCCCGAAGACGCGCACGCCGTTCGCCGAATGCCCTGAATGGCCGAAGGGAGAATTACCGCCCGTGCCGACCCATTTGCTGCCGCCGTGGTGTTCTTTCATCTGTTCGCGCAGGGTTTCCCAAAACTTTTTCATCAGCGCGTCGATATCCATCTCATGGTGGCGAAAAGGCACCTCGCCGCGCTCGCGTGCTTCGCGCAGCCAGTCTCTGAACTGGCGGGTTTCGAGCAGCGCATAGTCGTCTTCAGCAACCGCGGGAATATTCATGTCATAGAAATGATTCAGAAAGACGCGTTCAAACGTATCAAGGTCTTCGCGCTTTTTAACGCACACAAGGCGCAGCAGCACAAAAAGCGAATCGATATTTTCAATCGGTATCTTATCGGGGGCGCGATAGAATTCTATTATCTGGTCGGCACCAATGGCCAGGCCTTCATTGCGCAGAGAGTAAAAAAAATTAAGAAACATGAGTGTCTGCTATTCGCGGATGCGGATGTCGTTGTCAGTGACCACCCAGAGCCTACCCGCTATTTCGTATTGCTTCAACATCTCTACTGGCCTCGATAATGCGCGAAGCACAGAAGCATTATCTTGCCTCGCGAGTTTCAGAAAAACAATGCCGAAATACTCTTGCGGAGGATAGCGCAATATGTTCGAGAAGTCACTATCCAAGGTCAGCAAAATTCGTTGCTCGCGCTTTGCTGCTGCAGCAATTTGTTCATCTGGTTTTCCGTTCAATGATTCATCGCGCGTCGTATGCGCATCATGCCCGGCATTGATAAGATAATCTTTTACTTGATCGCTCAGATTCTCGTCAATCTTAAATCGCATTTAGACGGCGGCCGAGAGCGGAACGATTCTCTCATGGCTAAGCTCAGCGGCATACTCCAGGCAGGCCTGAATATCTTCAGGCGCCAAGGTAGGGTAAGCCTGTATAATTTGGGGGGCCGAAAGTCCCGCAGCGATGTTGTCGAGCACCACAGACACCATGATACGCGTGCCAGTTACGCATGCTTTGCCATGACAAATTTCAGGAGTTGAAGATATTCGGTTTTGCCAGCCCATAGCAATATATTGCGCGAAATTCAGTACGGTCAACTACAAAAAGACTCACACACCCCCAACCTTTCTATCACCCCTGAAAGACAGAATGTCGGCAGCACGTTTGAGCAAGATACCCGGCAGCGGCAATCGTTCTACGTCTTCGACGCTGTAGCCGCGCCGCTTAATTGCATCGATGTACTGTATGAGTTCGCTCGTGGCCGGCGCCTTCTCAAAGCCGCGTGATCTGAGTTCGTAGAAGATCCTCAACGCTGCTTCAAGCACCGGCCCTGAGAATTCGGGAAAATGGAGCGCGAGAATGTGCTTCATTTCATCAACAGCGGGAAAGCTGATGTGGTGACAGAAACAGCGGCGCAGAAACGGGTCAGAAAGTTCGCGCTTGGCGTTCGAGGTGATAATGATCACGGGCTTCTGCGCCGCCTTAACGCGCGTATTGGTTTCGCGAATCGTGAACTCAGAATCTTCGAGCACGTCGAGCAGGTTGTCTTGCACGTCTGATTCGGTTTTGTCGATCTCGTCTAGCAGCAAAACCTTGCGCTTCTCAGAACGAAACGCACGGCCGATCGGCCCCCAGATGATATAGTCGTCAAAGTTCTGCACGTTGCGCCCCGAGTTCGGGTCGGGAAACCGCGAGTCATTGAGACGCAGCACGGTATCTTGTGTATAGCAGGCCTCTTCGCCGCGAAACGTCGACTTGGCGCGCAAGATCTCCATCTCGAGCCCGAGCGCCTCGGCGATCGCGAACGCCAGCTGCGTTTTGCCAGTGCCCGGCTCACCCGTCAGCAGTAGCGGCTTTTCCATCGCGAGCGCCATATTGACGATTTCTGCGAGCTCGTCTGAGATGTGGTATTTGCCGGTACCGGTGAATTGCATGGGGTGGGTTCGCGTGTGAAGACACTGCGAGAAGTCAAACCCCACCGCCCGGCCCCCTGCCCACACTGTCGAGAGGGAGTACCTCAACAAAACTTGACGAAATGTTCAACTTCTTTTATGCGTCGCACTAGCTGTGGTTATGGAAAAACACAGCTAAGGGGACAAAATGGCAACAAAACTCAAAGAAAACCGCGAGAACGCTCAGCAAGAGCATTTCGACGTACTGATCATCGGTGCCGGTATTTCAGGCATCGGCGCGGCCTGCCATCTGAAACGCGAGCTTCCCGGCAAGTCATACGCGATTCTCGAGCGGCGCCAGGCTGTCGGCGGCACCTGGGATCTCTTCCGCTACCCCGGCATTCGCTCAGATTCAGACATGAACACCTTTGGTTTTGGGTTTCGCCCCTGGGCAGAGACCCGCGTGCTCTCTGACGGGCCTGCGATCAAACAGTATGTCGAAGACACCGCGAAAGAATACGACGTGATGCGCCATATCCGTTTTGGCACGAAAGTCACCGGCGCGAAGTTCTCTACACAAGATGCACTCTGGACCATTGAATCGCAAAATGAAGCGGGCACAGAGAAAAAGACGTACACAGCGAATTTTATCATCGCCTGCACAGGCTATTACAACTATGACAAGGGCTACCAACCCGAGTTTCCCGGTGAGAAGAGCTTCAAAGGGCAGATTATTCATCCGCAGAAATGGCCAGAGAATCTCGACTATGCGGGCAAAAAGGTTGTCGTGATCGGCAGTGGAGCAACCGCCGTCACGCTTCTGCCCGCGATGGCAGATAAGACCGCGCACATCACGATGCTGCAGCGCTCGCCGACGTACATTGTTTCGATTCCCTCGAATGATTTTCTCTCTGAAACTCTGCGCCGGTTTCTGCCCAAGTCATGGGTCTACCAAATGGCGCGCATGCGCAACGTGGCGCTGCAGCGCCTCATTTTTATGCTCGCCAAAGCCCGACCCGATGCGATTCGCCGGCTGATTCTCGGCGGCGCGAAGCGTCAGCTGGGTGATGCGGTCGACATCAAACACTTCTCGCCCAAATACAACCCGTGGGATGAACGCCTCTGCGTGGTGCCCGACGGCGATCTTTTCAAAACTCTGAAATCGGGCAAAGCTTCGGTTGTCACCGACCAGATTGACACCTTCACCGAAAACGGCATCAAACTCAAATCGGGCAACGAGCTTGAAGCCGATATCATCGTGAGCGCGACCGGGCTCAACGTCGAACTGATGGGCGGCGTCGAAGTTGAAGTCGACGGGGCGAAAGTACCGGTGACCCAGCGTGTGACGTATAAAGCGGTGCTTGTAGAAGGAGTTCCCAATGCGGCGATTATTTTCGGCTACACCAATGCCTCGTGGACACTCAAGGTAGACATCGCCTGTGAATACATCTGCCGCCTGCTCAAACACATGGATAAAAACCACCAACGTGTGGTCGTTGCCCGTGCAAAAGAAGAGGTCAAGACCGCCGACACGGTCATGGGCGGCCTCAATTCGGGATACATCCGCCGCGCGATCGACAAGTTGCCGCGACAGGGCACGCATGGCGTATGGAAAGTTTCGAACGACTATATCTCTGACAGCGCGATGCTGAAGTTTTCACCAATCGCCGACGAGGCGTTGGAATTCAGCTAGAGGTTTCCCTTTGGGTAACTTCTAGCTTTTGAACTCTTTAATCGCAGCGGCGGGCGTCTCGAAAATCGGAAACTGCGTCTCTGCCTTCGTGACTTTGAAAACCTGCATCACTTTGCTAGAGACGTGCGTGACTCCGAGATTACCGCCATATTCGCGTACGGCCTTTAAGAAATGAAACATTGCACCCATCGCCGATGAATCCATGTGGTCGACGAGTTCAAGATCGAATATCACGATCTTGGGCTTGCCGGCCAGCGCCTCAGCAACCATCGCCCTGAACTGCGGAATCGCATACATTTGCATTTGCTGTTCAGTGATGCGAATGACGAGTGCTTCATCGTGCGGGCTAACCTCGATCATGCGTCGACATTCGGGTGGCAGCCTGAAAATGTCAACAGTAAACGGGCTGCGAGAGCTGGGGTGGGCCCGTACGCACAGCAAATCGCTTAACGAGTTGAAAGAATACGCACCATTTTTTTGATGGTATTCACATGAGCAATTCTATGCAAAAAAGCTGTTGCGGGAGTCTTCTTTGCCTATTTCTCTAAATATGTTGTTTGGGCTTGTTTTCTATGCAGGACTCAACGGCCTGCAGGCACAATCGTTCGCTGCGACCTCACCGACGCCAGCTGTTGCTAAGAAATTGCTCTTTCTACCGTTCTACAATCAGGCCAATAACGTCAATTTCGCGTGGCTTGAAACAACGATTGGCGAATCGATCAACGATAACGCGAAAACAAAATATCGTTATGTGAAAATCGACGACACTGTTTTCAAGCGCTATTTCAAAGATACAGGGTATACTTCTGCCGATCTGTACAATCGCGAAAAGGTGAGGGAAATCGCAAAGAATTTGGGTGCTGATGGTGTCATTTTCGGCGAATTCAAACCTGACACTTCGGCTGCGCTCAGTGATCGTGCTTCAACGGCGACCGAAGCGCCCGGCAATCTCATCGTGACCGGCAAGATTCTTTCGGTAATCGACAACGAGCTCGTTGCAGAAAAGACGATCACGATGCCCGTGTCGGCTGAGATGTTTGCCGCAGTCGAAGAGGTCTCGCAGGCTTTGGGTGAGAATATCAAGAATCTCTTTTTTCCCTCGGATAAAGGCGCGATAACGCGCTCTGCGGTTTTGCCCGGCTGGGGGCACATGTACAAACAGCGAAGAACATGGGGCTATGCGTGGGGTGGTCTCTTTTGGTCGAGCGTCGGCTTTACGGTCTTGTCAACGGTGCAGTATGTGCGCTACAGCCTCGAATATAAGAATTACTCCCCCGTATACCATAGATCGCCCGGCGGCGGAACTTCTTTGCGCGATAGCGATGCGAGTGCCCGGTTTGATAGCTTAGCTACCAGTATCGACACCTGGGGGCAGATGACAATCTTCGGCTTGGTAGGTATCGGTGTCACCTATCTGGGTAACTTGATGCACGCCTATTTTATCCGACCCGACATCGTTGATAACCCGGCCGTTCTCAGCGCGCACAGCGGCGCAAAGTTCAATTTTCGTTTGGTGCCGGTAGCGACAAGTCTTATGGGAATGGGTTCAAACCCGTCACGACAAGTTCGCGGCGAAATATCTTTAGTCTGGAAATTCTAGACCCACGGTAATTAGAAGAGAACTATGAAATCGCAGAATAGGCTTCGTCTTACCATTTTTTTATCCTTAGCTATGGGCTTAAGCCCCTGGCTAACGCGTTGCGGCGCAAATCTTAACGATAACTGCCTCAATCCCAAAGCGCCATGTTTTATTGCCGATACGACACCAGTCACCGTAGTGAGCTCGGTACCGGCAAGTGGCGCGTCGATACAGAATATCAGCGAAATTCAGAAAATTCAATTCTCCCGGCCGGTGCATGGCGCCGAAAACCCTACAGCCTATCAATTCAGCGGCGCGGGTAATTTGACGGTGAGCGCGGTCTCTAAAATCAACGACACAACGTATGCGCTGACGGTTGCGGGTAGCATGTCGATGGGGACTATCACGCTTTCGTTTCCCGGCGTCGTTGCGTGGGGCGGTACCCCGGTCGGCGGTACGGTGTCTTGGGTCGGCGCGGGCGTGTGGCAACCGAGTGGCGGTGGGGTGCTCGCGATGACCAAACAAGACGGCATACTTTATTTGGGCGGTGCTTTTACCTATTTCGGGCCCAGCACAGGCGGCGGTGTGCCCATCGACACTGCGACCGGTGCGCTTTCACCCGTGCCATACGTTAATGGCTTCATTTATGCGGTACAGAGCGACGGCGCGGGCGGCTGGTATATCGGCGGGGCGTTTACCCAAGTAGGTACTGAAACGCGCAACAATTTAGCGCGCATCAACGCCGATGGCACCCTCAACCCATGGAACCCCAATGCAAATGGCGATGTCAATGCGCTCATTAATGAGGCAGGCGTTGTCTACGTCGGTGGCGTGTTTACCAACGTGGGTGGGCAAGCGCGTAACCGCATTGCCGCACTCGACGTTACGACGGGCTTGGCAACCACGTGGAACCCCAATGCAAACAGTGACGTGTGGGTGCTTACCGCCGCGTCGGGCTTGATTTACGCGGGCGGTGGTTTTACGAATATCGGCGGGCAAGCGCGTAACCGCATTGCAGCGCTCGACGCGACAACGGGCTCGGCAACCGCGTGGAACCCCAATGCGAATAGTATCGTCAACACGCTCGGTATCGATGCGGGAGTTATCTACGTGGGCGGACAATTCACCAATATTGGCGGCCAAGCGCGGGGCCGCATCGCGGCCATCGATACGGCGACGGGCTTAGCAACACCATGGAATCCCAATGCCAATGGTGCGGTCTACTCGCTCGAGCTGAATTCGGGAGTCGTCTACGCAGGCGGAGCCTTTACGAATATCGGCGGTCAATCCAGAAGCAAGCTTGCCGCTATCGATACCTCGACAGATTTAGCGACGGCGTGGAACCCCAATGTGACTGGTGGTACTTTGACGGTATGGTCTATTGCTGTTGCCGCTGGAGTCGTTTATGCAGGGGGGGAGTTCGGAAATATTGGCGCTCTGGCGCGCAGTAGCCTCGCGGCCATCGATGCCTCGACAGGCCTCGCCACGGCATGGAACCCGAACCCGAACAAGGTAGTCTATGCACTCAAAATCGAGGGGGGACGTATCTTTGCGGGTGGCGAGTTTACCAGCGTGGGCGGCCAAGCACGTAACCGTCTCGCTGCGCTCGACTCTACGGGCGCTCTCACGGCATGGAATCCGAATTCGGATGCGTCTGTTTATGCCTTGGCGTCGCAATCAGGCGTTGTCTACGCAGGCGGCAACTTCGCGAATGTCGGGGGCCAGACACGCAACCGCATCGCCGCACTCAACACGACGACGGGCGCGGCCACCGCATGGAACCCGAATGCGAGTAACATTATCAGAACACTCGCTTATTCTTCAGGCACGGTTTATGCGGGGGGCGATTTCATCACGATCGGTGGCCAGACTCGTAACCGCATCGCCGCCATCGATGCCTCGACAGGCACGGCAACCGCATGGGATCCCAATGCAAGTTCTTCAGTCACGACACTCGCATTAGACGCAGGGCTTGTCTACGCAGGCGGGAGTTTTACAAATATCGGTGGTCAAACCAGAAGCATGCTTGCCGCCATCGATGCCTCGACCGGTTTGGCAACGCCGTGGAACCCCAACGCGACGGGGGGGGTGGGGGTCAACACACTCGCTCTCGCTTCGGGGCTTGTTTACGCTGGAGGCACTTTTTCGAATATCGGTGGGCAAGCGCGCAATAAGATCGCCGCACTCGATGCCTCGACAGGCTTGGCAACCGCATGGAACCCCAACCCCAGTGCAGGCTCTACGGTTTTGGCCTTGGCGGTCAGCGCAGGTAACGTCTATGGAGGTGGTAATTTTACGAATATCGGCGGTCAAGCACGCCAATATCTCGCGGCACTCGACGCCTCGACAGGCTTGGGAACTGCATGGAATCCCTTTTCGAGTGGTTTAATAAACACAATCTTAATCGACAACAACCGGGTCTATGCGGGGGGGGCGGGTCAACTGCTGGTGGTGGAGAAGTAGCGCGGGCGATTTGCCGTGACACCCCTTAACGTCTGCAGCCACCGGCAAATAGCATTTATCGCATCACCTGCACGCCGGCGAGACCGCCGTGTTCGGTGCGAAAGTTTGTCGTCTGGCCCTGGTAATAACGGGCCATGAGCCCCAGAATTTCACCGGCATAGGTATAGACCCGCACGTCGTATTTGAGATTCATGTCTTTGATCACCTGGCGTTCGCGCGGGGCCACATACCGCTGCGCAATGTAACCACCTTCTTTGATATGTTGCCATACGCGTGTTGTGAGTTTATCACCGCGATAAACACCCTTGCCACCATAACCGTCGACAGGCTTAAAAAACCATTCTTTCTTTTTTGACCAGAGCAGATCAGCATTCTCTGGCGTCACAAATATTGTCTCTGGCAGATGCGCCCGCACAACCGCGAGATCACTCTGCGGCAGATTCGCCGCAGCTTCAGACCACAAAAGTGCGAGGTTCGCTTTGCGCGCATAAAGCGCATGCACTGCCGGGTTCGGGCTAACCGTGGCAATACCCTGTTCAAAGATTTGCCTGAGCGTAGCCGAGCCGGCCTCTTGCAGTGAGAAATCCGTCAGGCGATTATAAATAAAATCAATGGGCATCTCATTCGCATACGCAACACCGCCGCTGATTGACAGCGCTTCAGGTGGCACGATGACGGCGTCGATGCCGTGGCTCTGTAGAAGTTCTTGCACGAGCACAAACTCTGAATAGAAGAATTGTGCCGTCGGGTTCTCATCGACAATTGCAACCCGCGTCAGCAACCTATCGGGAAAACGCAGCGCGAACTCGCGGCGAAACATTGCGACGATTTTCTCGGCATCGAAGCCAAACCCAGGGTAAGACAAATAGCCCGGCAAACCCTCGCAGCACTGCAGCATTTTGCGCTCGGCGTGCAGGCCGAGCAGTGCCCCGGCAGCGTTGGTGTTGATCTCGATGAGCTGCGGGCCGTTGTCTGAGATATGAAAATCATATGAGTTGAATATGCCCCGTTCATCTTGCTTATCAGCTATGGGCGACAGCCCATAGCTGATTAATCTTTCATGTGCCTCGATGAACGCCTGCATTTGTTGCAGATTGTCGAGCGACAAAAAATGCGGGTGCTCACTGAAAAATTGCGCGTGCTCGAGCGAACTCTTGTCGAGTGTTGAGCAGTGGCAGTGTTCGTTAAGAAATTCTGCCTTGAACACTTCGTTGTTGGTGATTTTTTTCAGCAACATGCCCTGCCCGATCTGATCGTGTGAATCTCGGCAAAAACTGCGTCGAAATTTTCTTTGAAGGTTTTTACGGCGTCAAAGTTCGCACAGTAGCAGCTTTTCGTCCCCTCGCTATCGCCTGTAATGAGCCCTGCCTCTTTAAGATATTCGAGATGTTGAGAGACCGTCGATTGCGCGAGCGGCAATTTTTCAACGATGTCACCGCACATGCAGCCGTCAGCCGCCGCGAGAATTTTGAGAATCGCAATGCGCGCCGGGTGCGAGAGGGCTTTGGCAATAGTTGCCACATCGCGCTCAAGCGGCGGAAATTCAGTGCTCTTGGCGACCATACATCTAATATCGTAAATATACGATATATCGACCACTTTTCACACAGCTCTGGAATTTCGTGGCTGTTGAACCGTTTACTCTTGCCAGGTATTCTTAGCCAGAAACGCCGCGATCTCAGACAGGCCCTGATCGTAAGTTTTGACCGGCACAAACCCCAGCACACGCTTGATCTTGTCATTCTTGAAATCATTGTCGTGCCCGACAAGCGTCAGTGCCTGCCGGGTCAGCGGCGGTCGGCCAGCGAGGCTGAGGGTTTTCCAGGTGAGCTCTGCGCCCGCGGCGGCAATTTCTGCCACAATCCGCGGAACACTTTTCGGTTCGCCGGCTTTGATAAAGCCCGCAATCGCCGCAAAATAGTCATGCCAGGTGACGGTGTTGTCGTCGACTGCGAGAAAAATTTCGCCGCGTGCTGCATCCTCTTTGGCTGCAAGCAAAAGCACATGCACGAGGTTGTCGACGAGCACAAGGCCTGCGCGACCTTTGCCGCCATCGACGAGACCGGGCACACCCTTCGCGAGCACGCGCGCGACCTCAATGACCCACGGCTTCGAGCCCGCGCCATAGACGTTCGCGGGCCTCACGATGCAGATATCGCCGTGCTGCTCTTTCGCATAGCGTAGCGCGATCTGTTCTTGTTTCTGCTTATAGGCCATGTAGTGGCCATTGGGTTTACCATAAGGAGTTTCTTCTGTTATAGGCCCTTTGCCGATCTGGTCGGCGTACACGACCACTGACGTGGTGATCACGAGGCGAATTTTTTCTGCAGTACAAATGCGGCAGATCTCTTCGCTGTGACCGAGCGCCGCCTGAAACAGCGTTTCTTTTTCCCAGTCAGAAACGGGAAACGCAAGATGAAACACGAGATCGCGGCCGCCGATAAGTTTCTGCAACTCACGCGCGTCACCAAGATCAGAGCCGACACATTCGACGCCTTTCCAGTCGGGAAACTTCACGCCGGGAAGATCGACTGCAGTGACCTGCGCGCCTTCGGCGACGAGCTGCTCGACGAGCTTTCTGCCGATGAAACCGGCGGCCCCGGTAACGGTGACTTTTTTCTGGCTAAAGCGCATGGGCTATGCTGCAACGACGCGATATGCGGAAAATAGAAATGGAGGCGGCGCCTGAAAAGGCGCCTTTCGCCTCGGGTTCTTGCGAACCTAAATCAAAGCACGGCCGGTCATTTCATCGGCTTGATACCGCGCAAGATACGCATCAGACCTTTTTCATATTTCTTGAGTCCCTCTTCTGACACCATACCGAAAACGATGAGCGCTTTGTTCTTCGGCGTTTGAATCACGAGAATACCCAGTTCGACATTGTGGCCCTCTACGGTACCCTTGCCGTCGATCGAAACCGCTTTCATGCCATTGACCTTTGTGTCTTTGGCTTCGTCGTGTGTCATGTTCTGCACAACCTTGTTGAGTTCGCCGTCGAGCGCATTGAGCGCGGCTTCCATGCTGTCGGCTTCGGTAACCTGAAAGAACATATGCGCGTGTCCGTCTTTGGTCTGCGCGTGCAAAGAATGGTCGTCACCCGAAACCTGCCAGCTACCGGGAATGTCGACGACAACGCCTGATTCTGGGTGCGGGTACTTTTTTGCGCTGAGACTGCTTGCAAAAAGCAAGGCTGCGCTAATCAAAATTATTTTCTTCATGGTATCTCCTGATTGTCTGAATTGCGATTATTGTTTCGCGGTAGTGAAGATCTTGTGAGTTTACTTATTGTCAATAGCAATATCGCTGAACCCTGAACGCCGGCCGCAGCGCTCGCGAAAAGCGCCGATGCTCATGCGATCGATCACCTGTATTCTCATGTACATGCGGTATCGGGCCTTAGCTTGGGTTCTTCGATCTTGAAGGAGTCAACATGTTCATAAAAAAATTTGTTATTCTGATGAGCGCAACGTTCATGCTGGGCCAGAGTGGGCTCTTCGCCGCGAATAAGATTCTGAGCAGCGCACCTGTAACCGGCAGCGCATTTCGGCAGGGCGCCTGGTACGTCGGTGGCAGCCTTGGTTTGGGTTCAGGTCTGGGTTACCTCGGCGGTGCTGCCCTTATGGCGAACGCAGAATATGCCGTGACGAATGAAATCGGCATTGGCGGCACAATCGGTTATTGGGGCTATAGCGAATCAATCAACTCGGCTGGTTATACGACGAAATACAGTTATTCAATTATTCCGATTGTCGCCTCAGGCACTTTTCATCTGCCCATGAAAGTTTCAAATCTCGATCTCGGTGTAGGCATTTCTCTCGGCTATTATGCCGTCAGCTCTTCGATTGACAGCAACGTCGCTGGCTTCAATTACGCGTCGGCGTCGGGCAGTGGAATCGCCTGGGGAATCTTCGGTCTTGCACGCTACTTCATCAACGATACGCTGGCGCTGCGTGGCAAAATCGGTTACGGCATCACCGTGCTCGAAGTCGGCGTCGATTTCCGCTTTTAGAATATAGAAACGGTAACC
>Ga0268298_10004587_pt1 | contig 13400 bp, 15 predicted proteins | sample WWTPWeurt_MetaG_FD_194462 | JGI IMG/M metagenome (GOLD analysis project Ga0268298, IMG submission 194462) | Activated sludge microbial communities from WWTP in Nijmegen, Gelderland, Netherland - WWTP Weurt | ecosystem: Engineered > WWTP > Aerobic digester > Activated sludge | place... | reverse complement strand
TCTTTGCCCCGTTTTTTGCCCACAAAAGGGACAGCTTGAAACGCGCATATCCGGGTATGGGTTGAGAACAAAGTTGTACTGAGGTGACATCTCGCCAAAGTGCACTTTCTTAGTCTCCATGATTACAATTATACATCCTTGCCCCTGCCTCTGCCCGGCGTTATAATGACAATATAGAAAGGCGGCTCGCATGTTACAACAGGTAACCGTTCGAACGGAAGATCGCAAAACGCTCAAACCATTGCTCAAATCGGCTATCGAAAATGAAAAAAAGATGGTCCAATTAGGGCTTGATCGTACGCGCGCCCGACTGGTGGACTTTGAGCACACCTTTCAAATGTCATCGACTGAATTTGAACGCCGCTTAAACGCTTCCGAAATTGCTGAAACAGTAGATTTTAGCGAATGGCGCATGGAAATCGGGATGCTCAAACTGCTGGAACGCCAATATAGAGCGCTGGAAGATGCCGAGCTTGATTGAAGATTACGTGCAGGCGCTTTTAAATGCGGCTGCCGATTCACCTATTGCGCGCGCCTCAAATATACAGTTAGATAAGCGCACCAATCGCTCTGGATTAATTCGGGGCGACTTATTTTTTGGGAATGGGTTGCGTTTGCACTTCCGTGAGTTGGTCAACATTGAAGACCAGGTTGAGCGCTTAATGGACAGCTACCACTATCAAGATGCTGCGGGCCAATTGATTTTTCGTTATGACGACACACCGCATCATCCTGAATTAGATGGATTTCCTCATCACAAACATATTGGGCAAGAAGGTAATGTTATGGCCTCCGAACCACCTACTCTGTTCAGTGTGCTCGGGGAAATCGAGAAAACTTTTCCTCTGGACCAGTAAACAATGGACCTCTTCACCCACGCCATGAACGACCGCATGCAATCCGAAGCGCCCCTCGCCGCCCGTATGCGCCCGCGCAACCTGGATGAATACATCGGGCAGGAGCATATCATCGGCCCCGGCAAACTCCTCCGCCGCGCCATCGAGGCCGACCGCATGTTCCCCTCCATCCTGCTCTGGGGCCCGCCCGGCACCGGCAAGACCACCCTGGCCCAGGTCATCGCCAACACCACCAAGAGCCACTTTGAAACCCTCTCCGCCGTCATGGCAGGCAAAGCCGACCTGCGCGAATGTATCGAGAAAGCCCAGGAACGCCGCAAGCTGTACGGCATGCGTACCATCCTCTTCGTGAAGGATGTGCTAGAAACACTTAATTGGAGCTTGTTATGCCGCCAAAAACAAAAAGCTTAACCGTTCCCGAAACCATGCAGGCACGCTACGCGGAAATTATAATGCTTACAGATGCTTTTTGCCGCGCAAAGCTGAACGAAGAATATGCTCAGCTTTGCCGGGAGATGACCGCCTCACTCGCTCGCAAACGGCCTTCACCCTTGGTCAGTGGAGCAGCCAAAAGCTGGGCATGTGGCATTGCCCACACAGCGGGCTCTGTCAATTTTCTTTTCGATAAGAGCCAGACTCCGCACCTGCGCGCCGATGAACTCAGCATCTGGTTCGGGCTGTCCAAAAGCAGCGGCGGGAATAAATCCAGCCAGATCAAACAAATCCTAAAAATCGGCTTAATGGATTCTCAGTGGACACTGCCCAGCAGGATGGACAACAACCCGATGGCATGGATGGTGATGGTCAATGGACTGATCATGGATGCTCGCTCGTTGCCACGCCCATTACAGGAAGAGGCTTATCGCAAGGGCCTGATCCCGTATATCCCCGAAGCAAAGGATGTTGAATAAGCAACCCCGGCAGTAAAGACCACAAACCAGCATCTTGATTACCGGCCTGGAGTTGGATAAACCCCAGCACTTTGTTTGGATGAAGGCCGAAAAGTTTATCGGATTGATTTCACCCACTCTTGCGACACTAGCGGCTCCATGATGGGCGGCTCCTGGCCGACAGGATACCAGCCCGTGCCCCTTGCACGCAATTCCTTGTAATAGTTTGCAAAGTCGCTGGCGTGCGGGAGCATTTCTGCTACGGATTTGGGTTTTTGTAAACCTTCGCGCCACGCTTTTTTCTCTACCGTTCCTATCACTAAATACTCGTTTCCAACCACATCCGGGTGGGCTTGGCTGAATAAACCGGTCAACAAATGCTCGATTTCGTGTTTGTGAGCAATCAACAAGTCACATGCTTGACAGTAACGACAGGTATAGTTCAGAGCGATCAAGTGCATTGGAGCAATATGAATCAATAAGGGCAGTTTTCTTTGCCCCGTTTTTTGCCCACAAAAGGGACAGCTTGAAACGCGCATATCCGGGTATGGGTTGAGAACAAAGTTGTACTGAGGTGGCATCTTGCCAAAGTGCACTTTCTTAGTCTCCATGATTACAATTATACATCCTTGCCCCTGCCTCTGCCCGGCGTTATAATCTTTGCCATGAACACCCTATTGACCAATCTCCACTCCAGCAGGAAATGAAATGCCCGGCGAATTAGATGCCTGGCTGCAAGCCGGCGAAGGCGAACAACTGGAGTTCAAGCTCCAGTGGGCCGATTCGGCTTTGGAAACGTTGGCGGCATTTGCCAATACGCGTGGCGGAACGCTATTGGTCGGCGTTTCGGACAACGGGCAGGTCAGCGGTTGGAACGGAAATGACAAAGAGTTGCGAGCGATTGTGGATCAAATCGCTGACGGGTTGCGACTGGAACCCCTGGTGAGAATTATTTCGGATGAACGCGGTCGGGTACTGTGCATTTCGGTCGCTGGCGCCGGTTTGCCGATTGCGCTGCGTGGGCGCTATTTCCAACGCCTGGGTAATACCACCCGCCAGCTTCCTTCTGAAACGTTAGGCCGTTTGTTTATTGAAAAATCAGGCGCTTCCTGGGACAAACATCCAACCACCGCCAGCTTGGATGAAATTGACCCGGCTGCCGTGCATCGTTTCTTGCGCCTGGCGCATGACCGGCTGCCTGAGGCCAGCGAGACGGAGCCAGTAGAGAGCGTCTTACGCAAATTGGATTTATTTGCCGATGGCCAGCTACGGCGTGGGGCTTTGCTGTTATTTGGCCGCCGGCCACAAAGTGATTTGCACATGGCTTATGTGCGCATGGGGCGATTCAAGACCGACACCATTATCGTGGATGACAAGTTCATCGAGGGCAATCTCTTTCAACAGCTTGACCAGGTGATGCAATATTTTCGCCAATATTTGCAGGTGCGTTTGGAAGTCAATTCGCGCGTCAGCGAGGGCAAAAGTATGCTGGAAGCCATCCAGCGTCAGGACATCTGGGATTACCCGCTGGATGCACTGCGCGAAGCAGTCATCAATGCACTGATTCACCGCGATTATTTTGACTCTACCGGGCATACCAGCATTCGGGTATATGACGACTGTGTCTATATCTGGAACCCGGGCGAATTGCAGCCGGGTATGACCGTAGATGACCTGCTGCGCCGCCCGCATGACTCACGCCCGCGTAACCCTTTGCTGGCGCGGGTTTTCTACTATGCCGGCTGGATCGAACATTGGGGCAGCGGAATCACGCGCATTTTAGACCTGTGCCAGGCGCAGGGATTGCCGGCGCCGCAGTTTCGTTCCGCCAGCGGGCGCTTTGAGGTGACTTTTTCAAGGAGTCTGTATACTGTAGCTCCACTAAAAGGTTTAAATTTAAATGAACGCCAGGAAAAAGCACTTGCCTATGTTCGAGAGCAGGGACAGATTATAAATAAGGAATATCAATTTTTGACAGGCGCCTCTAAACCAACGGCTACGCGTGATTTGGAGGCGATGGTTGCCGCTGGTATTTTAGAAAAGCACGGGCGAACAGGGAAAGGCACCTACTATCGGCTCAAAGGGCTCACAAACGGCTCAAAGGGCTCACGCGGATAGGGCCTGGTAAAACAGAAAAAGTTGCACATTCTGGACGCAGTGTGCATTACCAACGAAATAGGCCATAAATGCGCCAAATCAACTCAAAATGAAACAGTAAGTGACACGATAAAAAACGGTAACTGACATAATGGACCTCTTCACCCACGCCATGAACGACCGCATGCAATCGGAGGCGCCCCTCGCCGCCCGCATGCGCCCGCGCAACCTGGACGAATACATCGGGCAGGAGCATATCATCGGCCCTGGCAAACTCCTTCGCCGCGCCATCGAAGTTGACCGTATGTTCCCCTCCATCCTGCTCTGGGGCCCGCCCGGCACCGGCAAGACCACCCTGGCCCAGGTCATTGCCAACACCACCAAGAGCCACTTTGAAACCCTCTCTGCCGTCATGGCAGGCAAAGCTGACCTGCGCGAATGTATCGAGAAAGCCCAGGAACGCCGCAAACTGTACGGGATGCGTACCATCCTTTTCGTGGACGAAGTCCATCGCTGGAATCGCGCCCAGCAGGATGGCTTGCTGCCGCATGTCGAGAACGGCACCATCACCCTGATCGGAGCGACCACCGAAAACCCCTACTTCGACGTCATCGGCGCCCTGGTCTCGCGCTCCCGCGTGTTTCAACTCCGCCTGATCAACAACGACTGCATGCGCCGGATCCTCGAAAACGCCCTGAGCGACCGCGAACGCGGCTTTGGAAAGCGTCAGGTGCTGGTCGAAGAGCCGGCCTTCGAGCACCTGATCCGGGTTGCCACCGGCGATGCCCGCAACGCCCTCAATGCCCTCGAGCTGGCTGTGGAAAGCACGCCCCCCGACGAACAGGGCCTGATCCGGGTGACAGTCGATGTCGCCCAAGAATCAATCCAGCGCCGGGCGGTGCTGTATGACAAGGACGGCGACGCCCATTATGACACGATTTCGGCCTTCATCAAATCCGTGCGCGGCTCAGACCCCGACGCCGCCCTCTACTGGCTGGCTAAGATGCTCTACGCTGGCGAAGACCCGCGCTTTATCCTGCGGCGCCTGCTGATCCTCTCCGGCGAGGATATTGGCCTGGCCGACCCGCAGGGTCTGGTGGTTGCCAACGCGGCCGCCCAGGCCTTTGAATACCTGGGGCTGCCCGAAGGCATCTTCCCAATTGTGGAAGCCACCCTCTACCTGGCAACCGCCCCAAAATCCAACAGCAGCCTGGGATATTTCTCGGCCTTCAAGATGCTGGAACAGGAAGGCAAGATCAGTGTGCCCCAGCACTTGCAGGATGGCAACCGCGACGCCGAAGCACTGGGTCACGGCAAAGGCTATCAGTATCCGCACGAAGCCCAGGAACATTTTTTGCCCCAGCAGTACCTGCCAAAACCCCTGCTCGGCACCTATTTTTACCAGCCTTCACAGCAGGGGTATGAGGCCAGCGCAGGCAGCCGCCTGGAACGCTGGCGGGAGGCGCAGCGCCAGGCCCTGAATATCACCGAAACCCGCCTGATGCCCGAGCTGGACATGCGCACGATTGCCGATATCAAACACAAACACAAAGCCACCTTTACCGGCGGCGACTTACCCAATGAAAGTGCAGAATAACCCCACATGCCAATTGTTTTATTGATTCGTCACGGTGAAAATGACTATGTAAAGAAAGGCAAGCTGGCCGGCCGCCTGCCCGGTGTCCATCTTAATGAAAAAGGCCGCCAGCAGGCTCAGGCCGTTGCCGAACGTTTGAAAAAAGCGCCAATCAAGGCCATTTACAGCAGCCCGCTCGAGCGAGCGGTTGAAACCGCCCAACCCCTGGCTGAGGCTATGAGCCTGCCGGTTGTACTGCAGCCGGGGTTGTTGGAAACAGATTACGGTGAGTGGCAGGGGCAGTCGATTAAGAAGTTGAGCCGCCAAAAAAGCTGGAAGATCGTCCAGTCCAATCCGTCGCTGTGGCGTTTCCCTGGCGGTGAGTCGATTGCTGACTGCCAGCACCGTTTTTGCACCCAGATTGAAGAACTGGTTAAGCAGCACGACGCCAAAGATATGATCGCCCTTGTCGCCCACGCCGACCCCATTAAGCTTGCTGTTGCCTATTTTATCGGCCTGCCTTTGGATAACTTTCAGCGCCTGGGCGTATCGCCGGGGTCCATTACCTCCCTGTTTATCGGCGAGACGGGTTGTCATTTGCATTCACTTAACTTCAGCCTTGAAGGTTCGTAAGGTTGGGCTGGGTTACGCCGTCCCCAATTTTTTGTGGCCCGGCTATTTCTGGTATACTTCCCTACGGAGGCTACGATGCCCGAGGAAATAGATCTTCGACCAGTTAACCATATTACAACAGATGCGCTTGGCCAACCGGGAAAGCGGGTGTTTTACCTGCAGGGTTGGCAAAAAGAACGGACGATTACCTTAATTGTTGAAAAAATTCAGGTACAGTCTCTTGCCGTTGGCATTGAACAGTTCTTGGCTGAATTGCAAAACAAATTCCCTGATTTAATGGAAGCTTCGGCAGATTTTACCGAAGAACGGATGCGGATTCATCCGCCAGTGGACCCACTTTTCCGGGTGGGCGAAATTGGCCTGGGATACGATGCCGACAATGATTTGATTGTGGTGGTGGCCCGTGAAGGCGTCATTGAGGGTGAAAACCCGGCCGATACCACCGTGGTCCGTTTTTGGTGCACCCGCTCACAGGTCCGGTCGCTGGCGCGCTGGGGCGCCGAAGTGGTCGCCCGCGGCAGGCCAACCTGTCCGCAGTGCGGCGAGCCAATCGACCCAGCGGGACATTTTTGCCCAAAGAAAAATGGACACAAGCACTAATCGGTTCCGGCCTGCACTTTGTTGTATCTGAATGTCCATAGCCGCTGACCCAACTGTTCTGGCTGTGCTCGAAAATGGTGAGATTACCGTCAAAGGCAAGTTCCTTTGGGGGTCTAATTTCACGTTTCTGGTCGATGTTCAGGAAGGTGAAACGCTGGTAAAGGCTGTCTATAAGCCTACCCGCGGTGAACGCCCGTTGTGGGATTTCCCGCCCTCCAGCCTGGCCCATCGTGAGGTGGCTGCTTATCTCGTTAGCGAAGCCTTGGGCTGGGGTTTGGTCCCCGAAACCGTCTACCGCCGGCGCGGCCCGGTTGGCTCCGGCTCGCTCCAGCGCTATATCGAACACGATCCTGAGGTGCATTACTTCACCTTTGAGGCTGACATCCGCCAGCGCTTGCGCCCGGTGGCGCTGTTTGACCTGGTGATAAACAACGCCGACCGCAAGGGCGGGCATGTCATGCTGGATGAGCAAAAACGCATCTGGCTGATCGACCATGGGATTTGTTTCCATGTCGAAGACAAGCTGCGCACCGTGATCTGGGATTTTGCTGGTGAGGCAATCCCGGAAGATTTGTTGACCGATCTGCAAAATCTTCAGCCCCTGCTCGTCCCCACAGGCTCGCTGACCGAAGCGCTTTCCCCGCACCTGAGCCGGGGTGAAATTAAAGCAATGGCCGCCCGGGTGCGTGACCTTTTGCAAACCTGCGAATTCCCTGACCCAGATGAGGACCGCCGTCCATATCCCTGGCCCCCTTTGTGAAAATTTAAATGGAGAAGATCTGATGACACATTATCGCCTTGCACTGGTTGGTTTTGGTAATGTCGGCCGGGCCTTAGTCCGGCTGTTGGAACACAAGAAAGCCGAACTGGCCGCAGAATATCAAATCACCTTTACGATTACCGGCATCGCCACCGGTCGGCATGGGGCAGCCATCAACCCCGCCGGGATCGATCCTGAGGCGGCCCTGGCTAAGTTTGAGTCCGGCGGATCATTGAACGATCTTTCCAGCCAGCCTGCCCCGCAAGACATGCTGGCGTTTATCCGGGCCTGCCCGGCGGACGTGATGTTTGAAAACACCCCCGTCAACTATGAAACCGGTCAGCCCGCAATCAGCCATATGCGCGCCGCTTTGGAAAGCGGGATGCATGCCATCACGGCCAATAAAGGGCCTGTGGTGCATGGCTATCATGAACTGCGTGCCCTGGCCAGTCAGGTTGGAAAGGGCTTTTTCTTCGAGTCAACGGTCATGGATGGCGCCCCCATCTTTTCTTTGTTCCGCGGCGCACTGCCGGCTGCCCGCCTGGTGGCTTTTCGCGGCATTTTAAATTCGACCACAAACCTGATTTTGAGCCGCATGGAAAATGGCGAAAGTTTTGATGACGCCGTTCGTTATGCCCAGTCGATTGGAATTGCCGAAACCGATCCTTCCGGCGATATTGATGGTTGGGATGCCTCGGTTAAGATTGCCGCCCTGACAACGGTTCTGATGGACACCCCCTTCAAAGCCCAGCAGGTGGACCGCACCGGCATTCGCGCCCTGACCCCGGCCGATCTGCAGGCTGCCATCAACGATGGCGAACGCTGGAAATTGGTTTGCACCGCCCGCCGGGACGCCGCTGGAAATGTGTCCGCCAAAGTGGCTCCGGAACGCGTCAAGCGTTCTTCCCCGATGTACAGCGTTGACGGCACCACCAGCATCGTTGAATTCGAGACGGATGTGCTTGGCAAGCTGGCCGTGATTGAAAGCGATCCCGGCCCCCATACCACGGCCTACGGCCTCCTGGCCGATTTTATTCACGCAGTCCGATGAGGTTTATATGTGCATGTTTTGTGCTGCCATTCCCGCAGTTGTCGCCGTAGGCGCAAATGCCCATCGCAAACAGCAGGATCAAATCCAGGCTGAACAAACGGATGCTGACACGCCAAAGAAAGTTGTCCTGCCGGCAGTGCCCTTAACCGTTCTGGCAGTAGCTGGCCTGCTGGTTGGGTCAATTACATATCACAGCTCACTGTAATAGAAACCCAGAGGCTGTCCAAAAAGGAACTTTTTGGACAGCCTCTGCCGAACATATTGGATTCTTGGGGTATATCGCCCCCCTGACTGTCTAATTCGTGTGTGTGCCGATCACCCCACCCCAGCCCGCCCCTCCAGGGGCGGGAGCAATGCTGAAATTGCGATTTTTTGCCCACAAATGTGGGCAAAAAATCGCATAAAAATAGGATTACTCCCCGCACCGAGGTTGGGGGTGGGCGGGTTTTCGATGCCATCCATACAAGTTAGACAGCCAGGTACATCGAACACCACACCTGGTGTTCGATGTACCCCAAACCCCTCTTTTGGGACAGTCTCCCTTTTATTTAATTTTCTCGCTTGCGAGGTTGATTCGCTCTAGAATTTGGGCGGATTCTTCCGGTCCGGCAAGATGAACCGTGCCATCTCCATCCACATGGGTCGCCAGAAATTCAAAACCAGTGTAGCGGGCGCCTGTGAATTTTAACTGCAAGATCACACCCTGCTGGTGGGCCAGGTCCCAGTTCTGGTCAAAGACGAAATTTCCCAGGCCGTAAAACACCGGAACGCCGTCCAGCTCCTGATAGGCCTGGACGACATGGGTATGGTTGCCCACCACCATATCGGCGCCGGCCTCCACCGCAGCCCGGGCAAATCTTAACTGCCATTCGTTCGGGATCTCGGTGTCCTCTGGCCCCCAATGCGGCATGGCGATCACCACATCGGCCTGCAGGCGGGCTGCTGCAATTGCGCTGGAGAGATTTTCCTCGTTCAAAATGGCAATCCCTGGGCTGTTTTCACCCGCAAAGGCCATCGGTTCGACCATCCCCAGTGAGACAATTCCAAAGCGCACACCCTTAATCGTCACGAAAACTGGCTGGAGCGCCTCTGCCAGGTTATCGCCAGCCCCAACGGCCTGGATCCCCACCCGCTCAAGGTTGTCCATCGTATCCAAAAAGGCCCGGTCGCCGCAGTCAGTCAGCCCGCAGTTTTTGATATGGTTGGTGGCCACGCTCATCACATCAAAGCCGGCCTGCTGCATGGCGTCAGCGTTGTTGGCGCTGCCCACCAGCACATACGTCCGGACGCAGCCCGTGTGCGGGGGATAGTCACTCAGGGTGGCATTCAGCGTTCCGACTGCCAGGTCGGCTGCCTGGATAATTTCACGCACCTCGCTGTAAATGTAATCCGGGCTGCCGCGTTCATCCACGGCTGCCTGCACACATCGGGCCGGGACAATCACACCCGTAAAAAGCAGGGTGATTGGTTCCGGGGTGGCGGTTGGGGTGGGCGTGGGGGTAACTGTGGGCAGCGGCGTTGGGCTGGGTGTGCTGGATGCGGTTGGCGCCGGGCTGGCGCTGGGCGCAGCGGAGGGCGGCACAGGCTGAAATGGAGTGGATGTGACTGCGCTCTGGGCAGTTGCCTGGGCAGTAGGTGCCTGCAGGCCGGCACCCGAACTGCATCCTGCCAGAGCCAGAGTCAGAGCAAAAAGCGCAAAAAAGAAACGCGTGCGTCTTTTCATTGAACCCCAGTCAGGGCTGTTTGGATCTCTGTCCGCACCCATTCGTCCAGTTCGCTTTCGGCAGCCTGCTGCAAAGCCTGCCGGGCTGCTGGTCCACCCACCTGGGCCAGGGCCCAGGCGGCGTGACCGCGCACCAGCGGCTCTGAGTCGTGCAGAGCGACGCACAGGGCTTCGGCAGCCCGTTCGTCCCGGGTGTCTTTGGCCTGGTTGCCCAGCACAACCGCTGCGTTGCGCAGCAGGCCGCGCCGTTTGGCCCGCCGGATGGGCGAGTTTTTGTACTGGCGGTTGAAGGTCTCCGCTGAGAGTGCCAGGGTTTTGATCAGGTCTGGCTTTTGCGCCGATGTGCTGCCGGCAAAGGCCGGGTCGCCAGGGCTGCGGGCGAAACGCAGGTTCCAGGGGCAAACTTGCTGGCAAACATCACACCCGAAGACCCACTGCCCAATCTGCAGGCGCAGATCAATTGGAATGGCGCCTTTTTGTTCGATGGTCAAATAAGCGATGCAGCGGGTGGCATCCAGCGTCCGGTTGGGCAAAATGCAGCCGGTCGGGCAGGCCGAAATGCAGCGTGTACAACTGCCGCAGTGGTCAGCCGTCATTGCAGGGTCAAATTCCAGTTCGATGCCCAAAAATATCTCGGCCAGAAAAAAATATGAACCCCGGGTGGGGTTGATCAGACAGGTGTTCTTGCCGATCCAGCCCAGACCGGCGCTTTGGGCCAGTTCACGCTCCAGGATCGGGCCGGTATCGGTGTAATAGCGGTTCGGGATGCTCTCGCCAACCTGCGCTTCAAGAAAGCTGACCAGGGCCTGCAGGCGTTCGGGCAGCACCTCGTGGTAATCGGCGCCCCAGGCGTAGGCGGCTGCGGCCCCGAACTGCAAATCTGCAGCCCGCTTGGGCAGGGGGCCGGGCGGGTGGTAAGGGACCGCCAGCACCAGAATGCTTTGCACCTCGGGCAGTATCTGGCGTGGGTCTCTGCGCCGCTCGATCGCTCGCTCATTCGCCAGGTAGTCCATTGTCCCGTGTCGGCCGTTTTGCAGCCAGTCAGCGAAGACATCCAAATGGGCGGGCGGGTTGGGCCTGGCGACCCCCGCCAAAGCAAAACCCAGGCGGTGGGCGTAAGCCTTGACCGCCTGGGTGAGTGCATGCTTTTCAGCAGAGCCCATGATTACCCTTGATCAGGGTGCGCAGGTTACCGAGAAATTGGCCTGGGAAGAAGTGACATCAACCGGGGCCGTGATGTGCAGGGCTATCGAGCCAACCACGTTTGATTTCATCTCCAGAAAGAACTGGAGGACATTTTCGCCAGTCACAGCGTTCATGGTTGTGGCGGGCGGCAGGGAGAATGTGAAGCCAGGCGTAGATGATTCGGCTTTGAGGACATAGGTGATCTGCCCCGGGGTGTTGGCTGTGAAACGAGCCGTGAATGTCAGGGTGTGTGGGCAGGTGCCGGAATAGACCTGGGTATCCCCGACCATGGTGGCATTGCTGACGGTGAACCCGGCCGAAGTGGCAGTGGGTGTCAAGGATGGTGTGGGGGTGCCGGGTGTGCCGGTGACGGTGGGCGTGCCCGTGCCGGCAGAAACCACAATATCCACATAGACCGAATCGTTAAAAAAGACGCCAGCCGCATTGATCATTTTGAAGTAGGCGCGAAACCCTTTTGCAACCGTCGGAGCCGTCAAATCTACAGCAATATCAACGGTCTCGCCGGGCAGCACATTCTTTGTCAGCATAACTCTGTCGGGTGCATTGAGCCTGTCACCCTGGACAAAGACCAGAGCATACTGCGTGGTCCAGGTAGAGGTACCGGCATTTTTTAGTTTCCAGGTTTTCTTAAACACAGCCCCGGGTGCAAAGACTGTCCCATCAGGGATAGTCTCACTCACAAATTCGGCCCGGTCCACCCCCCCGGTGGAGGCGGCGGGGGCTGTTGCTGTGACCGTTGGGGTGGGCGTGGGCGAAGATGCCGCCGCCGTCGCAGTCAGTTGGGCGGCAATGGTAGAAGCCGCCGCGGTTTGCGCCAGGTCGGGTGTGGGGGTGGTTGAGGTGGGGGTCGCACTGGGCGTCAGGGCAACCATCTGTGTCAGGCGCACGGCGGCTGTTTGAGCTGCGGCGGTCAGAATAAGCGCCGGGTCGGTTGTCGGGGCAGCGGTGGGGGTCGCTCCCTGGCAGGCGGCGGCAATCAGGGCGAAAACCACCAGGAAGGATAGGATCTTTAATTGCTTCATGTTTGTTTAATTTCTCCTAGATAAGGTTGATGGGGTACTGCTTGCAGATGCTCTGCGGCAGTACCCCATGGGTCCATCAATTTTGAATTGACAGTTTGGACTACTAATGCTCCACTCTTGGGAAAATCCAGTAGACCAGGTCAAGAGACATATTACCACTTTCTCGGGTGACAATCAGGATAAAGTTGACAGTTTTGCCAGCCAACCCGCCCAGGTCTTTGTCAATGAAGGTCAGTGTGCTGTCGCAGCTTTCCAACCATTCGCCAAGCAGTGTCTCTGTGCCGCTTTCTTCATACTTAAGTTGGTAGCGGACTTTTACGTTTGAGCAGCCAGAAGCCATCCCGATCGCAGTTCGGAAATGATCGTTTGCCTGCACGGTGTAAGCTTCGTACCGCCCGCGAATATACCCGCCGTCACTCTGCACGGGCAGCGTGATCAATTGGTAGGGGTAGGTATAGCGGTCTTCCATCTTCTGATTGTTTACTGAGTAAGCCATCCCGTTTTTGTCTTCCGAGGGATCGCCCCAGGGCAGGCTCGGGTTCGAGCTGGTGCTCCAGGAGGCGGAAGGGCCTTTGGTGACGAGATCGAACTGCAGGGCTGCCGACGGCGTGGCGGTCAGGGTAGGCATAACGGTCGGAGTCGTGGTCTGGGTCGGTGTGGGGGTGGCGGTTGAGGGCACAACCACTTTGATTTTGACCCAGAAGTTGGACTTGGCGTCAAAGCCAATTCCGAACAGCGAGCCAGAGCCATTGCGGAGCTGGAAGAAACCCTGGTAGGTTTTTGAGGTGGCCGGGGAAACCAGGGCAACTGAGATTTCAATCGTTTCGCCGGGGGCCACGACACCGGTGGTCAACTGTTGGGATGCCGGCGCACTCATCGAATCGCCGCTGACGAAAACCAGAGAATAGCTCGAATTCCAGTTGCAGGTGCCGGTATTTTTCAGGGTCCATTTTTTGACGAAATTGGTTGCCGGGGCCAGTTCACT
>Ga0268298_10004584_pt1 | contig 13405 bp, 3 predicted proteins | sample WWTPWeurt_MetaG_FD_194462 | JGI IMG/M metagenome (GOLD analysis project Ga0268298, IMG submission 194462) | Activated sludge microbial communities from WWTP in Nijmegen, Gelderland, Netherland - WWTP Weurt | ecosystem: Engineered > WWTP > Aerobic digester > Activated sludge | place: Netherlands... | reverse complement strand
ACAGAACGTCCCACTGCATCTGTTCCCCATTTACTCTCTCCCAGGAGAATGGCTTTTTGTCTCCAGTTGATCGCCACCACATCCACCTGAGCATCACTGGCCCAGTGGCTGCCGACAAATTCAGGTGAAAATGGCAGGCGGCGAGCCCTGGCCTGCGCCAGCACCCACTCCCGGCATAAATCTTCAAAAGCGGTAACGCCGACGAATGCCCGAAACTGCTCGGAAATCTCGTCCCACAGCGTCACCACCAGCTCTTGTTCGACCATCTCCAAATTCGGTTCTATAAACCGATAGTAGAAACGCAGGTAAGGATCACGCAGGTGATAACGAGCTTTGTTGGTCGTATCGCGATGCTGGGGAGGCGTGGTGGCTGGAATACGCCGCTCTGTGAATCGCATTTCCTGCAAGCGTTTCAAATAAGGCGGCAGATTGTTCACGCCAATCTCCGACTCCAATCCGATCTCGCTGGCAGTATGCCTGCCAGAAGCAATAGCCCGCAAGATGGCTTCATAAGGCTTCGCGTCACGCACCAGGTCGCTCAACAGTACAATAGGTTCACTGCGAAACATCCCAGTTTTCTGAAAAAGCTGGCTGCGAACATTGGTGCTGAAATCGAGCTTTTTGTTGAAGCGTTCCAGGTAAGCAGGGACGCCACCCAGGGTAGCATACACGGCGATACGCTCGTCCGCGCCATAGGTGGGGAAGAAATCCTGTAAAGCTCCAAAGGGCATGGCATCTATAGGGAGCTGTCCAGAAAAGCGGCCATAGAGTGGAGCGTTATATTGCATTTGATCTATCATCATGCCGATGTGCGAGCCAGCCAGGATCAACGTAATATGCTTGTCTTTGAACTGGTGATCCCAAGCCGCTTGCAGATAGGAGGGCAGCGATTTATCCGCCTCTACCGCATAAGGAAATTCATCCCAGATCAAAATGATGTGTTGGTCGCCAATCAGCTTGGCAATTTGACGAAAGAGCGCATCCCAGCCGGAGAAAGCTGGCGCTTCCACTTCAGGGTAAGCCCAACTCCACACAGCCTGGGCCAGGTCTCTGCGACAGGCATCAGGGCTAGTACGCCTGGAGACATTATAGATAAATGGAAGACCCGTTTGCTGCGCCCAATGAAGCAAAAGGGTGGTCTTTCCAACTCGTCTCCGGCCATAGACAATCAGGAATTGGCTTTGATCGGTAGGCAGCAGGCGATTCAGTTCGTTTAGTTCACTTTTGCGGTCAATAAATTTGTTCATATCGCAACAATTACTCTGAATAAAACCTTAGGTTGTTTTCAGAGTAATTTTACCACACAAAAGAATCGATGGGTGCCGATCGATGTAGTATCTCGTAAAGTTTGACACTGGAGTCGTAAAGTTTGGCACTACAGCCATTTATCGTAGAATTCTGTAGATTTTTTGATAGGCCAGTGCCAAACTTCCCGTCCAAAATTATAGGCAGTGCCAATCTTTATGAGACACAGTGCCAAACTTTGTGTTTAAAACGGGCCTTTTTAGCCCTTGTAGTGCCAAACTTTACGAGATCCTACAATCGAAGGTTGTGGTTCAGATTTTTGCAGAGGTTGAGGGTTGAAAACGAGCTTTACCAATTGGTGAGTGTCGCCAGGAATGATTTGCCGCTGGTTGGCAAGGTTGAGTTATTGTAGGATGTGAATCAACCGGATCATCCGCAGAACAAGTTTCCACTACGAGAAGCGGCGCAACGGCGAGTGAACGGGATATTTCAATCTGAACCGCAACCGCACGCGGCTTCTCTCTCAAGGCTTTGCGCTCTGAGTGAACTTGTTGTCGCAGCCGTTTTGTAATCTTGGCCATTCCTGGCCACATCGATCACTACAACCGATGTTGCATAACCCAAATATTGGATCCACATGCTCGCGTTTCCAGCGCATCCCCGCCCCCTTGAGCCGCGCTTCCACCACCAGCCTGTTGCCGCTTTCTTCAATCTCGCTGCCAATTGGCCAACCCTGTTGTTGAAATTGCGGATACTGCATTTGGGCAGCGCTTTTTTCGAGGTACGCCAGATTTTCCTGAAGTATTTCCAAATCCGGATACATTTCCTGCAATTGATGTAGCTCCAACAAGATGTCAACCACAAACCCTCGCATGGATATATTAAATCTCCCTATTTGGTGACAATTTGGGTGGATTAGTATTGAAAGACAACAATCTGTCGTTCAAATTGCCAGGTAGCACTCCCTACATCTGCCCAAACCAACGCTTGGAACGTATAAGTGCCAGCAGGCAAATCAATAAACAAATAGGAACCCGAGCAAGCCCAGTCGTTGAGTAATGATGGGAGTCCTTCTATATGTGCCCCGCGGTAATTTTGCCCGTCTTTTAAAATTCGAATATAACAATAGCCTGCCATGGATGGGGTGGTAGAACGCCGCATGGTAACTTCTACCAACACTGGTCCACCATCCGTGGTAACAGTGGTTTCAATATTTTCCTGAGTTGTTGCACCCTTTACAGGATTCCATCCAGCAACAAGAGTGCTTGTTACATTCGCACAACCATCGCAGGTCTTATATCCCAACAATCTTGGAATGCTAAAATCAAGTTTTTCGGTTGTGATGCTTCCATTAGCTATTTGAGCGGCACCAATCGCTCCGTCCGGGACAGTCAACGCCTGGAAAGCATAGGGGACACTGCCCAACTGTACACGCGGTGTCATTTCTCCATCTGTGCCAACGCTTACACCCAACCATAAGCTTCCATTACTGGCAAGCGCCGCCTGGTTAATTGGAGTCAGACTGCCTAACATTACATTGAACAGACCATCACTAACCATAACACTGTTTGAATTGATCCATTCTTCCCTCCAGAGTTCAGTTCCACCGGCCTGGATGTTGTATAAACGAAAGACCATCGGCAATGTTGCTGTCACGGGCGAGCCATCTTTGTTCGCAAGACGACCCTGGTAAGCTATCGTACTTATAGATGAGGAAGAAGACGCAAGTAAATTTATTGCACCCGCTCTTTGCGCCCAAAACAGAGTGACGACTATCAATATTGTAAAAATTACATTTCCAGGTGTAGGTAACAATTTTGCCACCCAGCGGCCTGACTGTTTGAATTTCAAAAATGGGATCCGAAAATGTAGATCTAGATATTTAGTTTCCATGTGTTTATCTCCTCAAATTAATTCATGACTTACATTTGTGGTATGCATATAAATCTCAATGTCTGAGAAATGGCATAAAGAGTTTATGTTTATTTTGCGGTTGAATATTTTCCAAATAAACCGGATAAGACTTGCTCCAATTTCCCGCCTGGTCTCTGACCTGAGCCCAAACCACACGCCGGTCATCAAAGGTCCATGCGAAAGTCTCGATAAAAGGAATCGAGAATACATTTTCAATCCAAAGCGGGTCATTCGATAAACGCAACTCGGTCAAATTTGAAGTCTCATCAAAAGCGTGAATAATCAAAGAACCATGTAAAACATCAACGGGAATGACCTCCACAGCAATACTGGGGGCGATTCGGTCAACCCGATAAGTGTCGCTGATTACCTCCGAAATATTTCCAGCTTGATCTCGCATCTGAAGATATAGCGATCCACTGTCTTGATTAAGAATTTCAACTGGCACACTCAAGCGATAGTTGTATGGAACCCAAGGAACGTCTTGGAAATCAAGCTGCGTGTTCAAACGAATGTCTACGTAATCGCTCAACTTATCTTCCCACGCAAAATAAACCGATGTTGTAATGGAATTACTTCCAACAATCGGATTATTAATACCCATATCTCCGACGGGTGATATGCGATCGATAACAAATGTGCTGCTGATCACTTGAGAGATATTTCCAGCGCTATCACGGAATCGCGCATACAAGGTTTTTTCGCCATCTTCAGCGCTAGGAACATAAGGAACTAGAGCTGAATACGTTTCCCAGCTGGAGTTTGTAAAATTAACACTCTCACTGATCTGAATTTCAGATAAACCACTGTTATCATCATGCGCATTGACAAAAACATCGATGGAATTATTGGCATTCAAGGACAACATTGGCACTTCTTTACCAGCAATTTGTACAGAGCGACCAAACCCTTTATTACGAGAAGAGGAAAGGGGGAAGCTGTCTCCTACTGCGATGCTGCCAATTGGGGGAACGGGATCAAGAATAATGTCATCGAAATACACAGCATTAACAACCCCATTTTTATCCATGAAAGCCGCATAAACAAACCGCGGCAAAACGTGCTGCCCGGATGTCTCCAGTGTCCATGAAAAAGTCTCCGTATAAGGCTGCCAGTTTACACCCGAGAATCCACCATCATTACTCAATTTCATCGACACAGCATTGGGGGCGCAGATGATTAAAGTGACCAGCTCGTCATTTGTGAATACAGAGCCCTGGTTAATGCTAACCCTGGGAAACTCACAGGCTGGAGTAGGAATTGGCGTGGGTGTTGGACCGGGGACCGGTGTAGGAACAACAGGCGATACTGCTGAGGTATCGGCGGCAAGAAAACCGGGTTGAAATAAATAGGTTTGACTATCCAGGGTAGTTTGATTATTCGGTAATCCCATTTCCCCCAATGTACCAACCAAAGTGTAGATCGAAGACTGCATCGTTGTCAGATTTACAGTAGATGCCAAAATGCCGTTAATATACTCGTAATCATCGTGACCAGGAAAAACCACTGGATTAGATTGGCTGCCGGCTTCGTACCCTCCATAGATTGAATAATTGGCACTTTTGGCTGTCCCAGAATCGAGGGTTTGACCAATCGTACCGCGCCCACTATAGGTAAATGACGAAAGACTGCTGCTACCAGATCCTAGTAAGTAATCAAAAAGGCGGAAATTCTCAGAATAAGGCTGACGAAGGTTGGGATCAAAATATATTGAATATGTAACAATCGAAGATTCCAGTCCTACTCCATCACGTACCTGGATATACACCGGCCACCACTGACGTCCAATTGCTGGGATTAGCCATTCCCGTTGGGTCGCAAAAACTTCCCACGGAGCCCAATTTTGCCCATCACTTGAAAGTCTCATTTCTTTAACGCCGCTGCCCAGGTCAACTGAATCGATGGTTATTGTTATGTTTGACTGACTTGTCTGGGTTATGCCACCGCTAAATTTAAAATCAACCGTAGGAGGCGCATTGTCATAGCGCATAATAAAAGCTGTTGTCCAATCACCGGCAAAATTCCCTACATTGTCAAGACTACGCAAACGCAAATAACCAGTGCATGCCTGACTATTACTGCACAAAGGAGATAGTTGTTGAAACTGAGTTGCGCTGGTAAGCAATGTGGTTTCGCCGCTCGACTGTTCGCCCCAATACAGAAAATAACCTTGAATCCCTGATCCGGCGTCATATGCCGGTAGCCAGGAAAAATTTGCCTCACTGGTAGCATTTTGCCAAATATCACTGGAAATATTGGCAGAATGAGTAACTGCCGATGGGTTTTCAGGAAAAGCTCCATCATAACGAAAAACAAACAAGGTCGCCCATGCGCTCCAATTGCCGGCATTGTCTCTACTGCGTCCACGCAGGTAGTAAGTTCCTGTGCGCACACCGTCAGGCTGAGGGATCCACTTGCGCAGTTCATTGGCTAAAAATGTTTGATAACCGACGCCATCCGGTTGATCATCAAAATAGAACTGATATCCCCATAACCCTGAGGAAACATCCTGAGTTTCACTCCAGATAAAAGCGGGTGAATTATTCTGTTTTTGCCATTGATTACTCGGGATACCATTGATTTCAACAATTCCTGAAGGAGGGAGAGGAGGTGTTAGATCGATACGAAAGTGAACAGTTTGTACCGCTTCAACATTACCCACTTTATCGTCAGCATAATACTCAATGATATGATTGCCATCATTAGCAACCGTGAAACTGGCAGTTACATTGTCAACCTTCTGCCATTGCCCCCCATCCAAACGATAATGCAGTTGAGAAATACCACTTTTCGCTCCGCCCGAATTTCCGTCTTCAGAAAGTAATCGAACGGTAACTGCTCCGGTGAACCAGGTTGGCCAATTGATTATATTGGCTTCATTGTTCAAGCTGAGAAGCGTTGAGGGAGACGCAATGTCAATATTCAACAACACCCGCCTGCTAACTGCACTTAATCCGGCCTCATCATAGGTTATGAAGAAAATTTCGTTGTGGCCATACCAATTATCTTGGGTCAAGTTCCAGTTCGTACCATCAGAGCTCGCCAAAACCATAAGGTTTCCTGCATCACCTGAACTATGCATTTCGACACGATTCAGAAATCCTTCAGGATCTGACGCAGTTCCTAGAAAAGTCCAGAGACGATTCTTGCTGTAAATGACATCACTTGTAGAGCCGTTGGCTGTCATTAATGAAATTGAGGGCGGATTATTGGGTGGGCGGATATGAAAACTCCAGGTAGAGCTCCAGCTGCTCTCTCTCCCACTTGGGTCTTTGGCTTTTACACGCCAATGATAACTGTCAGAGATATGCCAATCTAAAGCACCAGGCCTCCAACAACGTTCGCTGATAAAGCCGCTATTTGCATTGACAGGGCTATTGTAAACTTCTGCATAATATACTAAAGAGTCACCATCTGGATCTCCTGGATTATTCCAACAAAGCGTAGGCGCTAAACCATTAGTTGAGATCGAGCCATCTGCAGGATTTAGAGGATAAGGAGTAAAGGGCGGTTGATCACCGCATAATGGATCGGCAAAAACTTCAAATGATGAGATGCTGTCGTTCAGCGAAACCCCATTATTGAAGGTATCTCCAGAGAAATCGTTGTCAGCGCTGTTCCGACATGCCCACCCACCACCAGGATTTCGATCTTTGTTCCGATACAGTTTCGCAGACCACCCTGTCGGGATTTTGATTGAGGATGCTTGATTGATAAATGTGTTCGGAATATTTTTCCAGCCCACGCCACTCGATATATATCCATATCCTTCAATATCACGGGTGCAGTCATAATTCCAATTTTTATAAAGAATTACATTGTCGGTTTGGGGACATGGTAATGACCATTCGAGATGAATTTCATCATCTCGATAGAATGCATCGAGGCTGGCTCCATTTTTTGGAAATATTATTTCAATTTTGTCAGCATAAATACATGCTGCGTTTTCGTTGATGAACCATTTAGCATAATTACAAAAGCCCCATTCAGCCGCAGTGTTTGGCTTACGACCAAACTGACTGTTTAATCCTAATCCAGATAAACCTTGATTGAGATTTTCTTTCACGACTTGAAAATTTACAATATAAAGCTTTCTTAGAACAAGTTTATTTGCAGATATTGTTCCAATGCTGTATGACTCACCTTCGAAATCACTGAATCTGGTGTCAGGATACGCATCAGGTAGATTGGTTGTCATAATATTCGGACGACATTCATTTGTCCAACCTGGCCAAAAATAAGTCTCTTTACAATCCATAAAATCTGAGCGCTTTAGCCAGATATCGTGTTCATAATAAGGATTGCTGTCGTCAAAGCCCGAGGAATCAACCCAGAAAAAATCACTCGCAATATAATTTCCATCGATTGCATCGATATGTCCAAATTGAGGAACCCATTTTGATGGTTCAGGCGCGTTTATGAAAGGGTTTGTATCTAAATTTTGATTTGTTTTTTCATACCTGCATTTTTCTACTTCAACAATTGAGTCTGAAAATAATTGCAATAAATTAGATTTAGTCGTGTATCCATCCAGGCCAGTAATGGATAAATTGCCCATTGATGAGTACTTTTTTTGATCTAATAAACTCTGGACTAATTCCTGGCGTTTTGCACTCAGCTCAAAATTATCTTCGAGTAAGTCTTGCTTGATTTTATTTTGCTGGTTCCCAATTAATGTTTCCAATGAAGTGTTTATATAATTGGCAAATGTAACTAATCCTGAGTTTAGACTTTCTCCTGGCGTCGGACGATACCAATGCGTGAATTCCCCGGATTTAGAAACCAGTGTTTTTACGAAAATATCACTTTCATCGACCAGCATCTCAAGCTGCAGTTGATCTTTTGGCTGGTCAAAATTTAATTGAACATAAAATACAGCATCTGGATCACTGACAGTTGCCAAATCACAAATTGAATATACTGTTGTCGTCGCCTGGTTTGATAAAACTTGTGAATTTAAAGATCCGACTTCAGGAGGGGTAATAGTCGTCTGGATTGGCTGCTCAATGGATGTCTGCGCAGCAGCTCGGGAAACATCGTGTAATGAGCCGCCTTGCTGGACAATTACGCAGAACATAATCAGTGTAATGATCTTGGTAAATTTTCTCATAACGCCTCAAGCAGACAAAAATAGGACTTCAAATACTAAAATTATTCATGCGGTTCACATTTCCCGAAGCATCCATAGGTTCTGGACTAAACTTGGAAGATCTGGCAGTGGAGTGTTTTTTGATTTTCAAACACTCCACTGCCTTCTTTAGAAAGGGGACAATTCCGAGCTGTCCAGATGAACGAGATCATCGGCTCAATGTTGGTAGAAAGATCTTAAAATTAGGTTTGAGGGAATTCGCGAAAACTGGATAGGGGGCGCTCCAATTCCCGGCTTGATCCACCAGCTGGATCCAGGCTACTTTTCGATCATCGAACACCCAAGATACCTGGCGTGTATAGGCTATGTTGACCAAACCTTCTTGCATTCTTGGGTCATTGCTGATATACATCCGCTCAAGACCCGATTCACCATCATAACCTAAAGTATACAGGGTGCTCCCAAGCACTGTCTCAGCAGAGGCTTCTGCAAATAATTCCGGCGGCTGAGAATCTGTAGTCAAAGTTGTGCTAAACACCTGAGTCAGATTGCCCACTAAATCACGATATTGAGCATAAAAAACCCGAGCATCCGAATCGTATACAGGCCATTCGAGTGTGGTCGTGTAGGGTCGCCAGGAAGTGTCCGAGAAGTCGGATACGGAACTGATGCGCATATCGGTGACGCCAGTTAAATTATCCATAGCAAAGAGTGTAAGGTGTACGGAAACAACCCCTGGACCAATCCAGGGTGAAACCACCTCCAGGCTGCCTTTGGGCGGCGTATTGTCGACAATAAAGCTGGTTGAAATAATATTCGAGGCATTACCCGCCTGGTCACGGAAACGGCCATATACTGTATGGATTCCATCCGAACCATCGAACAGAAACTGTGTCTGAGCGGTGAAGGTCAGCCAGTCATGAGAAGAAAAATTGGGATTGTTATCCAACTGAAGCGACATTACCCCGCTGTTATCATCTTGGGCCATTGCCCAAATTGGGATCAATAATCCAGGCTCTGTCGTTGAGATCACAGCCATTGGCTGTACGAACGACTGACCATTCAATTCTGATACAAAAATAGTTGAATCGATTTTTGTAAATCGCGAGCCAGAGACCCTGTTCTTGGTTTGTCTTGCAAATGTTTGTTGCAAATCGGCTACCGGCAGTGATGATCCAACTGCCAGACTGCCTTGAGGTGGATTGGGATCGTAAATGATATCGTCGAAATAGACAGCCTGAACTGCACCACTTGCATCCCTAAAAGCCGCATAAACAAACCTGGGAAGCACATATTGTTGGTAGCCAGTAATCTGCCATGTTTTGGTAGTCATGTATGGCTCCCATTGTGCAGATGCAAATCCACCGTCATTGCTGAGCATCATCTCTATTACATTGGGTGCACAAATGGAAAGTGTCACATTCAAGTGATTTGTAAATACAGCACTATTCTCTATGGAAAGTCGTGGAAATTCGCAGGCTGTTGATGGTGGAGGTGTCGGAGTAGGCCCCGGAGTTGGTGTAGGTGTCGGGGTGATCGGTGTAAACATCGAAGGCTGAGCCGCCAAAAAACCTGGTTGAAACACATAGGTGCTGCTGCTGATGCTTGTACCATCAGGTAGGCCGAGTTCACCCAAAACACCCTGCATCCAATAGGTCGGAGATTGGAGCGTTGTCGCTCCACTACCCGAAGCAAATATACCATTAACCAAGATGAACACATCATGGGCAGGGATGACAATTGGGTTCGCCTGACTGCCAGCCTCAAAACCACCCAGCAATTGATATTGACTGCTAATGCTTTTGGGGGAATCCAATACCTGGCCTAAAGTAGAGTGACCATTATAGGAAGTCGAAGCATTTGTACCGCCGCCTGAACTCATTTCATAATCGAATAATCGGTAGCTTGTCGAGGATGGTTGACGCGCATTAACATCAAAGTAAATTTCGTGCATCACTACAGCGGATGTCAAACTTACCTGATCTTTTACCTGAACATAAACCGGCCAATTCTGTCGACTGATCGCAGGAATCGACCATACTCTTTCAGTTGCAAAGGCTTCCCAGGTAGTCCAAAAAATCCCATCGCTTGAAAAACGCATCGCCTGAAGACCACTGCCATTATCCTGGGCTGACAAATTCAACGTCACATGGGTTTGTGCAGTTTGCGTAATCCCGCCGCTGAAGACAAAGTCGAGATTTGGCTCCGCCGTGTCGTAACGCAGCACAAATGCCGTTGTCCAATCACCAGCCATTAACCCGACCTGATCCACACTTCGCAGGCGTAAAAAGCCTATGCATGCGCTTCCTGCCAGGCATAACGGTTTCAACGCCAGATAGGAATTGGCATTGATATAGTTCGTACTGGTCATGGTTCCATTGGTCCCCCAATACACATAATAGCCAACCACACCTGATCCCTCATCATGGGGAACTGACCAGCTGAAATCTCCCAGACTCGTTCTGGTTTGCCATGTCTGCGTTATTCCCTCAAGGTGAGTTACGCCTGTTGGATTCTCTGGTGGTGTGCCATCATACCGGAAGATGAACAATGTATTCCAAGCGCTCCAGTTCCCTGCCATATCGCCTGAGCGACCGCGCAAGTAATATTCGCCTGTACGTACTCCACCTGGTTGGGGCGTCCACTGACGAGCGTTGGCCGCATCACGAAAGACCTGGCCCTCGCCATTTGGGTCCTGACCAAAATAAAGCTGATAACCTCGTAAACCGGCCAGATAATCGGTTGAAGAAGCCCAGGCAAATACCGGCGTATTTTGCCCAACCTGCCATGTCGCGGAAGGAATTCCATGAATTTCACTTACATTTGAAATAGGTGAAGGAGCAGTGCTGTCGATTTTGAAAGAAAACTGTTGGGGAGATTCCTGGTTACCAAGTTTGTCGATTGCGTACACTTTCACCTGGTGGCTGCCATCAGTGGTGATACGAAATGGCCCGTTATAGACCAACCACGCTCCGCCATCTACTTGGTAGTAAATAATCCATATCCCTGATGCATAGTGGTTCGGAATACCATTGACCGTACCACTGTTTCCGGCGCCAGTATCTTGCGCCGAAAGATGAACCTGCACTTCAGAGCGATACCATCCACCATCACCCTGGGTCCCAGACATACTATAACTGGAAATTGGCGGGAAAGAATCAACATACGTATCCACGTAATGCTGATCGGTATCGGAGTTTCGCTGTCCTTTATTATCGTAAGAATAAAAATATACCCGGTTATGCCCATTCAGTGCATCGATTTGGTAGTCCCAACCCGTACCTGGCGCGGCCACCTGTTGAGTTGAATTACAATTGTTACCCCAGCAGTATGCATTGACATGATCCAGGAACCCTTCTGGATCGCCTGCTGTTCCGCCAAAACTCCAACTTCCAGATATAGCAGCGAAGGACTGCCCGTTGCTGGTTACGGTCTGGCTGTTGACCTGATTCAGAGACACGGTGGGTGGCTGATTCAGAACCTGAAAAACACGTGTGCTCCAGTTGGCACTGGCATTGCCATCCGCTTTGACTGCCCAATATAAATCCTGGTTATCCCAGTTTGTGTTAATACTCAACCCAACCTGGGTACTGTTAATATGGGTTTCAGGATATACCACCGAACCACCAGAGGTCTGAATGCGAAATACAAATCCATTGTGTGTACAGTTTACATCCTGCCACTGGAAATTTAGGGTATGGTTGGTCAGCCTGGATCCATTGTCCGGTAAGGTTAAATTGGGAGCTGGACAGCTGCCAACTTTGACGATTTCGCGGGTGCCACTTGGCGAAAGCGAGCGTTTACCTGTTTTGTCGTAGATATCATACCCCAGGGTAACTTTGCCATCGGGGATTCCACTTAGATTCCAATCATAGCTATAAATACAACTTTGCCCAGCCAGACAGTCTGTATCAACGCGCTGAACGACGTACCAACCCTTGCCCGGGTAGGTGGCAGTTAATTCCACATAATCCACGCCGCAGTCGTCTTTAGCCCAACCTTCCAGGTGAACGCTGTCTCGAACCTGTTGTCCAGTGGCGGGAGTATTGTAACTGCCATTAGGAACCTGCCCATCATTGCAAGCCTGAGGCGCCTCCCACTTGACGGCATCAAAGAAAATCATTTTTCCGCCATCGCCATTTACAGTATCGCCTAATAAAACAGCTGCCTTACTATGAGCATCAAAATTGTAGGTGCCCAATGACATCCATTGATTGCGATAATCTGATTGGTTTTTCTGCACGGACGCAGTACCATCGCGGTGTAAAACCTTGTACACAACACCATTGGCTTCGGCTTCATTCGGAACAAAGACTTTGACTTCATAACTGCCACTGGAAGGTATATCTGCCCACCAAACAGCCCAGTTTTTATAATCATTGGTATTTCCGCGTGTGGACCAGGTTACAAAGGAATGTCCTCCGTCACCACCTTTATCCGCCCAACAGCAATGACGAAATTTCTCAAACCCATTACTTCCTTCATTGACTGTTGTGGAAGATTTAAACAAAGGTTGGTAAGCCCCTCCTCCCCACCAGCCATAGGGGTCAAAATAATTCCCACTCGAATTTTCTTTCACCGCAAAATGGAGATGATTGCCCGTTGAACAACCATGTGAAGCTGTCGTACCGAGCGTTTCACCCTCGTTAATTTGATCTCCACTGCTCCATTGCTTATTTGTACGGGGATTTTGACCAATATCCAAGTGTAAGTATAAAGTCGTAAAGCCATTATTGTGGTTGATAAATACTTGGGTATTTTGAACTTTTTTGTTTAGAGCGCTGCAATAAAACGAGCTGGACCAGCCTGAAAAAGTAATATTCCCACCCAGAGCTGCTTTAATTTCCGCAGTGCCAGAGCCATAATCTATCGCTTGATGCCCGTTATACCAATTTATTCCGATCCCATCATCGGTCACACTAAGTGAACGGTCGTCGAGACGTAAAAGGTTACCATCGGCTCCATGATCAAAATATGAATTGATGGGCTGGTAGCTGTCAAATGGTTTACGAAAAGCAGGCTGCCAGTTTGTAGTTGGCGACTTCGGATTCGCCAACTTAGGAGAATAACCAAATAACAATTCAAAAGCAGATTTGAAATTTTCGAGACTAACAGTTCCAGCAAATCCTATCCGCAAGGCAGCAGCAATATCATGTG
>Ga0268298_10004583_pt1 | contig 13405 bp, 12 predicted proteins | sample WWTPWeurt_MetaG_FD_194462 | JGI IMG/M metagenome (GOLD analysis project Ga0268298, IMG submission 194462) | Activated sludge microbial communities from WWTP in Nijmegen, Gelderland, Netherland - WWTP Weurt | ecosystem: Engineered > WWTP > Aerobic digester > Activated sludge | place... | reverse complement strand
CCTTCCCGCCTGCGCGCCCTCGGCGCCGATGACACCACCGAGCTCGAGCATGTGCGCGGATTCTTCCGCCAGTACGCCGCCTGGCTCGGCGTGGACCTGAGCTTCCAGGGCTTCGCCGACGAGATCGCCAACCTGCCGGGTGCCTATGGCGCGGCCGACGGCCGCCTGTTCTACGCCGAGGTCGACGGCCAGCCGGCTGGCTGCGTGGGCATCCGCCGCTTCTCCGAGGGCGTGTGCGAGATGAAGCGGCTCTACGTCGATCCCGCCTTCCGCGGCCGCGGCGTGGGGCGCAAGCTCGCGCTCGCCGCCATCAAGGCGGCGCACCTGTTCGGCTACCGCCGCATCCTGCTCGACACCGTCCCGTCGATGCGGATCGCGGTGAAGCTCTACCGGGAGCTCGGCTTCAAGGAAGCCCCGGCCTACTATCCCTCGCCGATCGAGGGGACGATGTTCCTGACCCTCGACCTGGAGAACTGGTCGGAGGACGAGGTCAACAACGAGAACCTCTTCCACCTGTTCGACTACAACCAGGCGTGGTCGCGCCAGATGCAGCAGATCGACCCGGGGTTCTTCGGCAAGCTGGCGCAGTTGCAGGCCCCCGAGTACCTTTGGATCGGCTGCTCCGACTCGCGCGTGCCGGCCAACCAGATCGTCGGCCTGCTTCCGGGCGAGGTCTTCGTCCACCGCAACATCGCCAACGTGATCGTGCACACCGACCTCAACGCGCTGGCGGTGATCCAGTACGCGGTCGATGTGCTGCAGGTGAAGCACATCATGGTGGTCGGCCACTACGGTTGCGGCGGTGTGAAGGCCGCGCTGGAACGTGCCCGCGTGGGCCTGGTCGACCTGTGGCTGCGGCATGTGCAGGATGTCCATGTGCGCCACCTGCAGGCGGTCGACGGGCTGCCGCCCGAGCTGCGCCACGACCGCCTGTGCGAGCTCAACGTCATCGAGCAGGTGGCCAACGTGGTGCAGACCGTGGTCGTGCAGGATGCCTGGCGGCGTGGCCAGCGTCTCACCGTGCATGGCTGGATCTACGGCCTGCAGGACGGCCTGATCCGCGACCTGGGAGTGAACGTCAGCCGTCACGACGATCTCATGCCCCGCTACGTTGCGGCGCTCGAGGCTCTCGGCGGCTGAGTGCCCGGCTTACCCAGCAGTACAAACCAACAAACTGAAGATTCAAACAGGAGAGTTGCATGTCCGATCCCGTTGTCATCGTTTCCGTCGCTCGCACGCCGCTGGGCGGATTCCAGGGCGACCTGTCCAGCCTCACCACGCCGCAGCTCGGCTCGATCGCGATCAAGGCGGCGGTCGAGCGCGCCGGCCTCGCGCCCGAGCAAGTGCAGGAAGTGATCATGGGCTGCGTGCTGCCCGCCGGCCTCGGCCAGGCGCCCGCCCGCCAGGCCGCGCTCGGCGCCGGCCTGCCGCTGTCGGCCGGCTGCACCACGATCAACAAGGTGTGCGGCTCCGGCATGAAGGCCACCATGCTGGCGCACGACCTGATCCTTGCCGGCAGCAACGAGGTCATGGTCGCCGGTGGCATGGAGTCGATGTCCAACGCCCCCTACCTGCTGCCCAAGGCGCGCGCCGGTTACCGCCTCGGCCACGGCCAGATGATGGACCACATGTTCCTCGACGGCCTGGAAGACAGCTACTCCAAGGAGAACAAGGGCCGCCTGATGGGCACCTTTGCCGAGGACTGCGCCGGCCACTTCAGCTTCAGCCGCCAGGCGCAGGACGAGTTCGCGATCGCCTCGACGACGCGCGCCCAGGCAGCGATCAGGAGCGGCGACTTCAGCTGGGAGGTGGTGCCGGTCACCGTCGCCAGTCGCAAGGGCGACGTGGTGGTCGACAAGGACGAACAGCCGCTGAAGGCGCAGATCGACAAGATCCCCGGCCTCAAGCCGGCGTTCAAGAAGGACGGCACCGTCACCCCGGCGAACTCGAGCTCCATCTCCGACGGCGCCGCCGCGCTCGTGCTGATGCGCAAGTCCACCGCCGACAAGCTCGGCCTGAAGCCGGTCGCGACCATCGTCGGCCATGCCACCCACGCCCAGGAGCCGCAGTGGTTCACCACCGCCCCGGTGGGCGCGATGCAGAAGGTGCTGGCGAAGGCCGGCTGGAGCACCGACCAGGTCGACCTGTGGGAGATCAACGAGGCCTTCGCGGTCGTGACCATGGCGGCGATGCATGAGATGAAGCTGCCGCACGACAAGGTGAACGTGAATGGCGGCGCCTGCTCGCTCGGCCACCCGATCGGTGCCTCGGGCGCGCGCATCCTGGTCACGCTGATCGGCGCGCTGCGCAAGCGCGGCCTCAAGCGCGGCGTCGCCAGCCTGTGCATCGGCGGCGGCGAAGCGACCGCGATGGCGATCGAGGTCGATGCCCCGGTGGCCTGCGGCTGAAACGGATTCACGGGCGCGGGGCCGCTCATGAGGCGGCCGCGCCGCGCCCTGCCAAGAACTTCTACAAGGACAGCAGTGCAATGATTCTGACCCAGGAACAGGAACTCATCCGCGACTCCATGCGCGCCTTCGCGCAGGAGCGCCTGGCCCCCTTCGCTGCCGAATGGGACCGCAACCACACCTTCCCGCGCGAGGCGCTGAACGAGCTCGCCGAGCTCGGCGCGCTCGGCATGGTGGTGCCCGAGGAGTGGGGCGGCGCCGGCATGGATTACATGAGCCTGGTGCTCGCGCTCGAAGAGATCGCCGCCGGCGACGGCGCCACCTCGACCATCGTCAGCGTGCAGAACTCGCTGCCCTGCGGCATCCTCAACCGCTTCGGCAGCGACGCGCAGAAAGAAGCCTGGCTGAAGCCGCTCGCCCGCGGCGAGAAGCTCGGCTGCTTCTGCCTGACCGAGCCGCACGTGGGCTCGGACGCCTCGGCGATCCGCACCAGCGCGGTCCGCGACGGCAACGAGTGGGTGCTCAACGGCGTCAAGCAGTTCATCACCACCGGCAAGTACGCCGATGTCGCCATCGTGTTCGCGGTCACCGACAAGGCTGCCGGCAAGAAGGGCATCACCTGCTTCCTCGTGCCGGCGAGCGCGCCCGGCTACCAGGTCGGCCGCATCGAGGAGAAGATGGGCCAGAAGGCCTCCGACACGACGCAGATCCTGTTCGAAGACTGCCGCATCCCGGCCGACTCGGTGATCGGTGCGGAAGGCGAAGGCTACAGGATCGCCCTGTCCAACCTCGAGGCCGGCCGCATCGGCATCGCCGCGCAGTGCCTGGGCATGGCGCGTGCCGCGCTGGAAGCTGCGGTCAAGTACGCGCAGGAGCGCGAGAGCTTCGGCAAGCCAATCTTCGAGCATCAGGCGGTCAACTTCCGCCTCGCCGACATGGCGACCCAGCTCGAGGCGGCGCGCCAGCTCGTGTGGCACGCCGCCAGCCTCAAGGACGCCGGTCGCCCCTGCCTCAAGGAAGCGTCGATGGCCAAGCTGTTCGCCTCCGAGATGGCCGAGCGCGTGTGCTCGGATGCCATCCAGGTGCATGGCGGCTACGGCTACGTCACCGACTTCCCGGTCGAGCGCATCTACCGCGACGTGCGCGTGTGCCAGATCTACGAAGGCGCCAGCGACATCCAGAAGCTGGTGATCGGGCGCGCGCTGGCGGGCTGAGCCCCCGGCGGCGCGCGCGCGGGGCCGGCTACCCGAACGGCGGCCGGCCCCGGCTCTGCGGCGTTGGGTGGGCGTCCCCCCATCTCGCGGGGCGCCCCCTTGTGGATGTGATCTGTGCAACAGTCGGCGAGGCCGATTTCGTGAGAACATCCGCTACAGGAGCACTGGATCCGTCGCAAGGCAGGCTGCGGGTGAAGGTTCCGGTGCGCTGGAATGATTGAAGAACGATCTGCGAGGCGAGTGTCATGGAAGCCGTGTCCTCTGGAATGAATCCGGTCTCCCGCGAAGTCATGCGACCGACAGAGCTGCGTCAGGCGGCGACCGTCGAGCGCGAGCAGCAGGCCGCGCGCGCGCAGGAGGGGGCACGCGACCCTTCTGCGAGCCAGGCCGCGCAGCCGAGTGCGGTGGTCACCCTGAGCGCGACCGCGCGTGGCGAGGGCGTGGCGCAGCCGCCTGCGCAGGGCGGCTCGGCCGAGGCGCGTGCGATCGAGCAGGCGCGTGCCGCGGCGGCCAATGGCGACGTGCGCAGCAACTACTCCGCGCAGCGTGCGCTGGCCTCGTACGAGGCGATGTCGCAGGTGGGCGCCAACAATGCCGCCGCGCGTCCGAGCCAGCCTGAACAACCGACGGCGCCGGGCCAGCGCGAGCCGGGCGTGTTGCGTACCTGAGTCCCGGCAGCGGTGCGCGAGCCCGCTGAGGGCTGACGATCATGTCCATACAGGGTCTCGGTTCATCCGCCTCCACCGCCTCCTGGCTCGGCACGCAACTCTCGCGCGAGCAGGCACGGCGCAGCGCCGAACAGCTCGAGGCAAAGGCGGCCGCGCTCTCCGCGGAGGCCGCGAGCGCGCGCGACGAGGCGGATACTGCCCAGCGTCGCGCCGACGAACTCCAGACACAGGCGGGGCAGGCACGAACCCGCGCGGAGATCGGCAAGCAGGCGGTGGCCTCGGTACGCGGCATGGACCGGGCGGCGCAGACCGTTTCGGCGGCGGTTGGCCGGGTTGCCGACGCGGCCGAGGCGGGGGCTTCCCAGAGCGTCGCGCCGCAGGAATCCAGCGGGATCTCCGCGTCCCCCGCATCCTCGAACCTGTACACCTCCACGGCCGGTGTCCGATCCGCGCTGAGCGTCCAGCCGGGTCAGATCGTCGACCTGAAGGTGTGAGGCGCGCCCGGCGTGCGGAATGCCGCCGGGTTCTCGCTCAGGTTCCGTTCCGCGTCGCGGAAGATTTCTCCACGAGCTCCGGATACTCCTGCCGTACCGTGTCACCGTCGTGGCGCCAGGCTGCGCAGCCACCGACGAAGCCGACCGCGCGGCGGTCGGTCCATTTTCGCGGGTCCGGCTCGGCGGCGAACTGGCGGGCGATCAGCGTCGGCCAGATCGCCTGGGTGTAGGTGTTGCCGACCTGCACCAGCAGGTCGGTGAGATGGGTGCAGCCTTCCACGCCGCCCACGCGCTCGCGGACGTCGCGCATGAAGCCCGCGCCGATCTGCAATCCGATCAGCCGGCGATAGGCGGCCTGGCTGTCGGGGCAGGCCGCCCAGGGCACGGTCTGCATCCGCGTTCCGATGTCGTGGATCACCGCGTCGTCGTCGATCAGCACGGCGATCGTGATGTCGTGGAGCGACTGCCCGGGACGGACCATCGGGCGTGAACGGAAGGGCATGTCCTCACCCTTCTCGTCGATCACCGTCGCTTCGATCTCCCACAGCCCGTCGCGGCGCCGATAGGCTTCGCACAAGATGCGTCGCGTATGCACCCGTTCCCGTTCGCTGCTCCCCAGCATGTCCATCACCCCTGTCCGCTCCCACCGTCGTGGTCTGTCCGCCGCGGCGCCTATACTGGCGAGGCCCGGCGGTGGACGATAACAACAGATGGAGGCGCTTGAAAAGATGGATATCGAACAATTCATGCAGGGGTACAAGAAGGCCTGGGAAGAGCGCGACGAGCTTCAGTTCTGCGCCCTGTTCGCGGCCGACGGCGAATACCACAACACCCCCTTCGCGGAGCAGCGCGGCCATGCGCAACTCGCTGCCTACTGGCAGCGCGTGAAGCTGCAGGAGGATGTGGAGGTGCGCTACGAGATCCTCGCCAGCACGCCTGCGGGCGGCATCGCGCACTGGCATGTCACCTACCAGGTGGCCTCCGAGGAGCTGTTCCGCATCTGGGCGCAATCGACCGGCACCAACCTGGTCGCGCGCAAGGCGGGCGATCCGCTGCCGCGGATGGTGCTCGACGGCGTGTTGAAGGCGGAATTCGACGGCGGCTTGTGTACGCGCTGCGACATCTGGTGGCACAGCATGCCGATGCAGGAGTGAGTGCTGCGGAGGCGGGTTTCAATCTCGCCGCGGGGCTGGCTCATAGCCTCGCGCACTGGCCTCCTTGTTCCCCCGCACGCGATTGCCGTCCAGCACGGAAACCTGGCGGGCACCTTCGGCCCGGACGCCGCCTTCGACCCTGACGCCACGAGCGCGCAGGTCTTGCCGGGGCAATGGCCGCTTCCAGGAGCCGGTCGCGGGGCGAGGCTAGAATGCAGGCCCCAAGGCTTCCCCGGTGCCGCCATGCACAAGACCCTCACCGCCTTCGCCACCGCGAACACGCCGCCCGGCTTCGATTTTCCCCGCCCCGAGCGCCTGCTCGAGGGCAATCCGCAGCGCGTCACCTGGAACCACTTCGAGCGCGACGGCATGTCCGCGGGGCTATGGGGCTGCGAGCCGGGCGCGTGGCGGATCGAGTTCGCCGACGACACCGACGAGTTCTTCCACGTGCTCTCCGGGCGCATCCGCATCACCGACGAGGGTGGGCTGGCGCGTGAGTTCGGGCCGGGCGAGGCGTGCGTGATTCCAGCCGGCTTCAAGGGCGTGTTCGAGGTGCTGGAGACGGTGATGAAGCACTATGTGTTCGTGAAGCGCGGGGAGATGCGCTGAGCGCTGAGCGGTCCGCAGCGCCCGGAGACGTCCGCCTGCCATTCCCCGGCACGCCGTTTCATGCGTTCCGATGGTCGAGGAGCCGCTTCTTCAGCGCCATGTGTTCGCGCAGGACCTGGCCGTAGGCCACCTGCAGATCGGCCACGACGCGATCGAGCAAGGACAGCGCGTCGGTCCGCTTCGCGGCGCTCGGCCGCTCCGCGGCGAAGATCGCGCTCAGGCCGGCGAGCGCGCAGCTTCGTGCGGCGTTGGGAATGGGGCGGGCGCCGTCGAGGAGCGCCTTGCGCATGAATTCCGAGCCTCGGGTGTACTCGATGATCTTCGTGATGAAGCCGCCCAACAGGGGGTCCTTGCGGGAGTCCTGCAGGGCCTCGAGCTTCAGGCGCAGCTGCGCCCAGAACAGCATGTCCTCGCCGATCCTCGTCAACACGGGATGATGCCCGTCGACCGGGAGGCTCGCGTCGGCAACCAGGTCCCGATAGCGCTGGAAGCATTCGAGGTAGTTCTGGTGCACCTTCTCGAAGTCGTCGAGCGCGGGAGCGACGAAGTCCTCGTAGAGCCGTTGCTCGGAGTGTCGGCGCTGCTCGACCAGCCGGATGCATTCGCCGACCATCCTGCCCACCAGTTCGACGAGCGCGTCGGGCCCGCCCCGCGCGGACGTCGACCCCTGCAGCGCCTCGCTCCCGAGCCGCGCGACGGCGACGCTGACCGCGGCCGCCAGTTCGTCGGTCGTCCTGAAGAAGCTCACCATGCGATCGCGGCAAAGCTCCGTGCGCAGGGATTCGATGCGCTCGATGTCGCGGTCCATGAGCTTTCGCGACCAGGGTGCGTCCTCGTGCAGCAGGAACAGCAGGCAGGGCTTGTGGCAGCGCTCGGCCTGGCGGAGCTCCAGCTCGGTGATGGAGCGCTCCTGGTTCGGCGGGATGTAGCCGTAGCTCCACGCGAAGAGCCCGATGTAGAGGTCGGATGCGGCCACGTCGGCGAGGCACTGGTCGAGGGGGCGCTGGTCGGAGGCGACGTAGTCCTCCATCGCCACCACGTCGTGCCCCATCTTGCGCAGCACCCGGTAGACCGCCGCGCGCGCCTCGGCGAGGTCCTTGTAGGTCGAGGACAGGTAGATCTTCGCCATGCGTCGCCTCCCGGGGATGTGCGCCACGCGCCCCCCGGCGAGCGCGTGTGGATTGCCGGGGGGCGAGGGCCGATGAGTTCAGCGTAGTCGGGGCGTGCTTCGTGCGCGAGCGGCCTGTTTGCCATGCCCTGATCCCCGTGGGGTCTGATTCTAGGACGGATCACTCCCCGCCATGCACCGCGGCGAACTTGCGCTCCATTTCGCGCCGCATGGCCCGGCGCACTTCCGCTGCGGCGAAGCGCCGGCGTTCGTCGGGCGTCTGCGGCGAGAGCGCCGGCACCTTGGTCGGTCGGCCTTCGTCGTCCACCGCTATCATCGTGAAGAAGCAGCTATTGACGTGACGCACGACCTTGGCGCGGATTTCCTCTGCGACGACCTTGATGCCGACCTCCATCGACGAGTTGCCGGTGTGGTTGACCGAGGCGAGAAAGGTGACCAGTTCGCCGACCTGGATGGGCTGGCGGAACATCACCTGGTCGACGCTGAGCGTGACCACGTAGTGGCCGGCGTAGCGGCTGGCGCAGGCGTAGGCGACCTGGTCGAGCAGCTTGAGGATGGCGCCGCCGTGGACCTTGCCCGAGAAGTTTGCGGTGTCGGGCGTCATCAGGACGGTCATGGTGAGCTGGTGGGCGGGGAGGTCCATGGCGGTGTCTCGGGGTGCTGGACGAGGGGGCGGCGTTCGGGACGATCGGAGGCAGGGCGGCCGGGGAGGGAAACGCCGTGTGAATGCCGGGTTGGGCGGTGAAGTGTCACCCTCGGTGATCGGGTGCGCAAGCCTGGCGTGCGCCGCGTCGCGATGCGTGCCCGCGGGCTGCGCCCGGCGGTGGTCACAGCATGCGATGCCGGCCGCCTGGCTGGCCGTGCGGACCGCCCGCCGCCTTGCCGATCACCGGATCTCGGGTCTAGGCTGCAGAAGCCATCCCGGAGGTCGCTGCCATGCTTCGAACCTTTTTGCCGCTTGCCCTCGGGCTCTGCCTGTCCGCGGTCGCCCTTGCGCAGGCACGCGCGCCCATCCCGAGCGTGGTGCTCGATCACATGAACGATCTCGACCGGCGCTGCGTCGCCGCGGGCGGACGCGCGGGCGAGGGGCGTTTCGTCGTCGCGCAGGATTTCACCGGCGATGGCCGGCTCGACTATCTGCTGTCCGAGGGCGATTACCACTGTGTCGGCCGGCCTGGCCTGTTCCGCAGGGGCGGCGTGGCGCGGGTGGATCTCTTCGTCGTCGATGCGCGCAATGCGGCGCGCCGGGTGTATTCCGACCAGCTCATCGGCTATCGCGTGCTCGCCGGCCAGCCGGCCAAGGTGCAGGTCGCACGCCAGGGGGCGGCGTGCGGGGCGGGCAGCACTGCGCGCACGCAGTGCGCCGCGCAACTGGCATGGAACGGAAATGGCTTTGGCGAGGCGGTTGCGGTGAGCGATGCGAAGGCGCCGTCTGCGATCGCCGCGGCAGGATCGCCCGCCACGCCGTCAGGGTCGGAGGCCGCCAATGCGGGGGCCGGCGCGATTGCCGCGGCGGCTGCGGGTTCAACCCCCGTTGCCTTGGTGGTGGGGCCCGAGGCGCGCCCGCGTTTCCTGGCCGACTGCCGGCAGACCTATGTGTCGCGCAGCGCCGATGCGGCGCGGTGGGCCGACGAGCAGTGCGTGGCGGACTGGGGCAAGATCGAGGCCAGCGCCGCGGCGACCGACGCCCTGCTGGCCGCCTTGTCCGCGACGCCGGGCGAGGTCGTGGCACTGGCCGCCCTGCGCCAGCGCCTCGCCGGGGTGCGCTGGGCCGCGAGGCCGGGCGGGCGCGGGCTGTCGGCCAGCGGGCGGCTGGGCGAATTCGAGGTGTCGGTCACCGGCTCGCCTGCGGCGAAGACGCTCGGCGTGAACTGGAGCGAGGTCGGCGCCGAGCCGCCCTACGACATCGTCGGCGCGATGCGGGCGCGTGGCGTCACGCTGACCGAGCTCGCCTGCGAGGAGTTCGGCAGCGGCGAGTGGCAGCGGGTGTTTGCGGGCCATGCGCCGGGCCGCGCGCCGTTCCGGCTCGAGCTCGGCCAGCGCGTGGCGCCGTTCGCGAACTCCAATTCCTACTACGGCGCCACGATCGACCTGTCCGGCCGGGTGCCCGCGCCGTCGGCGGCGCGGCAGACATGCGCCAACCCGAGCAACATGATCCTGTAGGCGTGGACCCGCTGCGGTCCTGATGTCTGCCCTTCACGAAAGCCCGCCAGCGCGCGGCCTGCTGCCGCTTCCGGCGGTGGCGCGCGGGCGGGCTAGGGCGCCGACCCCGCACCCATCCGGTACGCGCTCGGCGCCACCCCCGTCCACTCCCGGAACGCGCGCGCAAAGCTCTTCTCGCTGTCGAACCCCACCGCGGCGCCGATCTGCTTGACCGGCTTCGTCGTCTGCAGCAGCAGCTTCACCGCGTGCTCGCAGCGCGCCTCGTTCTTCAGCCGCTGCAAGGACACGCCTTCTTCCTTCAACTGCCGGTGCAGGGTGCGCACCGAGGTGTTGAGTTGGGCGGCGACGTCTTCCGCGGTGTGCGCGGCGGCGGGATGGGCGGCCAGGAGCTGGGCGACGCTATGCACCAGCAGGCGGTCGCGGCGGTACTGCAGCACGGTGAGCGGCAGCGCGCGCTGCAGCATGGTCTGCAGGGCCTTCTCGTCGCGCCGCACCGGCAGCGCGAGGTAGCGCGCGTCGAAGGCGATGCTGGCGGATTCCGCGGAGAAGCGCGCCGGGCCGGCGAAGAGGTAGGCGTAGGCGTCGGCGTGGGCCGGCGCGGGGAAGGGGAAGGCGGCCTCGATGAGTGCGATGCGCGAATCCACCACCCAGCAGGCGTAGCCGAGCAGGTAGCGCAGGGTGCTGACGAGACAGAACTCGCGCAGCTCGCCGAGCGCGGCGTGCTCCGTCACGTGGATCGTGGCCGTGCCGCCGCGCTGCGCGAGCGCGAAGACGATGTCTTCGGTGAGCAGGCGGTGGTGGCGGCACCAGCGCTTGAGCGCCACCTCCAGCGTCGGCGAGCCGAGCGAGGCGCGGCACAGCATGCCGTAGCTGCCCCAGGGCAGGCGGCGCGAGAACCAGCCCAGGGCCTCGTCGTCGAGCTCCTGCATTGCCACCCCCGACATCAGCTCCATCTGCGCGGCGGTGACGCGCGCGGCGGGGTCGTCCAGCAGCGCCGGCGGGATCTGCGCCTGCGCCAGCGCGCTGGCCGGATCCATGCCCCGCAGCCGATACCCGGCAGCGATCGCGCGGATGAAGGCGATCGGCGTGGCGGCGCGGCCGCGGGTGAGCTCGGCAGGCGAAGGGGCGAGGATCTTCATGTTCCCGAATGCTAGCCCGCGTGGCACGAATTGCAACCTCGATGGCACTCGTCGGGCACGCAGGACGACTAATCTCGCTCCATCCGCGGGCAGGTGACGTCCATAATGGATTTCCCGCGTGGGTCCACCACGCCTTGCCCGCTGCGCCAGGACAACCTCGAGAAGGAGACACCCCATGAACGTGCCCAGCCTGAACTTCAACCTCGGCGAGACCATCGACGCCCTGCGCGACACCCTGCAGGCGTTCTGCGCCGCGGAGATCGCGCCGCGCGCGGCCGAGATCGACCGCGCGAACGAGTTCCCCGCCGACCTGTGGAAGAAGCTCGGCGACCTCGGCGTGCACGGCATGACGGTGAGCGAGGAGTACGGTGGCACCGACATGGGCTACCTCGCCCACATCGTGGCGATGGAGGAGATCTCGCGTGCCTCGGCCTCGGTGGGCCTGTCCTACGGCGCGCACTCCAACCTGTGCATCAACCAGATCCGCCGCAACGGCACCGAGGCGCAGAAGCAGAAGTACCTGCCCGGGCTGATCTCGGGCGAGCACGTCGGCGCGCTGGCGATGTCCGAGCCCAACGCCGGCTCCGACGTGGTGAGCATGAAGCTGCGCGCCGACCGCAAGGGCGACCGCTTCATCCTCAACGGCAGCAAGATGTGGATCACCAACGGCGGCGACGCCGACACCCTGGTGGTCTATGCCAAGACCGACGTCGCCGCCGGGCCGAAGGGCATCACCGCCTTCCTCATCGAAAAGGGCATGAAGGGCTTTTCCCACGGCACCCACCTCGACAAGCTCGGCATGCGCGGCTCCAACACCTTCCCGCTGTTCTTCGACGACGTCGAGGTGCCGGTGGAGAACGTGCTCGGTGGCGAGGCCAACATCGGCCGTGGCGTGCAGGTGCTGATGAGCGGCCTGGACTACGAGCGCGCGGTGCTCTCCGGCGGCCCGCTCGGCATCATGGCGGCGTGCATGGATGCGGTCGTGCCCTACCTGCACGAGCGCAAGCAGTTCGACACCCCGATCGGCGAGTTCCAGCTCATGCAGGGCAAGGTCGCCGACCTATACTCCACCTGGAGCGCCTGCCGCGCCTACGCCTACGCCGTGGGCCAGGCCTGCGACCGCAGCGACCACGCGCGCACGCTGCGCAAGGACGCCGCCGGCGTCATCCTCTACACCGCCGAGAAGGCCACCTGGATGGCCGGCGAGGCGATCCAGACCCTGGGCGGCGTGGGCTACACCAACGAATATTCGGTGGGACGCCTGTGGCGCGACGCCAAGCTGTACGAGATCGGCGCAGGCACCAGCGAGATCCGCCGCATGCTGATCGGCCGCGAACTCTTCTCCGAAACCCGTTGAGCGGAGCCTCCCCCATGAGCGTGATCAAATCCGGCATCAATACCCGCAGCGCCGACTTCCAGTCCAACGCTGCCGCCATGCGTGGCCTGGTCGCGGACCTGCGCGCCAAGGCCGCCGAGGTCAGCCTCGGCGGCGGCGAGTCCGCGCGCGCCAAGCACACCGCGCGCGGCAAGCTGCTCCCGCGCGACCGCGTCGGGCACCTGCTCGACCCCGGCACGGCCTTCCTCGAGATCGGCCAGATGGCGGCCTACGGCATGTACGACAACGACGCGCCGAGCGCCGGCGTGATCGCCGGCATCGGCCGCGTGCAGGGCCTCGAGTGCATGATCGTGGCCAACGACGCCACCGTGAAGGGCGGCAGCTACTTCCCGATGACGGTCAAGAAGCACCTGCGCGCGCAGGAGATCGCCCAGGCCAATCGCCTACCCTGCATCTACCTGGTCGACTCGGGCGGCGCCAACCTGCCGACGCAGGACGAGGTCTTCCCCGACCGCGACCACTTCGGCCGCATCTTCTTCAACCAGGCCAACATGTCGGCCCAGGGCATCCCGCAGATCGCGGTGGTGATGGGCTCATGCACCGCCGGCGGCGCCTACGTGCCGGCGATGTCGGACGAGGCGGTGATCGTCAAGAACCAGGGCACGATCTTCCTCGGCGGCCCGCCGCTGGTGAAGGCGGCCACCGGCGAGGTGGTGAGCGCCGAGGACCTCGGCGGCGGCGACGTGCATACGCGCATCTCGGGCGTGGCCGACTACCTCGCCGAGAACGACAGCCACGCGCTCCATATCGCGCGCCGCATCGTCTCCAATCTCAACCAGCGCAAGGAGGTCGAGCTGGCGCTCGGCGACAGCGAGGAGCCCGCCTACGACCCCGAGGAGATCTACGGCATCATCCCCGCCGACCCGCGCAAGCCCTACGACGTGCGCGAGGTCATCGCGCGCGTGGTCGACGGCTCCCGCTTCGACGAGTTCAAGCCGCGCTACGGCACCACCCTGGTCACCGGCTTCGCCCGCCTCTACGGCTACCCGGTGGGCATCGTCGCCAACAACGGCATCCTGTTCGGCGAGTCG
>Ga0268298_10004582_pt1 | contig 13407 bp, 8 predicted proteins | sample WWTPWeurt_MetaG_FD_194462 | JGI IMG/M metagenome (GOLD analysis project Ga0268298, IMG submission 194462) | Activated sludge microbial communities from WWTP in Nijmegen, Gelderland, Netherland - WWTP Weurt | ecosystem: Engineered > WWTP > Aerobic digester > Activated sludge | place: Netherlands... | reverse complement strand
AGGATTGCATCAAGCGCTCATATGAGATGATTGCCAGAGCGTTATCGAAGAAGAAACAGTTGGAGTTGGGTATCAGAGTTGGTTCAGAGTAGCTCTCGATGCATTCGGCGAAATTCATCATAACAATTTTGTTTGTGCTAGGTTAGTATTCTGAAGTTTACAGGATAGGCCCGGTTCGTTTGCATGAGAAAAGCCATCGTAAGCAGTTTAGTGCTCTGTCTCGGGATTTCCACTATTTTTGCCGGTCAGTCCCTCGCTGATGGCGAGAAAGCTTTGCCCCTTTATGATCGGGCCCGGCAACTGGTGGAAGACAACTATTTCGAGGTGCCTTCTTTGCCCAAGTGCCAGTCTTCCGCCTGCACCGACCCGGCGCAGGCGGTGGAGAATCTTCTGGCTTCGCTTAATAACCCATTGAATAAGTATCTCAGTCAGCCTGATTATCAAATCGCTGTTGATATGCAGAAATTGAAAGTTTATGGAATCGGCATCAATTTGAAGCGAGACCCTGATGGCAGGCTTTTGATCCGGCGGGTGTTGGAGGGAAGCCCGGCTGCTATTGCGGGTCTTGAAGTTGGAGACGAAATTATCGCCGTGGATGGCAAGCCTGTGGTGGGGCTATCGGAAACTTCTGTAGCCAAGTTGATTCGAGGACCGGAGGGAAGTTCTTGCAAGCTCAAGTTTATGCGTGAAAACATAGAGCACATTAGAGAAGTTTCGCGAGTTGCAATTGTTGCCGCCAATCTGCAGTGCCGAAAGTTGCCGGGTAATGTGGCCGTGATAAAGATGTACCGCTTCGGTCTTCTTGCCGTTCCTGAATTTGCCGGTGCTCTCCAGTCTCTAAGCGAACCACGCGCAATTTTGCTTGACCTGCGGGATAATCCCGGCGGCATGGTTGATTGCTGGCTGAATATTTTCAATGCTCTTTCTGACACTAACAATAAATTCCTGTCGATTTACATGCGCGGTCAGGTATCTGCCAGAGTTACAGCCGCTATTCCAGCGGCCTGGCGCTATACCGAGAGACCCCTGGTGGTCTTGATTAACAAAGGCACCGCCGCTGAAGCCGAAACTTTGGCTTACTCGTTGCAGAAGAGCGGGCGGGCTAAGGTTGTGGGCACCCATTCGGCGGGGCAATGGTATCACACTGAGCTTTTCGGCTTGCCGGCAGATACCGGTTTGCAATTGGTGACCGCCCGGTACATCAATATCGATGGGCAGAATCTGCCGTCTTCCGGGGTGCAGCCTGATCTTGTCGTGGAGGACGAAGGCAAGCAAGAGGAGGCAGCGCTCGCGCTCCTGTCCGGACCTAAGTAAGTTTTGTCCCGGTGAGAAAATACACTGTAGACTATGGCGAAGTGAACTGCGAGCGAGAAAGGGAAGTTTCAATGAACTGGTTCAAAGACCTGCTGGGCCTGAAACCGAGCCCGGAAGAGTTCGCCAAGACCGTCTTGAAGTTCATAACTGCTTCCGGGCATCCGGAGCTTACTCGCCCCCGTTACGATGCGGAACAGTTTGCCATAGTATGCAGTAATGATGCCGGTGTGGTCACTGCTACATTGAACCTTGGCAATGCTTATGATGAATATTGCCGTGTGCCGAAAGCTATGCGCAGGCAGCTTCTGACGGCATTTTTCTTGAACCGCTATGAACTGCCTGAAACTTTGAATGAAGCGATCGTAAACCTGATTGCTCGTCTGCAGCCGCGCATATTTTTCGAGGGCATGAAACTGCGCAGTGCCATCAACACGCTCAATGGCGGCGAGAAAGATGAGGCTTCCAACATGCCTCATAAAATAATCGGTGAGCACTTTGGCGTGACCCTGGTGCACGATTGTCCTTCCCAGGTAAGTTATATCAGCCAGGCTACTCTAGAGAAGTGGGGCAGTAGTTTTGAAGAACTCCTGCCGCGGGCCGTGACGAATCTGACCAGGCTCACGCCCGAACCTTTTCAGCCCTTGCAAGACGGTGTCTATTACTCTCATTATGCAGATACTCATGATTGCAGCCGCCTGCTCGTGACGCATCGGGTGCAAGCCTGTCGCCTCAAGGGGCGGCCGGTTGCTTTTACTCCCAATCGAAATACTCTGGTATTGACCGGAGAGGACGATGTGGAAGGCCTCGCTTTGGCGCTCAAGTTTGTGCAAGAGGCTCTGAAAGAGCCCAGACCCTTGCCGGTTTTTGCACTCATTCTTGATGGTGAAGAGTGGCAGTTGTGGGATGTGCCGGCAGAGCATCCCTGCAAGGATGACCTCAGCAATCAAATGTTGATATCAATGGCTGATATCTACGGCGAGCAGAAGGCGCTTCTTGAGAAGAAATTCGAGAAGGAAGGGCACGATGTTTTTGTGGCCAGTTTAACTATACTTTCCGATGAGAAAGTGAAGCGTTATTTCAGCATTTGTGTCTGGAGTGAAGGAGTTCCGACGTATTTGCCGGAGTCCGATAGAGTAGTGTTTGTGGAGAGCATTAAGGGTAAGCCGGGTAAGGTTTTGCTCACGGCTACTTTTGCTTCGGTTCTTTCAGTGATGGGTGATGAAATGAAGTTTCACGACATGTATCCGCCCCGGTATTTTGTTGAGAAATTTCCGACCATCGAACAGTTGGAGCGCATTAAAGCGCTGGGAGAAGTGAAGTAGGCGCCGGTAATTCATTTAGTCAAAGGCTTTACCCAGGCGGGAAGATTTATTTGTCGTGGAAGACGTTGTAGTCAAAGGTGAATTCTATTTCTACTGAATCGGGCGAGCCGGCCGGCAGCGGTGAAAATTCTTTTGAGGCATTGATGACTGCCTCAAGAGCAGCGTGGCTTGCTGCTTCGCTCAGTCCGGGGGTAAGAATCCTGAGATCGCTTAAGGCGCCATTTTTGGAAATTGTGAAGAGAACCTTGATGCGATCGCTTGTATTGCCTTTGGGTGGAAACCATTCTCGTTTGATTTTGCGCTGCAGACCGGCCATATAGGGTCCGTAGTCCGGTTTTGCAGCAACTACAGGGGCTGGTTGTACGGGAGCCGGCGGCAGCGGCTTCGGGGTGAGCCAGATCTGGCTGCACCAATAGAGTGCGGCTAAGAGGGTGGTGAGCAGGGCTGTGGTAAGTACAATTTTCTTGCGCCTGGAATGGTTGGGCCGGGCTGTAGGCTTATAGCCGCCCAGAAGTTCTATGTCGCGACTTGCAGCTAGCCAGTCTTCTTCCGAGGCGTGGGGATCTCCTAGAATACGCAAGAGTTCATCTTTGCTGCGCTTTACTCCGGCCCGGACTATTGGTGCTGAATCAGGCTTGCGCTGTGGGCTTTGTGCCATTGGCTGGGGGGCTGGGTCGGTCGCTGAACCTTCCTTGCCGGCTGCCTCAAATTGCGTGGACTTCTTCGTTTCAAGGTCAGGCTCGCCGACGCGCAAAGTGACTTTCTCGCTTACTAAAGGTTCTTGTTCCATGAAGGCACCGGTGCTTGTCCCGTACATTTATACCCACCATAACATGGGTTTTCTTCCTTTGCTTTGGTCCTGGACTGAAGGCTTGAAAGAGCAATATACAAAGCCTTCGGCGGTGTTTTTTTGTGGAAGTTTGTCAGGGCGGCCGGGGCTAATCAACCTGATTCATGTTGTCGTCTTTAGCAGTGGAAGTCTTCTTCCACTTCTTTGTCTTAATTGAGTCTCTGGCAATCGGCTGCGCTTTGCCGTTTTTAATCAAGACGGCGTTGGTGAGCGGTCCGAAGTCGAAGTCTTGCCAGCGTCTGTCATGGAAGAAGCTCTCGTGGATGAGGACATTCATGGAAGCATAGAGTCTGGCTTTCTTTTCCTGGGGCGTTTTATCAATGTAGTAAACAGGGGTGGCTTGCCTGGCAAGATCGTTGAAGTCGTGGCAGTCCTTCAGTAAGAGCTGGTGACCTTTGTAGATGTTGAGCCCATTCCAGTTTGTATTTACGTAGAGAGCATTTCCCTTTGATTTGATGTAGAGCCTGGTGTCTTTGTATTGATCCGTGAGGGGATAGTTGAGGTGCTTGAGACTTTCCTCGAATTCCGCCTCGCATCCCGGCAGCGGCGCGTTTTTATCCTGCATCGGTGCATGAAGTGCCAGGGCTGTTGTGCAGGCGGTGGGATTTGTCGAAGCTAGTTTTTTCAGAGACATTGCGTATAAAGCAGATTCGCCCTGCCAGAAAAAGGTGGACCAGAGGTCGAGATCTTCGATGTTTTGATGGTTTATCAGGTACTCGAACAGCAGTTGAGGATCTGGATGTTTCAGGTAGAGCAGGGCGGCTGCCCCGTATGTTCGAAGCGGATAGTCTTCGTCCTTACGCAGGGCTGCAAGCATTTTGTCTACATAGGTTCTATCTTCGGCCGAGGCGGCCACTATGAAACCCAGGGCTTGATTGTATGAATGGGGCGAATTGATGAGCTTGCCGACAATAGATTGGTATTGTGAATTGTTCAGCAGGCCATGCAGGGGATAAATTTCCAAATTGGAATTATCGGAGATGAATTTGGCATCCAAATTGATGCAGGGCATGAGCAGGTCGCTGCATTCATAGGAGCCGTAGTAGATCTCATTGAGATCGTGACTGGTTAGCGATCTGCTTGCCGCTTTGTCCAGCAAGGTTAAGAGCTTCTTTTGCTCTGGACTTAGATTACCGTTGTCTGGCACGGCGCTGATGGGAGAAGCGGTTTGACTTGCTTTCTGCTGCGGTGCCGCTAAGCTCGCGCGGGCGTTGTTTGTGAGCAGAAGCAGGCAAGCGGCCAGAGATACTTGAGTTTTAAGCTCGTGAGCGCGGAGAGTCCGGCTTAACATGCGGCGGTTCCTGTCAAAAATGCAAACGTGCATCTTTGACATTTTACTTCCTGGTTTGGTTTGCCGCTAACCCCTATGTTTTTGTGTTTTTTAGAGGAATTGGATATGCTTGTGCTGCTTTATGACGGATGTGGCTTGTGGCAGAGAAAAGCGAGATTACCAGGCAGTTAGAGAAGCAGGGCTTAGGCTTTACTGTTTGCACGTCTTGTGAAGAGGTACTGGCTATCGAGGGCGGCAGTCTTGCTGCTGCGCCTGGCTTACCGCAGGGGCTGGTGCCGGCTTTCGCTCCCTCTCCGTCCGATCTGCGCCGCTGCAGCCGAGACGGTGCTCCGCTTTTGAGGTGTCCACCGGTAGGTGAAATCCTGGTAGGAGACTATCAGTTCTTGTCGCTCATTGGTGTGGGCGGCATGGGCGGTGTTTTCAAATGCAGACATCGCTTGCTTGATAAAACAGTTGCCGTCAAACGACTTTTGGACGAGTCTGTTTCAGAGCGCGACAAACTGCGTTTCAAGCAAGAGGCGCAGGTGCTGAGCAAGCTACAGCACAAGAATCTTGTCACTGTCTATGATTTTGGTTTTGATGGGGCCGGGCTGCCGTATCTGGCCATGGAGTACATCGAGGGGCAGACTCTTTCTCAGATACTTAAATTGCGGCAACTCTCGTTGGAAGAGAGTCTTTTGATTTTTGAGCAATGCCTGGCCGGTCTGGAGTGCGCTCATCGAGCCGGGGTTATTCACCGGGACATAAAGCCAGGCAATTTGATCCTCAGAGGCGCTTATCCTGATCTGGAGTTGAAAATTCTCGACTTTGGCATAGCCAAGGCAGCCACTGGTGCGGGAGGACGAGAAGGGCAGAGTCTGACTTCAACAGGTGAAGTCTTTGGCAGTCCCTTGTATATGAGCCCGGAGCAGGCCCTTGGCCGTGCCGTCGATGAGCGAACCGACCTCTATTCTCTCGGCTGTGTGCTCTTCGAAATGCTGTTCGGTGCCCCGCCTTTCCGGGGTGCAAACTCCATGGAGACTGTCTTCAAGCATGTCAATGAGGAGCCTGTGGTTCCTGTCCGCACTGCCGGCGGTGCCTCACCGGGGATGCGCCTGACCGGCTTGCTTGCGTCTATGCTCTCGAAAGATCCGGCTGCCAGACCGAGGTCTGCACACGACTGCCGGCTCAGTCTGGAAGCAATTCGTAGCCTGGGGCCGTCTGCGGAAGCAGGCACGGATGGGCGGAATCTAAAGCGACAGGTTGAGCCCGAAGCGGATGAAAGTGGTGCTGCCGACTCACCTGCCGTGGCGGTTAAATCTAGTCCTGCCAAACGGGTTCTGGTGGCTGTCATTCTCATTGTCCTGGTTGGCATCCTTGGGCTGGCTGTATTCAGACCAGGCAAGACTAGCGCGCCGGGTGCGGTTGGAGAAGCAGAGGCAGGAGTTGACAGAACCATTGGCAGCGCCGACAAAGCCGTCGCGCTCTCCGCAGGCAGCCATGCCGGTAGCTCACCGGAGTCTTTAGAGGCTCTCGTGACGGCAGACAGGGCTCAGGTTTCGAGATTGATAGAGAAATATAGAAGGAATGGGAGAAGGGGGGATTTCAAGCTCTCTTGTTTGCATTTGCTTGCGGAGGGCATTGATGAGCTTAATACGGCCGGCAAGGATCTGACCAGAATTGAACTGGAGGAGTGCACCTGGACTGACAAGACTGTGGCGCGAAAGCTGAGTAGTTGCGGGCGTGAGTCTCTCTCATTGCGTAAACTGGAAGACCTCAATGACGAACAGTTCAGGCAACTTTGCAGAACTCCCGGGCTTAAGGATCTAACCTTGCAAGCCTGTCCTTTTGTCACCGAAAGCGGACTGATTGGTCTGAAGCAATTGAAGGAGCCCAGACATATAGAGCTTTCGCAAATGAGTTTGAGTCACTCCATGCTAAATAATATTTTGCCCATGGCCGGCATGAAAGGCCTGGTTATCGATCCTATCAAAGACAATCTCGGGCGGGGATGGTTGGATTCTCTGGCTGAGTGTAAATCTTTGCAGTGGTTGCGAATTCTCAACGTGGACATTAGCACCTATTCCCTGTCTAAACTCGGCCGGCTGCCGCATTTGCAGGCCCTTTCTTTGAACGGCTGCAACGGCGTCACTCCTGCCTTGCTCAAGCAATTGCGCCTGGTGCGTTCACTGACAGTAGTATATTTGGGTGGAAGCGATGCCCGCGCCGATTCGGTGAAGGCCGTTCTTGAGAATTGCCCTGGGGTGACAGTGCAGTTTGGCAACTTTGTGCCTGACCCCGAGGATGCCTACTTGAAGCAGGCCGTGAGGAGCGGTCGCTTGCAGATAGAGCAGTGATGACCGGTTTTGCCGATGGGGTGCGCCTTACCTTCTGCGGTGGTATATTCCATTCAGGAACGGCATTTTAATGATTTGGAGCCCCCGTGGAGCCGTACCTGTCTTGAAGTCTAAAGCCAGTTTCGGTACCCGTTAGAAGACGATGCCAGATAAAGCCGAGCCTAAGTCGAAATTACCTGACTTGAAAGAAGTTGAAAGGGCTGAGCCTGTCGAGCTGCGGGAAGACGCCCCTGCCGACCCAGTGCCGCCATCGCCGCCTTCGTCGCAGTCAGGGCCTGATACTTTAAGCGTCTCGCAGACCTTTAACGTGGGTGCCTTCCGCACCGAAGTGGAGATCGCCGCCGGTACTATTATTGGCGGCAATTACAAGGTCTTGAGGCTTCTAGGTAAGGGCGGTATGGGACAGGTTTACCTGGCCGAACAGCTTAACCTGGGTAAGAACTGCGCCATTAAGGTGATTCCTCCCAATCAAGTTACCGAGAAAGCCTGGCAGCGCTTTCAAACCGAGGCCAGGGCCGTGGCTAAAATGGAGCATCCCAATCTGGTGCGAGTTACCGATCTGGGAGTGCATGAGGGCACAATGCCCTTTTATGCCATGGACTTTGTGGAAGGGCAGTCGCTGGATTGGTATCTCAAGAATAATTCGGTAATGACCTGGCAGGCGGTACTGGCAATTTTTCTGCAAGTGGCCGAGGGTCTTGATTATGCTCACAAAAACGGCATAGTGCACAGGGATTTGAAGCCGGCCAATATTGTGCTTGTGAGCCGGCCTGGTGGGCTTGTGCAGGCAAAGATACTGGACTTCGGTCTGGCCAAGCTCAGCCAGAATGACGCCAGCGACTTGCGCCTTACAGCCACCGGCGAGATTTTCGGCAGCCCGCTCTATATGAGCCCCGAGCAGTGTCTGGGTGAATCTGTGGATCACCGTTCGGATATTTATTCTCTGGGCTGTGCTCTTTTTGAGTGCTTAACGGGGCAGCCGCCTTATACCGGTGAATTCGGTCTGGCTGTGATGAGCAAGCACCAGTTGGCGCCGGTGCCCAGTTTGTCAGACGTTCTCGGCAAAGAGAACGTGCCTGCCGGTCTGGAGAAGGTGCTGACGAAAATGCTTGCTAAGTCGCCCCAGGAGCGCTATCAATCGGCGCTGGAGCTGAGCGAGGACTTTCGCAGAGTGGCGGCCGGTCTGCCTGTCACCGGCGGAGCCAGAGGCGGCGAGGCCAGGGGGCAGAAATGGGGGAGTGCTGGAGGCTCCGATGGGAAGAGTAGTGTCGGTGGTAAGCCTGGCGCTGATCTTATGGGGCGGGTATCGGAAAGTGTGCGCAGCAGACCGAAGACTTCGGCGGCTCTAGCTTTGCTTCTGTGCGGCGGCATTTATTACATCTGCAGTAGCGGCATGCTGAATTCCTTGTCGCCTGCTAATACCGCCAGTGGTGCTAGCGGCAGTGGTCCTCTTGCCTTTATCGATATCGGACCGCTCTTTCCTCCTCTGGTCAAGCCAACCGCCGCCGAACTTTATCTGCGCATCGATGAAACCTTCAGGAAAGAGTCTGATGCGTATCGGGATTACATCGACGGCAATGTGGTGGAAAAGGTGCGCCGCCGTTGCCGGGAGGCGCGCGAAGACTGCGAGGCCAGGTTGGAGACCATGGGCACGGAAGCCGTGTCAGCTTCCATTGTTGAAATTGAAAGGGCGGGCAGAGGCGCTGCTATTGCTTACCGAATGTTGGCTCGTCTGGATGCCAGTGTTGTACCTTACCTGATCAAGCATGCCGGCAATAACGATAGCCGCCAGCTGTTGATGGGACCGGTGTTATATGCCATCGGCCAGCCTGCCGCCGATGGGCTGGTCAATCGCATGTTGCAGCACAAGGAAGAAAGACCGACGGCTGCCGCACTACTGGCCAGTATGTACAGGAAAGAACAGCGTTATCGGTTTTCGGTAGATGACAGCTTACCGCGCCAACTATCGCCGTTTGCAATCAACAAGTTGCTTGAAATTTTGCGGGGCGATAAAAACCCGCAAGTTCGCAGTCATATCTTAGCGGCACTGGCAGCCAATTCGTTTTCTGATGCCAGTGCCATAGACATTTATAAAGACCTGCTTCTGGATAAGAGTGCCCCTGAGGTGCAAAAGGCGGCGGCACTGGCCATGGGCTCGGTGTTGGAAGCTTCGTCTATGGAGGGGGCGGAAGAACCCACTGGCTATCTGGCCCGGGCTCTTTCCGAGAGTACTGATTGGGAAGTGCGTCTTGCCTGTGCCAATGCCCTTTCCAAAGGGCGCATGTCGCCCACAAGCAAAGCGATTCCAGTGCTGGAAAAAGCTTTGCATGATCCGGTGGAGAAGGTTCGGCTGGGTGCCCTTCAGGCTCTTATGGCCCATGCAGACACCTGCCCTCAGCTCATCAAGTATGTGGGCTTGGGTCTCAAGGAGTCTGATTATTCTACTAGCGGCAATGCCGTGAACATTGCTGCCGCCCTTGGTCCTCGTGCTAAAGAACTGGCTCCGGCCGTGGCCGAACTGGCCAGGCGCAAGGTCGGTGGTGCTGCCAATGCTTTATTTAAAATTGGTGCCCAGTACGCACCGGATGGCATGTCGGTGTTGACGGGCGCGCTGGATAGTGCTGAATCCAAGAACCTCTGGTTGAATAGAGGACCGGCCCTGGATAATCTGGAGACTATGGATAAGTCAACGGCCATGCAGGCGCTGCCGACCTTGCACCGGGTGCTTGAGCAGTGCAATACAAGCGATAGAGAGCGTTGCCAAAAGCTCATCAATTATCTTGAGTCGCCCTAGGGGAAGCTTCCAAAAGTTTCATAAAATTTGCCTTGACAAGCGGGCGCTTGGGGCTTAATTTATTGTCCTGGCGTTTGCCCAATTCTATTTTCTTTGCTGTTCACTTACTAAAAAATCAGACAAGCAAGTTCGGCCCTTCCCGTTCTCTGGGCGCATGGCGGTGCTTGATTGTCTGAGTGATTCGTTGCGGAGCGCGCCATGTTCAGAATTGATTTTGATCGGCTTCAGGCCGGGAGGAAACCTTTTCGTCTTAGTTTTTCAATCTTGCCGGTTCTGGCTCTGTCCCTTTTATTTACAGTCTCTCAAGCCCGGGGACAGAGCGCCGGCATTTATCAACAGCCCAATTACTGGTGCGACATGCGCTACCAGAAAACCGGCGACGGGGACTACAGAAACCCCATGCAGGTGCGCTACAACGACAATATGCAGCCCTTCACCTGGCGTCCCATGAGTGAGGATATTTACGCCGAGCCTAATCCACCCACGCCGACGCCGGCAGATATCATCAATAGATCCGGTGGCGCCGGGCAGTATCAGAGCGGCTCCATGCTCTCCAGTGGTGGCAGTGCCCCAGAGAGCAGTCGCTCGCTTTCCAGCGCACCGCCGGCATCGCAGTCGGTGACAGGGGCAGTGGTGGCGCCGTCTTCCGTATCAAGAGCGGCCTCCGGCTCTGCATTCGCCGGTGGTAGTACCGCTTTTGGTGCGGCTTCTATGGGCGGGGGCTCATCTATCGCTGGGGGCTCATCTGTCGCCGGTGCCTCGTCTACTGCCGGTGCCTCATCTACTGCCGGTGTAGGAGCGGCAGGCTTGCCGGTGACCACCGTCTCCGGTGCCGTAGCCGGTTTGCAGAGCGGTAACTCGGCAGATTCTGCCTCTACCTCTACTGCTGCCACCGAGCCTCTCAGCCAGTATGTTATGACCGATGAAGCGGCTCCGGACTACTCCAGCTTCATCAAGAGCAACTAGCCGCCTCTCAGGTTGCAGCCACCTGGCGGTTTTCTTGCGAAACCTCCAGCACTTCATCTGCTTGCCCTTCATGCTTTTGCACAAGGTCTTGCCCTTGATATAGAGCATTGTCTTCATAAGGCTTTTGCTCTTGGTGCAGATCGAATTCCTGAATCGGCTTCTGATTCTGGTAGAGGTCTTGATTCTGGTAGAGGTCCTGATTCTGGTAAAGGTCCTGATTCTGGTAGAGGTCCTGGTCCTGGTAGGGGTTTTCTTCCAGGTTGAGTTCGTATTGATGGTAAAAGTTGTGCGGGTTGTAGAAATCGTGCGCCTGCCCGAACAAGAACTCCTGGTAGGGGTTGGTCACCGGTTGGTCCGACTTTGGTTGACCGTCTATGGTTTTTGGTTGACCGTCTATGGCTGACTGGCTGGAAAGATCTTCCGCCGGTTCCGGGGCCAGTATCAGCACTCCTTTCAGTTCCGTCAGTTCGGCGGCATTAATCTTTATGCCCCAGGGATTGGTCTGGCGTTCTATGAGACTTTTGAGCCTGGCGTTGGCTCGTTTGGTATCGTTCTTCAGTTCGGCCAGTTCCTGATTGCGGGCCAGTTCCCTGAGAGCGCTCTGGGTGACAAAGGTGACAGCGTTTTCGATGCTTTCCACCCGGGTCACGGCCCGTTTGGCGTCTATTACCTGATAGAGGCACTCGCCTTTGAGAAGAAGTGTATGTCCGTCTCTGGTGTTGGCTTCCACTTCCGGCGTCACCATTGTGACAATGCGGGTCTCCACCAGTTCGGCATTTTCGATAATGGGAATTATTAGATGCAGCCCCGGACCCTTGCATTCCCTGGCTATGCCGAGGCGGTAAACCACAAGCTGGGTGTGCTCCTTGACGGTTTTCAAACCCGACATGAGGACCATGATGATGAGCACAAACATGCCGCCCAGGATTTCTAACATCTCAATAAGCCTCCTTCATATTCAGGAGATTCCCTAGTTGCAAAGTTTCAATCCTTGGCTAGCATGGAAGATATGCAGAACATGCCTGCCGAGGAATTTCAGGTGGCGGCTTCTGTCTATGGTATCCCATTTTAATGCGCTCCACTTGTCTTACTAATTCGAAAGAGCCAGTCGCTTTGTCGGGTCAAAGCTGCAAGCCCTAGCCTGACAGATTCTTACCGGGGGTGTTATGACGGACCACAGAGGCGGACAGCCTTTTGAAAGGACTGAGGGCGAAGGCAGCGACCGCAAGAATTCGGTTCTGGCTTTGACCATGACCAGACCCAGTAACAAAAAAGAGTTCGAAGGCGAGCGAGCTCGTTCTACTTTTAATGCTCAGACCCAGGGCGGGGTCAAAAAGAAGGGCGTGGTTTTCTTCTTCTTCGGGGTGGTCTTGCCGGTTCTTGCGGTGCTCTTCGAGACTAAGTATCACTTTTGCGCCGAGCGCTATTTTGATCCCTTTCCGACTGCCGGTCATGTAGTGCTCTTTCTGCTCATCCCCTTTTCCAACTTTCTCATCTGGCTTGCCACCCGGCGTGACCTTTCTCAGCACTATGGTTTTATGTCGCTGGCAAGCGGCATGGCCATGGGCATCGGCATACTTTATACGCTGATGTTTTTGCCCCTGACGCCCATGAGCTGTCTCTACAGTCTTGCTCTCGGCTTTGGCTTGCTGGGGCTGGCGCCGCTTTTGTCTTTACCTTGCAGTTTTGCCTCGGGCAAGACCATCACTAAGTTGGCCCATCGCAAGGATACCTATTTCGATGCTCACCAGGTAGAGCACATTGGGCATTTGATTGTGCTTGTGATGGTGGTGGCGGTGGAATTGCCCTCCACCTTGACCAGAGTGCATCTGGCTGAAGCTATCAATGGCTCACCGGTGCTGCTTAGAAGACACGGGCTCCCTAATCCCAAGTTCGCCGCTGCTGCCGACTGGCTGAGCCGTTCGGGCGCCTTGGCCTATTGGTTTTCTGACCCATCTAGAGCGGATGGTGCTGAAATTCTACCGGCTTTTCCAGAGTACCTGTCGGCCATGGATTGGCTCAGGCGTTACGGTAACCAGGAAGTGCTTTTGCGGGCCTGCTACGAACGCTCGGGCAAAGCCACTGACATACTGGGCTCTCTATACGAAAGTGCCCATCCTATATCTGTGGAAGACGCCCGGCAAATTTATTACCAGGTCACCGGCAAGCCTTATAATTCCGTGCCCATCCCGGCTTCCTTCCGGGCTACTATCAAGCATGCCCGTGCCGTTTCCGAGTCTGACCCGCTCAACTCCGGTGTCACCGATGAATTCGATCGCGATACCGATATTGCCGGTGAGAATGTCAGCGGTATGGCCCGCGGGCTCTCCATGTCCAACTCCCTCATGGGCGGCGATGTCGATGTAGATGGTGCCCAGGCCAGGTTGAATTGGAGTTTCCAGTTCAGAAATGCATCCAAGTATGATCGGGAAGCGCGGATGCGCTTGCAACTGCCGTCCGGGGCTGTGGTTTCAAAAGCCTTGCTGACGGTAAACGGCGTCACCAAAGTGGCCCAGATTCAGCTCAAGAGCGAG
>Ga0268298_10004581_pt1 | contig 13417 bp, 9 predicted proteins | sample WWTPWeurt_MetaG_FD_194462 | JGI IMG/M metagenome (GOLD analysis project Ga0268298, IMG submission 194462) | Activated sludge microbial communities from WWTP in Nijmegen, Gelderland, Netherland - WWTP Weurt | ecosystem: Engineered > WWTP > Aerobic digester > Activated sludge | place: Netherlands... | reverse complement strand
AACACCTCGTCGCTCAAGCTGGCCGACATCGCCGCGACGTTCCGCGATCCCGCGCGCCTGGTCGGCATCCACTTCTTCAACCCGGTGGCGATGATGCCGCTGGTCGAGGTGGTGGCCGGCGAGCGCACCGCCACCGACGTGGCGCAGAAGGCCGCGGCCTTCGTGCGCAAGATCGACAAGCTGCCTTTGCCGGTGAAGGATGCGCCCGGCTTCCTGGTGAATGCCGTGCTCGGCCCCTACATGAACGAGGCCATGAAGTGCGTGGACGAAGGTGTCGCGCCCGAGGCCATCGACGCCGCGCTGGTCGCCTTCGGCATGCCCATGGGCCCGATCGAACTGGCCGACACCGTCGGCCTCGACGTCGCCGTGCATGCCGGCAAGCAGCTGGTCGGTGACGCCTCCCCGCCGCAGCGGCTGGTGGACCTGTTCGCAGCGGGCAAGCTCGGCAAGAAGACCGGGCAGGGCTTCTATGCCTGGGCCGACGGCAAGGCGCAGAAATCCGGTGGCGGCGGACCGAACCCCCAGCTCGCCGCACGCATCGTCCAGCCGCTACTCGACGCAGCGCAGCGCCTGGTGCGCGAAGGCATCGTCGCCGATGCCGACCTCGCCGATGCCGGCGTGATCTTCGGCACCGGCTTCGCGCCGTTCACCGGTGGGCCGATGAATTACCTGGCGAGCAAGGGCTGAGCGGGGTTCGGGGAGATGGGCGGAATGCAGCCGCTCCGCCCCAAACCAGGATCGATCAGCCCCGCCAACCAGGATTCCAGCCGAGTTGTTGCGTTGCCTTCCCGGTTAGCACGGAGCCATCGTCCTCGGCAACGTTGTAGATTCCCGGTGCGCCCCGGGTAACCGCGAGTTCCGCGGCCTTGGCCGCGGCGGCGACATGCACCGAACCCGGAGCAATGGCCGCATCGAAACCCGTTCCCGGGCCATAAAACAGCCCATAGCGGAGCACCAGTCCCTCGGCCGGCGCGTCGAGGATCTGGCGTTCGAGGCTGCGCACGGCGACGGCGGTTTCGCCGTAGACGGGGTGGGTGTCGGGAATCAGGGGATCGTCCTCCCGATGCGGCAGCGGACCGTCGGCGTAGATGAAGGAAATGCTCTGCGCGATCAGCCGCTTTGCACCCGCCTCGATGGCGGCGCCGACGAGGTTGCGTGTGCCTTCGTCGCGCAGGCGCGCATTCCGCACCAGGGCCTCCTGCATCTGGCTCGCCTCCAGCGCGAAAGGCAAATCCGTCAATTGGTGGATCACCGTATCGGGTCGAAACTCGCGCACGATCTCGCGCAGCCTCGCCGCGTCGAAGACGTCGGCCACCACGGCGTCGATGCCCAACGCCCGCAGTAGCGGGAGCTTCGCGGCCGAGCGCGTGCTGCCGAGCACTGTCCACCCGTTTGCACGCAGCAAGGGCGCAAGCAGGCGACCGATCGCCCCGGACGCCCCCGCCAGGAAAATTCGTTTATCGGTGTGCTGATTCATGGGAGCCTCTTTCGTTGGCAAGTGGGTAAGGTGGGACCGCAAAAATCCGCAAGGCCGGCGCGTTCCATTGGCGGGTCGCCAGTCGGCCCTCGCGGGAAGCCGATTGTCGATCGTGCGTTATCGGCCTTCGGCGCCTCTTCTGGCACGAACCAGTGCGCGGCTGTTCGACTTCCCGCCGAGCCAGTCCCGCACTTCGATGAAGAACTTCTTCGGGGCTTTGCGCTCGACGGTGGCGGCCAGGCCGGCCAGGGTTTCCCGCGCCAGCCTGTCGCGCATCGCGTCTTCCGCCTGCAGCATGACGGCATGGATGCCGCATACGCCCTGGGTTGCCCATCTCGGCGGCTCGTCGGCATAGACGGCGCAGCGTTCGCGGATCTCCGCACATTCGAACAGGGGCTTGTGGCCCTCTATCGCATCGACGATGTCGAGCACGGTGATCTCGTCGGCAGCCCTGGCCAGCCGATATCCGCCGCGAACCCCCGTGGCGGCCTGGACGATGCCCGCCTTTTCCAGCTTGGGGAATATCTTGGCGACAAACGACGGGGAAATCCCCTGCAGCTCGGCCAGGTCACGGCTGCTCGGTTGTCCGCTGGCGGGATCGACCAGCCAGAGCAGGCAATGAATCCCGTATTCGACGCTGGAGGTGATGTGTGCCATAACGCGGATAATATCACTCCGCGTTATAGGTAACCAGCTTTTTTGCGGCCTGATCCCGGGGTGGATTCAACTTCCTGATCGAACGATGTCCCGCTGTGGATCGAATTCCCGCCGCGGTCGCGAGGACAGACGAGCCTTGCCCGTCGATCGGCGCGGGACGAGGCTCAAACGCCGTCGACGACACGGATCTCCCGCTCGGCGCCGTCGCCGAGCGCGTCCAGTGCCGCCTGGTAGCCGGGGCTGTCATGGGCGGCGATGGCCTGTGCCACGCTGTCGAACTCGATCACCACGGTACGCTGCATGAGCCCCTGTTCGTAAACCTTGGACGGCTCGCCGCGCGCCAGGAAACGGCCGCCACCCGCGGTAATGGCCGGTCCGGCCAGCTTGGCGTAGGCGGCCAGCTTGGCCGGGTCGCTCACGGTACGGTAGATGCTGATCCAATAGGCCTTAGGCATGGCATTTCCTTCACTCGATCAATCGGGGCGTGGGGTTCGCTCCACGACGCGCATCGCCCCTGGCAGTCGCGGTGCGCCATTATGGCCCACTCGCCTGGCGCTCCGGGCGGCGGCAAGCGCGGGGTCGGACGCGCTGCGGCTAGCGCGGTGCATTGCGGCCGCCGAGGTGGTTGGCCGCCAGCGCGGCCAGCACCAGCCCGCCGCCGGCCAGCGTGCTGGCGGCCGGCGCTTCACCCGCGCCGAGCCAGGCCAGCAGCACGCCGAAGATCACTTCCAGCAGGGCCAGCAGCGCCAGTTCGGTCGCCGGCAGTTCGCGGCTGAGGCGCACCACCAGCAGGCAGGGCGCGGCGAGCTGCACCGTGCCCAAGAGCGCGAGCAGGCCGAGGTCGTGCGGCGAAGCCTGCAGCGGCCAGGCCAGCGGCAGCGTCACGGCGGCCGAGAGCAGGGCGCCGAGCAGCACCGGGGGCAGCATGTCCTGGCGCACGCCGCCTTCGCGCGCCTGCCGGGCCTTGTGCTGCAGCAGCGTGAAGTTGGCCGACGAGCCGAGCGGCACGCCCAGCGCCACCAGGCTGCCGAGCAGCGATGCGCCCGGGGCGGGATTGGTGGCCTCGGCGCCGAACATCCAGGCGATGCCCAGGCCGGCGATGCCGATCGCGCCCCAGGTGCGCGGCGGCAGCCGGTCGCCGAGGAACAGGCGCGCGGCCAGCGCGGTCAGCAGCGGTCCGGTGGACATCGCCACCAGCACGTTGGCAACGCTGGTCAGGGTCAGGGCGACCATGAAGGCGGTGTACATCGCGGCCCAGCACAGGCCGGAGAACCAGATCGTGCGATCGCCGGCGAGGATGTCGCGGAACAGCGCCGCGCCGCGCAGCGGCACCAACAGCACCAGCAGGGTGGCGGCGTTGAACAGGCTGCGCCAGAAGGTGACCTCGAAGCCGCGCGCCGCGTCGAGATGGCGCGTGACCACGCCGGCGATGCTCCAGAGCAGCGTCGCCAGCACCATCAGGGACACGGCGCGCGCGTGGGACATCAGGCCGTCTCCCCGCGCACGCCGGCGAGCAGCGCGGCGAGAAAGCCGTCGCAGTCCCGCTCGGCCTTGGCCGCCAGAAGGTGGTCGGCGCGGGTGCGGCCGAGATTGACCGCGACCACGGGCTTGCCGCTGCGCCGCGCATGTTCGACGAAGCGGAAGCCCGAATACATCATCAGCGAGGAACCGACCACCAGCAGGCCGCTGGCGGCATCGATCGCCTCGGTCACGGCCTGCACCCGCTGGCGCGGCACGCTGTCGCCGAAGAACACCACGTCGGGCTTGAGCACGCCGCCGCAGTCCGGACAGGGCGGCACCGCAAAGCCCGCGGCATCGTCGGACAGTTCGGCGTCGCCGTCGGGGGCGGCGACGGCGGGCAGCGGGACGAGGCCCGGATTGGCGGCGGCGATCCAGTCCTGCACCGCGGCCCGCGCATGGAACCGGCCGCAGTCGAGGCAAACCACGCGCACCAGCCCGCCGTGGAGTTCCAGCACGGCCCGGCTGCCGGCCTTCTGGTGCAGCCCATCGACGTTCTGCGTCACCACCAGGCCGATCCGTCCCTGCCGCTCGAGTTGCGCGAGCGCAACGTGCCCCACGCCGGGGCGGGCCTGGCCGATCGTCGGCCAGCCGTGGAAGCTGCGCCGCCAGTAGCGCCGGCGCATGTCGACGGAACGCAGGAAGGACTGGTGGTCGATCGGCGGCGGGCGTTTCCATTGCCCGTCGCGGTCGCGGTAATCGGGAATGCCGCAGGAGGTGCTGAGGCCGGCGCCGCTGAGCACCACCAGCGGCCCGCGTTCGAGCAGGCACGCCAGCAAGTGGCTGGTCGATTCGATCACGCTGCCGGATTCCGTGTCTTGCCGCATTGACGCCTTGGTGGTGGGATCAGCCGCGACTATAGGGCAAAGCGGTTCCACCGGACCCGTGAGCCGTATACTGTGCATTCGATCGACGAAACATGGTGGAGAGTCCCGATGGGCCACGAAGGCGTCAAGATTCCGGGCCGCGAACCGGTGCTGCGGGTGATGCCGATGCCGGCGGACATGAACGGCAACGGCGACATCTTCGGCGGCTGGGTCATGGCCCAGTGCGACATCGCCGCGGCGATTCCGGCCATGCGCCGGGCACGCGGCCGCATCGCCACCGTGGCGGTGAATTCCTTCCTGTTCAAGCAGCCGATCTCGGTCGGCGACATCGTCAGTTTCTACGCCGACATCGTCAAGGTCGGCCGCACCTCGATCACGGTCGACGTGCAGGTGTTCGCCGAGCGCAACCCGACCCATCCGGTGGTGGTCAAGGTCACCGAGGCGCAATTCACCTATGTCGCCATCGACGACGACGGCGGCAAGCGCGAGGTGCCCGCCGCAAGCGGATGACGGAGCGCTGTCACGCCAGGCGCAGCCCGCTCCCGCCGGGCATCGCCGCAACCCCGCCCCCTTCCACCCACCTTTGCAGCACTCGGCCATGACCCCGCAGCATGCGTTGATGCCTACCGCCCGCGACGACCTCGACAACCCGATCTCCCGGGAATTCTCGATCCGCTTCCTGCGCTACTCGATCGCCGCCCTGCTCGCCGGCGCCATCGCCTTCCTGGTCGTGATCCGGATCGTCGCCCCGGACCAGATGGCGCGCAACGTCGGCCCGGGCCTGGCCGTCGTCCTGCTGTCGATGGTCTGGGTCCTGCTCTGGCGCGGCAGGCTCCGCGCGGCGGTCAACCTGATGATGGCCGGGACCTGGATCATCGTCACCGGCATTTGCCTGTTCAACGGCGGAGTCAGGACCCCGATTGCGATCGCCTACCCGCTGCTGGTGGTCTATGTCGGCTGGCGCATCGGGCTCGGCGTCGCCAGCGGCGTCGCTGCCCTGTCCGCGGCGACCGTCGTCGCCCTGGCGCTGGCCGACTCCGCCGGCCTGTTGCCGCCGACGCCCGCGACGCCGCCGGTAATGTACGCGGTGATCCAGATCCTGTTCCTCGCCCTGGGAACGATCCTGGTCCATTCCCTGGTGCGCGCCTACCAGAACCGCCTCAACGAACTGCAGGCGTTGGGACGCGACCTCGCCCGGCGCGGCGCAGACCTGGAGGCCAGCCGCGCGGAACTGAACCGGGCGCAGGCGGTCGGCAAGACCGGCAGCTGGGTCTACGACATCGCCAACGACACGATGAAACTGTCGGCGGAGACCTGCCGCATCTTCGGCCTGCCGGAAGGCACCTTCGGCAACCACGAAAGCTACCTCGCGCGCACCCATGCGGATGATCGCGAGCCGGTCGATTCGGCCTGGCAGGCGGCGCTCGGGGGCGCCGGCTTCGACCACCAGCATCGCGTCGTGGTCGGAACGGAGGTGCGCTGGATCCGCCAGATCGCCGAGATCGAGTTCGACGCGGACGGCAGGGCGCGGCGAGCCATCGGGGTGACGCAGGACATCACCGAACAGAAGTCGATCGAACTGCAGCTGGAGGGCTACCGGGCGCACCTCGAAGAGCTGGTCGCCTCGCGTACCAACGAGCTGGCGGCGGCGCGCGATGCCGCCGAGGCCGCGAACGCCGCCAAGAGCATCTTCCTCGCCAACATGAGCCACGAGATCCGCACGCCGATGAACGCCATCATCGGCCTCACGCACCTGCTGAGCCGCGCCGATCCGACCCCCGAGCAGACCGACCGCCTGGAAAAGATCGAAGGCGCCGCCAACCACCTGCTGACCATCATCAACGACATCCTCGACGTGTCCAAGGTCGAGGCCGGCAAGCTGGTGCTGGAGGATACGGACTTCTCGCTGGCGGCGATCTTCGACCAGGTGCGCTCGCTGATCGCCGAGCCGGCGCGCGCCAAGGGCCTGGCCATCGAGGTCGACGCCGGGGGCGTTCCCGTCTGGCTGCGCGGCGATCCGACCCGGCTGCGCCAGGCGCTGTTCAACTACACCAGCAACGCGATCAAGTTCACCGAGCGCGGATCGGTCACCCTGCGCGCCCGGCTGCTTGCGGACGAGGACGGCCGGCTGCTGGTCCGCTTCGAAGTCCGGGACACGGGCATCGGCGTCGCCGCGGACAAGCTGGCCGAGCTGTTCCATGCCTTCGAGCAGGCCGATGCCTCGACCACCCGCAAGTATGGCGGCACCGGCCTCGGCCTCGTCATCACGCGCCGGCTGGCGGAGCTCATGGGAGGCGAGGCGGGGGCCGACAGCACGCCCGGAGCCGGCAGCCGCTTCTGGTTCACCGCCCGCCTGCGGCACGGCCGGGGCGAAATGCCTGCCGCCGCCGGAATCGTCATCGAGGATGCCGAAGGCGAGCTGGTCCGCCGCCACGCCGGCGCCCGCCTGCTGCTGGCGGAGGACAACCCGATCAACCGCGAGGTCGCGCTCGAACTGCTGCGCCAGGCCCGTCTCGCCGTGGATGTCGCGGAGGACGGGCGCGCGGCGCTCGACATGGCCGGCGCCAACGCCTACGACCTGATCCTGATGGATGTGCAGATGCCGCGCATGGACGGACTCGAGGCGACGCGCGCCATCCGCAAGCTGCCCGGACGCCAGGCCACGCCGGTGCTGGCCATGACCGCCAACGCCTTCGACGAGGACCGTCGCGCCTGCGCGGAAGCCGGCATGAACGACTTCGTCGCCAAGCCGGTCAACCCCGACGACCTCTACCGTACCCTGCTCAAGTGGCTGCCGGAGAGCGCCGGCGGCACCTCGCCGGCGGTCGCCGACCCGATCCCGGTGCCCGATGCGGCAGCAGACCCGGCGCTTGATCCGGCCGGGATCCAGCGGCGGCTGGAGGGCATCGCGGGCCTGGAAACCGGGCTCGGCCTGGAGGCGATGCGCGGCAACTGGAGCAAGTACCGGCGCATGCTGGCCCTGTTCGCCGAGAGCCATGCCGGGGACGCCGCGCAACTCGGCACGGCGTTGGCGGCGAACGACATCGAGGCGGTCCGTGGCCTGGCCCACACCCTCAAGGGTTCGGCCGGAACCGTCGGTGCGACACGAACGGCCAAGGCCGCGGCCGATCTCAACCGGGCGATCCGCGACGGGGCGGGGCGCAAGGACATCGACCGGCTGTGTGCCAAGCTGATCGCCGACCTCGACGCCGTGGTCCGCGACATCCGCGACGCCGTCGCCTGAGCGCGGGGCGCGGACGGCCGCTCAGGCCGGAGGATCGCCGCGCAGCGCCTGGCGGATCACCGCGAACAGGCTCTGCGGATCGAAGGGCTTGACCAGGAAATCGTTCATGCCCGCTTCCAGGCAGCGGGCCTTGTCCTCGACAAAGGCATTCGCGGTCATGGCGACGATCGGCGTCGTCGCGCACCCGGGCAGCGCGCGCAGCTGCCGGGTTGCGGCCAGGCCGTCGAGGCGCGGCATCTGCATGTCCATCAGGATCGCCGCGTAGCCGGCGGCTCTGGCCATGGCGACGGCCTGCTCGCCATCCTCGGCCTGGTCCACCAGCAGGCCGATGTCTTCGAGCAGCATGCGGGCGACTTCGCGATTGATCGGCTCGTCGTCAACCACCAGGATGCGGGCACCCCGGTAGAGTCGGCGGATTTCCTCTTCCGCCGCGGTGGCATCGGACAGGGGGGTGTGGCCGGCGTCGCCCTGACCCTTGGCCAACCGGGCGGTGAACCAGAAGGTGCTGCCGACCCCGGGAACGCTCTCGACGCCGGCATCGCCGTCCATCATCTGCGCCAGGTGGCGCGTGATCGACAGGCCGAGGCCCGTGCCGCCGTATTTTCGCGTCGTCGAATTGTCCGCCTGCTCGAAGCTGGCGAACAGGCGCGCCATCGCCTCCGGCTCGATGCCGATGCCCGTGTCCTGCACCTCGAAGCGCAGGCGGACACCGTCGGCGGACTCGTCCTCGATCCGGCAGCGCAGGGTGATGCTGCCGGCCTCGGTGAACTTGACGGCATTGGTCGCGTAGTTGAGCAGGGCCTGCTGCAGGCGGGTGGGATCGCCGCGCAATCCCGGCGGCATCGCTTCGATGTCCGTCAGGAGCTTCAGGCCCTTGGCCCTGGTCCGCTCGGACAGGATGGAGCGCACGTTGCCCATCAGGGCGCCGACATCCACGCCGGCATCCTCGAGCACCAGCTTGCCGGCCTCGATCTTGGAGATGTCGAGGATGTCGTTGATCACCGCCAGCAGGTGCCGGCCGGCCTTGTCGATCTTGTCGAGGCGGTCGGCCTGGCGCGCCGTGACGCCGTCGCGCCGCAACAGGCTGGCCATGCCGAGGATGCCGTTCATCGGCGTGCGGATCTCGTGGCTCATGTTGGCGAGGAAGGCGCTCTTGGCGACGTTGGCGACCTCGGCGGCTTCGGCGCGGCGCACCAGCTCGGCCTGCATCGCGGCGATCTCGCGCTCGCGCGCCTTGCGTTCGCTGTTGTCGACCATGGTGGCGCGGTTGAAGGTGAACTCGCCCTGCGCGTCGCGCACCATGTCGGCGCTGATCAGCACCGGCAGGATGCTGCCGTCCTTGCGCACGAAATCGTAGTCGAGGTCGCGCATGCGGCCGACGCGCCTGAATTCGGCGAAACGCTGCACGAACAGGTCACGGCTTTCGGGCGTCAGGAACTCGCCGATGCGGTGGCCGAGGAATTCCTCCCGCGCGTAGCCGAGCATCGCCAGTTCGGTCTGGTTGACCGCGATGATCCTCCCGTCCGGGTCCAGCGAATGGTAGCCGCAGGGCGCGCGGTCGTAGAGGTCGGCGATCTCGTCGGCGCGCTGCTGCACCACGCGGTTGGCTTCCGCCAGCTCGGCGGTGCGGGCCTGCACCAGGATTTCGAGGTGGTTGCGATGCGCCTCCAGCTCCGCGGCGATGCGCTTCTTCTCGGTGACGTCCTCGTGGATCGCCACAAAGTGGGTGACGGCGCCGTCGGGACGGCGGATCGGAGCGATGTGGGCGTCGACGAACTGCTGCTCGCCGCTCTTGCGGCGATTGATGAATTCGCCGCGCCAGGCCCGGCCGGCGTGCAGGCTGGCCCAGAGCGACTCGAAGGTGGCGTCCGGCGTGTAGTCGGCGCCGAGGAAATCGGCGCTGCGGCCGCGGGCTTCCTCGACGCTGTAGCCGGAGCTGGCGCTGAAGGCCGCGTTGGCATACTCGATGCGGCCTTCGGTATCCGTGATCAGGATGGCGTTGGGATTCTGCGCCACGGCCTCGGACAGCTTGCGCACGCTTTCCTCGGCGCGCTTGCGGTCCGTGATGTCATGGATGACGCCGAACAGGACGCCGGTCGCCCTGTCGAACGTGGCGGTGGAATGGATGTCCCTGACCTCGCCGGTGTCGGCGGTCCGGATCTGGAATTCGACGTCGTAGGGCACGTCGCGTTCGAGCAGGGCCTGCAGCGCCGCATCCACCTTTGGACGGCATTCGGGAAGGCGCATGGCCTGGATGGTCGCCAGGTCGAGCCGGTTCGCACCGACGCCGTAGATCCTTGCCGCGCCGTCTGAGGCAATGATCGTCTTCGACGCCAGGTGCAGCTCCCAGTTGCCGGACTTCGACGCGAGCTCGGCGCGCTTCAGCCGCGCCTCGCTGACGCGCAGCCGTTCCTCCGATTGCCTGCGCTCGGTGATATCGCTATGGGTCCCGACCAGGCGCAGGGCGCGACCCGTCGCATCGCGACTGAACGCGCGGCCACGACCCAGGATCCACTTCCAGTCGCCGTCCTTGGCCTTCATGCGGTGCTCGACCGCGAAGCTCTCGCAACGGCCGTCGATGCAGTCCTGGTTGATCGACCGCACCCGCGGGAAGTCTTCCGGATGGACCAGTCCGGCCCAGCTCGCGTCGCTCATCGGGAACTCACCCGGCTCGTAGCCGAGCATCCGGTAATAGGCCGGGCTGAAATACGAACGTTCCGGATGTTCGAGGTTCCAGTCCCAGATGCCGTCGGTGCTGGCCTCCGTCGCGAGGCGGAAGCGTTCGTCACTCTCCTGCGCCGCCCTGCTTTGCCGGAGAGTCCTGACGCGTTCGCTGAACAGGCTGAAGATGACACCGGTAACGGCGAAGGCGACGATCGGCAGGCCGAGGCTGGGCTTGTCGAGCGCAAACGACAGCCGCGGCGGAACGAAGGCGTACCACACCAGCAGCGTAGACAGCAATGTGGCCACGATGCCGCCGTAGAGGCCGGTCAGGGTGGCGGCGAAGAACACCGCCGGATAGAACAGGAACCAGACATAGGGATCGATGTAGTCCCACAGCAGCCACTGCACGGCGAACGTCGCCAGCGGTATGGCGACGGCGAGCAAGAGACGCGCAAAACGGGTCATTGCCGTGGATTCCCTAGCTGGGGCGACCCGGACCCGGCGCGGCATCCGCCGCGATTCCCCGCTCCAGCCAGGTGAGGAGCGAGGCGAACAGCGTGGCAGGTTCGAAGGGCTTGGAGATGAAATCGTTCATCCCGGCCGCCAGGCAGCGGACCTTGTCCTCGGCGAAGGCGTTGGCGGTCATGGCGATGATCGGCGTCGCGCGGTGTCCGGGCAAGCGGCGGATCCGTTCGGTCGCCGCGAGTCCGTCCAGGCGCGGCATCTGCATGTCCATCAGGATCGCCGCAAAGGCCGATGCTCCCGCCCTGGCGACGGCCTGCTCGCCGTCCTCCGCCGCCTCGACGACCAGCCCGGCGCTTTCCAGCAGCATGGTCGCGATCTCGCGGTTGATCGGCTCGTCATCGACCACGAGGATGCGCGCACCGGTCCAGCGCTGCCCGATGGCGGCCTCGGCACCGTCGAAATCCGGAGCCGCGGAAACACCCTCGCCGGGCTGCCTTTTCGCCAGCCGCGCGGTGAACCAGAAGGTGCTGCCCTTGCCGACCGCGCTTTCGGCGCCGACTTCTCCCCCCATCAGTTCGGCCAGGCGCTTGGTGATCGCCAGGCCGAGGCCGGTGCCGCCGTATTTGCGGGTGGTCGAGTTGTCGGCCTGCTCGAAGGCGTTGAACAACCGGGGCAGCGTCTCGGGCGGAATGCCGATGCCGGTATCGCTGACCTCGAAGCGCACCAGGACCGAATCGGCAGCCTCCTCCAGCCGGAGGCTGCGCAGCGTGATGCCGCCGGCCTCGGTGAACTTGACGGCATTCGTGGCGTAGTTGAGCAGGGCCTGCTGCAGCCGGGTGGGATCGCCGTACAGGTTCGGCGGCAGCGCCGCCGCCTCGATCCGGATCGCGAGCTTCTTCGCCCCGGCGCGTTCCGCGAGGATGGACCCGACGTCGCCGAGCAGGGCGTCGATCGCCACCGGCGCCTCCTCGAGGACCAGCTTGCCGGCCTCGATCTTGGAAATGTCCAGGATGTCGTTGATGATGGACAGCAGGTGCTGCGCCGCGGTGTCGATCTGGTCGAGGCGCCTGGCCTGCCGTTCGGTCACGCCATCCCGCCGCAACAGGCTCGCCATGCCGAGGATGCCGTTCATCGGCGTGCGGATCTCGTGGCTCATGTTGGCGAGGAAGGCGCTCTTGGCGACGTTCGCTGCCTCGGCGGCTTCCTTCGCCGACGCCAGCTCGAAGGTGCGCGCCAGGACCTGCTCCTCCAGATGGTAGCGGTGCCGTTCGAGTTCGGTCTGTTCGTGCTTGCGTTCGGTAATGTCCCGCACCAGCACGATGAAGCGCGGCCCCTCGGCGAAATCGCCCTCCTTGCGCGCGATCGACAGCTCGAACCACTTGGACTCGCCGTTTATCGTCAGCTCGTACTGGCGCCCCGACGACGCTCCGTTGGCGCCTGCTTCCTGCAAGGCCGCCGTGCATGCGGCAGCAGCTTCCGGCGGCAGGATTTCGTCCAGGCGGCGGCCGAGGAAAACGTCGGGCGGCGCCGCCAGCAGGTCGACGCGCGAGGTCTTGTAGCTGTAGATGCGGCCGTCGAGGCCCCACTCGAAAAGCAGGTCGGGAATGGCGTTGAGCGTGGCGACGAGGTCCCGCTGCGCATCTTCCAGGGCCGCGGCGCGCCGTTCGATGTCGCTGCCCATCGCATTGAAGGCATGTGCCAGCACGCCGATCTCGTCGCCGCCGGCATCCGTGCTGCGGGCCTGGTAGTTGCCGGCGGCAAGCGCGGCCGCGGTGTGCTGCAGCCGCGCCAGCCGCTGCGTGACGACGCGGTTGAGAAATACGCCGAGCAGCAGCATCAGCAGGGCATAGCCGCCGAGGCGGATATAGAAGTGGCGCAGCCAGTCCGCAAATTCCTGGTCGTGCAAGGCGCCCGACGGCAACTTGATGCTCATCACACCGCGCAGGTCGCCGACGCGATAGTCGTAGGCGCTGTCGTAGGTCTTCGCCACCGAGGCCGGCGCATTTTCGCGTGCGCCGTGGCACTGCAGGCAATAGCCCTCGATCCAGATCGGCGAGGTGTAGTGGTAGAGGGCTTCGCCGGCGGCGCCGCGGATTTCGACCAGCCTTTCCTCTTCCTTCGGATGCTCGCGGAACCAGGCCATCGCCTCCAGCTCGAAGGCATCGGCCCGATTGTCCGGATTGCGCGGCTTGTCCGAGACGTTGTTGAAGGAAATGCCGCTCTGGCTCCAGTTCGGAAAATCCCGGGCGATGCGCGACAGGGCATGGGCCGGGAGGAAGCCGATGGTCTTGTCGTTGAGCGGCACGCCGCTGTCGAGGAACTGCCTGTGATAGACGCGGCGCGTCGCCATCAGGATGGCGCGAATATCCTTCGCGTCGCGGGTCAGCTCGGTGCGGACGCTGGATTCGATGCCGCGGTATCCGACCAGCCAGTCGGCCGACATGATCAGCCCGAACACGCCGAAGGTGAGCAACCAGATCTTTTCCCTGAGGTTCATGGCGTTGACATTCAGGCGCGCAGCGCATCGATCAGCGAGGCCACCTCGGCCCCCGATTCGGCGAGGAG
>Ga0268298_10004578_pt1 | contig 13420 bp, 9 predicted proteins | sample WWTPWeurt_MetaG_FD_194462 | JGI IMG/M metagenome (GOLD analysis project Ga0268298, IMG submission 194462) | Activated sludge microbial communities from WWTP in Nijmegen, Gelderland, Netherland - WWTP Weurt | ecosystem: Engineered > WWTP > Aerobic digester > Activated sludge | place: Netherlands... | reverse complement strand
CCTGAGGCGGGTGCTCATCCCCGCGCCCGGGGGCGCCCTGATCCCCATGGAGGCCATCGCGGACCTGAAGTGGGTGACGGGCCCGGCCATGATCCGGGACGAGAACGGCCAGATGAACGGCTATGTGCTGGTGGACTTCGACACCGCGAAGATCGACGTGGGCACCTACGTGCAGCACGCCAAGGCCGCCGTGGAGAAGGAGCTGAAGCTGCCCGCGGGCTACAGCCTCACCTGGTCGGGCCAGTACGAGAACATGATCCGCGTGAAGGAGCGGCTGAAGGTCATCCTGCCCGTCACGCTGGTGCTGATCTTCGGCCTGCTCTACGCCAACACCAAGTCGGCCTTCAAGGCCTCCGTGGTGATGCTGGCCGTGCCCTTCAGCGCCATCGGCGCCTTCTGGCTGCTCTGGGCCCTGGGCTACAACATGAGCATCGCCGTGTGGGTGGGCCTCATCGCCCTCATGGGCCTCGATGCGGAGACCGGCGTCTTCATGCTGCTCTTCCTGGACCTCAGCCATGATGAGGCCCAAAAGGAAGGACGCCTGAAGACCGAAGGCGATCTGGTGGAGGCCATCATCCACGGCGCCGTGAAGCGCGTGCGGCCCAAGGCCATGACCGTGTTCGCGGCCTTCATGGGCCTGCTGCCCATCATGTGGAGCACCGGCACCGGGGCCGACGTCATGAAGCGCATCGCCGCGCCCATGGTGGGCGGCCTGGCCACCAGCTTCCTGCTGGAGCTGCTGGTGTACCCCGCCATCTATTTCCTCTGGAAGCGGCGCTCGCTTCCCTCCCCGACCCAGGTTCCTGTCGAAGCCTGAGCCGGAAATGACTCTGCCCTCTTTTATCTTGACGGCACCCGCCGCCGAGCCCACCCCAGCCTCCCGCGCATCCGGCAACCCTGCGACAATATGTCGCAGGGCGTCCGGCTACACTGGAGGCCTTCCCGGAGGAACCATGCTGCACGCCGCCCTGCTCAGCCTCGCCGTCCTGGCCGCTCCCGCCGCCGACAAGGCCAAACCCGCCACCAACACCATCGATCCCGTCTGCAACATGACCGTGGACGCCAAGGCCTCCACCGTGGTCGTGCGCGGCCAGGAGTACCGCGTGTGCAGCAAGCACTGCGGCGCGGCCATGCAGAAGGATCCGGACAAGTACCTCGAGAAGGACGGGACCGTCAAGACCAAGAAGAAGTAGCGACCGCCCTTTACATGGAGAGCGCCCGGCGGAGCCGGGCGCTCTCGTGTTTGGGATCGGTTCAGTCCGTGACGGCGAAGACCACGCGGTCGTTGCGCAGGCGCTCGGCGTCCAGGATGCGGACCCTGGCGCTGGTGCGGTCCTCGGAGATGACCACGGCGTAGTGGCGGTCCTTCTCCAGGGAGCCGGGGATGACGCTCACCTTGCTGAGGGTCTTCAGGCCCAGGTCCGCGGCCTTGATGGTCACCTCGGGGTTGGGGCCATCCAGGGGCAGGTCCTTGTCGAACTTCGCGGCCACGGCCTTGGGGCCCATGCGGTCCTTGGCGAAGACGGGCACCACGATCACGCCGTCCTCCTCCAGCTGCTTCCGCCGGCCCACCAGGTAGTGCATCGAGTTGAGCTTCGATTTCTGGGTCTGGCTCAGGGTGCTGAGCTCGTTCACCTGGGAGAGGAGCGAGGTCTTCTCCGAGCGCAGGGCGTCCACTTCCTCCTGCACCTTCTGCCGCTGGGCCACCAGGCTCTGCACCTCATCGGCGAGGCCGTGGGCGATGAGCATGGTGTCCTCCTTGTCCCGCTCCAGGGCGACCCGCTGGGTGCGGACATATTCGGCGGGGCCGACGGTGGCCCGGCCCTGGGTGACGGTGGTGAGGTAGGTGCCGTCCACGTACTGGTGGTAGACCTGCCAGCCGGGCTGCAGCTCCTCCATCAGGTTGGCTCGGGCCGCCAGCTCCTTGGCCTTGTCCTCGCCCAGGCCGCGGCCCTTCAGGTACCGCACGGCCATGGCGAAGTGGTTGTCCTTCTCGCCGGCCACCTGGGGCTTGGGCAGGTCGGCCCGCAGCTTGGCGACCTTGGCGTTCAGTTCGCCGATCTGCTTGTCCCGGTCCAGGATCTCCTGGAGCAGGGCGGCGACCCCGTTGTCCTTCTCGGCCTTGACCCGGGTCTCCAGCAGGGACCGCTGGGCCTCGCTGAGCTGCACGCTGGGGCCGGGTTGGACGCCGGCCTTGGCCATGGCCTCGGACTGGGCCTTGGCGGCGCCCTGGGCCTGGCTCTCGGCCTTCTCGGCCTCGGTGACCTGCTTGACGAGGTCCTTGGTCTCGGCCTCCGCGCCGGATTTCCGGTCGCAGCCCAGGGTGAAGGCCAGCGGCACCGCGGCCAGCGCGGCACCGAGGGCGAGGGAACGCAGCAGTCGCATCGGGGACTCCTATGGGCAGATGACGTTGAAACAGCACCCAGGGTGAACCCACTCCGCGGGGTACGCCAGCCTATTTGAGGCCAGCCGTCTGTGGCTGGATGCCGGCAAGCACGTCCAGCCAGGCCTTGAGGACGAAGGCCGTGGCGCCCCAGAGCGGGGCCTGGGGCAGCTCCAGGCGGGGCACCTCCAGGGTGAGCCCATGGCGCTCGAAGGTCTCGAGGGTCCAGGGAGCCGCCAGGAGGGGCGCCAGGGGCAGCATGAGCACCTGCTCCAGCTCGCGGTCCAGGTGGAAACGGGGTTCGTCCGTTTCCCAGCGGAAGAACACCGGGGTGAAGCGAACCCGGGCCTTGGCCACGCCATCGGGGAAGCAGCCCAGCTCCCAGAGGCCATCGGCGATGCCCAGTTCCTCCGCCACCTCCCGGCGGGCCGTGCCTGGCAGGTCGCGGTCCCGGGGCTCCACCATGCCCCCGGGAAAGGCGACCTCGCCGGGATGATGGGGGGCGCCGAAGCCGCGCTGGACCAGCACCAGCTTGCGGGCCCCCTCGGCGTCGCCCCACAGGATCACGCCCACGGCCGCCCGCCGTGGATCTTCGGGGATGCGTGGGCTCAGCCTGTGGGGATCCGGGCCGAGCTGGGGCACCCGCAGGCTCTCGGCGATGCGGGGCCAGGGCACGGGCGGCGCGGTCTCCGGGGGGCGCCAGGTCGGGGCTTTCCCTTCCTGGGCACTCATTTGACCTTCCCGAACACCGACCCCTTCACGCGCTCCACGGTGTAGACGCCGCGGATGCGGCGCAGGCCGGACATCAGCTCCACGAGGTGGGAGCGGTCCCGCACGCGCAGGGCGATGTGGAAGAGGCCGGCGCCCTCCTCCGTGGCCGAGCCGTGGAAGCGCTGCACGTTGATGCCCATGCGCTGGATGCCTTCGGAGATGGCGGCCACCATGCCGGGCCGGTCCTCGGTGGTGAGGGTGATCTCGGTGTCGTAGAGCTCGGTGCCGTGCTTGCCCCAGGCCACGTTCACGCGCCGCTCGGGGTGCAGGGTGCCGGTGTTCAGCTGGGCGCAGTCGGCCTTGTGGATCGCCGTGCCCCGGGAGCGGGTGATGTAGCCCACCACCTCGTCGCCCCAGATGGGCTTGCAGCAGGCGGCCAAGGTGTAGAGGATGCCCGTGGTGTCGCCCACCACCACCGAATCCAGGAGGTTCGAGGTGTTCTCCTTGGGCTTGGCCCGCTCGGGTTCCGGCACCAGGGGCTCGATGAGCTTGTGCACCGTGATGCGGCCGAAGCCCAGGGACGCGTAGACCGCGTCCCAGCTGGCCAGCTTCAGCTCGGCGAGGCGGGCCTCGAGCTTGGCCTGGGATTCGGGGTCGTCCAGGCGCACGCCCATGGCGCGGGCCTCCCGCTCGAGGCGCTCCTTGCCCAGGGTGATGGCGTGGGCCCGCTCCTCCTCGCGGATGAAGGCCTGGATGCGGCTCTTGGCGCCCGCGGACTTGACGAAGCCGAGCCAGTCGCGGCTGGGCTTGTGGTCGGGGCGGGTGAGGATCTCCACGCGGTCGCCGTTCTGGAGGGTGTGCTTCAGCGGCACGATGCGGCCGTTCACCTTGGCGCCCACGCATCGGTGGCCCACCTGGGTGTGGATGGCGTAGGCGAAGTCCACCGGGGTGCTGTTCTCCACCAGGCTGCGGAGGTCGCCCTTGGGGGTGAAGACCTGGATGCGGTTGAAGGTCAGCTCGCCGCGCAGGTTGGCCACCAGGTCGCGGCTGTCCTGGGCGTCCTGGTGCAGCTCCACCATGCGGCGGAGGAAGGACACCTGGTTGATCTCGGAGCGGTTGGCGATGCGCCCGTCCTTGTAGGTCCAGTGGCTGGCGATGCCCGCCTCGGCATGCAGGTGCATCTCCTCGGTGCGGATCTGCACCTCGAAGATGTCGCCGGAGTTCATGAGCACGCTGGTGTGGATGCTCTGGTAACCGTTCTCCTTGGGCAGGCTGATGTAGTCCTTGAACTTGCCGGGCACCGGCTTGTAGAGCCCATGCACCAGGCCCAGGGCCGTGTAGCAGCTGGCCCGGTCGGGGCAGATGATGCGGTAGGCCAGCCAGTCGTGGATGTCGTCAAAGCCCTTGGCCTGGGCGCCCATCTTCTTCCAGATGCCGTAGAGGTGCTTGATGCGGCCATTGACCTGGGCCGCGATGCCCTGCTGGCGCAGGATGGCCTGCATGGAGCCGTGGATCTCCTGGATGGTGGCCGACTGCTTGGCCCGCCGCCCCTCCACCGCCCGGAGCAGCTCGGCGTACTGCTCGGGTTCCAGCTGGCGGAACGCCAGGTCCTCCAGCTCGAGCCGCACCAGGCCCATGCCCAGGCGGTTGGCCAGGGGGGCGTAGAGCTCGAGCGTTTCGCGGGAGATGCGCCGCCGCTTCTCCTCCTCCATGACGCCCAGGGTCTTCATGTTGTGCAGGCGGTCCGCGAGCTTCACCAGCAGCACGCGCACGTCCTTGCCCATGGCCACCAGCAGCTTGCGGACGTTCTCGGCGTTGAGCAGGTGCCGGTCCGTGAAGGCCAGCTTGCTCATCTTGGTGAGCCCGTCGACGATCTCGGAGATCTCCTCCCCGAACTGGGCCTTCACCTGGGCCTGGGTCATGAGGGTGTCTTCCACCACGTCATGCAGCATGCCGCAGGCCACGCTCACGGCGTCCAGGCGCCAGTCGGCCAGGCTCTGGGCCACGGCCAGGGGGTGGAAGAAGTAGGGCTCGCCGCTCTTGCGGATCTGGGTGGCATGCATGTCCCGGCCCACCGTGAAGGCCCGGTAGAGCAGGGCGACATCGCCGTTGGGGTGGTGCTGGAGGAACGATGCCTTCACGCGTTCGAAGGCCCCTTCGAGGGTCAGGCAGGCCTCATCGCCGCAAGCCGAGCCTTCCCCCTCGCGGAGGACGGGTTCCGGGGCTTTCCCAGACACGGCCATGTGTGAGTGTCGCTCAGGCCAATCCCGGATGCCAGATGGAAGTGTGGGAAACAGAAGGGAAGAGCGACAGGAACCGCGAAAGACGCGAAAAGGGAGGAACGGCAGGTGTGAGCCCAGCGAAGCGGTGTCCTTTGGCGTTCTTTCGCGTCTTTCGCGGTTCCCAGCTTTTCCTTTCGTGGTCCCCTGTTCCACACTCCTCGAATGATGCGCCGCTCCGCTCCCGCCGATGGCCCCAGCTTCAAGGGCTGGACGCGCCCCGGCCCGGTACCGCCGGGCGGGGTGGAACTGGAGCCGGGCGAGACGCTGGACGGCCTCTGCGGCCACTGGCGCATCTTCCAGCTGGAGAAGGGCAACCGCTTCAGCACGGATGACCTCGTGACCGCCTGGTACGGCACCACCTGGTGCCCCCGCGCGGCCCGCATCGCGGACCTGGGCTCGGGCATCGGCAGCGTGGCGCTGCTGGCGGCGTGGCGCTGTCCCGGCGCGGTGGTGCACACGGTGGAGGCCCAGGAGCAGAGCCTGCGCCTGGCGCGGAAGAGCATCCGCGCCAACGGCCAGGAGGACCGCATCCTCCCCCGCCTGGGCGACCTGCGCGATCCCGACCTGTTCGGTGACCAGGCCCCCTTCGACCTGGTGACGGGCACGCCGCCCTACTGGCCGGAGGGCCATCGCCTGCCGGCCGCCCACGCCCAGTCGGTCCCGGCCCGGCTGGAGGTGCGGGGCAGCATCGCGGACTATGCCCAGGCGGCCGCGCGGCTCCTGGCGCCAGGCGGTCTCTTCGCCTGCGTGTTCCCCAATGACCAGCGGGAGCGGGCCCTGGCGGCGCTGCGTGAGGCCGGACTGCTCTGCCTACACCGGCGGGAGGTGGTCTTCAAGGAGGGCGAGCCCTACGGCCTGGACGTGTTCGCCGCCGCCCGGCGCCAGGACCTGCCGGAGGGCTTCGAGGCCCGGGCCGAGTGTCCCGAGGCCGAGGCGCCCGTGCTGGTCCGGCGCGCCGATGGCAGCGTGGCGCCGGACATCGCCCGGGTCCGCCTCGCCCTGGGCTTTCCGCCGGGAATCTGATCGCGGCCTCCCCCCGGTGCCAGGAAGCCGGGCGAGGGGCTACTGGATCAGCCAGCCGCTCCGTTTCACCAGGCTCGGCTCGGGTCCATTCGTGAGCTGCATGATGTAGCAGCCCCGGGAGGCGTACCGCTGGCCAGGCCCGAACACCAGCCGCTCGAAGTCCGGCAGGGACTGGTCCGGCAGCAGGGCGATGCGGTCGAGGAGGTGGTCGCGCGTGTAGGCTCCCTGCAGGTTGACGAGGGCCTTGCTGAGGACCTGGACGAGGGAATACATCCGGGAGGGGATCCGGCTGCGGTCGCGGCGGTCCGCCTCCCTGGCCAGGCTGGGCACCGTGTTCCTCAGGGCGCGGGCCTCGTCCTCGGGGTGGCGGTAGGGGTAGGTGAGGTAGGTGGCCTCGCGCAGGTCCTCGGGGAGGTCGTAGACCCGCGGGCCCCAGGCGCCCGCTGAGATCAGCAGCGGCAGGGCACTGCCATCGGCAGTCTGGGGCCTTCCCATCGCGGGCAGGTGCTCGGGGCCGACCCAGAGCAGCAGGGCCGAGGGCTGTTCCCGCGCGATCAGGTCCTTCAGGAAGGCCGCGTCGAGCACCTGCCCATCGGCCAGGGTCTGGCGCCTGGCCGATGGGCGGCCCAGCTCGCGCCAGGCGGTCTCGAAGCCCAGGGACAGCGCCTCGCCGGCCTTGCCCTGGACCAGCTGGACCACCCGGGTGCCAGCCTCGGGGGCCGCGTCCTGGGCCAGGAAGCGGGCCGCGGCCTCGCCTTCCTGCTGGAGGCCGCGGGAGAAGTAGAGCGTGTACCGGTTGGTGTCCGAGACCACGGGGAGATCCGTGATGGGGAACAGGCAGGGGATGCGCCAGGCTTCGCAGAAGTCGTGGATGGGCTGCCACGATCCGGCAGCCATGCCCCCGAGGAGGGCGAAGACCGGTTCCTTGCGGTAGCGGGCCTCGAGCTGCCGGGGCCAGGTGGCGCGCGGCCCGGAGAGGATCCACGGCACGAGGGTGAACGTCCGGTGGTCCTGGACCAGATTCGCCCCGGCGTGGGTCCGGTACATCCGGTGTCCGAAGTGGCGCGGCATCTCGTTGTTGAAGGCGATGAAGGCCTGCAGGGGCTTCAGCATCGCCTCCCGGTCGGCCGCCGTGACCTCGGGTCCGAAGATGGTGGCAAAGCGCAGGATCTTATCGTCGACGCCCGGTGTCGGGGCCGCAGACAGGGTCTTCAGGTAGCGGATCAGGAGGGCCATCTCCGCTGGCTTCAGGTGATACCTCGGCATGCCCGCGTTGAGCTCGCGGCCGGTGGGATCGATCCCCGTCCGGAGGGTCCGGGCCAGGGAGGCCTCTGAATAGGCCGGGCGCAGCGGCGAGGCCTTCAGGCCGAGGCGGTCGCGATCCGCGCCCTTGATCCGGGGAAGGGCCTGGAAGCGTGGATGGAAGAGGGAAGGGGCGTCCACGGGGGGGATGACCACGCCGCCCTCGTTGGCGCCCCCCTCCTGGGAGCCGAGGCCGCTCCACATGTGGCAGCTGGCGCAGGTCAGGGCCAGACCGGTCACCGGGCGATCCCCCTGGATGCTCCCCTGGAGGGGCGCGCCGGAGGGCAGCCGGCCCTCGCGGTAGATGCGTTCCCCGGCCAGGAACCAGGCCGGCCGCCGGGGGGGACCGGCGAGCAGCGAGACCGCCGAGAGGAGAAGGCAGGCGACGAACCGCAGAGCATGGGGCATGCCTCGATCTTGTACCAGAACGCCTGCCGGCGAGGGGCTCACCGCAGAACAGAGGGATTTCTGCTGAACAAATGGGTGGAAGCCCCCATATACACCTTTCGGACTAGAACCCAGGCTGAGGCCTTCTGAAGTGTTCTGCAGAGGAGCCAGTCATGCCCAGGAACACGCTTGTGCTGTGGGGCGGAGGTGCCATGGTGGCCCTCCTGGTCGGTTGCGGAGGGAGCACCACCGTGGTCACCGAGAAGGTGCCCGTGCCGGCGGCATCTCCCACGGAACTGGTGGACCCCCTCCAATTGAAGCAGTTCGCCAATCCACTCCCCGTCATCCCCAATGCCACTCCGGACACCACCAGCCGGCCCGGCTACGAGTCCTACACCGTGACCGCGGAACAGACCTCGGGCTTCGACTTCGGCCTGCGGAAACGGGATGGCAGCGAGTTCCTGGACCCCGTCACCAACAGCCCCATCCGCACCACGGTCTGGGGCTACACCATCAACGGCATCAAGGCCGGCTACCTGGGAGCCAGCATCCAGGCCCGCTCCACCCTGGCCGGCGAGACCGGCAAGCCCGTCTCCGTGAAATACGTCAACGACCTCAAGGGCCCCACCGGCGCCCTCCTCACGCAGCACCTCCTCACCGTGGACAAGACCATGGATGGCAGCGCCGCCGGGGAGCCCGAGATCCGCGTCGTGGCCCACCTCCATGGCGGGCATGTCGAGCCGGAATTCGATGGCCATCCCCTGGCCTGGATCACGAATGATCCCGCCGCCCGGACCGGCCTGCCGGCCGATCCCGTGAGCGGCCGTCCCGCCCGGCCGGACGGCAATACCGTCACCTACACCTATCCGAACACCCAGCAGGCAGGGCAGATCTGGTTCCACGACCACGCCCTGGGCATCACCCGGATCAATGTCTACGCCGGGCTGGCCGCCAACTACATCATCCGCGACGCCCAGGAGGACAGCCTCAACCTGCCGTCGGGGAACTATGAGCTCCCCCTGGTCATCCAGGACCGGTCCTTCAACAAGGATGGATCCCTTCACTACTCCGCGGTCCCGCTGCTGGACGCCACCGGCGAACAGGCGGTCGTGAACGGGAAGCCCGTCTTCACCTCCTATCCGGAGTTCTTCGGCAACACCATCACCGTGAACGGCAAGGTCTGGCCCTACCTGGACGTGGAGCCGCGCAAGTACCGCTTCCGCCTGCTCAACGGGTCGGATTCGCGCTTCTACAACATGTGGCTCGAGCTGGCTGGCGGCGGGAGCATTCCCGCCAATGCCGTGGGCCTCATCGGGAACGAGGGCGGGCTCCTGCCCACGATGGTCTCCGTCGCGCGGAGCGACGACTCGGGCCTCCTGCTCTCCCCGGGCGAGCGCGCCGACCTGATCATCGACTTCAGCAAGTTCGCCGCCGGCGCCATCCTCACGGTCCGCAACGATGCCGCCACGCCCTACCCGAACGGGGATGCTGTCGCCAGCAACACCACGGGCCGGATCATGCAGTTCCGCATCAACAAGCCCCTCAGCGGCACCGATACCAGCCAGATGCCGATGAACCCCAAGGCGGCGGTGCGACCGGCCGGCTGGGACACTCCGAGCCGCACGGCCACCTTCGATCTCCAGGAAACGGATGAGTTCGACCGCTTCGTCTACAGCCCCGAGACTGGAACAGCGCTCCCCCGCCTCATGCTCAGGGTCAATGGCCGGAGTTTCGCCGACCCCCTGGATCCCCAGGAATTCCACAGCCTCGACGCCATCGAGGACTGGATCCTCATCAACAGCACCGTGGACATGCATCCCATGCACATCCACCTGGTCCACTTCGAGGTGCTGGAGAAGGGCACCATCAGCGCGGATGACTACGCGGCCGCCACCGCCCTCAGCATGCCCACCGTCTCGGGGATCGGCCTTCAGCCGAACGTGGATGAGCTGGGGAGGCCCGTGACCCCGGGGTCCGAAAATCCCTACACGGTGCATGCCAGTGAGCTTGGCTGGAAGGAGACCGTTCGGGTGCCCCCGGGCTCGGACACGGGGCTCCGGGTCGGCTACGTGAAGGTGCGGGCCAAGTTCGACCGGGCTGGCACCTACATGTGGCACTGCCACATCCTGGCCCATGAGGAACACGAGATGATGCGGCCTTTCACCGTGGCCCCCTGACCTCCTAGATGGCCCCACCCCACTCTGGCGCCGTGCCGCACTCAGGCACGGCGCCGTCGTTTTTGCCCCCGGCGTTCTTGGCATTGCCTCGTCAGGGGTCTGACGGGGGCCGGCACCAGGTACGAGCCTTGCCAATTCTAGGGTGGGGGGCAGTCTCTGCCGATGAGCCCCTCTGAGGGTGATCCATGGACCGAGGCAGTTTCCTGGGCGTATTGCTGGGCGTACTCCTGCTGGCGGTGGCCATCGGGCTGGGTCCCAATCCGCGGATCTTCTTCCACCCGGCCAGCACCATCGTGGTGGTGGGAGGGGTGATCGCGGCCACCATGATCCGCTTCCCGCTGGAGCACGTGAGCTACGCCTTCAGCATCGCCAGCCGCGCGTTCTTCACCCGGCCCCCGGGGACGCAGGCCCTGGTGGCGCAGATCGTGGGCCTGTCCCAGCGGGCGCGGCGCGAGGGCCTGCTGAACATGGAAAAGGCCATGGACGTGGAGGGCTTCCTGGCCAAGGGACTCCGCATGGTGGTGGACCAGTCCACCCGGGAGCACATCCACGCGGTGCTGGCCGCCGAGCTCCGCTCCACCCAGGATCGCCACCTGCAGGGCCAGGAGATCTTCCGCTTCATCGCCCTCAGCGCGCCCTCCTTCGGCATGGTCGGCACCCTCATCGGCATGGTGCAGCTCTTCGCCTCCATCAAAGACCCCTCGAACATCGGGGGGGCCATGGCGCTCTCTCTCCTGTCCACGCTCTACGGCGCCGTCATCGCCTACCTGCTGGCCATCCCCATCGCCGGGAAGCTGGAGCTGCGCAGCAAGGAGGAGCTCCAGCTCAAGCACATCATGCTGGAGGGCGTCCTGGGCATCCAGGCCGAGATGCATCCCGCGGCCCTGGAGGCCCAGCTGAACGCCTTCCTGGCGCCCAGAGAGCGGGGCGCTGACCGGAGGGCCCGTGGGTAACCAGGCCCCCATGCGCTTCGCCCGCCGCAAGGCGGACCTGGAGTCGCTGTGGCTGATGACCTTCTCGGACCTGATGGTGCAGCTCATGGCCTTCTTCGCGCTGCTCTACTCCTTTTCCGTGGCCGATCAGACCAAACTGCAGCAGGCCGTGACCTCCATCCAGAAGGCCCTCGGCGTCGACTCGAAGGCGGCCGTGACCTGGTCGGGGGATGGCATCCTGCCCGGCACCACCGGGATGGACCCGGCCAAGGCCGAGGACCTGGAGAAGCTCCTCAATGCCGCGCAGGCCAGCGACGGCCGGGACAAGGGGACGCGCCTGCGCTTCGTGAGCTTCCGCGGCTCCCTGATTTTCGAGGAGGGCAGCAGCACCCTGACCTCGGGCAGCGACATCATCCTGACGCGGCTCTCGGAGCTGGCGCTGCGCTATCCGGGCTTCACCCTCGTCTGCGAGGGCCACGCGGCGCCCGGTGAGCGGGGCCGGGGCACCGACGCCCTGGACCTGAGCTCCCAGCGGGCCATGGCCGCCCAGCGCTATCTTGCAGGCATCGGCCTCCAGCCGGCCCAGCTGACCTCCGAAGCCCATGGCGACAGCCGCCCCGAAGGCGGGGCACAGACCCCCGAAGGCCGCGCGCTCCAGCGGCGGGTGACGTTCCGCTTCCAGCGGGTGGCGGAGCGGTAGGCGGCACTCCAGACTCGGCAGGCTCGGTCACCGTCGGGTGGGGGCCTGGAAGCGCCAGGCCAGGCCGCCTTCAACCAGGGAGGTGTTCAGCCTGCCGTTGGGCGCACGGGTGCGGCCGCCCAGGACCTGCAGGCTCCAGCCGCCACCCAGATCCTGTTCCATCCCCGCCGTGGCCTGGACCAGGAAGCCCCCGGAGGTGTCCACGCCGCCACCACCGGCGGCGCCCACCAGGGACTGGAGGCGCAGGCGCGGGCCCGCGCCCAGCAGCGCCGGGCTGCGCCAGGCCAAGCCCAGCAGGCCCTGGCCGAAGCCCCCGGCCCTGCCGGCTGTCGCGAAATTCCCCTGGCCCACCGACTCGAAGCCGGAGCCCAGGTCGTAGGAGAAATGCAGACCCACCAGCTCGATGGGCAGGGCCCTGGCCTCGCCACGCCGCTGGGGTGCCGTCAGCCGGAGGAAGGAGGGGCGGAAGGACCAGCCGGTCCAGGACCAGGTCCAGTCCGCAGGCGCCGTGGGCCCCGAGGGCGCGGCGAACGTGAAGCGCCGGCCAGCCTGAACCTGCAGCACGCGGGCCTTGAAGCTGGCGGAGGGCGCCGTGATGTAGCCGGCCGAGGCCGACAGCAGGCCACTGCGCCCGAGCCTGGCATCCAGGCCCAGGCTGGCCTTGATGGCAGCACCACCGCCCACATCGAGGTTGCCCCCACCGGCCGGGCCGGCCATGAGTTTCGCCACGCCGCGCAGCCGCCCGGACGCCACCAGGTCGACCTCGCAGCCCAGGCCGAGGAACACGTCCATGTAGCCATCCGCCTTGCCCCGCGCCGCGGCGGAGGAATCCAGCACCAGGAAGGACCGCGGTCCCAGGCCGAGGCGAAGTTCCAGTCCGCCCAGGTCCACGGGGTCCTGGTCCGGGCCGCCGCCCAGGGCCTGAGTCGACCGCGTGGGCAGGTAGCGCTGGGATGTCAGCAGGATCGCCACTTCGCGGAAGTGGGCGAGATCGGGCTGGGCCAGGACGGGTGCGGCCTGCGCTGGCCTCACCGGCAGGTGGAACGGGAAGGCCGCCGTGAGGGCGAGCTGGCTGGAGTCGATGGCCCCGTTGGGAAAGCGCACGCGGGACCAGGCCACGCCGTAGCTCGCGCCCGGGGTTGCCCAGCTCAGGCCCATCTGGCCCCGCACCATGAGGCCGCCGCCCACGGAGGCCCGACTCACGCCACCACCGCCCACCCACAGCCCCGCGTCCAGGCCCAGACGGTCGGTGAGGGGCAGGCGCCAGCCACCGCCGACGCCCATGGTGATGAAGCCGCCCCGCTCACCCGTCAGGCTGCCCCAGCCGCCGAGGCCCGCGTAGGCACCCGAGTCCCAGCGCCGCTCCACCTGCAGGCTCACCACGCCCATGGCGCGGGCATCCTGGCCCGGCATCTGCCAGGCTTCGGCGGTCCAGCGCGTTTCAAACTGCGGCAGGGGCCCTTGCGCGAGGCAGGGCAGCGCCGCCAGCAGCAGCAGGGCAGCGGGCGCTCGCGGAGTCCGGT
>Ga0268298_10004577_pt1 | contig 13423 bp, 8 predicted proteins | sample WWTPWeurt_MetaG_FD_194462 | JGI IMG/M metagenome (GOLD analysis project Ga0268298, IMG submission 194462) | Activated sludge microbial communities from WWTP in Nijmegen, Gelderland, Netherland - WWTP Weurt | ecosystem: Engineered > WWTP > Aerobic digester > Activated sludge | place: Netherlands... | reverse complement strand
GCTCCACCTCTGGATGTGGGGCTTCGGGGGGGCCTTGGCCGGGGCCGGCTCGTCCGGCTGCTCGGCCGGCGAAGGCGAGAGCACCGGGCGGAGGATCGGGGCGTCGGCCGTGTCCTGCGCGGAGGCGGCGCTCGCGATCGAAAGAATACCCAGAGTCATTAGAAGCGGAGCGGTGACCTTGGCGGCGTTCATTGCGGGTAGTCTCCGAGGAGGATGCCCAGGTACTCCGTGGACTGGTCCACGGACGGGGCGTTCGCGTCGAGGAGGGTCATGGCCATGCTCCCCGCGCCGTGCAGGGCGAGGGCGGCCCTCCCTCCGTCCTTCCGGGCGAGATCGAAGGTCTCCGTGACCCCGTAGTTGAGCAGGAGGTTCTGCGGGTGGAGCTGCTGGACGCCCACGAGCGCGAGGTTCTCGGTGCCCTGCGAATACATCCAGAGCCTCTGGCCGTCGGGCGACGGTCGGACCACGGTGCCCCCCAGGCTCGCGTAGAGGGGAGAGGCCGTGCGCGCGACGAGGTTCAGCACGACGAAGCTGGCCCCGCCCTGGCCGACGAGGATCTTGAGGTTCTCATTGGGCGCGGGGACGTCGATCACCCGCTCGATGGGCTGATCGAGGGCGAGGCGCTCCACGGCTTTGTAAGGCTTTCCAATGGTGGAGCCGAGCGCGACGAACGCCACGCTGGGGCTCTCGGTGGACCAGAGGAGGGCCACGTCGGCGCCGTCCTTCGTCTGGCCGACGACGTCCGTGACGATCGACAGGTGGTCATACGAGGCGCCGAGGTAGATCGATGTCGTGACGCCCGTGGCCGGCTCGACGAGGACGAGCGACTGCTGCGAAGGCACCGTCGCGAGGAGCCGGAGCCCGCCGTCGGTGCGACCGAACGTGATGTCCGCCGGGACGCCGCCGACATCGATGATGTTCGGGGCCGGCAGGAAGGCGTGGGGCGACGTCTTGGCCTTGTCGGACGGGGTCGGCAAGAGATCGAGGAGGATGACATTGGAGTCGGACGCGAGCCGGATCGCGAGCCGCGCGTCATTGGGATCCTCCTCGTCGCCGTCGGTCACGGCGATCGTCCGCGGGGTCGGGGAGCTCGTGCCCGCGCTCAATTTGACGGTGATCTCCGGCTTCTCGGGCGCGGAGAGATCCATGAGCGCGACGTCGCGATCGGTGCTCACGACGAGCAATCGAGTCTTCCCGCCCGGCAGCGACAGCTCGGGTGTGAAGAGGAAGCCCTGCGGGCGCCCGCCGAAGCTGCGGAGCGTCGTCGGCGCAGGGTTGGAGTCCGACGGGGGCTCCTTGAGATTGATGAGGACCAGCTCGTTGGGGTTCTGCACGAAGGAAGTGTCCTCGGCGCTGGGATACACGAGCGCGAAGGCCGACGTCGGATCCATGGTGAGGCCCGAGAGCGGGTCCGCGAGCTCGTAGCGCGTCGTGACAGGCACCTTCTTTGAAGGATCGATGAGGTTGAGGCTGGGGCCCTGATCCTCGGCGCGGCGGCGAGGCACGTCCCCCCGCGTGAGCACGACCAGCTTTTGCCCGTCCGCTGTGGGCGCGGAGGCGGCGTATCCATGGTCCAGGGGCGCCTGCGAGAGCGCCAGTTGATCGACCGTCTCCGGCGAGGCGAAGATCACCCGATCGCCGGGGATGTCCACGATGGCGGCCGCGCCGGACATGCCGTGTACGGGCACGGGCTCGCCGTCGTAAGGGGCCGTGTCCCACACCTCTTCGCGCTGGCCGCAGCCGGAGAGCAGAGGGAGGAGGAAGGGGAAGAAAAGGATGCGTCTCATGGTCACTCTCCGCTCCCGTCCACCACCTGTGATCCGAGCTCGAATCCCGTGATGGTCCGGATCTCCCCGGTCTTGAAATCAAGGAAGGTGATGCGCCCGTCGGGGTGCTTTTGCGCGACGTAGCCGCGGTCCGCGCCCGCGACGATGCCGACCGAGATGGGCGCGCTCGCGAGCGGGATCTTCGTGACCACCGTGGACGGCATGACGGCCACGTAGAGGTCGAAGGGCCCCGTGCTGTTGCCCTGCGTGGCGACGAGCGCCCTGTGGCCGGAGGGCGAGATCGCGACGCTCTGCACGATGCCGGCGAGCCCTTGGATCTTGGCGGGCAGATCGGCCGCGACGGGCAGGATGCTCATCGCCGCCATGTACTGCACGGATCCGCCGCTCCCCGGGGGGTGGAGGATCAGCGCGTGGCTCGCGTCCGGCGTGGAGAATACCGATTGAATTGGCGCCCACAGCTTGAAGAACTGGGGGGGCTTGGCCGCGTCGTTGGAGTCGATCACGGTGAGCACGCTGCTCGGGACGGCGTTCGTATACAGGAACGCGAGGGGGCTCGCCGAGGGCAGCACCGTGGACCCGATGAGGGTGTCCTCGATCTTGATGGACGCGAAGATCGTGGGGTCGTTGACGATCTCCGGGATGGGGATGAGCGAGACCATGCCAGTGTCACGCACGACGGCGACAGCCACGTGGCCGTCGGGGGAGAGGTCCACGTCTGTTACGGGGCCGTCGAGCACCACGTCGACGTGATCGCCTGTCGCGAGCGAATAGACACCCACGCTGGAGTCGCCCTCGCGGCGGAGGAGCGCGTGGCCGCCGTCCGGGGTGATGGCCACGTCCTGCTTGACCACCATCTCCGCAGGCCCGGAGCCGAGCTTGATGTTCTTGGTGACCATCGGGTCGCCGCCGTCGAGCGAGATGACGGTGATGCCGTCCTGCGTGACAGCGAAGGCGTGCTTGGCGACGTTGTCGAAGCCGATGGCCGAGGGGCGGTATCCGACGGTGAGCGGATAGAAGGCGCCCGGCGTGGTGAGATCGAGGACGGTGACGTCCTGGAAGCCGTCAATCGGATCGGGGTTGGGGACGGCGCGGGCGTCTGTCCAGGCGACGGCGAAGTGACCATCTCCTGACACGGCCCATCCGTTTCCGCTCGAAGGGAGGGGGTACGTGACGGCGGTGACGTCGCCGTCGGCCGCGGCGCGGAAGAGGGTCGCGTCGGCGGACAGCTTGTTCAGGACGATGGCGATGTCGTCGTTCGCGTCGGGGACGGCGGCGACGAACTCGGGGCCGTTGCCGGCGTCGAGGACGTTGATCTCCAGGGTCGTCGCGTTGATGTAGGCGACTCGACCGCTGTCGGGGTTGGCGATCCAGACGAACTTGCCAGTCGCGACGGGGGCGCCGTAGCTCGACTCCAGCTCTTGCTCGGGCGGGAGAGTGGTTGTCGTGGTGGTGGTCGTCGTGGCGCCGCCGGAGCCGCCAGTGTAGTTGTAGGTGCCGCCGGAGCCGCCGACGTAATCGCTGCCGCCATAGCCGCCTTCGGCGTCGCTGGATCCGCATCCGGACGTGCCATAGACGGCGAACGCGAGCAGACAAGCTCGTGAATAAGCTCTTCTCATAAGACCTCGAAAGGGAGGGAGCGGCGGAAAGACACTCACCGCGTGGAAGAGGTCAAAGCACCGGGTGTGCCACCCTCGTTGTCGGTGGCTCACCTGTCGTGAAACGCGCAGAAAACCGCCGACGCTGTGATGTTCTCGTGCGAGCGGCCGGAGGGGGCCACGACACGCGTGTCAGGGGCGCAGGGAAACGACGGTGGAAATTCACACGGGTCTGCCGTGGACCCCAGAGGGAGAGTCCACGACTTGGCAGGTGACGGCGACGGCGCTCGGGCGACAACCGCGACGGCGATGGGGCGACGACGGCGACGGGCTTTGAGGGCGAATCGCGGGCTTTAGCGGTCGACGAGGCGGGACAGGCGGGCGAGCGTGGCAGGAGGGGCGAGGACATGGAGCCTCCGCCCTGTCTCGTCGTATTCTTCGGAGAGCACGCGCGCGGCCTCGAAGACCTCGCTGACGAGGCTCTGTTTTGAATACGGAATGACGACGTCTCCCTCGACCATCGAGCTCTCGAAGAAGGCCACGATGGTGTCGTGCAGCGTCGCGATGTCGGCCGGGTCCTTGGCCGAGAGGAGGATCGCGTCGGGATACTCGCGGGCGAGGGCCTGTCGTTCGGATTCGTCCAGGCGATCGACCTTGTTGAGGAGCAGGCGGCTCGCGATCTTGCTCGCGCCGATCTCGCCGAGGGTGGCCTGCGTGACCTCGAGCTGCGCGCGGAACGTGGGATCCGAGGCGTCTGCCACGTAGAGCAGGAGGCTCGCCTCGCGCGCCTCGTCCAGGGTGGAGCGAAACGAGGCCACGAGATCGTGCGGGAGCTTCTTGATGAAGCCGACCGTGTCGCTCACGAGGACGCGGGGCTTCGTCTCGGGGTGGAGGGCCCGGACGGTCGTGTCGAGCGTCGCGAACAGCTTGTCCGCGATGAGCACCTCGCTGCCTGTGAGCGCGCGCATCAGCGACGATTTGCCGGCGTTCGTGTATCCCACGAGGGCGACGCGCTGGGCCTCCTTGCGGTGCTCGCGGCGCACGCCTTGCTCCTTCTGGATGGCGTCCAGCTCCTCGCGGAGCTCCGCGATGCGGTCGCGGATCTTGCGCTTGTCGAGCTCCAGCGCGCTCTCGCCGGCCCCCTTGCCCCCGATGCCGCCGCGCTGCCTGTCGGCGCCCCCGCCGGCCTCCCGCATCCGCGGGGCCACGTACTTGAGGCGCGCGATCTCGACCTCCAGCTTGGCCTCGCGGCTCTTGGCGTGCCGATGAAAGATCTCGACGATGACGCCTGTGCGATCGAGCACCTCGGCGCCTGTCGCGCGCTCCAGGTTGCGGGCCTGGCTGGGGGTGATCTCGTGATCGACGACGACGACCGTGGCCTTGCGGATGCGGTCGCTGGGGGACGCAGTCCCGCCGCTGCGAGTGGCCTTCGTGGACGCCTTCGTTCCGCCGGCATCGTCGCCGTCGCCGTCGCCGTCGCCGTCGCTGTCGCCGTCGCCATCGCTGTCGCCGTCGTGGTCGCTGTCGTCGCTCTCGTCCGCCTCGGCGGGCATCCGCTTGAGGCGCGCCTTGTCCTTCTTTTTGGGGGCGCCGGAGGGCACCACGCCCTTGCCACCGGTGATGTCGGCCAGCTCCTTGAGCTTGCCCTCCCCGAGCACGGCGGCGGCGGCGAGGGCCTGCCTCTTCTGGCTCACCGTCGCGACGACGTCGTACCCGAGCGTGTGGACGAGGCGCGTGAGCTCGGCCAGATCCGCGCTGTGATCGGTGTCGGAGACGTCGGGGAGCTGGACCGCCACGAGCACGGCGGCGGGGCGTTCGGGGAGCGTGTTTTCCATCAAGCGGGGCACCTCACGAAAGGGCGCGCGGAATAGCCTCGCGGGGCCGCCCGCGCAAGCGGCGAGCAGCCCGCGCTGGCGGGATTGCCGGAAAACCGGCGGGATGAACCGGCGGGACAACGGCTGTCTACGACTAAGCCGTTCGTCCAGTCGTCCCTGAAATCCTCATTTCCTGCCCTTCCCCTTGGGCGCGGCTCGCGCCGCACGGGCCCCGGGCCGCAGCTTCACGTTGAACGTCGCCTGCAAGAGATCGCGCAAGCACAGCACGGGCACCTCTCGGAGGAGCTCCTTGAGATCGTGAAGGTGACGGATGTCCTTGATCAAGACCCCGAGCAACCGCCCCTCGTGGAGGATCTGCTCCTCGATGGCGCCCTGGTAGTTGTAGCTGTCTCGGACGGACTCGCCCACCGCCGGTGGCTCCATCTGCCAACAAATGATCCGATCCGTGATGATGAGCGGGTGGTTGAACTCCTCGTCCACGGAAAACGAGTACTTGTATTCGAGGGCTTGCAGGTTGCCGTTCGTCAGCGCCTTGCTCTCGTCCTCAATGGCCACCGCGTCGATCCCGAGGCCCGAAAACGTCAGCGGACGAATCCAGTGGCGGGCCAGCGGATGGTCCTTGGGGACCAGGTGAGCAAAAAGGGTGTAGAGAGCGCCGACGAAGTGTTCTTCGCCGCGGATTGGCGCGAAGAACGGCCTGCCCTCGAGAGGTGCGATCCCGCTCACGGTGAACGACTCGCGCTCCGGGAGCTCGCGGCGCAGCCGGCTGTTGTTCTCGATGTACTGGTTCTCCGCGTGGCGCGTCGTCTCCCGATTCAGGCGCTCGATGAGCTGGGCGAAGACATCGCCTTCCTTGGACTGCTGAACTCCCTGGAGAAAGCGCCGGATTTGCCCCACGAACTCCTGATCTCGAAGGACGGAGAGACTGCTCGGGGCAACGGCGTCGCGGTTCGTTACCAATTCGAAGTTGCCGTCGATGATGAGGACGTAATGCTCGGGCCCCTCCTGCAGGATCTTCCAGTCTTCGAGCAGAGGATGGTCGAGGAGCTGCTCGAACCGGCTCACCGTGATGCCATTCGACGAGAGCAGCACGCCGCGTAGATCCGAGAGGGTGATGCCGCAGCGCCGGTTGCCGCGCCGCCCGAGCGCCTCGTAGCCCTCCAGGGCGCGCCGGTGGCCGTCGATCGCCAAGAGGAGGCTGTAGTGCCGATCCGCGTGCTTGAACGTGGTCGCGTGTCTGGCTGAGAAGCGGCCAGCGCGTAGCTGACTGACGACGGCCGGAGACTCGGCCTTCTCGTCAGGCGGCGGAAGGTACGGCCAGCCCTGTGGAACGAGCTCGAGCTTGCCAGCCCCCTTGTTCGGGACAATCCACGTCCGCAGGTCCACCTTGTGGTCGGGCTTGAGGAGCCCGCGCACGGCCGCCACATCGCGTGCCATGAACCCGTGGTCCTTGGAGATCCGGCGGACGTCCCCGTGGGCCGTGTAATATCGAATGTAGTTGTACAGGTAGTTGCGCGCGGGCTCCTCGACCGAGAAGTAAGCATCATAGTTGTCCGTCTCGAACTCCTCGATGAGCAGGAGAGTGCCATGCTGGAAATGGGCCTCGAAGAATGCCTTATCGAGGTGCTCCAAGAGCGCTGCCGTGCGCTCGTCGGCGTCGGGGAGGAGGTCGTCGCGAAGGACCTGCCAAGGAGTGGACGTCTCCGAAGCGGAGAGGTCGTAGTCTGTATCCAGGGTTTGCTTGGGGTTGTCCACCGTCTTCACGCGGTACGTCGCTTCATCGGCGCAGCGAGTGATCACGGTGAAGCGGCGAGCGGCGAAGCAGAGCTTGGAGCCCTGACATTTGTAGCCGATTTGCTGGCCCGGAGTCTTGGTCCCCTGTCCGATCGAGAAGAACGCCACATAGGGCACGACGTCGTTCTTCCTATCCTTGTCCGAGACGGAGAGACCCGATCCGTCGTCGAAGAACAGGATCCCGCGCTTCTGGATGAGCGGAAAGATGCGAATATGAGTCGCGCCGGCGTCGTACGAGTTCGAGATGAGCTCCCGCACCAGCTCGCAGGGGTTGGCCCGGTTGACGGAGATCTCCCGCAGGGTGTGCTGAAACGACTGCTTGGGGTGGAGGGCCATGGGCAGCCATATACCAGAAGTTGATCGAGGCGTCGTCGAGCTCCTGTGGGAGTGAACCGCTCGCCAGGTCCGGCACGACGATGTCCTCTCTGGACACCTGCGTCGCAGGCGGCTTGACATCGTAGTGCCCGTCGTTAGATATGGGCACTACATCATGAGCTTCGTTCGACGAAAGCGTGGCCAGGTGCTCCTGGTCCACAACGAGCGCGACGCGGGCTCCGCTCGCGTGCGGCAGCGGGAGCTTCATCGCTTCGCCTCTCCATCGGAGCTAGAAGACGTCCTCACGCCCGCGGGGTGGACGCGGTGGACGCGCGCCATCGCCTGGAGAGAGACCGAGATCGAGCTCGACTGGCCAAGGATTCGCGAGCGCCTCGTCGAGGAGCTCAAGGCGTGGAGCGCGGCTCCCAGCGGGGCGAAGCATCGCCGTAACCAGAAGATCGAGCGCCTCGCATCGGAGCTCGTCGTCGAGCTCGCCCCGCTCTCTGTGGCCAAGACGTCGGACGCCGCCGTCATCGATCGGCTGCGTCCCTCGCTCCTCGCTCTCCGCGACTCAATCGCCCGACTGCTCCCCACATCGCACAAGCCAGAGACCCAGCCACCCGCCAAGGAGACCCCTGTGATCCAACAGACACCCGTCACGAACCCCGCAGCCGACGAGACCTTCGATGAAGGGATGGAGCTGTGGTGGGCCGATGATCGACGCGGCGCCGTCAAGCTGTTCCGACGCGCGCTCGAGCTCGATCCTCAGCACGCCGACGCGCACAACCACCTGGGCATCGTCAGCTTGGAAGCGAGGAAGCTGAAGGCCGCGGAGCAGCACTTCCGTGCGGCCATCGACGGCGGCCAGCGTCACCTCGAGCGCGACGGAGCCGAGGTCCATTGGGCCTTCATCGAGAACCGCCCGTACCTTCGTGGCCTCGGGAACCTCGCCCTCGCGCTCGCGGAGCAGAAGAAGTGGGCCGAGGCGCTCGCCATCCACAAGCAGATGCTCAGGCTGAATCCGAACGACAACCAGGGTGTGCGCTACCTGATCGGCACCGAGCACCTGCGCGTCGGCGACAACGACGGCGCCGTCAAAGCCTTCGAGAAGTGCCTGCACGAGGAGGTGGGCTGCGCCTTCGGCCTGGCTCTCGCAAGGCTGCGTGCTGGGGCGCCCTCCGCAGAGATCGGCGAGGCGCTGGTGATCGGCTTCGGCTCCAATCGATACGTCGCGCCGATGCTCCTCGGCGAGCCCTGGGAGCGCCTCGACGCGTTCCACGGCACCAACATGGCTGAGCCCGAGTGGGCACACGATGTCGTCGTCGCGCAGGCCGATCTCTGGCAGGCCGTCCCGCGCGGCGCCGAGCTGCTCCGGTTCTGGTGGATGGCTCCCCGGATCGCGACCTGGCGACGCAAGCTGGATGAGATCATGGTCCGCCTCAAGGACTTGCCCGTGTCGAACGAGCGCTCGGCGCTTGTCTCCGACGGGTTTGCGCTGCGCTCGGAGGAAGCCATTCGCGAGCTGGTGCGGACCGTACGCACGGCATCGTAGACGGGCCGGCGCCGCTCGGGCTCGCGCGGGAGGATGACCTGCGTCTCGGCGAGGGACGTCATCACGCTTCCCAGAAGTGCCCCTTTTCGTCCTGCGCCGCAAGGTGTTCGGAGACGGAGGCGAGGCTCGAAATGTAGGGTCACCCGTTCTGGCGCCAGAACGGGTGACCCTATCCTTGGATCGGGCGCCGAGAGCCCGATAGGGCATTCACCGAGCGGATGACAGCAACGGGCGCGCTCGCGTAGCCTCTCGCGCGATGGCCACGAAGCCCAAGAAGCCCGCTGCCCCCGCCGCTCCGCACCCTCGTCCTCGCGCTGTCGTCCTCGCCGAGCACGGCGACGCGCCCGTGAAGCTCAACGCCGACGAGCGCGCGTTGCTCCAAGAAGCGCTGAGGCGCGCGGAGGATCTGAGGGGTGAGGTCGAGGCCTCGGTGACGTCGTTCGGCCGCTGGCTGCTCGGCGCGATCTTCGACGACGACGCGGCCGCGGCGCTCGACAACAGGGGGAACAAGAGCGTTTGGAGAGAGCTCGTCCGGCGGGCTGGAGGGCCGACGTTGCGCATCAGCCGGCGAATGCTGTTCGTGGCTTTGCAAGTGGCCGCGCGGGACAAGCGCATCGCAGACTCGACGTGGCGAGGGCTCGACGCTGGGCGGAAGGAGCTGCTGTTGCCGCTCGGGGAGGACGGGCGCTTGCGGGAGGCGGCGCAGCATGTGGCGAAGTTCAACCTGACGCAGGCGGGGACGCGGGAGTACGTGCGGGGGTTGTTGGCGCAGGAGGGGAAGGCGCCGGCGGTGAGGTTGACCGTGCCGAGGCTCGTGGGGAAGGTGGAGAAGCTCAAGGAGACGATCGGGTCGGCGGCGGTGCTCAAGCGGGTGGAGAAGTTGAAGGGGGAGGTGGACGCGAAGGAGAGGGAGCGGGCGGCGGCGGCGGTGGAGGAGCTCCGAGAGGTGTTGGGGAGGATCGCGAAGACGTTGAGATCGAAGGGGTAGACCGCTAGCCAAAGGGTCGCGGGCTCGATCCCGGCGGGCGGAGCCAGTTCTTCCTCGTCGCCAACAACGGGGCGAGCGTCGGTCAACGGAAGTCGAGGCGACGGCCATCGCGCTCGAGCCGCGAGATCGGGACAGACTTCGCCTTCATGCTCCTTCCGACGGGAACCACGCACGGAGCGCACTCAAGAGCCGGATGAGCGCGTGATCCTCGCAGCGCCGGACCGACACCTGCGACGAGATCTTGCGGTAGAGCTCCGAAGATCGCGGAACCTTCTTGCCTGGGCTGTTGCGCAGCGCCCACTCCGCAGCTTCCTTGGGGCGCTCCGGCTTCGCCTTGCCCGCCGTCAGGAACCCTTGCGCTTCGAGCTTGGGCCGCAGCACGTCCCACGACGCCCAGCCGAGCACCTTCGCCGAGTGGGGCGAGTCCGACCAGAGCCACACGTCGGCTTCGGGGCGTACGCAGAGCCCGAGGCTATTCGCCGCCGTCCAGCCTGCGTCGGCGAGGTGCGCGCTGAGCTTCTGCTCGATGAGCGCCGCGCCGGGGCTTCCGTTCCACTCCTCGTCGACGATGACAACGGCGTGCGTGTACTCGGCGCGCAGCGGACGCAGCAGCTCGTTGGCGCGCACGAAGAGCCCCGGATCGTTCTGGCCTTCGGCCACCTTGATGTCGCGGCGAGCGTCGAACGAGAACTGCGCGCAGCCGATGACGCGATGGACCTGATCGCGCTCGAGGAGCCCACCGACGGCGGCAGCCATGTTCTTGTCGGCGACGAAGAAGAGGAGATCGCTCACTCGAATACCCCCGTCGCGAACAGGGTGCCGAGGTCGATGGCGCCCTTCCAATCGACGAGGCGCGGGTGCTGGTCACCGGGCACGACCGAGGCCGCGCCGCTGCGCGCGAGGCGCGTGATGAGCAGCTCGGGCAGCTTGGTCGACGCGAGCACCACGGGAGAGTGCGTCGAGACCCAGACATGACTGTCGTAGAGGGAGCGCAGCGAGTCGAGCACCGTCGCGATCGCCTGCGGGTGGATGCTGTTCTCCGGCTCCTCCACCACGAGGAGACGCGGCGCGTCTTCGACATACGCGAAGAGCGTCAGCGCGAGGATGCGTAGCGTGCCCTCCGACAGCCCGGAGGAAGTGACCTCAAAGCCGGCCTCGTAGGTCACGCGGAAGTACGCGTGGTGGTCGTCTTCACGCTCGCGCACGGCGATGGCAGTGATCTGTGGGAGCGCCGTGCGAACGTGGGAGACCCACAGCTCGAAGCGCTCAGGATCTTCTTCCTGCAGGCGCAGCGCGAGCCACGGCAGGTTCTCGCCGGAGCTGAGAAGCGGCTTCCGCTTGAGGCCGGGCTGGCTTGGCGCGCGCAGCTTGCTCCACGTCGGGTCGAAGAACACGACCCCGTCGAGCAGAAGGTTGAGCAGCCACGTCGCCGCGGGAAACTCGTTCTTGTTCTCGACCTGAATGCGCAGGAACGCTGGCAATGTGTCGTCGATCTTCGTGGCGCGTTTGGCTCCTTTGCCCTCGGGGCGGAAGGTGCTTTCGCCGCCGTAAGCGCGGTCGATGATGAAGTGCCAGTCGTTCTTGTTCGCGTTCTCGCCCTGGAGCGGGAGGCGCTGCGCCTCGTACTCCTCAGAGTGGCTGAAGAGGTACAGGTACTCGTTCTGCACCGCCATCTGGTGCTCGTTCACTCGCAGCCGCAGCTCGTAGCGGATATGCGTTTGGTGCTTCGATGCGTCCTTCTGTACCGCCGGGGACGAGAGCTTTACGACAGCCTCGCGCACCGAGTCGGGCAGCCGTGCCTCGATGCCGAGCGAGAAGCTCTCGCCGCTGTGCCCGAAGCACAGCTCGCTGAGCGTGGAGGCACGCGGGCCGCGGCTCAGGATCGGGTCCATGAACGCGCTCGAGATGTTCCGACTCCGCAAGAGGTCGCCGAGCAGAACAGGGATGTCGAGGAGCGTGGTCTTGCCGGAGCCGTTCGCGCCCGCGACGACGACGAGCTCGCGCGTGGGGATCGAGAGCCTCTCGAAGCATCGATAGTTGGTGGCGTCGATGTGCGTGATCACGCGGCCGGCTCCTTGTCGTCCATGCGCCGAGCACGGCGCGATATCAGGGCGGCAACTCGGTTGCAATCCGGTTTGTTGGGGTTCGCTTGGGTGGATGCGGTCGAAGGCTTGGGATCACGGGGCTGCTTGGGGCTGGGCCGAACAGCTCCGATCGGTTCGGGCTCGGGCGCTCAGCCGAAGACCGAGAGTCCGCCGCCGAGCACGTTGTCGGGGTCGAATCGACGCTTGGCCGAGATGAGCTCTCCCCACGCAGGCTGGAAGTGCCTCCTCCAGTCCACAGGCGTCATCGGCACGGCGCTGTTTGTATACTGGCGGCCTCCCACGGCGACGGTCTGCTCGTAGAGGGCCCTGTTCCGCTGGAGCATGGCCGTGATCACCAGGGGATCCGGGGGGGCCGTCAGGAGGAGATCGAAGAGGAAGAAGACCTCGCCGTCCGGGACGCGGAGGAGGGGCGCGCCGAGCTCCGATCCACGGAAAACGTAGAAGAGCGCGACAGAGCCCGGGATCTGCTGCGCGGGGTCGACAGCGGCGAGCGCGGACGAGACGAGGGCCTCTGTCTCGGTGTCCGGGACGAACAGGTCCAGCCAGGGATGCGGTAAGTCGCCGAGCCCCAGAGAGGCGAGGAGGGCGACGAGGTTGTAGACGATGTCGCAGAAGTCGAAATAGGCGTGCTCCTCGATCACCTCGCTGCCAGGGAGGAAATGGAGCCCCGCGAAGGGTTCGTCCGGCAGGCCGAGGGCGCCCGCGCCCTGGCACCCCTGCCCCACGGGCTCGCCGGGCGTGTAAAACGACGTGGCCTCCAGAGAATACACCCACCCTCCAGGCGTCGGCTGGGCGCCCCCGCGCAGGTGGTCAAAGCGCGGGTGTGCCGCGAGATACCGCATGTCCTCGAGCATCTGCGGCACGTCCGCATAGAAGAGCCGATGAATCCGGGCCTGGGTCTTCGCGGGGACGAGCCGCAGCTCGGCGCGCACGATCACGGCCACGAGCCCGAGCCCCGCGAGCGCCGCTTCGAAGAGCCTCGGGCGGAGCGCGCGTGAACAGACGAGGATCTCGCCCTCGCCCGTCACCACCTGGAGCGCGAGGACGTTGTCCACCTGGGCGCCGCGGAGGTAGCTCGCCCCGCTCACGCCCCCGACAGACAGGGTGCCTCCGACGGTGAGACCGGTGAAGTCCGTGAGGACAGGCGGTGTCCGGCCGACAGCGAGGGTCGCGATCAGGAGATCCCGCCACACGACCCCGGCGTCGACGATCGCCCTCTCTTGCCCGATGGAGTGGACGGTGTCGAGCGTGGTGAGATCGATGGACAGGCCCGCTTCGACCTGGGAGTGGCCGAGGGGAGTGTGGCCCTTGCCCCGGGAGACGACGCGAATCCCGCGAGCGCGGCAATACCGCACCATGCGCGCGACGTCCTCGGCGGACCCGGGATAGAGCACAGCGCCGGGCGTGCGGTGAACGATGTGGCCAAAGTCCTCCGCGTGCTGCGACCGTGTC
>Ga0268298_10004576_pt1 | contig 13425 bp, 12 predicted proteins | sample WWTPWeurt_MetaG_FD_194462 | JGI IMG/M metagenome (GOLD analysis project Ga0268298, IMG submission 194462) | Activated sludge microbial communities from WWTP in Nijmegen, Gelderland, Netherland - WWTP Weurt | ecosystem: Engineered > WWTP > Aerobic digester > Activated sludge | place... | reverse complement strand
AAGGATATTTTCGAAGCCAGCTGCCACCGATTGCCAACCCTGATTCTGTGTGTGCTGATAAGCCAATTTGCATTCGTGTCTGCCTGAATTAATAGCCGGTGGCAGCCACTCGTCGGCCAAAAAAAAACAGCGCACTCTGAATTTGCGGCGCAAGAGATTCTTGTCCCCATTGACCTTGTGAGCGTCACAAGACATGCAATTCAATATTTCAAAAGACGGTGATTCTCACTGTCGCTGATATAGAGATTCTCACCAATTGCGATATCCGAAGGGCCGTAAAAAGAAGCCGCAGAAATGCCGCCGAAATTTGCAGCAGCCGATGAAAAATCGGCTCCCTGCCCCAGAACTACGGAAGCTACCGTTTCAGAATGGCGATAAAAGAGAATACGGTGGTTACCTTTGTCGACGATGAACAACCCGAAAGGCGCAAAAGCCACCGACCTGGGAGATTGCAGACCCGTAGGCGATGCGGCGGCGGCATTTGTCGCAAAATCGGGCTGGCCGTAGACGCGCTGCGCGGTTGCTGCGCCGTGCGGAATGAACAGCACGCGATGGTTCAGGGTATCTGCAATGAAGAGCCCTGCAGTTGACAGGGCGAGACCCGTTGGCCCAGCCAGAGTACCGGCGCTGAGGCCGTTGCTATTGGGCACGCACGTCACGAAGTCGCTTTGACCGTAAACGCGCGTCGCAGCGGGTTCGGCTGTACCAGGGGCTAGAGTCGCAAAGTACAAAACACGATTGTGGCCCGTATCTGAGACATAGATACCAGATTCATCGGCAACAATATCTGTAGGGGAATCCAGACCCGTTTCTGTACAGGCGCCCGCAGATTTTATGTTATAGGTATTATGGCCGATGAGACCGTCTGCCTGTGAAGCGCCCGGGCTGTAGCGCAGAATACGATGGTTAGCAGTGTCAGCAATCCACAATCGGCCGTGACGGTCTAGCGCGACGGCCTGAGGCAACCGCAGCGAACCGATGTTCGGTGTAAGGGGCGTGACTTCGGTGAAGAAGTCGGGCTGGCCGAAAACCTGCGAAGCCGATTGCTGGCCGTTTTCAATATATAAAACCCGATTGTAGGCCCTATCGGCGAAAAATAGGCCGTTGGTGCCGAGCAAAATACCCGTCGGCGCTGCAAAAGAATTCTCGGCCGGCAGGTTTGCTGTTCCCGTTATAAAATCGAGTTGGCCATAAACCGACTCAGCCTCGCTGCGAAAGATACGCAGCCTCACCTGCGCGACCAGCTGCGCGCCTGAAAATGACACATGCAGCGTGAAAACGGTCGCGGGAATAGATTGTGTTGGGGTACCGATGATCGCGCAATCGGCCGCGCGCAATGTTAGCCCGGCAGGCAGCGCCGGTGATATGCTGCACGCGCGCACACCACCAGAGAGCTTTGGCACGATCTGCAAATACCAGCCGACAAAACCCGCCTCTTCGCCCGCTTCGAACTCAACCTTGGGCTGTTCGCGCGGTTTATGCAACTCTTCGTAGCGGTTGGCGATGCGTTCGGTTTCTTGCAAGAGCGAGCCGCAGGCAATCATGTTCACAGCGCAGCAACAGCTGACCAGTGTCATCAAAAAAATGCGCGCCACCGCAAAGTTACGGTTAGTTGCGACTGTCATTTTCCCTTGCGTGCAGGCGCATGGCGACTCGGGTTATTCGCTATTGCCGTTGCCGCAGAACTGCACCCGGCTTGAGCTCAAGCGCAAGTGTCTCTGCACGCAGACGATCTTCGAGCGATTTTTTATCCGCAGCCTCTGCCGCAGATATTTCAAGCGCGAACACCTTATACATTCTGATCTTTGTCTCGCCCTTCTTACCGAAGCCCATCGCATACTGAGGCAACCTCAGCGCCGCCCAGTGTGAATTTTCTTTGGTGATGTTCAGCTGGTGAACTTTCGCCGGTGGTGATATCTGCGTGATCGGCAATTCGGGCAGACCATTAACCTGATCATAAAGCGACGATACATCTTGTACAATGAGGTGTTTGTTTGCCGCAGCATCGATCACCGTCACAATTTTGAACTCCTCATGCGCTTCGAAAGATATTCGCTCTGCGCCTTTTGGGCCGTTCACTTCTACGGCGTAATCGCCATGCGCGGGCAGCTCGAAACGCAGCGGCGTTTTGCCTGTTTTATATGGCCCAAGATTACCTGGCCTTGAATACGCGCTGTTCCATTTGTAGAAGAATCTTTTGGGGGCTTTGTCGAATTTGATCGTGATCGCGTTTGCGTCGTCACCTAGCACCCACACATGCGGCGAGCTGCTGCAATGCATTGCCAGCGCGGCGAACAAAATCGCAGTGATTCTACCAAGACTATTCATTTCGTACCTCTTGAACCGAGTTTAATCTTTTGCGCCTCTAGACGGTTTTCTGACCAGAAAGCGATACGCCAGATAGCCGCCGAAAAGAGTGAGCCCCAGAAAAAATGCAGTGACGGCGACAATGACACTGAGTTCAGTAGGCGCGACACCCGCTATCGCCTTTTCACCAATTAACAAATCTGAGAGAAACATTATTGTAAACGGCAGGCTGCCGATACAGAGCAGCGTACCAAAGATGCCAATCGCGCGGTTCATGTGATTTTGTCCTTACGCGCTATTGTTCTACACAGTACAGTCGGCGCGCGACGTCACACGTGCTGGGGCCGTTGTTCCTGTGCGCGGTATTGGCACTTGAAGCGTCACCAATATATCCAGACTGGCCTGCCGAAGCCGACGTCCATGCCTGGCAACTAGCCGGTGAAGAATTCGAGGTATAACTCAGATAGAGGCCTACCCAGACGGCATGCGCAGTATCATCAATGCTATTGCCACCAAAGAAATCAAGAACTCCATTATCAAAAGATTTTCCAATCAGCTTAGATCTGTCCGAGCGAATGTAGTTTCTTTGCGGCACCATCGGCCAATCGACCATCTGACTAGAATCAGAGCACCAATTCACCGAGCAGGCGATGCGATTTGTACCTTCAGATAAATATGCCTTGTAAGTGCCGGTCGTTGGCTTATTTGCATCGCTGGTACATTTCGCGTCCGCACCTGATATGCCGCCGAGATTGCCAGTATACGCAGTTGCCGTGACAAATATGCGCTTACCTGTCAGCACATTTATGGTGGCTGTGCCGGTGCCACCAGCAGTCGTTACGGTAACCGTATGGTTTGTAGCATTGGCAGAAACCGTGGGAGTTCCACTAATCACGCAGCTTGTGCCGTTGACGTTCATGCCCGCCGGCAAGGCTGGGCTTGCGCTACAGGCAGTCACTGCACCGCCGTCAAGATTCAACGTCGGTGTGAGAGCCGTCATCGCCTGCCCCATCACCAAAATGAAAGGGGAGCCCGAATACGAAATCGTCGGGGCCACAGGGTTAACAGTGACGTTGATGGCGGCATTGGCGCTACCTCCTGCATTCGTCGCAGTCACCGTATGGCTGGTTGCCGCCTGCACCGCCGTGGGGGTGCCGCTCACTGCACAGGTGGTGCCATTTAAGCTCAGCCCCGCCGGCAAGGCCGGTGAAACTGTGCAGCTGGCGACCGCACCGCCACCCAGTGTTGGGCTGAGTTGCGTGATTGCGGTACCCTTGACATATGTGAACGGCGAACCAGTGTAAGAGATCGTCGGCGCCGGGGGATTTACAACCGTTATGTTAATCGAGACCGAGGCCGAGCCGCCAGCGTTGCTCGCCTGGATGCTGTGATTGGTGGCAGCCTGCGGCGCTGTTGGCGTGCCCGAGATCGCGCAGGTGGTTGCACCGAGCGTAAGCCCCGCCGGCAGCGCCGGCGAAACGGTGCAAGAAGTGACTGCCCCCCCGCCCAGCGTCGCATTAATCGCGGTAATGGCAACGCCGTTGGTAAAAGCGAACGGCGACCCGGTATAGCTGATCGTTGGCGGCTCAGTCTTGGCATCTGCCGTGGTCTGCTGCTGCTCAGCAGCGCAGGCGCCCAATATTGCGATCACCAGAGTTGAAAATAAGAAGTGAATTCTAAACCTATAATGTTTCATATGCATGTTAGCAACGATCAAGAATATTCGGGCCAATTTTTTTGAAGAATAACGACCACGGCTGAATTCTGCCGGTTACGATTTTTTTTTGGCCTAAACCAGTGGTCCAAAGGATACCATGACCATGAAAACTTACAATACACTGAGTATATTGCTTAGCTTTGCCTTAATTCTAGGGCGCGGAGCGTGGGCCGAACATGAGATGACGCCCGCAGAAACCGAAAGCAAGGCCTACCGGGACATCGAGGCCTTCTGGAAGGCTATGGATAAGGCACAAAATTCAAAGCGGCCTTCAACGGCACAAACATTTCTGAAGTCGGCCCGTACCAAGCTGAAAAACATCAAGCGCAAAGATCCGGCGTTCGACGTTGCTCCCTTAGAGGCAGCGATTGAGGCAGCCAGTTCAGAAGCAGCGCCAGCGGCGAGTCCCGAACGCTCGCGTTGAGCAGACAAATCACCCGAGTTAAGGGCGAACTCGATTTTGCGCAGGGTTTCAGAAAAATGGCATGAAAAATATGGTTCATGGATACCCATAGTATGAGGAGATTTCCAAAATGATGAAAAGACTAAAAATTATCTTCGCAATTCTTATCACGTCATCGACGCTATTTGCGGCGGTTGATATGAATTCGCGCGAAATGAAAAATCTTGTAAAGGCAGTCGAAAAACTGCGCGAATCGAAGAGCGATACGAAACTAAAGTTCACGGGTGCGGAGAGCACCGCTAAGGCGAAACTCAAGGCTGCGAAGATAAAGAACTCAGGACCGGAAATCGACCGCCTCGCGGCCGAGATCGCAGAAATCAGCACGAAATACTGGGGCGGTGTCAATGCAGATCTCGATGCACAACGCGAGGCCGGCAAAACAGACCATGATTTCACCGTACTCATGCGCGAAATCGCACGCTGGCCGCAAAATTACTGGATCGATTGCAAAACAGAAGACGGTCGCGCAAAAGCTAAGGCGAGCCGGGCCGATTTTTCTGCCCGCGTCGATAAAGCCCTCGAAGACAGGTTCAAACCATATCTGTCAGGCAAGGCGGGCCGGGGTGGTGCGAGCTTCGGTAACGATATCAATAGAGAAATCAGTGTCATAGAAAAAGACCTGAAACCTATGAAATCGGGTGTGCTCTCGTCGCACGGACCGACCGGCTATTCAAACTACAATAAGATTTTGGCCTGGCAGGCATACCTCACCGGACTTGCTCGCCTTTTCCCAAATGAGCCGAAATACCTAAACCTGCTGAACAAGGTCAATGCCGAATTGGCATCGCTCGGCAGCGAAAGCACATTCGAGGAGCGCTGGCGCCAAAACGCTAAGGCACAAACTGCCAAGGTGCGCATGCCCGCTGCACGGAGCAATGACGCGGCAGTGATTTCTGAAGTGCGCAATGCTTTTAACAATTCGGGCAACACAGCGGAAATTCTGAAGATTAACCTCACGACTACCCAGTGGACGATCATTCGCAATCAGCTCACGAGCATCATTGAAGGGCGTACGCAAGAAGCGGCGATTGCGACGAAACAGGCAAATGGCGAATGCCTCTTGTATAACGTCACGATCTACCAGCAATACGACGGGTCAAATTATGGCCCGGCGCGCATGTATGGCTTCAGCAACGTTGAAATGGTCTGCAGCAATGCAAAGTGAGATGAAAGCAAAGCGTGGCGTTCGCCGGCACAATGCAGCCGGTATCGTGCTCTTGCTGATTGCCGTGCACGCGGTTGCGTGCAAGCCGCAGGCACGCGGGCAGAAAGTTACCTTCGCCGAGGCATGCAATGGTAACTACTTTTCACAGCGCGTAAAGGGAGACTATGTTGGGCCGCGCATCGCTTTTCCCGGCTATATCAGCCTCAGTGGCATGGGACTGCAAAGTGACACGCTGATGGTTGAACTCTATGAGACGCCTGCCAAAAAGGGCAAGCCAATACGAGTCAGTCTCTACACACACGGCGGCAAAAACTCAATCAATAAACTACCGTCACGCTACAAGCCGAGCGACCTTAAGATCAACGTCGAAACAGGTGAAGTTCTCACTTCTGAAGATAAGGTCATTGTGCACGGCGAACATATAGGCGGCCCTGGCGAGCCGCTGTGCCTCTTTAAGGTTTTTGTGATTGAGAAGGGGTAGATACATTTGAGTTCGGGCCTCTTCACCGTGGTTGCCGCATTTCGCCGTAAATTTCTGCTTCTGCTTCTGTCGCCTGCATTGCTGGCGGGTTGCAAGCAAGATATCGGCGAACTTCTGCGCGATGTAAACCGATCAGCTGCCATCGCCAGCTATAAAGACCCGGCCCCACTGCCCAAAAGTGATATTAACGGTGACGGATATGCAGATATAGTGGTCGGGGCGTTCGCGGGAGGTAATCCGTTTGGGTCCGGTATTGCCTACGTGCTCTATGGCAGCGCAACGGGAATAAATGCCCCCGCAGCCAACAACTGCATCTACCCGGCCTGTACTGAAATTGAAAACCCCGAAGACGAAAATTCAGGTGGCTTCAACTCATTTGCAACTGCATATTCCATCGCGGGTGATGTGAATGGTGACGGGTATGCCGACATCGTCATCGGTGCCGCCAATAATGGTGTTGCCAGCACACCAGCGGGCCTCGCCGATAACCGCGGTGCAATCTACGTCTTTTATGGGTCTGCCTCTGGTATCACCGCGTATCCCCTCGATGTCGGTGTGAGCACCTACCCTTGTACCTCGGTGGCGAATGGCTGCACCATGATGCAGAACCCGGAAAATGCGCAGGGCGCATTCGGTTCTGCGGTTTCAGCAGCAGGCGATGTCAACGCCGACGGTTACGCAGACATTATTGTCGGGGCTTCGCAGAACAACAGCTTCATCGGCAAGGTATACATAGTATACGGTTCGGTGACGGGCATCAGCCACCGCCCTTTTACAGGTACAAATGATGCCTGCACGGCACCTGCATGCACAGAAATCAGCGACCCGCAAAATACCAATGGTTTCGGCTACCGGGTAAGCGCTGCAGGCGACCTGAATGCAGACGGTTATGCAGATATAGCAGCCGCAGATCTGAACACGTTTGGTGTGGTGACGGTTTTTTATGGCTCAGCATCGGGCATCGGTGCGCGCGCGACGGGTGGTTATGCCTGTACCGGTTTGGCCGATGGCTGCGCCGAAATTTACAATCCGCGCACGAATAACGGCTTTGGTAGTTCACTGAGTGCAGCAGATTTTAATCGTGACGGTTTCGGCGACCTGGTAGTCGGTGCATACCAGAATGCTGATGGCGCGCCGAACTCGCGCGGAGCCGTATATATTTATTATGGCAGCACTAATGGCGCTGATCCGCATCTGTTCGCCAATGGATCGTATACCTGCTCGGGCACCTGTGCAGAAATCCGAAACCCGACAGACGGCCTGTTCGGTCAATTCGGCATTTCTGCGAGAGCAGCAGGTGACGTCAATCGCGACGGCTTTGCCGATCTTGTCGTGGGTGCGCACCGCAACTTTGCTGATTCAGCCAGCGATAACGGAGGCAATGCATATGTCTTTTATGGTGGCAGCTCTGGTTTGGCTGCACATCCGTATGGTACACCCACCTATAGTTGTACGGGGTTTCCCGATTGTACGCTGATGCGAAACCCGCGCGACGAAAATAACGCCCTCTTTGGTGGCAACGTTGCAGCTGCTGGCGATGTGAATGCCGATGGCTTCAGCGACGTTTGGATAGGTGCATCGGGTGCAGGGCCAGGTACCGAAGGCGTCGCTACAATTTTTTATGGAAGCGCGGCGGGTGTCACATACCACGGCACAGGCGTGGGCACGGGCTACTCATGCCCCGGTGCACCGGATTGTACTGAAGTCATTAATCCGCGCCCGGGCCTAGTCGGCAGATTTGGCGCGATGAATCAATGATCTCATCAGCCCCGGTCTGGCACATTCAAAACTGATAGGCAGCGGCGATCTGTGCCGATACCGAAATCAAGAGTTCAAGATTATCTTGCCAGTAGGTGGCGTTAAGGCCCACGGAGAGCGCCAACTTCTCTGTCACCTGTCTCGCCGAGCCGAATTCAACCCGGCCGAGCATTGCATAACTCGTGCGGCTGAAGCTATATGAGGTCAGCGACAAACCCGCGATGCCGCCGCCAACACCTGAGTACCAGGTGAATCCTATGCGCTGAAAGAGATAGCGCGCAGTCACCACGCTTTGCAAGACATTGATTGTTCGATCGCCATCGGTTATCTGCGTCGCCATGATCTCGCCATGAAAAGCGTTTGCCCTGATGTATGGCAAAGGCTGGCTGAGATACGCATTCAGGCCGAAGCCCGCCGCCGGAAAAAATGTATCGAATTTTTGAAACGCTGCGAGCCCCAGATGAAAATCGATCAGCACCTGCGCCTCAAACCGGCTAAAGAACGGGCGTCGCGCTGGCTCTGGCGTGGGTTGATCTTGCACGCGGTCAGCCGAGACGACAGTGCTGCGCTCGACCTTAATGCGTTCGGTTAAGCCCCGAATCTGAATTTCATAACTGCTTTCGGTGATCGAAAGTACCTTTGCGTGGCGAATCGATTCGCCGTCGTCGAATGTCAGATCGTATTCGTGACCAACGACCAGAACGACCTGCGCGTTTGCCTCCGCGCTGCCCGAGACGCAAAGCAAGCCCAGCACGATCATGAGGATATAGCACTTCTTCATCTGATTACGCTGTTTCACTGTCTGATGCGCTCACGCGAGGCGATCTGTGTTTTATCGATTGAGATTTTACCCATCACCGTAAAGAGAAATATTTCTGTCGGGCTATCTTTTATAACGACCCCCGTGAATTGGTTGCCATCTTGCATGACGATTCGCGTCAGCGATTTTTGCGACTTCAGGTATGTTGATTTATCTTTTCGCGACAGCGCTTCTTTTTGTTGCCAGGTCTTGGCAAGTTCGATCGCGGTCGGTTGTGTTTTTTCAGCTGAGGGCCCCCTCGCCTCAACGGCTTGGCCGGGTTCAACGTTCGCCGCAGACACCACCCGATCGGCCTTTACCTCGCTTTCTGATTTTCGCTTTCGTGCATGCGGTTCGGCTTCTTGTTTCGCGATTGCTTTCTCTTTTTGAGCGATGCGCGTAACTTCGGGGTCATTTTTCATTGCCTCTTGCCCGGTATTCAACGCCACTTTGGTTGTTTTATGTGATTCAAGAGTCTCAAGGTGCACCGCCACCTTTTCGAAACGTGCTGCTTCTTTTATGAGCCCCTGGTCATCGACGATTTTTTTCTCCACATTGGCTTTTGACTCGTGCCTGAACTCTTGCCCTGCGGTATAGAACGCCCCCATCGCAAAGAGCCTTCTGTTGGCCCTTACGGCCCAAACCGTCTTCGAGTGGCGCGCAATAATCTTACGGTAATATTCGGCGGCCAGGCCGGTACCGCCACTTTCTTCGTGCGAACGGCCGAGGTAGAAAAGCGCCGCTGGATTCTCATTCAGATTGCCCAGCCCTTTGAACGTGCTGATTGCCTGATCGTACGCAGTCAGGCGGTAAAGAGCTGCACCCTTATCTGCAGATGGCGCCATCAGGGCTACTTTCACCAGTTCACTGTCAATTTCTGCCACCATTGCGTTGAGCGCCCGCGCGGTGAGAAGGTACTCTCCCGTTGCATGCGTCTTGAGCACACTTTCAAAATCGTGTTGTGCCGCGCTGCGCTCACCTGCGAGCGCTCTACAGAAACCGCGGTGCAGCAGCGCGTACGCGCGCCAGTCGGTTTCAAGGTTCTTCTCGACGGCCAAGAGCGCTGTATAAATCTCAATAGCTTCTTTATATGAACGCCGTAATTCGTGGTAAAAAGCCAGCTCAAGCGCCCGAAACAAAGGTGAACTCTGTTCATAACGAAACCGCGGCGATGCCGCAATCAGGTTAAAGAACTCGATTGTCCAAAGCGCGGTGGCTTCGGCCGGGCCAAGTTCAGGTGAATTCTCACTGGCCGAGGTATGCTGCAATGCCTGCATGAGCCGGCCTTCGCGCCCATAGTTTAGCGCATGGTCACGCGCACCGGCCTTCTGGCGCAGCAGCTGGTAGCGCGAGACAAGTGACAGAGTACGCACTGACTGTTTCTGGTCGTTATTGGTACGCAGACGATATTGCAGCTCTTTGATGCGCATACCATAGACGACCATGAGCCACAGCGCGGCAGCGGTAATCAGCACCACGACAGGCGGTACGAGGGCCCACACGCGGCGGCGCCAGATGATCTCGTGGGGCCCGGCCGCAACCATCATTTCGCGATTCCATTTCTGATTTTTCTGAGTACGCCGTTATACCGCCCGAACGGATTATCGCTCACGGCTTTTTCGATGTAGTGCAGTGCCTTGCCGAGATCGTTGGTCTTCAGCGCGAGCAGAGAAAAGAGCGCGTTCGCGTCAGGCATCTCAGGGGCAGCCGCGAGGCACCTGTTCAGCGCTGCCGCGCATGCATCGTAAAGGCGAATGCGGTAATAGCAGAGCGCCTGGCGAAAGCTCACGGCCGGCCTGTCGCCGTAAGCCTCTGCGATCGCGTCAAACCCCGCGAGAGCCGTGACAAAATCTTTTTCGTGAAGATTTTGTTCGGCTGCGTTCCAGACGGTGCGTATCGGCTCTCCCGAGCCCAGGGCCGCGACAAAGTCTGCCCGCTTGCGCCGGTAGTGCGGGTTTTGGCTCAGGTCTTCATCGCTCTGCTGCATTCGTAAACCTTCCGTTTTGGGGCGTAACACGACAGCGTCGCCGATCTCGCAAACAATCAGCGTTTCGTCGTCTGTGCGTTTTGCGCCGGCGACAAAATCCATAACGTCGGTCAGCACGTAGCGAATGAGCTGCGGTGCTTCATGGTTCGCCGCGGTTTTGATCGTGTCGATAAACCGCTCAGCAGTGTATTCGTCTTCGGCCTTGTTTTTTGCTTCAGTAAAACCGTCGGTATAAAGAATCAACCTGTCGCCAGGTTGCAGTGTGATTTCGATATCCTCAAACTCTTTAAAAACTTCTTTCATCATGCCGACATAGAACGCGCTCGCTTCAAGCAACTCGTGCCCACCATCGGCTCTCAGCAAAACCGGTTCGGGGTGCATGCCATTGCAAAAGACGGCGCGGTTGTCGGGAAATATGCGCATGTAGAATGCAGTCATGTAAAGACCCGCGCCCTCGAAATAGCCTGCAAGGCGTTCGTTCATGCGTGAAAGCACGACTGATGGCTGCGCATTCTCTTTCACGAGATCGTTGAAATAAATCTTCGCCATGATGGTGAGAAATGCCGCGGGCACCCCATGCCCGCTCGCGTCGGCAATAAAAAGCGCAACCGAACCATCGGCGAGTTCAAACATGTCGTAGAAATCTCCTGAGACTGTATAGAGCGGGTTGTAATGCACAGTGGCTGTGAGTTGGCGCACGCTGAGTTCGTGAGGCAAAATTGCGGATTGAATTTTTTTAGCGATGTTGAGTTCGAAATCCATGATCTCGCGGTTATGTTTCAGATCATTGCTCATGTGGTTGAAAGATTCGACGAGCTGCGCGATTTCGTCTTCATGCCGGCTCTCGAAATCGACGGTCGAGAACGTGCCGCCCGCGACGATGAGAGCCGCGTCGCTGACTTTCTTGATAGGCCGCACCAACGTACGGTAGATGAGAAATGCCATCGCTGCCTGCAACAGCAAGAGCATCACGACCATCGCAATGCCAAGCCGCACAAGGCTGGTAATTTCACCCCTGAGTTCTGGCATCGGTATCGTGCCGGCAAGAATCAGATCGATGTCGCCGTTCGCAGTCAAAGGAATATAGACCTTTATTTGCCCGCGCGTGAGATCGGGTACCGCCATGAAAGATTCGTTCTTGAGTTCTCTGAGCTGCAAGACCTTTGCCGCCGCCACGAGATCGCCTGCCGGCACTTCGCTTGCGCCAGCTTCTTTCGGAAACACCAGCAACTGGTCACCGTTCGTCGAAAATACCGAATAGACCGGCAAAACCGTTTCTCCCTTGACGTTTTGCAGCTGCAGGCGGCGCGAAAATTCAGCAGCCATTGCCTGAAACTCAGCAACGGGACGGCGTGAAATTGCCAATAGATCGAGCTGCGCCTGCAAACGCCGCAGCGCTTCAAACGCACTCGACCGCGCATACATGCTTGCCTTATCTGAGATGAGCCGCATCTGGTTTGAACCGGTGCCGACCCAAAAAATCATCACGTTGATGAGCGTCAGCGTCAGGTACCAAAGCGACAGGCGCAGAATCAGCGAGGTTCGACCACGACGCGGCGGGGCATGTGTTTCCGGGCCGGCTGTGGGCATGCATTACTATCCCTCAGGCGCACATTTCAGGCCAAAGAAGTTTTTTTGGCCCGAAACTCTCGCGGGTCGGCTATTATTGCGCCATGCGTCACCTCAGGCCAGAATCGTGCTGAACCCACGTAAACAAAAGGAAACATTAGTGCTACACGAAGCTGAACTGCCGGGCAATATCGACGCGCTCATTCGCAAAGCGATCGCTGGAGAAAACAACATTAAGGTGATTGCCTATACCGTCATTCCGGTGACCGAAACGGGTCTGCGCCGAATCTCTGAACTCGTTCTCGAAAAATACAGTAAATCTGATCTTTTGCCCACGGTGGCAATGATTCTCAAAGAACTCGCGCTGAATGCAGCAAAAGCGAACTTCAAGCGCATTCTGTTTGAAATGCGCAGGCTCGATCTTGAAAACGATGCTGACTATGAGCGCGGCATGCGCGATTTTAAGGCCGCTATTTCAGAAGAATGGGCGATTGAATATGGCCGGCGTTCGAAACAACTCAACCGCCGCGTTGAGATTCTCTTCAGCTATAACGCTGAGCGTCTGTTGATAAACGTCGTGAACAATTTTCCCCTGTCGCAGAAAGAAGAGATTCGGGTGCGCCAAAAACTCGCGGCGGCAATGCAATACGAAGATATCGGGGATTTTTTTGCCAACTGCGGCGACGAAACCGAAGGCGCGGGTTTGGGGCTTGTTCTGATTATGACGGCTCTGAAATCATATGGCATCGACCCGCACGCGTTCACGATTTATGTGAATGCCAAAGACCAGACCGTGGCGAGCCTCGAAGTTCCGCTGAGCAGTTCTTACCAGATCAGACGACACAGATTGCCCCACATCACTCAACAGGAGAAAACATGAAAGTGCTCAACATTGAAATCAGGGTTATCAGTCCCGAAACGATAGTTCTTGAGATTGCAGGTGACGTCAATATTTATAATGCCAACGACCTGCGCAGAGAGTTCGACCGCCATATGACAGGGGGCACGCGCAACTTTGTGCTCAATTTTGGCAAAATGACGATGATCGATTCTGCTGGCATTGGCGTGCTATTCACGATTCTCAACCGGGTGAAAAACCTGCCGGGCAAAGTGTTGATCGTGCACGCGCGCCCCAACGTCGTTAAACTATTCGAAATAACAAAGGTCGCAAAATTCTTT
>Ga0268298_10004575_pt1 | contig 13427 bp, 8 predicted proteins | sample WWTPWeurt_MetaG_FD_194462 | JGI IMG/M metagenome (GOLD analysis project Ga0268298, IMG submission 194462) | Activated sludge microbial communities from WWTP in Nijmegen, Gelderland, Netherland - WWTP Weurt | ecosystem: Engineered > WWTP > Aerobic digester > Activated sludge | place: Netherlands... | reverse complement strand
AGTCCGTGCCGCCCTCCAGCAGCGCCTGGTAGTGGTGGTGGTGGCCGTGGTGTTGCTGGCCTTTGGCCTCAACGCGGCGCGCAAGCTGTCGGTGGATGCCTTCCCCGACGTGACCAACGTGCAGGTGCAGATCGCCACCGAAGCCAAGGGGCGTTCCCCCGAGGAGGTGGAGCGTTTTGTGACCGTACCGCTGGAGATCTCCATGACCGGTCTGCCGGGCCTGGAGGAGATGCGCTCCCTTAACAAACCCGGTCTGTCGCTGATTACTCTGGTCTTCACGGACGCTACCGACGTGTACTTTGCCCGTCAGTTGGTCATGGAGCGCCTGCTGGAAGTGGGCAGCCGCATGCCCGAGGGTGTGGTGCCGGTGCTCGGGCCCGTGTCCACGGGCCTGGGCGAGGTGTATCAGTACACCCTCGATCATCCCGATGACGGCGATCGCAAGCTCACCGAGAAGGAGCTGACCGAGAGGCGCATCGTGCAGGACTGGGTGGTGCGCCCGCTGCTGCGCTCAATCCCGGGGGTGGCCGAGATCAACTCCCAGGGCGGCTATGCCCGCCAGTACCAGGTGCTGGTGAACCCGGATCGCCTGCGTCACCACCGCCTGACGGTACGGGATGTATATGAGGCCGTGGCCCGCAACAACGCCAACTCCGGGGGCGGTGTGCTGCCCCAGTATTCCGAGCAGTATCTGATCCGCGGTATCGGCCTGGTCAAGAGCCTGAGTGACATCGGCTCCATCGTGCTCAAGGAGGTGGGCGGCACACCGGTGTACATCCGCGACGTGGCCGAGGTGACCTTCGGCCATGAGGTGCGGCAGGGCGCGGTGGTAAAGAACGGCGTCACCGAGTCGGTGGGCGGCATCGTGATGATGCTGCGGGGCGGCAACGCCAAGGAGGTGGTCAGCCGCATCAAGGCGCGGGTGGCCGAGATCAACGACAAGGGCATGCTGCCCGATGGTTTGAAGATCGTGCCTTACTACGATCGCTCCGAGCTGGTGGATGCGGCTTTGTGGACGGTGATCAAGGTGCTGCTGGAAGGCATTGCCCTGGTGGTGGTGGTGCTCTTCCTGTTCCTGGGTGACGTGCGCTCGAGCCTGATCGTGGTGGCCACGCTGGTGCTGACGCCGCTGCTCACCTTCATGGCCATGAACCACTACGGCATCTCGGCCAACCTGATGTCCCTGGGGGGGCTGGCCATCGCCATCGGCCTGATGGTGGACGGCTCTGTGGTGGTGGTGGAAAACGCCTTTGTCCGCCTGGGTCAGGTGGGTGAAGGGGAGAGCAAGGTGCGCGCCATCTTCGACGCGGTGCAGGAAGTGGCCACGCCGGTGATTTTCGGCGTCGGTATCATCATCCTGGTGTTCCTGCCGCTGATGACCCTGCAGGGCATGGAGGGCAAGATGTTTGCGCCCCTGGCCTACACCATCGCCATTGCCCTGGCAGCGTCCCTGTTCTTGTCCCTGACCCTGACGCCGGTGCTGTCCTCTTACCTGCTCAAGGGTGGGGCCGAGCACGATACCTGGCTGATCGCGAAGATCAAGGCGCCTTACCTGAAGATGCTCCACTGGTCGGTGGCCAACAGCCGCAAGACGGTGGTGGGGGGCGTGGTGTTGCTGGTGGTGACCCTGGGCATGTTCCCTTTCCTGGGGACGGCCTTCATCCCGGAGATGAAGGAAGGCTCGGTGGTGCCGGGCATCAACCGGGTGCCTAACATCTCCCTGGATGAATCCATCAAGATGGAAATGCAGGCGATGAAGCTGGTCATGGAGGTGCCCGGCGTCAAGTCGGCCATCTCCGGTGTGGGCCGGGGCGAGTCGCCGGCCGACCCCCAGGGCCAGAACGAGTCGACGCCCATCGTCAGCCTCAAGCCGCGGGACGAATGGCCCGCCGGCTGGACCCAGGACACCATCGCCGATGCCATGCGCGAGAAACTCAAGGTGCTGCCCGGTGCGCAGGTGGTGATGGCCCAGCCGATTTCCGACCGGGTGGACGAGATGGTGACCGGGGTGCGCTCCGATGTGGCGGTCAAGGTCTTCGGCGACGATCTGGGCTTGCTGAAGAAGAAAGCCGAGGAGATTGCCCGGGTGGCCGCGGGTATTACCGGGGCAACCGACATCCGGGTGGAGCGGGTGACCGGCCAGCAGTACCTGTCCATCGAGATCGACCGCAGTGCGATCGCCCGCCACGGCCTCAACGTGTCGGATGTGAACGACGTGATTGAGGCGGCGATTGGCGGCAAGCAGGCCACCGAAGTGTATGAGGGCGAGCGGCGCTTTGCGTCGGTGGTGCGCCTGCCCGAAAGTTTCCGCGACAACGTGGAGAAGATCGGCAACGTCCTGGTGAATGCGCCGGGTGGTGTGCAGGTGGCCCTGGAAAACCTGGCCCACATCCATATCGTTGATGGTCCGGCACAGATCTCCCGCGAGCTGGCCAAGCGCCGGGTGGTGGTGGCGATCAACGTGAAGGACCGCGACCTGGGTGGCTTTGTGGCGGAGTTGCAGAAGACTGTTGAGTCCAAGGTGGAGCTGAAGGATGGCTACTACCTGGAGTGGGGCGGCCAGTTCCAGAACCTGGAGCGGGCCATGGGCCACCTGACCATCATCATTCCGGTGACCGTGGCAGCGATCTTCTTCCTGCTCTTCCTGCTGTTCGGGTCGCTCAAGCTGGCCAGCCTGATTATCCTGGTGCTGCCTTTCGCCAGTGTGGGCGGTGTGCTTGGCCTGCTGGTGAGCGGTGAATACCTGTCGGTGCCGGCGTCAGTGGGCTTCATTGCCCTGTGGGGCATCGCGGTGCTCAATGGGGTGGTGCTGGTCAGCTATATTCGCAGCCTGCGTACTGAGGGCATGCCCGTGGCCCAGGCTGTGGTGCAGGGGGCGACCCTGCGCTTCCGGCCGGTCATGATGACCGCGACGGTGGCCTTGCTGGCGCTGATCCCCTTCCTGTTTGCCACAGGCCCCGGCTCCGAAGTGCAGCGCCCCCTGGCCATCGTGGTGATCGGTGGCCTGATCACCTCCACCCTGCTGACCCTGGTTGTGCTTCCCACTTTGTACAAGTGGTTCGACGACACCCCCTACGAAGCCTGACCCCCGGAGGGACGCGCCGCCGAGCGGCTAGCGCGTCCCGGAATGAAGGAGCGCCCATGAAAGAAATATTAGCTGTCATCCGCCCCCAGAAGCTGCCGCGCCTGCGTGAGGTGTTGCGGGCCATCCCGGGTTTCCCGGGCATGACGATCACCAAGGTGGCCGGCTGTGGTGCCACCGCACGGCACACGCCCCACTCCATCAAGGAGGTCTTGACTGACTTCACCGACAAGGTGCGGATCGAGATCATCGCACCCGACGAGATGGCGGATGTGCTGGTTGATCACATTGTCCAGGTGGCCAGTACCGGCCAGACCGGCGACGGGTTGGTATGGGTCACGGAGATCCAGCGGGCAGTGTTCATCCGCAAAACCATCGGTTCGGACAGCATCTGAGGAGGGCTGGCGGGTTCGCGGTTCGAGAACTGGATCAGAGCGCAATGCCCAGGGACAGCCAGACCATGCTCGAGGCCGGGTTCACCGGCTTGTTCAGGTAACCCGGCAGGCATTGCTGTGAGCGGTCGGCGATCTCCTGGTGGCGTTCGCCCAGGTTGATGCCGTTGAGGGCGATTTCCGCCCTGCGGCCGTCCAGCTGGAAGGCACGGGCAATGCGCAGGTCCAGGCTGGTGTAGGCCCGGGAGGTGTAGTCGCAGCCGGGCACATAGCCGTAGCCACCTGCCAGGGAGCCCATGCGCAGGATGCTGGTTGTGCTCGTCCAGCCCGTGCCGTAGTCCTGCAGCCAGCTCAGGCTGGCGACGTAGGGTGCGGTGCGCTTGGCCACCTCGGGTTCGTCGGTGCGGCGTTCGATCAGGGTGTGGTTGAAGAGGATCTCGGTACCCGCCCGAGGCTTGCCGCGGAACTGGTATTCCAGGCCGCGCAGGGTCACTGCCGAGTCCAGGTTGATGAACTGGGATGAGGGTAGCGCGCTCAGGACAAGGGGGGCGAAGGCGGGCGGAATGTTGCGGCGAATAACGAAGTTGGTGACCCTTTCGTTGAACAGCCGGAGATCGAGCGTGGCATCCATGGCGCGGAAGCGCCCCAGGTAGCCCACTTCCACCGTATCCACCGAGGGCGTCCTCAGATCCGGGTTGGGTACATAGGGCCAGGCAACCGGAACGCTGGTTCGCGGGTCGCTGTTGGCGGTATGGGCCCGCACATCCCCGTGGATGTCGAACACATTGCGTTGTTGCCAGGCCTTGGCATAGCCCGCCCTGAAGGTGTCAGTGGGGCTGGCCTGCCAGTTGATGAAGGTGCGCGGAATGAATTGGGCGGCGACGTCGCCATTCTTTTCGAGCAGGCCGCCGAGGTTCAGCTGCCACGTCGGTGTGAGGTGCCAGTCGAGGTTAGAAAAGGCCCGATACATGCTCACGCTGGGTGGGCGGCCCCCGGCAAACAGAAAGGGGGCTTCGGAATCGTCACGGCGGCCCTCCAGACCCCAAACCAGCCGAGCCTGTGGCGCGAGGGCGAAGCGGTGCTGTATTTCCAGGTTGGTGCGGTTGCTGCTGCGGTTGCGGTTCAGGGGGACGGCAGGGAAGGAGGGTGAGCTGGCGACCCAGCTTTCCGCGTTGGATTCGTGATTGCGGTAGAGGCTGAGCAGCCATTCCTCGTCGTGGCTGTAGGTGCGGCGCCAGGTCAGGTGAAGGGTATTGGTTTCGGCACGGGCCGTGCGCTCCCCGTTGTTGTTGTAGATCGAATCGGGATAGCCCATGCCGCGTTCAAGGCGGTTGTAGCCGGCGCGCAGGGTCAGTTCGTCCCGGGCGTTGAGGCGGTGGTCGCTGCGCAGGCTGAGGGTCTGGCTGACCCGGGCGTCATTCAGGCGGCTGAAGCCCTTGTCCTGGGTCTGGGCGGCCGACAGGCGTACCCCGGTGTTGTCGGCACCGCCGTTCCAGCTGGCCCGCAGATCGGAGATGCCATGGTTGCCGACGTTCACGTGGCCGGAGCCCCCGCGCTGTTGATGGCTGTGCTGGGTGATGATGTTGATCACCCCCAGGAAGGCGTTGGCACCAAAGGCATTGGAGTTGGTGCCGCGCACCACCTCGATGCGTTCGATCTCGTCGATGGTCAGGGGCAGGGATGACCAGTCGACACCACCAAAGGCGCTGGGCGCGTAGACCGAGCGCCCGTCCACCAGCACCTGGATTTCGGTGGGAAAGTCGCTTCCCAGGCCGTGATAGGTGACCCATTGGGCGTGCCCGCGCTCCTGGCCGATCTGCATGCCGGGCACCAGGCGGAGCAGTCGTGCGATATCACGGTAGCCGGTGGCCTTGATGAAATGCCGGTCAAGGAGGGTGACGGCACCGGGGGCTTCATTCAGAACCTGGGGAAGTCGGGAGGCCGACAGGACCGTTGGAAGATCCTCGAAAAAGGGCGTTTCCTCGCCGTATTCCGCCGGAGCGGATGCGGCGAACAGGGAATGCGTGCATGCAAGACCCGCAAGGGCGGTGAGCAAGGACCGCCTGGAAAGCAGCGAGGGCATCGGACGATCTGTTGTTATGTTGGAGTCTGAGCATGTCCCTGCGTGCAATACCGCCAGACCCCGCGATTATAAAACCGGCGTTCCGATTCGCCTGTGCAATTCGTTTCCTGCTTCTTGTGAAATGCCGCACTTCCGGGGTGGCGCCCGCCCGGGGGCGGACGCCACGGGTGGTTCACGCGCTCAGTTGATGCGGATCGGCAGGAAGATCCGGCTTCCACCCCGCTGGATCAGCAGGGCAAAACGGTTTCCGGCGGCATCAAGGAGCTTGCGGAACTGCTCGACGCTGGTAATCCCCTGGTTGTTGATCCCCAGGATGACGTCGCCGTTCTGCAGTCCGGCCTTGGCGGCGGGGCCGCTCACGCCTTCTACGACAATGCCTCCGGGAATGCCGAGGCGGCTGGCTTCCTGCCCGGTAAGGGCGCGGCCGGCCAGGCCGAGTTTGTTGCCGGCCCCGTCGTTCTTGTGATCAGGGCTGGCCGCCAGGGTCTTTTCGCCGGCCTGCTCGCCCAGGGTGACGGTGATGTCGCGGGCCTTGCGATCACGCCAGACCGACAGGCGGACGACGGTACCCGGCTTTTGCTCACCAATGATGCGGGGCAGGTCGGCGGAGTTGTCCACCTTCTGGCCATTGACGCCGAGAACCACGTCGCCGGCTTGCAGGCCTCCCTTTTCGGCGGGTGAGCCCGGTTCGACGTTGGCAACCAGGGCGCCGGCAGGTTTGTCGAGGCCGAAGTTCTGGGCCAGATCGGGGTCGAGCCCCTGGATGGTGACACCCAGGCGGCCCCGCGAGACCTTGCCGTATTTCTGCAACTGGTCCTTCACCTTCAGGGCCACGTCGATGGGAATGGCGAAGGAGATGCCCATGAAACCACCCGAGCGGGAGTAGATCTGGGAGTTGATGCCGATGACTTCGCCGGCCAGATTGAACAGGGGACCGCCGGAGTTGCCCGGGTTGATGGCCACGTCGGTCTGGATGAAGGGTACGTAGTTTTCGTCCGGCAGGCGTCGGGCCTTGGCGCTGATGATGCCCGCCGTGACGGTGTTCTCGAAACCGAAGGGAGACCCCATGGCCACCACCCATTCGCCGACCTTGCTGCGTTCGGCATCGCCGGCCCTGACGAAGGGAAGGCCGCTGGCGTCGATCTTGAGCAGGGCGACGTCGGTGCGCTTGTCGGTGCCGACCACCTTGGCCTTGAATTCCCGCTTGTCGGTGAGGCGCACGGTGACTTCACCGGCGCTATCGACCACGTGGGCGTTGGTCAGCACGTAGCCGTCGGCGCTGACGATGAAGCCCGAGCCCACTCCCTGCTGGATCTGTTCCGGGCTGCGGTTGCCGCCCCCGCCATTGCCGGGCATGCCGGGCACGGGAACACCGAAGCGGCGCAGGAAATCGTAGAAGGGATCACCGGCGAAGGGATCTTCCCCCGCCGTGGCGCCACCCCTGGCCATCTTCTGGGTCACGCTGATGTTCACCACGGCAGGGCCGACCTGCTCGACCAGCCCCGAGAAATCGGGCAGTCCGTAGCGGTTGGCGGCGGGCGGTGGAACTTGGGCGGTAGTGGGGGCAGTCCCGGCCGCGCTACCGTTGGCCGCGTGGGACGGCGATATGGCACCACCGTCCTGAAGGCAGCCGGACAGGGCGAGGACGAGGGCCGAGAATGCGAGGGTGGATCGAACCAGGACAGGTTTCATCTATTGCTCCAGTTGAAGGCCTGAAAACTGACGCGCATGGGGGCGTCATGTTCCGTGTTTGAACAAGTGCTTACAAAAATGGGGGCGATTTTTCACAAAGCAAGTCCGGGAGTTGATTTCCCGCAGCCCCGCCCCTTTTGACGGCGACGTTGTATAGTTAATCACTATTGCCAACCGAGGTGATCCGATGACGCTAACCGATCTTCGCTATCTTGTCGCACTGGCCCGCGAGCGTCATTTTGGTCATGCGGCCGAACGCTGCAATGTCAGCCAGCCGACGCTATCGGTCGCCATCAAGAAGCTTGAGGATGAACTGGCAGTCACGCTCTTCGAGCGCAGCGCCGCCGACGTGAAGATCACCGATATCGGTGCGCGCATCGTTGCCCAGGCCGAGAAGGTGCTGCTGGAGGCCGGGCAGATCAAGGAACTGGCCACCGCCGGGCGCGATCCCCTGTCGGGGCCGCTCAAGCTCGGCGTGATCTACACCATCGGTCCCTACCTGCTGCCCCATCTGATTCCGCGGGTCCATGGGGCGGCGCCGTCGATGCCCCTGCTGATCCAGGAAAACTATACGGCCCGGCTTGCCGAATCGCTCAAGCGCGGCGACCTGGACGTGATCGTGGTGGCGCTGCCGTTCGAAGAGCCCGGCATCGTCACCCAGGCGGTGTATGACGAGCCCTTCCGGGTTCTGATGCCCGCCGGCCATGCCTGGGAAGCGGATGCGGCAATCCCGGCGGCACGCCTGGCGGAGGCGCCACTGCTCTTGCTCGGGGCCGGCAACTGCTTCCGTGATCAGGTGCTGGAGGTTTGCCCCCTGTGCCGTGGAGGAGAAGGTCTGCAGCGTACCCTCGAGGGCAGTTCCCTGGAGACCATCCGCCATATGGTGGCCACCGGGGCCGGCATCACGGTGTTGCCCAGCTCGGCCGCCGACCCTCTGCCCGAGGGCAATCCGCTCCTTACCGTGCGCCCCTTCGAGGCGCCCGAGCCGTTCCGGCGTATTGCCCTGGCCTGGCGGGTCACCTATCCCCGCAGTGGGGCCATTGATGTCATCCGGGCGGCCATTCTCGGCAGCCCCCTGCAAGGGGTGCGGCCGGTCACCCGTTGAGAGGGAGTGAAGAAATCGTAGCGAGCGGTTCGAGTTCGCCCCGAGAAGCGCAGCCGTACAAGGGTGCGGTGAGCATCGCAGGGGCGAAATCGGGTCGCGCAGCAGATTTATTCACACCCTCTGAGCTCGCCACGTGCGCCGGCCGGATATGCGCCGGCTTCGGTAACGATCCAGTCCATGGGCCGGTCGTGGGGCTGGGGATGGGTTGAGTCGGTCCGGGCCAGTTCGAAGGCCACACCGATGCACGGGGGGGGCGGGGCGAGGGCGGCCAGGGTACGGTCAAAGTAGCCGCCCCCGTAGCCCAGCCGGTAGCCCGCAGCGTCGAAGGCATTGAGGGGAATCAGGATCGCATCCGGCGTGACCCGGGCTCCGTCCACCGGCACGGGAATGCCGTGATGATCGACCGCCATGGCGTCCCCCGGTTGCCAGCGCCGGAAACCCATCGGCTGGGCCGGCTCCGTCACTTCGGGCAAGGCCGCCCGCCGCCCGGGATCGGCGGCCAGCCAGCGGCCAACCCAGGCCACCAGATCGACCTCCCCGCGCCATGGCCAGCAAAAGGCCAGCGTCCGTGGGGCCAGGGTTTTCAGCAGGATTTCGAGATGCGCTTCGATGCGTGCAGAGAGCGCGGCCCGGGTGTCGGCGGGCAGCGCCTCGCGGGCCGCGATGGCCTGTTTGCGCAAGGTTTTTCGCAGTGCAGCAATATCGCTCCCGGCGGGGGAGTCAGGGGGGTTCACTGTGCTATTCTCCGACGGCATTTTGGCGGGACAAGAGTCGATGAAGAATAGCGCGTGGGCCGCTCTGGCGGCATTTTTGTGGATGGCCATGCCGGCCGGCGGCGATCCCGGTGACGAGCGCATCCTGCTTGCCCGGGATGCTGCGCGCAGCGGAGATCGCAACCGGCTGGCCCTCAACGCGCCTGCCACCGGCCATGTGCTCGATCCGTATCCGGAGTACTGGGCCCTGTCCAACCAGATCGTCCGCCCATCGGTCGATTTCGACCCGGCCCGAATCCACGACTTTCTCGAACGCAATGCGGGTAGCTGGCTGGCCGAAAAACTGCGTGGCGAATGGCTGCGCAGCTTGGGCAAGCGGGGTGAGTGGGGCAGTTTCATGGCGGAGTTTCCCTACCAGGAGCAAGCGGACCAGGAACTGCGCTGTTATCACCTCCAGGCCCGGCTGCAGAACGCCGATCCAGCCGTGCTCGTTGAGCTGCGGCCACTGTGGTTCACGCTGGTGGATACGCCGGAGAGTTGTGTTCCGCTGCTCCAGGCGCTGGCCCGCGAGGCACTGGTGACGCCCGACGACATGTGGATGCGTATCCGGCGCCTGATGGAGGTCAAGCGTCTCAGCGGGGCCCGCGCCGTGGCTAGCTGGTTGCCGGCAGAACAGGCCCTGGGCCCGTCGGACCTGGAAAAGGCCAGCACCAACCCGTCCACCTGGCTTGATCGTCAGCCCGTCAATTTCGCCGCCAGCCGTCAGGGGCGGGAACTGGCTCTCATCGCGCTGGCGCGACTGTCGCGGGATGATCCGATGGGGGCCTATATGCGCTATGCCCGGATCGACGAGCGTTTTTCCGCCGCGGAGCGCGCCTATGCCCTCGGCCAGATCGCCTGGCAGGGGGCCACCAAGCTGCTTCCCGAGGCCCACGCCTGGTTCAAGGCTGCCGGCGAGACCCCCATGTCTGATGAGCAGGCCGCCTGGCGTGTGCGCGCCGCGCTGCGCGCCGGTGACTGGCGCGCGGTGAAGCTGGCCGTCGAGGCCATGCCCGCGACCCTGCGCGATCTGCCGGACTGGACCTACTGGCTGGGTCGCGCCCAGCAGGCACTGGGCAACAAGGAGGCGGCCCGCCAGGCCTTCGAGCGTCTGGCTGGCCACCCCACCTTCTACAGCATTCTCGCGGATGAAGAGCTGGGACGCAGTTTCCGACTGCCCGACAAGGCCCGCAGCATCAGCGAGGAAGAGGCCGAACGGGTGCGTCAGACCCCGGGCGTGCAGCGGGCCATGGCGCTCTTTCGTCTCGACATGCGTACTGAAGGCACGCGGGAGTGGAACTGGACCCTGCGCAACCGGGATGATCGCTTCCTTCTGGCTGCAGCCCAGTTCGCCCAGCAACTCGGCATCTACGACCGGGCCATCAATGCTGCCGACCGTACCCGCAACGAGCACGATTACAGCCTGCGCTATCTCGCCCCCTACCGGGAGCGCATCGAGCCCAATGCCCGTAGCCGCGACCTGGATCCCGCCTGGGTTTACGGCCTGATGCGTCAGGAGAGCCGTTTTGTCACCTCGGCCCGCTCGGGTGTCGGTGCCCAGGGCCTGATGCAGATCATGCCGACCACGGGCCAGTGGATTGCCGGCAAGCTCGGCATGAAGGGTTACAACGTCGGCTGGCTGCGGGACCCCGACACCAATGTGATGTTCGGCACCACCTACATGCGGATGGTCCTCGAAGGTCTCGACAACCACCCGGTGCTGGCCTCCGCCGCCTATAACGCCGGCCCCGGTCGCGCCAAGCGCTGGAAGGACGTGAAGCCCCTGGAGGGCGCCATCTACGCCGAGACCATTCCCTTCGGCGAAACCCGTGACTACGTGAAGAAGGTGATGGCCAACGCCGTGGTGTACAGCACCCTTCTGGAAGGCCGCTCCCCCTCCCTGAAAAGCCGGCTTGGCACGATCGCCGCCAGCAACGGGGCGGCTGGCGGTGACATGGGCAGCCCGGCGCCGGGGGCGGGGCTCGAATAATAAGATCCACCCGTCGGGGAATTGTTTGCTCCGGTTCCGATCTGTCAATGTGGAGCAACCCTGGAGACAGTCATGACCCCCATTCGCAACGTACTCGTCATCGGAGGCAGCGGTTTCGTCGGCTCTGCCATCGCCGAGCGCCTCACGGCCACCGGCATCCGCATCGTCGTCCCCACTCGTCGTCGCGAGCGTGCCCGGCATTTGCTGCTCCTGCCCACCGCGGAGGTGGTCGAGGCTGACATCTTCGATCCGCCCACACTGGCGGGTCTGATGACGGGCGTTGACGCCGTGGTGAGTCTGGTCGGCGTACTCCATTCGCGGCCCGGCTCACCCTATGGTCCGGACTTTGCCCGCGCCCATGTGGATCTTCCCAAACGCCTGGTCGCGGCAGCCCGCCAGGCCGGCGTGCAGCGCATCGTGCATGTCAGCGCGCTGGGCGCCAGTGCGGATGGCCCGTCCGAGTACCAGCGCTCCAAGGCCGCGGGCGAGGCGGAGATTCGTGCGGCCGCACCGGATGTGGCATGGACCATCCTGCGCCCGTCCGTGATCTTCGGGCCCGGCGACAGCTTCCTCAATCTTTTCGCCGGTCTGCTCCGGCGCTTCCCGGTGCTGCCGCTGGGCGGCGCGGGCGCCCGTTTTCAACCGGTCTACGTGGAGGATGTGGCCGACGTGGTTGTTGAAGCCCTGCAGCGCAGCGACGCGCCCGGTCAGACCTTCGACATGGCCGGCCCCACCCAGTATTCCCTGCAGGATCTGGTCGAGTATGTGGGCGAGCTGATCGGCTGTCCCCGTCCCGTCATCCCCCTGCCTGAAGGTTTGGCCATGCTCCAGGCGGGTCTTCTGGAGATGCTTCCGGGGCCGTTGATGAGCCGCGACAATGTGCGCTCCATGCGTGCGCCAAACGTCAGCGCCGGCCCTGCCCAGCCCTGGGCGCGAGTGCCGACCCCCCTGGAAGTGATCGCACCCATGTATCTCGGCAAGGCCAACAAGCGTTGTCGATACACCGCCTTTCAGCTCCATCGCCCATGAAGACTTACTGCGTCGGTGGCGCCATTCGCGACGAACTCCTCGGCCTGCCTGTGAAGGACCGCGACTGGGTGGTCGTCGGCGCCACCCCGGAAGCCCTGCTGGCCCAGGGGTATCGCCCGGTCGGCAAGGACTTTCCGGTCTTCCTTCACCCCCTTACCCACGAGGAATACGCCCTGGCGCGTACCGAGCGCAAGACGGCACCGGGCTATGCCGGCTTTGTCTTCCATACCGACCCGGCGGTCACCCTTGAAGAGGATCTGGCCCGGCGTGATCTCACCATCAACGCCATGGCCCGGGGTGAGGATGGTGTGCTCCGTGACCCTTACGGTGGTCAGGCAGATCTGCAGGCGCGGATCTTCCGCCACGTCAGCCCGGCCTTTGCCGAGGATCCGGTGCGCATCCTGCGGATGGCGCGCTTTGCCGCCCGCTTTGCCGATTTCCGCGTGGCCCCGGAGACCCTGCAGCTGATGCAGGCCATGGTGACCGCCGGTGAGGTGGATGCCCTGGTGCCCGAGCGGGTCTGGCAGGAGCTGGCCCGGGGTCTGATGGAGGCGCGGCCCTCGCGCATGATCGAGGTTCTGCGCGACTGCTGCGCCCTGGCGCGCATCCTGCCGGAGCTGGACCGCCTGTTCGGCATTCCCCAGCCGGCCCGTTACCATCCGGAGATCGATACCGGAGCGCACCAGTTGTTGGTGCTCGACGAGGCTGCCGCCACGGGCCAACCCTTGGCCGTGCGCCTGGCCTGCCTGTTCCATGATCTGGGCAAGGGCCTTACCCCGGCGCACATCCTGCCCCATCACTATGGTCACGAGGCCGCCAGCGAGACCCTGGCGCGAGACGTGTGTGATCGCCTCAAGTGCCCTGCCGATTGCCGGGATCTGGCGGTGATGACCGCGCGCGAACATGGCATTGTCCACCAGGCCTTGCAGCTCCGCCCGGAGACCGTGGTGAAGTTAATCGAGCGCTGTGACGGCTTGCGTCGGCCCGCGCGTTTCGAGGCCATGCTGGCGGCCTGTGCCTGCGATCACCGGGGGCGTGGCGGCGACGCGGCCCGGCGCGCCTACCCCCAGGAGGCCTGTCTCCTGGCCGCGTTGAGTGCAGTGCGCCAGGTGGATGCGGGGGCCATCGCCCGCAGTCTCGAGGACAAGTCGCGCATCCCGGCCGTGGTCCATCAGGCCCGTGTGGCAGCCGTCAGGGCGCTGAGAGCCTGTGAAAATTCCCTTTTCATGCCTATGGTATAATTTGTGCTTTCACAGATTCGACGATTGCTGACGCCATGAACCCACGATTCCGAGTGCTGTT